>Ga0194120_10004997_pt1 | contig 19874 bp, 15 predicted proteins | sample TA2MahCa65mmetaG_FD_148642 | JGI IMG/M metagenome (GOLD analysis project Ga0194120, IMG submission 148642) | Freshwater microbial communities from Lake Tanganyika, Tanzania - TA2015019 Mahale Deep Cast 65m | ecosystem: Environmental > Aquatic > Freshwater > Lake | place: Tanzania: Lake... | reverse complement strand
CACCGCCTTTGCCGTCGATCACCGGCCGGTGACTGGTGCCGTTGGCTACCGCTTTGACTACAAGGGGCGGTCGGTCGTGTTGAGCGGTGACACCGCGCCCTCCCCCATGGTCATTGCCGCCGCCCGTGGCGCCGATCTGCTCGTCCATGAGGCTCTCAATCCTGAAATGGCCGGGGTCATCGGCGCGGCCATGAAAAAGGCGGGCAAGGACAAGACCGCCAAGATCATGGCCGATATCCCCGGCTATCACACCAGTCCGGTGGATGCCGCCAGGATCGCCCACAAGGCGGGGGTGAAGGCCCTCATCCTCACCCACATTGTCCCCGCCCTCCCCTTCCGGTTGTTAAACGGCTATTTCCTCGACGGTGCACACGCGGAATACAAGGGCCCGATCACCATTGGCGAGGATGGCATGATCTTTACCCTCCCCGCCGGATCGGCCGAGATTATTGCGCGACTCGATGGGGTTCGCCGGATGACTTCGCCCGTGCTCTACGGGCTAATCGGACCGCTATCCCTCTCCCTTGCGGGATTGGAACGCTTGCCAGGAGCCATGAATGGGCACTGAGGCATCAAGGAGGCTCGCTACGTTGGTTCTTATTCACGTTCCACCTTCGCGTATTCCACGTATCGATTGCCGTCTGGCGGGCCAGCGGCGCGGCGGCATCGGCCTCGACGTCCGCTCGTGACGAGCGCAAGGGGGGGTGGAGCCACCAGACGGACTCGGCGCACGAGCCCCCCAGGGCGGAGTTTAGAAACCTTATTGCACGTATCCGAGCGGCTCCTTGTGCAGCATGACGGCCCGATGCTCGAAGCCCTGAAGCGGTTGAACGGCGGCACTATCCACCTGCCGAACCGCAGCCAGGACCGGCCCGATCGAGACCGGCTCAGGCTGCACTTCGAGCGTTTTAAGTCGGTAGCATGAGATGGCGGCATTCGCCCGATACATCGGCATCGACTACTCAGGCGCTGAAACCCCTACAGCCAGCCTGAAGGGCCTGCGCGCGTACATCGCCGAGGGCGCAGCGCCGCCGGTCGAGGTATTGCCGCCGCCATCGCCGAGGAAGTACTGGACGCGGCGCGGCATTGCCGAATGGCTGGTGGAACGCCTGGCTGAAGACGCGCCCACGCTGGTCGGCATCGACCACGGCTTCTCTTTCCCGCTGCGCTATTTCGAGACGCACCACCTGTTGCCTGATTGGCCCGCCTTCCTCGACGACTTCCAGCGCCACTGGCCCACGGATGAAGACCACACCTATGTCGATTTTGTCCGGGATGGTGCAGTGGGTAAAGGCGCAGCCCGCGCCGGCAATTCCCGATGGCGGCGATTGACCGAGGCACGCGCCGGCAGCGCGAAGTCCGTGTTTCATTTCGATGTGCAGGGGCAGGTGGCCAAGTCCACCCACGCCGGGATTCCCTGGCTGCGCTTCATCCGGCAGCGGCTGGGTTCCCGAGCGTATTTCTGGCCGTTTGACGGCTGGGGCATTCCGGCTGGGCGGTCGGTGATTGCCGAGGTGTATCCGGCTCTCTGGAGTCGCAGCTTCGCCAAAGAGGGCCGCACGGGCGACCAGCACGACGCCTTCAGCATTGTGGCTTGGCTGTCGCTGGCCGACCGCCAGGGCAGTCTTGCCGCCTTCCTCGACCCCGATCTGTTGCCTGAGGAACGTGCCATGGCGCAGGTGGAGGGCTGGATTTTGGGCGTTCCTGGCCCGGCTATGGCGACCAAGGGTGTTGGAGCATAAACGTCTCGACCTGCATGGGCGTGGAGACATCGTGGAGACGGAAACTGCGTCGAAGTAACACCCCAACGCAGTCAGTCAGTTAAGTGGTGCCGGGGGCGGGAATCGAACCCGCACGAGGGGGTGACCCTCTCAGGATTTTAAGTCCTGTGCGTCTGCCAGTTTCGCCACCCCGGCGGACTGACGACTGAAACAGTCGACAGTCTACATTCGGCAGTTAAGAGTTGTCGGTCACCAGTCGACAGTTCAGTCACCAGCAGCCATCCCAGTCTCGACGTTCACAGACTGCCGACTGCTGACCGGACTGCTGACTGTTGACTGACAACTCTTAACAGCCGACTGTCGACTGCTGACTGCCTTCAGTGCACTAACGTCGACACCTTCGGTCCGCCGATGACCCGCGAGATCATGTCGGTCAGCCGGTCCTCCTCAATGTCGAACGGGCCGGCGCTGACGGTGCCGAGCTGCATCTCAATGTGCACCAGCACGCCCTTCGGACCCGGGCTGACGATCCAGCTGAAACCGCGCAGCGTCACTGACGGCGGCTCGCCGCCAGGCTCCTTGGTGCGCTGCAGCGCGAGCAGCATGCCTTCGAGCAGCTTCTTGACGTCTTCATCGGCCCACTCCGCCGCCTCGGCCTCCACGCCCATCAGGCGCTCGGTCGTGGCGTCCTGCCTGCCTCTCACCCACACGTCGACTTCGATCATCGATGCTCCGTGCTACTCATCTTTCCACTGCGGGGCGCGTTTATCCAAGAACGCCTTTACACCTTCGACCGCGTCATGCGTCTTCATGAGCCCGCTCAGGTAATCGCGCTCGGCGCGGTCCAGCGCCGGCTCCGCCTGCGCCCGCAGGGTCAATCGCGCCGCGGCTACCGCGTGTGCCAGCGCCACGGCGGAATGGCGAGCCAACTGCGTATCGAACCACGCACCGGCGGCATCAATCAGCCGCGCCTGCGGCGCGACCATCGACAGCAGACCAGCGTCGTGCCAGTAACCGGCGCTCTGCGTCTGGCCAGTGACGATGGCGCGGGTGGCGCGTGAGGCGCCGACGCGAAGCGGCAACAGCGCCGCAGCGGCAGGTGGAAAGGCCCCGAGGCGGATCTCCGGCACGCCGAACACCGCCCCGTCAGTGGCGATGATGTCGTCGCACGCCAGCGCCACCTCGAACCCGCCGCCGAGGCACCGGCCTTCGACGAGCGCGGCGGTCGGTGACGGAAATGCGAGGATGCGCTTGATCAGGCGATGCGTCTCGGGCAACACCGTCTGCATCATCTCCGGGGTGTGCTCCTGGACCCTGGCTCCGTAGGAAAACTCACCGCCGGCGCCTTCAATCGTCAGCCACTTGATGCCGCGCTCCGACTCCAGTTGATGGAGCTTCTCGCCACACGCGCGCACCAGGTCGAGCGACAACAGGTTGCCGCGCCCGCCGCCCAGGACCAGCCGGCACCACGCACCGTCACGACTCGAGATGACCTCGACCAACGCGCTCATGCATCCGCCTCCGCCTCGCTGGAGCGACGGCGAGGCAGCGCCAGCACCGACACGTCGGTCGAGGGCGCATCGCACGCAAATTCTCGACACACGTAGACGGTCGCCATGCCGTCGATCATCTTCATGTCGGCAATCCAGGGCATCTGCACCGCCAGCGCACCCTGCGTGGCCGGGCTGACCAGCGTCATCACCGCGAAAGGCCGGTAGGCCGCGCGGGCCGCCGCCCACATGGCGCGGGTATCGGGCGCATCGGGCTCGCCAACGATCACGATTTGCTCGCTGGTCGACAGCGCCATCGACAACGCCGCCGCCATGAACGGCACCGCGCGGCCGGTATCCTCGAGCCGGCCGCCGAACGACGCGATCGCCTTCTGTGCCAGGGTCTCGTAGCTGCGCTCGCCGGTCAGGTGCGCCAGCGTCAACAGGTTCATCGCCGATACCGACGTTGGCGCGGGCTCGGCGCCGTCGTACTCCTCTTTCATGCGGACCAGCACGGACGGATCGTCGCCGGTGGTGCTGAACCAGCCGCCCGCGCCGGCGTCCCAGAACAGATCATCCTGCCGTCCCTGCAGTTCCCGAGCCCATGCGAGCCATTGCGCATCACCGGACGACTGAAACAGCTCGAGTAGACCGAAGATCAGATACGCATAGTCTTCCGCATAGCCGTCAATGGCCGCGTCGCCGGCGCGGTAGCGGCGCTGCAATCGGCGCGTCGTAGTATTCCACATCGTCTCGCGCAGGAAGGTAGCCGCTGCGATCGCGCTCTGCAAGTGCGCACCCGTCGAATCCTCACCGTTCTCGTGGCCGAGCGCGGCGCCGCCGAACACGCGCGACGCGCGCGCAAAGGCGGCGATCATCAAGCCATTCCACGCCGTCAGCACCTTGTCGTCCAGCAACGGCCGCGGCCTGGCCTCGCGAATGTCGAACAACGTCTGCTGCGAACGCAGCAGCGACTCCGCCACGTCAACCGGCGGCCGGCCCATCGTCCGCGCGATATCGGCGATCGACTGCGCGGTGTGCAGGAGGTTCTTGTTAACGAACTCGTGCTGGGGATCGAACGGCGCATTGCCACTGGGCAGAATGCCGTAACGCGCCTCGAAGATGGCGCTGTCATCGCCAAGGGCGGCCGTGATCTCGGCCGCCTCCCAAACGTAGAACGCGCCTTCAACTTTGTGGGCGTGCGGACCGGCGGCGGGCGGGAGGCTATCAGCATCTTCCGCTGAGTAGAAGCCGCCCCGGGCGTCGGTCATGTCGCGACGGACGTACTGCAGCGTGTCTTCGGCGACCTGCGCGAAGAACGGGTCGCGGTTGGCCTGCGACGCCTCGAGGCACGCCAGCACGATCTGCGCCTGGTCGTAGAGCATCTTCTCGAAGTGCGGCACCCGCCAGTTGGCGTCCACGGAGTAGCGATGAAACCCGCCGCCGATGTGATCGCGCATGCCGCCGAGCGCCATCGACCGCAGTGTCTGGACGACCATCACCAGCGCGGCATCTGAGGCTTGTCGCGCCGCCGCCTCTTCGTGAAGGCGGAGCCGCGCGAACTCTCGCAATAGGAACAGCAGCTCGCTTGGGCGCGGGAACTTCGGGGCCTCGCCGAAGCCGCCGCGCCGGGAATCGAACGACTGCTGGAACTGCTGAAACGTCCGCTCGAGCGCTGGAACGCCGGGAATCGATGCCTCGTCCTGCCCACGCGCCATGACGGCGAGACGCTCGACGATTTCGGCGGCGGACTGCATCACCTTGACCCGGTCTTCACGCCACGCGCGCGCAATCTCCTTGAGCACGTCGGCGAATCCGGGGCGGCCCCACTGGGCGGCCGGCGGGAAATAGGTGCCGCCATAGAACGGCTGCAGCTCCGGCGTCAGCCACACGCTCATCGGCCAGCCGCCCGACCCGGTGGTGGCCTGCACGAAGGTCATGTAGACGCGATCGACGTCGGGACGCTCCTCGCGATCCACCTTGACCGAGATGAACAGCTCGTTCAGGACTCGGGCAATGCCCTCGTTCTCGAACGACTCGCGCTCCATGACGTGACACCAGTGACAGGTCGCATAGCCGATGGAGAGAAAGACGGGCTTGCCGGTGGCGCGCGACGCTTCGAAGGCCTCCGCACCCCACGGATACCAATCGACCGGGTTGTTCGCGTGCTGCAGGAGGTAGGGACTCTGCTCGCGCGCGAGCCGATTGGGCATGTCACGATGATAGTAGCCCGTCGCCAGGAGCCGGTAGCCGGAAAAGACAGAGGGCTCTGCGGGCTACGGGCTACGGGTTACGAGCTGCCGGCTGTTGGATGCCGCGTCCTGCAGCCTGGCATAGCTGGCGGTCATCTCCACGCCGTAGATCAGGATCACCGCCGTCACGTAGATCCACAGCATGAAGACCACGACAGCCGCGATCGAACCGTGCACCACGTTCCAGGTCGCCAGGTCGGCGGCATACCACGCAAACAACTGGAACGCGATTCGCCACAACCCTCCGACCAGGATGGCGCCGGGCCACACGTCACGGAAGCGGACCTTCGTGTTGGGAATGAAATACAGCACCAGCGCGACGCACACAATCTGCAGCGCCGTCGCCAGGTAGCTCGCCACGGCGCCAGACAGATTGTCGATCCAGGGCGAGCGGACCATCGCTTCACCGATTTGCGATTCCGCAATCCGCGCCAGGCTGGCCATCGCCATGCCGAGCATCAGGATCAGGCCGGCGGACACCATCATCAGGAAGCCGACCAGGCGATGCATCAGGAAGCTGCGCCGCTTCTCCACCGCCCAGGCATGGTTCACGGCCGACGTGATCGCATTGAAGACACCGAGCGACGCCCAGATCAGCGCGACAATGCCCCAGACGCCGAAGGTGACCGGCGAGGTTTGAAAGGCGTCCAGCTGCCCGCTGATGAATGAGAACTGCCGTGGGAAGTACTGCAAGACGAACCGCACCACCGCGTCGCGATCCGCCGTGTCGGCGGTCATCTCGCTCAGAATGGTGAGCGCCAGCAGCATCATCGGGAACATTGACAGCAGCGCGTAGTAGGCAATCGACGCGGCGTGCGTCAACCCGTCGCTGTCGTAGAGCTCGCCGACGCCTCGCCACGAAGCCAGGCCAATCAGGCGCATGCCGCCGACCGGGCCGCGCCCCTCGGCCGCCAGTGCGTCGCGGTCGCGCTTACTCCGCTCGCTCAAGCCTCGTCGGCCACGCGTGCCTGTGCGCGGAGATCCTGGATGGGATGGTTCCTGATCTTGTTGTACAGCGTCGGTCGGTAGAGTCCACGGACCTGCGCCGCCTCCTGCGTGTTCCAGTTCAAGCGATGGGGCGAATGCGCCACCGGCGGAACAGGATGAGCAGATGATACGCCGCCAGCGAGATGCCTTTCAGGCCATTCTGTAGCTGGAGTTGAACGTCTCCAGAAAGTGCACGGACAAGTAGCGGCAAATCCTCGGTGCGCACGCGCAGTGGCGATCCAGGCAGCGCCGGGACGGCCGGAAGTCGGTGTCTGACAGCAACTTCTGACCGATTGCGACGTTTGGGGCCAGCCCCCTTACGATCATGCGTGTGCGACGTTTGGGGCCAGCCCCCTTGGGATCGGCCACACCCTATAATGCCGGGGTGGATTCACCATCTTCGAAACCAGCACCGAAGCTGATCGTCAAGCCGGTGGTCTCTGCTTTGGGCACGTCACCGTCGACGCCCGGCAACGAAGCCGCCATGAAGTGCGAGCGCTGCGGCGCCGACATGTACCGGATGCACGCCGTCTGGCGGTGCCCTTCGTGCCGCTTCAAGACTGACTGCTGCGGCTGGTAATGGAGAAACTGCATTCGCATGTCGACACGAACGGCGACGAGTTCCGCGCCAATCGCGATCGCATGCAGACGCTCGTCAACGAGTATCGCGCCCGCCTCGACACCGTCAAACAGGGCGGCGGCGCGAAATATTTCGCCCGGCATCGTGAGCAGGGCAAACTGCCGGTCCGCGAGCGCATCGAGGCGCTGATCGATCCAGGCGCTGCGTTTCTCGAAATCGCTCCCCTGGCGGCGTGGGACATGTACGACGGCGATGCGCCGTCGGCCGGCATCGTCACCGGCATTTCACGCGTATCGGGACGCGACGTCATGATTGTCGCCAACGACGCCACCGTGAAGGGCGGCACCTACTACCCGTTGACGGTCAAGAAGCACCTGCGCGCGCAGGAAGTCGCGCTGCACAATCGACTGCCGTGCGTCTACCTGGTGGATTCCGGCGGGGCATTCCTCCCGCTCCAAGCCGAGGTCTTTCCCGACCGCGACCACTTCGGCCGCATTTTCTTCAACCAGGCGCGGATGTCCGCCGAACGCATTCCGCAAATCGCGGTGGTGATGGGTTCCTGCACCGCCGGCGGTGCCTATGTGCCGGCCATGTCCGACGAAACCATCATCGTCAAGGGTACCGGCACCATCTTCCTCGGCGGTCCCCCGCTGGTGAAAGCTGCCACGGGCGAGGAAGTAACGGCCGAGGATCTGGGGGGCGCGGATGTGCATACCCGGCTCTCCGGCGTCGCCGATTACTTCGCCGAGGATGACGCGCACGCCCTGCAGCAGGCGCGCACCATCGTCTCGACGCTCCACACCACCAAGCACCTGCCCGCGGATATGACCACCCCGGAGGATCCGGCCTACGACCCGGCGGAGCTCTACGGCATTGTGAGCCGCGATCTGCGGAAAGCCTACGACGTGCGCGAAGTGATCGCGCGGATCGTGGACGGATCGCGCTTTGATGAGTTCAAGCAGCAATACGCCACCACGCTGGTGTGCGGCTTCGCGCGGCTGCACGGATTCCTGGTGGGCATCATCGCCAACAACGGCGTGCTGTTTTCGGAATCGGCCTTGAAGGCGACGCACTTCATCGAGCTGTGCAACCTGCGGAGCGTTCCCCTGATCTTCCTGCAGAACATCACGGGATTCATGGTCGGCAAACAGTACGAGCGTGGCGGCATTGCCAAGGACGGCGCCAAGATGGTGCATGCCGTCGCCAACTCGGTGGTGCCGAAGTTCACGGTTATTGTTGGCGGCTCGTTCGGCGCCGGCAACTACGGCATGTGCGGCCGCGCTTACGAGCCGCGGCTGCTGTGGATGTGGCCGAACGCGAGGATTTCGGTGATGGGCGGCGAACAAGCGGCCAGTGTGCTGACGACCGTCAAGAAGGATCAGCTCGCGCGCGAGCAGAAGTCGTTTGGTGCCGACGAAGAAACGGAGATTCGCCGGCCGATCCTGGAGAAGTACGACTCGGAAGGATCGCCGTACTATTCCACGGCGCGATTATGGGACGACGGGATACTCGATCCGCCGCAGACGAGGTCCGCCCTGGCGCTGGGACTGTCGGCGTCGTTCAACGCGCCACTCCCACCGCCGAAGTTTGGCGTGTTCCGAATGTAGGCCGGCACCCTGTCTTTCCGCTGGTGCATCTTCCGCACCATCTCTGTCGCGCCGAGCCCAAGGGGCGAAGGCTGACCGACGCCATATAATCGTCAGCAGCGGCCATGAGCTATCAGTACCTGACAATCGAGCGTCACGGCGGAGTTGAGCGCGTCACGCTGAACCGGCCGGATGTTCGCAATGCCTTCAATGCCCATGTGATCGCCGAGTTGACCGCGTGGGCGAAACAGGCGCACACCGATCCGACACTCCGGGTCGTCATCCTGGCCGGCGCCGGCAAGGTGTTCAGCGCGGGCGCCGACGCGGCGTGGATGGCACAGATGGCCGGTTACACGCACGAGGACAACGTCCGAGATGCGCGGGCCGGGGCCGAGATGTTCCTGGCCATCAACACCGTGCCGGCAATCGTGATCGGCCGCATTCATGGCGCGGCGCTGGGCGGCGGTTCGGGGCTCGCGGCCGTGTGCGACATTGTCGTCGCCGAGACGAACGCCGTGTTCGGCTTCGCCGAAACCAGGCTGGGCATCCTGCCCGCGATGATCTCGCCCTACGTGCTGCAGAAGATTGGCGCGTCCGCGGCGCGCGATCTGTTCCTGACAGGCCGGCGATTCGACGCGGCCAAGGCCCGGGAGATTGGACTGGTTCACGACGTGGTGCCGCTCGAACAGCTCGATGCCGCGGTCGATCGCTACCTCGCCGAATCGCTCTCGGCCTCGCCCACCGCGGTGGCGCGCGCGAAGCGGTTGCTCCCGAACGTGCTCGGCAAGTCTCCTGCCGACGTCATCGACATCACCGCCGAAGCGATTGCGGCCCAGCGCGTCTCGCCCGAGGGCCAGGAAGGCCTGAAGGCGTTCCTCGAGAAGCGGACTCCCTCCTGGTCGCCGGCTGAATGATCGCACGCCTGCTGGTCGCCAACCGTGGCGAGATTGCGCGACGGATCATGCGCGCCTGCCGCGAGCTTGGCATTGAGACGGTGGCAGTCTATTCGGACGCCGATGCCAGCGCTCAATACGTGGGTGAGGCCAATCACGCCGTCCGCATTGGTCCGGCACCGGCGCGAGAGAGTTACCTGCATATTCCGGCGATCATCGGGGCCGCTCGAACGGCCGGCGCCGACGCGGTTCATCCAGGCTACGGCTTCCTGTCGGAACGTGCGCCCTTCGCTCGTGCCTGCGAAGAGGCCGGCATCATCTTCGTCGGGCCGCCCGCCGCGGTGCTCGACAAGATGGGCTCAAAAACCGGCGCTCGGCGGCTCCTGCAGGCCGCCGGTGTGCCGATCGTTCCCGGAGAGGCGCCCAGCGACCAATCCGATGGGTCGCTGGCGGCGGCCGCCAGGCGCGTCGGGTTCCCGGTCCTGATCAAGCCGGCGGCTGGTGGCGGCGGCATTGGCATGAAGGCGGTGCACCGCGAGTCGGCGCTCGCAAACGCGCTGGCGGCGGCGCGGCGAGAGGCCCAGGCGTCGTTCGGCAACGACACGCTCTACGTGGAGCGGCTGATTGAGCGGCCGCGGCATGTCGAGATCCAGGTGTTTGCCGACAACCACGGCAACACGGTTCATCTCTTCGAGCGGGAGTGTTCGGCCCAACGGCGTCACCAGAAAATCGTGGAGGAAAGTCCCAGCCCCGCCCTGAGCCCGGCGGTGCGCGAACGAATGGGTCAGGCGGCGATCGCGGCGGCAAGAGCCGTGAGCTATCGAAACGCCGGCACGTGCGAGTTCCTGCTCGACGGCAGCGGTGATGCGGCGAGGTTCTACTTCCTCGAGATGAACACGCGACTGCAGGTCGAACACCCGGTCACCGAGTGCGTCACCGGCGTCGACCTGGTGCACGCACAGTTGCGGGTGGCGTCGGGAGAACCGCTGCCCTTCACGCAGGACTCGCTCTCGCAGCGCGGTCACGCGATCGAATGCCGCATCTACGCCGAAGACCCAGCCCAGGGATTCATCCCGCAGGCCGGCACCATCCAGACTTATTCAGAACCGCACGGAGCAGGTGTTCGCGTCGACAGCGGCGTGACACAGGGATCGCAGGTGACGGTGCACTACGACCCGATGCTCGCGAAGTTGATCGTCTCGGGCGACACCCGAGAGGCCGCGCGGCAGCGCGCGATATCGGCCCTCAGCAGGTTCGAGATTGGCGGCATACACACCAACATCCCCTTCCTGCTGGCACTGTTGAACGACAGCGCCTTCGTCCGTGGAGCCATCGACACCGGGTTCATCGATCGTGAAGTCCAGTCACTGATCTCGCGCATCGGCTCAACGGCCGAACCCGTGTCGATGGAACCGTTCGTCGCCCTGGCAGGGTGGCGCATCGACGGCCGGGTGTCGTGGGTGAAGACCGATCGGGGCGAACGGAGGTCGAGACGACAGACCCGGAACCAATCGAGCGTCATGTCGCCAATGCCGGCCACCGTCGCGGCGATTCACGCCACCGTCGGCCAGCAGGTGACCGACGGCCAGGCGGTCATCGTCCTCGAGGCCATGAAGATGGAGTTGCCCATCACGGCGCCCCGTTCCGGCACGGTCAAGGCCATCCACTGCACGAAGGGCGACCTGGTGCAACCCGGTGTGAGCCTGTTGGAGATCGAGTGATGCGCGCGCCCGTCCGCGTCACCATCGTCGAGGTCGGTCCTCGGGACGGGTTGCAGAACGAACGCTCGGTCATTGCCACGGCCGACAAGATCGCATTCGTCGACCGGCTGAGCGACGCCGGCCACGGCATCATTGAAGTCTCGGCATTCGTGTCGCCGAAGTGGGTGCCGCAGATGGCTGATGCGACGGAAGTGTTCGCCGGCATCCGCCGCCGCAGCGGTGTTCGATACACCGCGCTGGTTCCCAACCAGAAGGGGCTGGAGCGCGCCATTGCCGCCGGAGTCTCGGAGGTCGCGATCTTTGCCGCGGCCTCGGAAAGCTTCAGCAGACGCAACATCAACCAGTCGATCGACGAGTCGCTGACCACGTATGCGGCCGTCTGCGCCGACGCGGCGTCCGCCGGGCTGCGCGTGCGCGGCTATCTGTCGACCTGCTTCGCCTGCCCGTTCGAAGGCGCCGTCGATCCAGCTCAGGTCGCGGCCATCTCGCGCCGGCTGATGGACATCGGTGTCTATGAAGTGGCGATCAGCGACACGATTGGCGCCGCTCATCCGGGCCAGGTACCGAGAGTGCTCGATGCGGTCACGGCGGCCGTTCCTCTCGCCAACCTCGCGCTCCACTTTCACGACACTCGCGGTACGGCGCTGGCCAACGTCCTCGCCGGGCTCGACTACGGCGTGACGACGTTCGACTGCTCGGCCGGCGGCCTGGGCGGCTGCCCATTCGCGCCCGGGGCCGCGGGCAATCTTGCCACCGAGGACCTGCTGTTCGTGTTGAACGGCTTGGGCGTGGAGACCGGCATCTCCATCGACAAGGTCGCCGCCGCCTCACGATTCATCGGATTACAGCTTGATCACCGCCTTCCGTCTCGCTATCTGCAAGCCCCCAGGCTCGGGGCTACCAATGATGCCTAACTGCTGAGGTTCGGCAGCGCGTTTGCATGGACTGGCGCGACCGAGTAAGGTCACGCGACTGGCGCAGCGACAAGAAGTAGGCGCCAATGCGCTGCGACTGCGTGTCGATCATGCCGCGCAGCTAACAGATAGGCTGCGGTCCTTCCAGAGCAGACATCCAGACATCCAGTAAAACGGACATCCTGCAGCAGTCTTTCCATGGATGTTCGTGTTCACGGCCGCATTCCCTCCCAAGTTCGCTGTTTGTAACGGGGACTGACCCCCAACAGACGAGTTTTGATGCAGAATCTGTCAGACCCGTGACCGACGACATCGCACAATCTGCGCTCAGGAAGGTCCGCTGGCGGCTGATTCCCTTCCTCTTTCTGCTCTACATCGTCGCGTATCTCGACCGCGTGAACGTCGGGTTTGCAGCCATTGACATGAACCGCGACCTCGGCTTCAGCGCCGCGGTCTACGGTTTCGGATCGGGGATCTTCTTCGTCAGCTACACGCTGTTCGAAGTGCCCAGCAACCTGATCCTGGCGCGCGTCGGCGTGCGCCTCTGGATTGCGCGCATCATGTTCACGTGGGGCATCTTCGCCACCGCGATGATGTTCGTGAACAACGCGACGACCTTCTACACGCTGCGATTCCTGCTCGGGGTAGCCGAGGCCGGATTCTTCCCTGGCATCATTCTGTATCTCACGCACTGGTTCCCGGCCCGGGAGCGCGCGCGAGCCGTGGGCTTGTTCATGACCGCCACGGCCATGGCCGGCGTGATCGGTGCGCCGATCTCGAGCGCGCTGCTGCAGCTGCACGGCCTCGGCGGGCTGCACGGCTGGCAGTGGCTGTTTCTGGTTGAGGGGCTCCCGGCGGTCCTGCTCGCGCCGGTCGTGCTCACGTTCATGGCGGAGTTGCCGTCCGAAGCCAGCTGGCTGACCGCCGACGAACGCGACTGGCTGTCGCGCGAGATGGCCGCCGAACGCGCGCAGACTGAGCACGCGCATACGACGCTGCGCCAGGCACTGCTCAGCCCACGCCTGTGGATCGTCTCGCTGCCCTATTTCTTTATCGTGATCGCGTTCTACGGCGTCAGCTTCTGGCTGCCGCAGATCCTGCAGACGTCGAGCGGCTACAGCTCCGCTATGGTGGTGCTGTTGTCCTCGATTCCGTACGTCGCGGCGGCGATCGGCATGGTGTTCTTCGGCATCAGCTCCGATCGCACCGGCGAACGCCGCTGGCACGTGGCCGGCCCCTGCCTGATCGGCGCGCTCGGCTTCGTGCTGGCCGTGATCGTGCCGGCCACACCGGTCTTCGCCCTCGCCACGCTGTCGATCGCCGCGTTCGGCATCTGGGGAACACTCGGCCCGTACTGGACGCTGCCAACGGCGTTCCTGCGCGGCACCGCCGCAGCGGGCGGCATCGCGCTGGTGAACTCGGTCGGCAATCTCGGCGGATTTTTCGGACCGATGCTGGTCGGACGTATTCACGACGCCACCGGCGGATTCACCGCTGGGCTTCTGGCGCTGGCAGGGTTCCTGGTGCTCGCCGCGGTGGTGACGCTACGACTTCAGCAAACCAAGTCGCCCTTCGGCGCGCGTGCTTCTGCCGTGGAGACGGCTTCCAAGGAGTAGGCGGCCATCGCCGCCTCCAAACAGCGGAGATTCAGGCCGGAATGAAGGATGGCAAGCCCGTGGCCGTCATCGTAACGATTAAACTGACCTTCACCCTGCAGAAATACCGGTCTTCTGCTATTCTCGCGTGAGGAATGGGTCTTGGCCAGCGGGTTCCATTTCCCTCGAGAGGTAGTGTCCATGGCTCGCAGTGTTGCGACTAACACTGTCAGGTTGCGCGGGCTTCTCGCCTGTGGCACCGCGTTGATCCTCCTGGCGTCGCCGGCGTTGGCCGCCGACGGTCGACAATCAGCACCTCCATCCGCACAAGCATCGGCGCCGCCATCACCCGACTTCCTGTTCGGCCGGCCACGCGCTATGGTCGGCGTCCGGGGCGGACTGCTGTCGCCGAGCGCCGGCAGTGATTTCTTCGAGGACATGATCCAGTTCCTCACCCTGGAAAAATCGGATTTCCGGACCGGCACCTTCGCCGCCGAACTGGCGATCAGCGTGACGCCGCGCCTCGACATCGTAGCCGGCTGGGACGGCAACCGCGTCAATCGGGACTCCGAGGATCGCAAGATGCAGGAGCTCCTGGCGAATGGCACGCGCGTCCCCATCGAACAGACGACAGCGTTGTCGGAAACCAATTTCGGCGTGTCGGCGAAGTACTCGCTGGTCTCTCGCGGCCGGCGTGTCAGCCGCCTCGCGTGGATTCCGCGCACCGTGGTCCCCTATGTCGGCGCCGGCGCAGGCTACGGCAGGTACAACCTGCGTCAGAACGGCGACTTCGTGGATTTCCAGGACAACCACATCTTCACGGACACGTTCCTCTCCGAAGGCTGGGCGCCCCTCTTCCAGGCGTTCGGCGGCACGGACATTCAGTTCTACCGACGGTTGGTGCTCTCGCTGGAAGGCCGCTATACATGGAAGAAGGCCGACCTGAGCTCCGACTACGCCAACTATCAGCCGATTGATTTGGGTGGATTCCGCTTTGGCGCGGGCGTCCACGTTGCCTTCTAGATCAGGGATCAGGGAACTCATATGAAGCACACATTTCTCGCCTTCACGCTGATCGCTACGAGCGCGTTCGGGCAGCCCTTCGACTCCGCTCAGGGCGGGCGGCCGGCGCCGTCCACGACCATCGACGCGCGGTTTGCTTCGTGGATGGGATGCTGGCGGCTGGATGACGACCTGTCTGGCACCGGCGCGCGCATGTGCATCACGCCCGGGCAGGGCGGCATCCGCATGCAGACCTTGATCGGCACCCAGAAGGGCATCGACGAGCTCGTCATTCCGGACGGCGTCGCCCGCCCGATCGTCGACGCCGAATGCAAGGGCACTGAAAAGGCCGAATGGTCGAACGACGGCACGCGCGTGTTCCGGACCACCGACGTGACGTGCGGCAAGGAAGCGCCGCGCGTGGTCAAGAGCGTCGCGTTCATGGCTCCCGGCCCGGCATGGATCAACGTGCAGCATGTCAGCGGCTCGGCCGCCAACACCAGCGTGCGCGTGCAGCGCTATCGCCGCGCCACTAGCCAGCAGCTTGCGGACGGTTCGCGCGCGCCCCAGGCGGAGGCGCACTACCAGACGCGCACCACGCCCGACCAGACGACCTGGAATATCGAGGACATCATCGAGGCGAACGGCAAGCTGCCGCTCGAGGCCATGCAGGCCGTGCTCACCGAGGTGCATCACACGTTCGATCTGAACCGCAAGACGCTGGTGAAGCTGGATAATGCCGGTGTCAGCGACGGCGTGATCGACCTGATGGTCGCCCTCACCTTCCCGAACAAGTTCGTGGTCGAACGCGCCGGCGGCGGCTCGTCGCCCTCGGGCATCATGACGGGTACGGGTTGGTTCGATCCATTCATGACGCCGATGCTGATGGGCAGCATGGCGGATTGCTACACGCCGCGCGGTTTCGGCTATCGAAGCTACTACAGCATGTGCGGGCTCGGCTACTACGACCGGTTCGGATACTACGGCTACAACAGCTTCTACAACAACAACTACTACTACAACAACGGCTATCCGGGCGGCTGGATCTCGGTTGGCAATTTCCCGGGCGTCGTCGGGCAGCCGGCCGGATCACAGGGCGATGGTCGCGTGGTCAGCGGCCGCGGCTTCACGCAGATCCGCACCCGCGAAGCCGATCCCTCACCACGCTTCAACGGCAGCGGCAACGGCAGCGGCTGGGCAGGCGCGGGTGGCAGCGGCAGCAGCGGCGCGTCATCAGGCAGCGGCTTCTCAAGCGGCGGAAGTGGCGCCAGCAGTGGCGGTGGCAGCGGCGGCAATTCAGGCGCGCGCGTGGCCGTGCCCAAGGGTGGCGGCAACTAGCCCGCCTCCGCCAAGGCTTCGGCGCGGCAGGCCCGTTAAGGTATCGTTCCAAGGCCTGGGGGCGTCACACCCCTCAGGCCTTTGCCATTTTCAGAGGAGATACGCATGAGCACCGGCCCGTTGCCCATTGGCAGTGATGCCCCAGACTTTCACGCCCAGACGACGGAGGGCCCGATCCGCTTTCACGAGTGGCTCGGAGGCTCGTGGGGCGTGATGTTTTCGCACCCCAAGGATTTCACGCCGGTGTGTACCACCGAACTGGGCTACATGGCGCGCATCAAGCCGGAGTTCGACAAGCGCGGCGTGAAGATCATCGGCCTGAGCATCGACCCGGTGGATCGCCACGCGGCCTGGTCGAAGGACATTGCCGAGACGCAGGGTACGGCGCCGAACTATCCGATGATTGGCGACATCGATCTCAAGGTCGCCAAGGCCTACGGCATGCTGCCCGCCGAAGCCGGTGAGACGTGCGAAGGCCGCACCGCCGCCGACAACGCCACCGTCCGCAACGTCTACGCGATTGGCCCCGACAAGAAGATCAAGCTCGTGCTGTCGTACCCGATGAGCACCGGCCGCAACTTCGACGAAGTGCTGCGCGTGATCGACTCGATGCAGCTCACGGCTAAGCACAAGGTCGCAACCCCGGTGAACTGGAAAGACGGCGACGACGTGATCATCCTGCCGGCGGTGACGGAAGACGAAGCCAAGCAGCGCTTCCCGCAGGGGTGGAAGGCCCCGAAACCGTACCTGCGCATCGTTCCGCAGCCCAAGTAATGCGGACCGGCGCCGATCACGGTCGGCGATCGCGTCTACGCCTTCGCGCGCCGGGGCGAAGACGAAGTCATGCGGGCGCTCGATGCCGCCAGCGGGAAGGTGCTCTGGGAGACCAGATACAACGCCACCTACAAGCCGCACCCGGCCGCCACCCGCACGCACGGCACCGGTCCGAAGTCCACGCCGACCTTTGCGGAGGGCCGCCTATATACCCTCGGCATGAGCGGGATCGTCACCGCGTTCGACGCCGCCACCGGCAGACAACTGTGGCAGAAGCCGGGCGGCCCCGTGGAGTCGCTGTATCACACCGCGATGTCGCCGCTGGTGGATCGCGGGCTGGTGATCCTCCACGTGGGCGGCCACAACAATGGCGCGCTGACGGCGTTCGATGCGTGTACCAGCGACGTGAAGTGGAGCTGGAACGGCGACGGGCCGTCGTATGGCTCGCCCATCGCGGTCGATCTCGCCGGCACGCGGCAGATCATCACGATGACGCAGGACAACCTGGTCGGCGTCTCGGCCGCCACCGGTGAACTGTTGTGGAAACGTCCGTATACCGTTCGCGCCACGCGCAATGCGGTGACGCCGATCGTGCACACCCCGCCTTCGCTCGCGCGCTCCGGCGCAGCAAGCCCGATCGTGATCGTCTCGGGCCTGGGCATGCCGATCACCGGCTTCAGATTGACCAACAAGGGCGGACAGTGGTCGTCCGAGGACGTGTGGGTGAACAACGACGCCAGCATGGACATGAGCACCGGCGTCGTGGTCGGTGACACGCTCTACGGCTTCTCTCACCGAAACGCCGGCCAGCACTTCGCCATCGACGCGAATACCGGCCAGACGATGTGGCTGTCGGAGCCGCGCGCGGCCGAGAACGCGGCCATCGTGCGGGCGGGCGACCTGTGGTTCGCGCTCGATACGCTCGCAGAGCTGAAGGTGATGCGCGCGAACCCAGAGCAGTTCGAGATCGTGAAGAGCTACGACCTTGCGGAGAGCGCCACTTGGGCTCAGCCGGTATTGTCGGGCAACCGGATCCTCATCAAGGACCTGTCGTCGATTGCCTTGTGGGGCGTGGACTGAACAGGGATCAGGGGTTCAGCAAGATTGCGGTCACGGCAATCGGCCTAATGGCTCCATCGGTAATCGTGACGTACATGACCTGCAGTTCCGGCGAGCCCGTCGGCGTCAGGAAGTGATAGTCGTCAATGTAGCCTTCCGCGCGCGCGTCCATCGGCTCGCCATTCGGCCAGAGGAACACCACGTCGCGCGCCGAGGTCTGCGCCTCCCAATCCTCGAAATCCACCACGCCCGGCTGCCCCGTCATGCTGCCGTCGGCGTAGATCAACTTTTTCGGACCGAGGAACGGCAGCGGGCTGCTCGCCACCTTGCCGTCCGTCAGCGACGGATCGCCGTAGTAGAGCCGATACTTCGCACCGCCGCTGTGCAACGGAAACGCCGCCTGCGCGCTGGTGAAGAGCTTCGGGCAGCCATTGGACTGATACTGCACCACCCACGCGGAGCCGTTCCAGACCGCGTAGCCGTGATTCATGCCGTAGCTCGAGCAGCCGGTTATGGAATCGGTCGTGAACACCATGAACGAGCCGTTCGACATGTCCCAGTGCGGCGAGTCGAGCGTCGGCCAGGCTACCTTCTGCTGCCGCGCATTACTGATCTTGTCGTTACCGTTGGTGTCGCCTTCAACCGCAATCGCCAGCGTGGGCTCGCACCCGCCGCCCGGCGAGTACTCGGCAGCGGTGCTGCAGATGCCGGGCGATCCGGCGTTGAAATCGAGTCCGTAGTAGCCGTCCTTGCTGTCGATCGAGAAGACGCGGGCCTTGTTGTCGGCGCCGGTCGCCTCGAAGAACAGTCGCACGAATCCGCCTTGCTCTCGCGCCACCGGCACGCCCTGCCCGGTCAAGATCGTCGAGATCAGCGTGGACCCGGGGCTCGCGGAGTGCAGGCCGGTCGTGCCCGCGCGGCTGGTGAAGGTGAGATACGAAGCCGGATTCGCCGCGCTGGCTTCCGCCGATGCCACGGCGACGCTGAGCGTCGACTGAGGCGCACCGATTGGGCTCATCGGACCGTAGTAGAGCTGCACACGATTGGCCATGGCGCCGGCGTCTGGACCGAAGCGGGTGGCGCTCAATCGCGCGTTGCCGTCGCTCACCGACGACGTCAAGGTGCCGACCGTGCTGCCGGTGCCCTGAAACTGCCACTCTTCGCGATCGGTCTCAATGCTCACCGCAGACGAGGTGCTCGACACCGTGCACGCCTCGTTGGCGCAGGACTCCACGGTGATGGAGTAGGTGGTGTGCGACTTCAGCCCGGTGAGCGTGGCGCTGGTTGCCGCAGCCGCCGCGGTAGTGGAGACCGTAGTGCCCTGCGCGTTCTCGGTGCCCACAATCTTGAAATGATGCGTCTGGTCGCCCGGCGAAGCGGTCCACGTGACCTGGAGCCTAGAGGAAGAGGTCAGCTGGCGGCCGGCCACCGTGGCGGCGGCCACCTTGCTGGCAGACACGTTCTGGGGCGAGGCCCCCGCCCATGCGGGGTAGATACACAAACCGGCCAAAATTGCAGTAATGAGTCGCATTGTTGGCTCAGACCAGATATCGGCCGAAGATGTTACACCACCAGCCTGCGGTAGTATGAGCCCCTTCGGAGGCACCCATGGAACCCGTGACGACCGAGACACGCATCACCGCCAAAGACCTGCATCCCGAGCTGTGGAACATCTTCGACGAGTACGTGCACGGCTTCATCGATCGCCGCGGCTTCCTGGATCGCGCCGGCAAGTATGCGGTCGGCGGCCTGACGGCGGCCGGCATCCTCGACCTGATGAACCCGAAGTTCGCCGAGGCGCAGCTGGTGCCGACCGACGACAAGCGCATCACGACCGAGTGGGTCGAGATTGATTCGCCGAAGGGCTATGGGAAAATCAGAACCTATATCGTCAAGCCGGCCAACGCCACCGGCAAGCTGCCGGGCGTGCTGGTGATTCACGAGAACCGCGGCCTCAATCCA
>Ga0194120_10004995_pt1 | contig 19879 bp, 22 predicted proteins | sample TA2MahCa65mmetaG_FD_148642 | JGI IMG/M metagenome (GOLD analysis project Ga0194120, IMG submission 148642) | Freshwater microbial communities from Lake Tanganyika, Tanzania - TA2015019 Mahale Deep Cast 65m | ecosystem: Environmental > Aquatic > Freshwater > Lake | place: Tanzania: Lake... | reverse complement strand
GGATCCGCCGGCTCAGCGGAGAGCCTCCGAGAGAAAACACTCAAATCCCGCGTAATCCGGAAAGGAATCCAGGAAGGCGAAGAATCGGACGTCCATCGGCTGCTACAGAAAAGAAGTTGCTTGATCGGCCGCTGCCGCCGTGGCGGCGTGTGAGCGTGGCATCGGCCTGGGCAAACGCCTCGAAGATCCGCACCTGGTCCGCGTCCGAAAGGCCGATCCCGGTATCCACCACCTCGATCGCGAGGAGCGGTCCGCTCGCCGACGTCGGGGGAAGCAGCTCGAGCCGCAGCGTGATGCCGCCGTGCTCGGTGAACTTGATCGCGTTGCCGACCAGATTCACCAGGATCTGGTGCAGCCGCGTCGGATCGGACTGGATCTGCTCCGGGATCGGGCCGCGGAAGCGGGTCTCGAGGCGGAGCTGCTTCTCGAGCGCCCGCGGCTGCAGCAGCGCAACCACGTCGGAGACGATCTGCACCGGAGAGCACGGGACGCTGGCCACGGAGAACTTTCCGGCCTCGATGCGCGAGAGGTCGAGGATGTCGTTCACGACCGCGAGCAGGTGCTGGCCGTTCCGCTTCACGGTGAGCAGCGCCGGATCGGGTCCCGCCGGGCGCCGCGTGCGAAGCGCCTCGTCGATCAGCTCGTCGGTGAAGCCGAGGATCGCGGTGAGCGGCGTCCGGATCTCGTGGCTCATGTTCGCCAGGAACTCGGACTTGGCCCGGTCGGCCGCCAGCGCCTTCCTGCAGGCATCGTCCGCCTTGGCCTGCGCGACGTGCAGCGACGCCCAGACGGTCCGGTGGGTCTGGCAGGTCAGCGCTCCGGCGACGCCGGAGAGCGCGGCGACCCCGAGCGAGGCGGCCACGCCGCCGCTGGCGGGGTCCGGCGCGATCTGAAGCGAGGCGAGGTAGATCACCGCCATCTCGACCGCGAGCAACAGCGACAGCGACGGCCGCCACGGAGCCAGGCACGCCATCAAGAGCGGCGAGAGCAGACCGAACGTCCGAAGCGGGTTGCCACCGGAAAGTGTCTGGACGCCCGCGAGCAGGAGCCCCGCGTTCACGACCGAGACGAGCACGAACAGGAGCACCGAGGCGTGACGCCGGCCCCACGGGGTTCTCGCGCCGATGCAGCACGCCCAGGCCGCGACCTGAGCCGTGGCGTGAAACGCGATCGCCCGGCGCGGATCGATGTCTCCGGTCACCAGACATGCGAGGGTGAACGGCAAGAGCGCCAGCGCGAAGACGGCGCACATGAGCCGTCCGCCGCGCGTCAGGAGCTTCCACAGATCGGGAAGATCCTCGTCGCGAATCGGTGTGATCAGGCTGTGCCAGTGGCGGGTCATGGCAGTCTTCGGCGCGATATCACCGCGCTGATTGCTCTATCGGCGCTGGTGATGTCGGGACTGATCGGAATGTTGGCGGCAAATCGCCGTCTCCCACCGCAAGTTTGCTTGCGTAACGCCCCTCGGCCGCGGTTTGCCAGGCCTCCGGCGGCGCCCGTATGCTCGCCGCGGATGGGACCGCTCGCGGGGCTGCGAATCGTCGAGATCGCGGGGATCGGCCCCGGGCCGTTCTGCGCCATGATGCTCGCCGACATGGGCGCCGAGGTCCTGCGCGTCGAGCGCCTGGCGCGTGTCGGTCCGGGCGATGCATCGGGCGATCTGCTCTCGCGCAGCCGGCGCTGCATCGCCGTCGACCTGAAGAGCGAAGCCGGTGTGGCGGCAGTGCTTCGGCTTTCGGACCGCGCGGACGGCCTGCTCGAGGGCTTCCGCCCCGGAGTGATGGAGCGCCTCGGCCTCGGACCCGAGGTCTGCCTGGCGCGGAACCCCGCTCTCGTCTACGGCCGCATGACCGGGTTCGGGCAGACGGGACCGCTCGCGCAGGCTGCCGGACACGACATCAACTACATCGCGCTCGCGGGCGCGCTCGACCCGATCGGACGCCGCGGCCAGCCGCCGACGCCACCGCTGAACCTGGTGGGCGATTTCGGCGGCGGCGGACTTCTGCTGGCCTTCGGCATGGTCTGCGCGCTGCTCGAGCGCAATCGCTCGGGCAAGGGACAGATCGTCGACGCCGCGATGGTGGACGGCGCGGCCACGCTGATGACGATCTTCCACTCCGCGCAGCAGTCGGGCTGGTGGAGCGAGCAGCGCGGCACGAACCTGCTCGACGGCGGCGCGCACTTCTACGACGTGTACGAGACGAGCGACGGCCTGTTCGTCTCGATCGGCTCGATCGAGCCGCAGTTCTACGCCGAGCTGCTCGCGCGCACGGGGCTAGACGCTGCGGAGCTCGGTCCGCAGATGGACCGCGCGCGCTGGCCCGAGCTGAAGCAGCGGCTGGCCGCGGTGTTCAAGACGAAGACGCGCGCGCAGTGGTGCCAGATCATGGAAGGCAGCGACGTCTGCTTCGCGCCGGTGCTCTCGATCTCGGAGGCGCGCCGCCACCCGCACAACGTCGCGCGCGGCAGCTTCGTCGCGCTCTCCGGCGTCGAGCAGCCGCGGCCGTCGCCGCGCTTCAGCCGCACGGACTCGGGCATCCAGAGGCCGCCGGCGCGCGTGGGGGAGCACACCGACGAGGCGCTGGCCGACTGGGGCTTCGGTGCCGACGAGATCGCGAAGCTTCGCGAGGCGAAGGCGATCGGCTAGAAGCGGCTGGCCGCGGATCACTCCGCGAGCATCCGCTCCTCGACGAAGCTCTGGATTCCGCGGCTCGCCGGAACGGAGAGATTGCGGAACACGAGCCCGACCTCCTGCACGCGCCGATAGACGGTCCGACCGACGATCTCGAGCTTTCCGTAGCGCGGCAGCTCGAACTCCAGCGCGACCTCCTCGCCCGCGTCGGGCGGGTTCTCGCGGCGAAGCAGGCAGCCCCCGCGCGAGAGCGAGACGACCCGCGCCTCCTCGCTTCCCGCAGAACCCCGCACGCGCGCGGGAATGCTGGTCGCGACGCGCGGCGTGGCGCGGGGATTCGGCTCGAGCGCCGTCTGCACCAGCCGGTACAGGTCGTGAAAGCCGGCGGGGCGCTCGATCGATCCGATCGCGCTCGCCGCCCAGGGCACGTTCTGCCCCCGGGAGTAGAGCAGGATTCCCGGCAGACCGGAGAGCTCGCTCGCGCGCTCGACGTCGACGATCACCAGATCGGGCGAGCGCCCGACGTGGGCGTAGTGCGCCTCCCAGCGATCCTCCGACACCACGGAGTAGCCGGCCTGCGACAGCTTCAGACGCGCGAGCGGCACGTAGCTCTGCGGCGGAGCGAGCGAGAGGATCACGCGCGGGTGCAGTTTCTCGGTCACGAGTCTTTCTCGGCGACGGAGCAGAAGCGATTTAGAGCCCGCGCGAAGTCGCATTGCCCGTTTGCGTCCGGTGTGCGACGGATCCGCCAGCGGCGGCTCGAGATGGCCGGCTACGGGAGCTCGACGGTCGCGGTTCCGACGACGCGCGTCTCTTTGGCCTCGTTCTGGATCGTGAGGTCGATCTCGATCGTGCGCGTCTCGTCGTTCTTGTCCGTGACGACGCCGCGCGCGACCGGGTGGGAATCGACCGAGATCGGCGCGCGGAACACCGTGTCGATCTTGCGCACTACGGCGCGCGGCGCCCAGCGGTGGATCAGCGCCACCAGGATTCCCTGGCTCATGATCCCCGGCACGATCGCGCCGGGCAGCCCTTCCTTGCGCGCCTCGTCGTGGGCGTTGAAGCGCCCGAACGTCATTCCCGCCGCCGCGGTGAAGCGGCGCACGGTGGCCAGCGTCACGTCCGGAGCCGTGGGCGGGAGCTCCGCGCCGAAGTCCACGTCGTCGTAACCGAGGCTCATCTCGCTCCCCGCTCCTGCTGCACCATGCGCCAGTCGACCACCGAGACCGGCTCGCCGCGCTGGTTCGAGAACTCCATCCGGTGCACGATGAAGAGCATCGTGCCCGAGCGACCCGTCTTGGTGTAGATGTCGTGGATCTGGCTCTTGGCCACGACCTTGTCGCCGGGGCGGATCGGCGCGATCGGAGTCACGCACTTGCCCGCGTCGAAGCCGTAGCCGCTGCCGAGCCGCGGGAAGCTGTCCGGCAGGATCCGGCGCCCCACGTAGCGCGAGGTGTAGTTCGGCACGGCCCGGAAGTCGGGATCCGCGGGGTCGGTGTAGCGCTTCGCCGTCTCGCCGCAGGCCGACGCGAACGAGACCAGGTCCGAGGCGCTCACCTCGAACTCGGCGGTGTCGAACGTGAATCCGGTCCAGTCTCGCTTCAGCTTCTCGACGTCTACTTCCATGACACGGCCTCGAAGTCTCCCGCTCGAAGCGATTCCACCAGCCCCTCCCCGTCGCGGATCTCGCGCGGGAAGCGCGTCACGCAGCGCGCGATCTGGCTCACGATGTGCGCGTCGCTCCCGCCGATCCCACGGTAGCCGTGGGCCTGCGCCAGCGCGAGGGCACGGGCGTCCTCCTCGCCACGGCTTCCGCCGTTCAGCGTCTCGATCACGCCCACCCCTGCGACCACGCCCTTCGCGTCGAAGTGATCGAAGAGACCGACGCGCGGCCGGCCCGGGTGGCACGGGACGGCGACCCCGCCGCAGCGCTCGGTCTCGCGCAGCACCAGCGCAAGCGGCAGATCGATGCGCGTGAAGTCGTAGGCCGCGCGCATGTCGTCGTTCACGCCGAACACGAGCACGTGGCCGTAGTCCGTCTCTACCTCGGAGGCCTTCAGGATCAGGATTCCGTACTCGTCCTCGAGCGCTCGGTAGTCGGAGACGTCGTCGAACTGCCGATGCTCGGTGAGCACGAATCCGTCGAGCGGGATCTCGCGTTTGCGGATCCACTGACAGTAGTTCTCGACCTTCGCTCGCCCGTCGTCGGAGACGATCGAGTGGTTGTGCAGATCGAGGATCATGCCGGGCGGAAGACAGGAACCGCGAGCCCGTCGGCGTCCGAGCGGAACTCGGCCACCACCGGCATGCCGATCCGCACCGAGTCCGGCGGACAGCCGACGACGTTCGAGAGCAGCCGCGGCCCCTCCTCGAGCTCGACGTAGGCGAGCACGTAGGGCGTGGCGTCGCGGAACGGGGGTACCTGGTTCTGCTCGGTCACGGTGAAGGTCCAGACGCTCCCGCGGCCGCTCGCCTCGAAATGCTCGATCTCCGACGAGAGACAGCTCACGCAGAGCGCGCGCGGCCGGTGCTGGACGACTCCGCAGCTCCGGCAGCGCTGCAGCACCAGAGTGTGTCGCCCCGCTCCCTCCCAGTAGCCGCGCGTCTCCCAGTCTGCGACGGGCTTGGGGTGGTCGATCTCGCGCGCCATCAGTCCCTCGCCAGGATCAGCGTCGCGCCGCTGTGCGCCACGCCGAGCGTTCCGCCGGTGCCGTGCGCGAGCGCGATCCGCGCGTCCGCGACCTGCCGCTCGCCGCACTCGCCGCGAAGCTGCTTCACCGCTTCGATCACCAGGAAGATCCCGCGCATTCCGGGATGGTTCGAGGAGAGCCCGCCGCCGTCGGGATTCACGGGCAGCTCGCCGCCGAGCCCGATCCGACCGTTCGAGACGAAGTCCCCCCCTTCGCCCGGCTTGCAGAAGCCCAGGTTCTCGAGCGTGGCGAGCACGGTGATCGTGAACGAGTCGTAGATCGCGCAGAGATCGACGTCGCTCCGCGTCACCCCGGCCATGCCGAAGGCCTGCTCGCCGGACTGTTTCGCGGCGATCGTGAGCAGGTCGGGCGCGCCGAGCTCCTGGTGGCGCACGGCCTCGCCGCAGCCGAGCAGAAGCACGGGGCGCTTGGCGAGGTCCCGGGCGCGCGCCGCGCTGGTCACGATCAGCGCCCCGCCCCCGTCGCTGATGATGCAGCAGTCGAGCAGGTGCAGGGGGCGCGAGATCATGCGGCTTCCGAGCACGTCGTCGACGCTGATCGGCCTTCGCATCTTCGCGTTCGGATTCAGTCCCGCGTGACGCCGCATGGTGACGGCGATCTCGGCGAGCTGGGCCGAGGTCGTCCCGTAGCGCTCCATGTGGCGCTGGGCGACGAGCGCGTAGCTTCCCACCGTCGTGAGTCCGTACGGCGACACGAAGGACGAGCCGGCGTCGCGGCCCCCGCCCATTCCGGTTCCGATCGCCACGGCATTGGACGCCGCGGTGCTGCCGTACAGGACGAGCGCGACCTCGCAGAGCCCGGCGTGGATCGCCGCCGCGGCGTGGCTGACGTGCGCCACGAACGAGGAGCCGCCGAAGTTCGTGCCGTCGAGGTAGCGGGGAGCCAGATTCAGGTACTCGGCCAGCGAGACGATGCCCATCGGCCCCATCGACATGCTCGCGGCGAAGAGGCCGTCGACGTCGCGCAAGGCCAGGCCGCAGTCAAAGAGCGCGCCGCGCGCGCACTCGGCCATGATCTGGAATTCGGTCTTCTCCGGCGCCCAGCGCGTCGGGTGCTCGTAGACGCCGGCGAGAGCGACCGCGCGCGAGAGGCTCATCGCGCCAGCTCCGAGAGGAAGCCCAGCACCGCCTCGGCCAGCGCCTCGGGCTGTTCCAGCGCGACGCGGTGGCCGCACTTCGGGATCACGACCTCGCGCGCGCGCGGGATGCGCGAAGCGAGCAGATCGGACTGCGCGCGAACGTCTTCCGAGTCGTCCTCGCCGACCACGACGAGCGTCGGACACGACACGCGCGCGAGCTCGTCCTCGCGGTTCCAGCCGTCGAGCGCGCGCATGTTCCCGTACAGCACGCGCGGGTCGGTCTTCAGCTCCTCCATGAAGCCGCGGCGCATCACGTCGGGCGTGGCGGCTGGCGAGTAGCCCGAGCGGTCGAACTCGCGCCGCGCCTTGCCCTCGGTGACCAGCCGCAGCCGCTCGAGCAGCTCGGCTCTGGCGTGGAAGCGCGCACGGCTCGCGACCAGCACGAGAGCGCGCACGAGGCCCGGTGCAGCCGCCGCGGTCTCGAGCGCGATGCAGCCGCCCATCGATGCTCCGAGCAGAACACAGCGTTCGATGCCGAGCTCCGCGCAGAACGCGCGCGTGAACTCGCTCATGCGCGCGACCGACGGCAGCGCGTCGAGGCCGCCGGAGCGCGCGTGCCCGGGCCGGTCGAAGGCGAGCGGGCTGTGCGCGGGCTCGAGGCGCGCGAGCAGGTCGACGAACTCCGCCGAACTCGGGCTCGCCCCGTGCAGACAGATGATCGTCTCGCCGCGCATCAGCGCAGGGGGACGTTCGGGCAGCGTCGTCGGGCCGACGTGTTGCACGAACGTCGCGACACCGTCGACACGGACGTACTTCTGGGGCACGCGCGGAGCCTACATGGGGCCCGCTCGGAGTGTCAAAACGCGTGGTAGAGTCTGCGCGACATCTGGGGGGGACATGGCAGGGACGACCGCGCTCGCAATCCACGGTGGCGCGCCGGTGCGATCGCGGCCGTGGCCGGCGTGGCCCGAGCACGGCGAGCCCGAGCGCGCGGCGCTGCTGCGCGTGCTCGAGAGCGGGAACTGGGGCGGCCACCCGAGCCCGAACACGGAGGGGCGCGGTTTCGCGGACGAGTTCGCGGCGTTCGTCGGCACGCAGCACGCGGTGCCCTGCGCCAACGGCACGTTCTCGCTGATGCTCGCGCTCCAGGCCGCGCGGGTGCCGCCGGGCTCGGAGGTGATCACGTCGGCCTACACGTTCGTGGGTACCGCCGGCGGAATCATCGCGGCCGGCTGCGTGCCGGTCTTCGCGGACGTCGACCCCGACTCCTACTGCCTCGACCCGCGCGCGGTCGAGGCCGCGCTGTCGCCCCGCACCGCGGCGATCCTGCCGGTGCACCTGGCCTGCTCGCTCGCCGACATGGACGCGCTGGGCGCGCTGGCCGGGCGCAATTCGCTCCTCGTGATCGAGGACTGCGCCCACGCGCACGGCGCCCGCTGGCGCGACAGGCGCGCGGGTTCGCTCGGGCAGGCCGGCTCGTTCTCGCTGCAGAGCACGAAGCTGCTCACGAGCGGCGAGGGCGGAGTGGTGACGACGAGCGACGCGACGATCGCCTCGCGCCTCTGGTCGCTGGTGAACTGCGGCCGCAAGGAGCCCGGCTCCGACGGCTTTCCGGAGCAGATGCTCGGCCACAACCTGCGCATGACCGAGTTCCAGGCGGCGCTGGCGCGCGCGCAGCTGCTCCGCCTGCCCGAACAGAACCTGCGCCGCGCCCGGCAGGTGGAGCGCTTCGAGCGCGGGATCGCCGGGCTGTCCGGCCTGCGCCCGCTGGCGCGCGACGCTCGCGTCACCGAGCGCACGAGCTACCAGCTCGTGCTCCGCTACGACCCGGCCGCGTTCGCGTCCGTCCCCCGCGATCACGTGATCCTGGCGCTGCGCGCCGAGGGCGTGCCCTGCTCCGGCCGCTTCTACTCGTCGCTGGTCGACGATCCGCTCTTCTCGTCCGACCCCTACACCAATCCGGTGTCGCGCGCGGGCATCTCGTACACCGGCCAGCGCTTCCCGGTCGCGGAGCGCGCCGCGAACGAGGAGTCGATCTGGCTGCCGCACGAGCTCTTCCTCGGCGACGACTCCGACACGGACGACCTGCTCGAGGCGTTCGCGCGGATCGGGCGCCACGCCCCCGAACTGCGCGCGCGCCCCCCGGCGGGACCCGTGAGCCGGCGCTAGGGTCGGCCGGGCGTGCGAACGGATGCGGGGGCGGAGGGGAAGATGGCGCGGGTGACGGTCCAGCGGGCTTCGGTCGCGCGGCCGCTCGGGCGGGACGGCTGAGCCGTGCTGTTCAACTCGCTCGACTTCGTCCTGCTGCTCGGCACGGTGCTGGCGCTCTACGGCTTTCTCGACCGGCGCAGGCAGAACTACCTGCTGATCGTCGCGAGCTACGTGTTCTACGGCTTCTGGAACTGGCGCTTCCTCTCGCTGGTCTTCGCGGCCGGGCTGGTCGACTACACCGCCGGGCGCGGAATCGCGGCCGCGAAGACCCCTCGCGGCCGGCGCGCCTGGGTGGTCTGCAGCATCGCCTTCAATCTCGGCATCCTCGCCTACTTCAAGTACCTGGGATTCTTCCTCGAGTCCGCGGTCGAGCTGCTGCGCTTCCTCGGCGTCTCCGCGAGCGTCCCGGTGCTCGAGATCGTGCTGCCGGTCGGCATCAGCTTCTTCACGTTCCAATCGATGTCGTACATCTTCGACGTCTACCGCCGGAAGGTGCCGGCGGTCACGTCGTTTCCCGACTACCTGCTCTACGTCTCGTTCTTCCCGCAGCTCGCGGCCGGACCGATCGAGCGCGCCGACCACCTGCTGGTCCAGTTCCAGCGCGACCGGAAGGTCACCCCGGAGTGGTTCTACCGGGGCCTGCTGCTGCTGCTCTGGGGGCTGTTCAAGAAGGTCGGGGTCGCCGACAACCTGGGCGTCTACGTCGACGCCGTCTACAACAACTCGGCCGAGCACGGGGGTCTGTCGCTGCTTCTCGCGACCTACCTGTTCGCGTTCCAGATCTACTGCGACTTCTCGGGCTACAGCGACATGGCCGTCGGAATGGCGCGGCTGCTCGGCCTGGACATGATGAAGAACTTCAAGATGCCGTACTTCTCCGAGAGTCCGCAGGAGTTCTGGCGCCGCTGGCACGTCTCGCTTTCGACCTGGTTCCGGGACTACGTGTACATCCCGCTGGGCGGAAACCGCGGCTCGGCGCTGCACGTCGTCGGGGCCACCATGATCGTGTTCCTGGCCAGCGGTCTCTGGCACGGCGCGAACTGGAAGTTCGTCGTCTGGGGCGGGCTGCACGGCGTGTACCTGATCGCGCAGCGCCAGCTCGGGGTGGCGCGATCGCCGGCGAGCGGGGCTCGCCGCTGGCTGCGGATCTTCGTCACCTTCCAGCTCGTCGCGCTGGCATGGGTCTTCTTCCGCGCGAGCAGCGTGGGCGAGGCGCTCACGTCGCTCGCGACCATCGCGACCGCCCCCGGCGAGCTGTTCTTCTCGCGCGAGATGGTGAACGGGCTGGTCTGTCTCGCGCTTCTCGTCGCAATCGAGGGCGTCGTGCAGCCGCGCTATTTCGACGAGTGGCTGGTCGAGCGGAGGCCCGCGACGCAGCTCGCGTTCGCGCTCGTCGTGCTCTTTGCAATCGTCCTGCTGGGGCAGCAGCAGGGCGGACAGTTCATCTACTTCCAGTTCTGAGATGACCACACCCGAAACGACCCCACTCGACTGGCGCCGGCTCTCGAAGCGACTCGCGGCATTCGCCGCGGTGGTCGTGACTCTCGACCTCGCGATCGGCCTGGGCCTCGAGGCGCTGCTCCCGCACGTCCAGGTCGGCCACCAGGTCGGCGTCATCAACAAGGCGATCGATGCCGAAGCCGACGTGGTCATCCTGGGCTCGTCGCGCGCGATGCACAGCTACGACGACCGGGAGCTCACGCGGGTGCTGGGCGCCCGCGTGCACAACGCGGGTCTCGACGGTCGCGGCGTGCTCTTCTCGCGCGGCCTGCTCGCGCTGATCAGCCAGCGCCGCGCGCCGAAGCTCGTCATCCTCGACGTCGCGTACTCCGACGACGACCGCTCCAATGCCTACGCGTTCGCGCCCTACTACGGCCGATCCCCGATCGTCGACTCGCTGCTCACGGAAGGGGACTGGCGCGAGCGCGTGAAGCTCGTGAGCCGCAGCTTCCGCATGAACGGGGTGGCGCTCGCGATCCTCGGCAACCTCTTCGCCGAGGGTCACGAGTGGGGGTTCGCGCCCATCTCTGGCCGCCTCGAGCCGACCGTCCGGGTCGACGGTCACCCCGCGCGACCGCTCGCGCGCCCGAAGCCGTTCGTCGAGGAGAACCTGCTCGCGCTGGTCGCGGAGGCGCGCAGCCGCGGCGCGGGATTGGTCTTCTGCGAGAGCCCGAGCTTCGGCGACCCCTGGCCCGCCGACGTGCGCGCCCTGTACCAACGAGTCGCGGCGGCATCGGGCATTCCCTACCTGCGGATCCCGGACGACGAGCTGCCGGGCTTCGGGCCGGCGCTGTTCAAGGATCGCGGCCACCTGAACCAGGACGGCGCGGCGGTGTTCACGGCCGAGATCGGCAAGCGGCTGCGCGCGCTGCCCGGATTGGATCTTGTGCCGCGCGGAGCGCATCCATAGACTGGATCGCGGTCGGAGCGCGACGCGATGATCCGTCGTCACCGCCTGGAGGATGCCACCCGATGTCCGAGAACGGCGCAGCAATGCGAATGGACTGGCAGGTGCTCGACACCTACAAGACGGCGATGGACGTCGCCTGGCAGTTCGACTACGCGATCGACATCGAGAAGCTGCGCAACCTTTACACGAAGGCGAAGCAGAACCAGTGGGACGCCGACACGAAGCTCGACTGGAGCGTCGAGGTGGATCCCTCCAAGCCGATCGTCGGCGAAGACCGCTTCATGTTCCACCGCGTGCCGTTCTTCCAGCGACTCTCGCAGTCTCAGCGCGACAGCTTCACCGCGCACGCTACCGCGCAGCTGCTGTCGCAGTTCCTCCACGGCGAGCAGGGCGCGCTGATGACGGCGGCCACGCTCACGCACGCCGTGCCCGATTACGAGGCCAAGCTGTACGGCGCGACGCAGACCATGGACGAGGCTCGACACGTCGAAGTGTACGAGCGCTACATCCGCAAGCTCGCGATCGTCTACCCGATCTCTCCCTGGCTGAAGCAAGTCATCGACCTGACGCTCCAGGGCGACCACTTCGTGAAGATCCTGATCGGGATGAACATGGTGGTCGAGGGGCTCGCGCTGGCGGCGTTCCACAACATGCGCCGGCGCGCCACCTGCCCGCTGCTCAAGGATCTGACGCACTACGTGATCCAGGACGAGTCGCGCCACGTCGCCTTCGGAAACGTGTACGTGAAGGAGGCGATCGCCGCGATGCACCCCGACGAGCGCGAGGACGTGGCGCAGTTCGCGTTCGAGGCCGTGAAGTCGATGGTCGACTCGCAGGGCGGCGTGGACGGCAAGGGCCAGCGGCGCGCCGATCCCGGCTTCCTCGCGGTGCTCCAGAACGTCGGCATCGACCCGCAGGACTTCATCAAGGGCATGATCGAGGCGGGCGCCGCGGGCATCAACGCGAAGCTCCCGCCCGGCCACATCCACTCGTTCAAGGATCTGATGATGCCCGCGCTCGTGCGCGTCGGCGCGGTGACCAAGCGGACGCGCGAGCTCTACGCGCAGCACGAGATCCCGGTCTGGGAGGACACGAGCGTGCTGGAGTCGTTCGAGGACGCGAGCACCGGAGACATCGTGATCGGCGAAGACGCCCGCGGCTCCGACTGACGAGGCACCGAAATGTCGGAACACCACTCCAGGGTGAGCTGGTCGCGCGGCGGGGTGCCCTTCGACTACGAAACCTACGACCGGACGCATCGCTGGCGCTTCGGGGGCGGCGCCGAGCTCGAGGCGTCGGCCGCGCCCGAGTACCGCGGGCGCGCGGAGCTCCCGAATCCGGAGGAGGCGCTGGTGGCGGCGCTCTCGAGCTGTCACATGCTGACGTTCCTCGCCGTCGCCGCGCGGCGGCGCTTCACGGTCGAGAGCTACCAGGACGACGCCGTGGGCTGGATGGAGAAGAACCCGGACGGCAAGCTCGCCGTGACGCGCGTGGAGCTGCGCCCTCGAATCGCGTTCTCGGGCGAAAAGCGGCCCACGCCCGAGGAGATCGAGAAGCTGCACGAGGTCTCGCACCGCGAGTGCTTCATCGCGAACTCGGTGAAGACGCGGGTCACCGTCGTCGCCACGAGCTGAGCTTCCCATGCTTCGTCCCGAGAGCCCGCGCTGGCAGGGCTACGTCGAAGACACGGTCACGATCGACTGGCAGACGCCGCCCGTGATGGAGAAGGCGCGGGAGCTCGTTGCCGGCTGCGCCGACGACGTGGCGAAAGCGCGCTCGGTCTACTTCTTCGTTCGCGACCGGATCGCGCACAGCGTGGACGCGGAGCGCGACGATCTGCCCTGCCGGGCCAGCGAGGTGCTCGCCGCGGGAACGGGAATCGGCTTCTCCAAGAGTCACTTGCTCGCGGCGCTGCTGCGCGCGGTCGGCGTTCCGTCGGGCTTCTGCTACCAGGTTCTGCGCCGCTCGCCTGATGGAACCGAGACCCTGCTCTACGGCTTCAACGGCGTCTATCTGCCCAGCCGCGAGCGCTGGATCCTGCTCGACGCGCGCGGCAACAAGCCGGGACTCTCGGCCGAGTTCTCGATCGAGGAGCCGCGGCTCGCGGTCACGGCGGATCCGGCGCGCGGCGAGTGGATCTACCCGCTGATCTGGACCCGCCCGGCGGCCGTGATCGTCGATCTGCTGTCGCGGAACAAGAGCCTGTCGCGGATCGCCGACTTCATACCCGCGGAGCTTCCGGGCGTCGCGCGCGAGGCGTCCGCGCCTAGCGGCCGTTGAACAGGGGTTTGCGCTTCTCGAGGAACGCCCGCACGCCCTCCCGGTAGTCCTCGCTCTCGTAGCAGAGACGCGTCGCGGCATCGACGCGGGCATGGTCCCGACGCGCGGCATCCCGGCCGAGCTCGCGCGCGGCGATCTTCACTCCGCGAAGCGTGAGCGGCGCGTTCGCGGCGATCCGGTCGGCGGTCTCGCGCACGACCGACTCGAGCATCGACCTCGGAGCGACCGCGTTCACGAGCCCCATGGCCAGCGCCTCCTCCGCCCGATAACGCCGCGCGGTGTAGAGAATCTCGAGAGCTCGCGCGCTGCCGACCAGGCGGAGCAACGGCTCGAGCAGCCCGGCGGAGTAGCCCAGCCCGAGCTTCGCGGCGGGAATCGCGAAGCGCGCCTCGTCGGAGGCGAAGCGCAGATCCGCGCAGAGCGCGACCGCCACGCCGCCGCCCACGCAGAAGCCGTGGATCATCGCCAGCGTGGGCTTGTCGATCGCCGAGAGCGCGCGATACGCCTCGCTGCCGGCCCGGTCGTACTCGGCCGCGGCCGGCCCGCCCGAGCGACGCTGCTCGAACTCGGAGATGTCCGCGCCCGAGACGAAGGCTTCCTCGCCCTCGCCGCGCAGGACCACGACGCGGACGTCGTCGTCCTTCGCGAGCTTCTCGACCGCGGCCGGGATCTGACTCCACATCTCCGCCGAGATCGCATTGCGTCGCGCGGGATGATCGAAGACGAGAAACCCGAGCGCCCCGTCCTTCTCCGTGCGCACGGCTCCGCTCATTCGCGGCGGAGTGTAACCGAGCACGCGGAGCCGGGCATCGCCCGCGGCGTGGCTCCGCCACACGGCGCCAGACGCGCCAGATCGCTCAAGCGGCCAGATTCGCCGCCCGATCCGGTGCAGATGCCGGTCCGGAGCGCGCGATGAGCAGAGGGACGCCAATTCTCGTGATCGACGACGGCGAGCTCGACTCGGCGTGCGCGATTCTCGAGCAGCTCGGCGCCGACTTCGAGCGATTGCCCGGGTCGAGCGCGCGAGCCCCCGTGAGACATCCCGAAACGCTCTTGCTCAGCTCCGAGGCGAGGGCCCGCTCCCTGCGCATGCAGAGGGCGGCGGTGGGATCGAATCCTCGCGCGACCTGGATCGCATTCGCCGCCGAAGGCTCGGAGACGCCAATGCCGGCGCTCTCGGCCGCCGGGTTCGACTTCCTCGTGCGCGAGCCGGTGCACCCGACGGCGCTTCGCGTGCTCCTGCAGCGCGCGCTGTATCGTGGCCCGGATGCGCGGCACGCGCCGCGCGTCGCCTTCGGGAAACCCGTCACGTTCAAGACCGGCGCCTGGCGCGAGACGGCGATCTTGATCGACCTCTCGCCGAGCGGCTGTCGACTGCTGACGCCGAGGCCCGCGAAGGAGCGCAGCGAAATCGCCGTTGCGCTTCCGGCGACCCTCGCCGGCGGCGCGACCCTCGAGCTGCTCGGCCACGTCGTGCGCGTGTCGTCGGCGGAGCTCGAGTGCGGTCGGATTGGGGAGACGACCGTCGGCGTTCGCTTCGCGCCGCTCGACCCGAGTACGCGCGAGCGGCTTGCGGCGGTGCTCGCCGAGCGAGTGCTCGGACCCGCGCTCCTGGCCGCGGATGCCGTCCCTGGGGAGTCGGAGCCGCGCCCGCCGCGACTCTACAGGCGCGCGAGCTACGCGAAGAAGCTGACCGCGATGGAGAGCGGCAACGCCTACATGGTGATGTGTCGTGACATTTCCGAGCGAGGCATGCGGATCGAGCCCGTCGCGGGTCTCGAGGTCGGCAGCCGGCTGGAACTCGCGATTGCGCTCTCGGCGCGCGACGAGCCGTTCCTGGTCGCCGCGTCCGTGGTTCGCGACGACGGCGAGCGGGGGCTCGCGCTGCACTTCGACTGGGTCGAGCCGGACGCGCAGGAGCGCCTGAAGGCGCTGCTCGCGAAGCTTCCGGCGATCGAGGCGCTCCAGGACGACGCGCGCTGCCAGGGAATCGTTCCCGCCCAACGCCTGGGCTCCGAGCCGAGCGACGCGAACTGACCGAGGCGGCTACCAGAGACTGAAGCGACGCGGCGTCCGCTTCGGCGGCACTTTCTCGCGCGCGGCGATGCGCGCCCGCAGCGCCGCGCGCTTCTTCGCGAGCCGCTCGTCGCGCGAGATCTGCCCCTGGCGGTGGAAGACGTTGAGATCGTCGTTGCGGCGGAACTCGCAGTAGTCGAGATACGCGTCGAGCTCGTGGCGCAGCTGCTCGCTCACGAGCTCGATCATGATCGCGTCGTCCAGGAAGCCGAGTCCGGGCACCGTGTCCGGAATCAGGTCATTGGGGTCGGTGAGATAGGAGAGAGCCGCGAGGATCCGGGTCCTCACCGGGATCGGCAGGCTCCACTCCGCGTCGTACGTCATCTGCACGATGCGCTCGAGCCGGTCGAGTCGCTCGCGAACGTAGTCGGGCGGATCGGCCGCGCGAGCGCGCGCGAGCAGCGAAACCGCCGCAGCCGTGATCTGGTCCGCCTTGGCCCGATCCACCGAGCCCATCGCGCGCGCGAGCTCGCGCCGGAAATGGCGCAGATCGCGCTCGCCGAGCGTGAAGCTGATCTTGAGCTCTGCCATGGCGAATCCTCGGGCAGGGTACAGGAAGCACTGGCGGCTTTTCAGCGCCTTCGAAAAGGCGGAGAATGCGGCCGTGCTGGGGCTGCACGTTCTATCGCTCTCGTTCTGGACGTTCCTCGTCCTGTCGTCGCTATGGCTGTTTCCGGTGGCGGTCCTGATCTGGGCTGCGACGGTGGCCTTCGATCCGCGGCTGGTGGCGCTGCACCGCTTCACCTGCTTCTGGGCCTCGCTGTACACTCGCCTCAATCCGGCCTGGCCGGTGACGATCGAGGGCCGCCACAATCTGCCGCGCGACAGCGCCTGCGTGATGGTCTCGAATCACCAGTCTCTGGTCGACATCCTGGTGCTGTTCCGGCTGCGCACCCATTTCAAGTGGGTCTCGAAGATCGAGAACTTCCGCGTGCCGCTGATCGGCTGGAACATGTCGATGAACCGGTACATCAAGCTGGTGCGCGGAAAGCGCGAGAGCGTGGTGCAGATGATGCGCGACTGCGAGGCGGCCCTGGCGGGTGGCAGCTCGGTGATGATCTTTCCCGAGGGCACGCGCTCCGTCGACGGGCGAATGCGCGCGTTCAAACCCGGAGCGTTCGAGCTGGCCAAGCGAACGCGGAGCGCGATCGTACCGATCGCCCTCGACGGCACGTCGCGAGCGCTGCCCAAGCGCGGCTACCTGCTGCAGGGCAAGCACCCGATCCGCGTGCGCGTGCTCGAGCGGATCGAGCCCGAGAGCTTCGCGGATCTCTCCGCAGAAGAGCTCGGCGAGCGGGTTCGCGCGCGGATCGCCGCGGAGCTGCCCGCGGAGGGGAGCCCGATCGCGAAGTCCGCCTGAACGCCACTAGTGCGCTTGCAGCAGGATCACCCCCAGCGCCACTCCGAGCGCGGCGAAGATCCGCCGCGCGCCGAACGCCTCGCCGAGCACGAGCGTGCCGATCAGCGCGGCGAACACCACGCTCGTCTCGCGCAGCGCCGCGACGCTCGCCATCGCGCCCCGATCCATCGCCCAGAGCACGATTCCGTAGCCCACCGTCGAGGTGACTCCGGCGGCGACGCCCTTCAGCCCCTCGGACGTGCGCAGGATCGCGGCCAGGCGAGCACGTCGGCGCAGCAGCACGAAAAGGCAGAACGGCATCGAGGTCATCCAGATGTTCCAGGCGATGTACGCATGGGAAACGCCGGCGCGGCGCACGCCCTGACCGTCGAGAAACGTATAGGTGCCGATCATCGCCGCGGTGAGCAGCGCCGCGACCACGCTGCGCGTCGCCCCGGGGCCGAGCGTGCGCGGCTCGAGCGCGAGGCTCGCGATCGAGGCGGAGGCGACACCGAGCCCGAGCGCCTGAATCCCGTCGGGTACCTCGGCTGCGAAGAGCGACGCGAACAGCGCGACCAGAACCGGCGCCAGGCCGCGCGCGATCGGATACACGTGCGAGAGATCGCCGAAGCGATACGCCTGCAAGAGGAAGATCTGGTACAGCGCGTGGAAGCCGGCCGACACGAGCAGGAATGGGTGCGACTCGGGCGCGGGGAACGGCACGAAGAAGCACGCGACGATGCCGGTCAGCGCCGACGTGCCGAGCACCAGCGCGAGCGTGAGCGTGCGATCAGGGCTCGACTTGGTGACGGCGTTCCAGCCCGCGTGCATGACCGCCGCGAGCAGCACCAGAGCCGTGACGCCGGGATCGAGACTCATGAGCGTCAGTCCGACTTCAGCGCGCTGTGTTCGCGCAGCCAGTCGATCCCGCCGACCGTGCGCTCGCGCTCCGTCTCGAGGAAGCGGGAGACGGCCGCGCGCAGGCGCGGCTCGGCGAGCCAGTGGAGGCTGTACGTGGGCTCGCCGTCGAAGCCGCGCATCTGCTTGTAGTCACCGCCCGCGCCGGGCTCGAAGCGCGAGAGCCCCGTCGCGATGCAGTGCTCCACGGCCGCGTAGTAGCAGACCTCGAAGTGCAGGTTGCGCACCTCGCACGTCGCGCCCCAGTAGCGCCCCCAGAGTGTGTCGCCCTTCTGCACGTTCAACGTCCCCGCGATCGGCTCACCAGCCACCCGCGCGACCACGAAGCAGAGCCGGTGTTTGTAGCGCTCGCGCAGCAGCGCGAAGAAGCGCCGATTCAGGTACTGCCGGCCCCAGACCCGCGTGCGCAGCGTCGACAGGTAGAAGCGGAACATCGGCTCGAACAGGTCGTCGGGGATCTCCTCGCCGGCGAGGGTCTCGATCGCGACACCCGATTCCGCGACCTCGCGCCGCTCGCGCTTGATCTGGTTGCGGCGCTTGCTGCGAAAGCGCGCGAGCCAGGCGTCGAAGTCTGCATAGCCCGCGTTGCGCCAGTGGTACTGCACGCCCACGCGCAGCTCGAAGCCCCGTGCGCGAAGCGGCGCGATCTCGTCCTCGCGGCAGAAGTTCACGTGCACGCCCGAGAGATCGTTCCCGCGACAAAGCTCGAGCAGCGCGCCGGCGAGTCGCTCGGTCCAGACCGCGCGGTCCTCCCCTGCCGCGACGAGCAGGCGCGCGCCGGTCGCCGGCGTGAACGGAACGCCGACCAGAAGCTTGGGGTAGTACGGGATCCCCGCGCGCTCGGCGGCGTCGGCCCAGCCCCAGTCGAAGACGAACTCCCCCTCGCTGTGCTGCTTCAGGTACAGCGGCGCGGCCGCCACCAGCCGGCCATTCTCGATCGCGACGAGCGGGCGCGGCTCCCAGCCGGTCCCGGCGCCGACGCAGCCGGCCTCCTCGAGCGAGGCCAGGAATTCCCACTCGAGAAACGGCGAGCCGTCTCCGACGAGCGCGTTCCACTCCGACGCGGGGAGGTCTCGCACGCCGGAGAGGCACTCGATCTCGACCATTCGAGCCCAGTGTACCTCGCGCAAGTCGGCTCGGTTATCCTCGGGTCGATGCCGGACGAGCCGAAGCCGCCGCCCGCGGACACACCGCGCGAGAAGCCGGGAACGCGGCGCGAGCGCGGTGTCGCCACGCGCGAGAAGCCGAAGGTCGAGCGTCCGCCGCGCTTCAAGGTGCTGCTCTACAACGACGACTACACGCCGATGGAGTTCGTCGTGCGCCTGCTCGAAACCGTCTTCGCCAAGAGCCCGTCCGAGGCGACCGCGCTGATGCTGCAGATCCACCGCTCCGGGGCCGGCGTCGGCGGCGTGTACGTGCTCGAGATCGCCGAGACCAAGGTCGCGCAGGTCCATCGCCTCGCCGAGGAACGCGGCTATCCTCTGCGCGCAGGAGCCGAGCCCGAATGAGCCGATTCAATCGAGAGCTGCAGCTGACGCTTCAGGCCGCGATGCGCGAGGCGATCCTGCGCCGTCACGCGTATCTGACCGTCGAGCACCTGCTGCTGGCGCTCTGCCACGACGAGCGCGGCGCCGAGGTCCTGCGCCACTCCGGCGTGAACCTGAAGCGGCTGAAGCTCGATCTCCAGCGCTACCTCGACGACGAGATCGAGGGCGAGCCCGGCGAGGAGCCGATCGAGACCGGACAGACGCTCGCGTTCCACCGCGTCGTCCAGCAGGCGCTCGCGCACGCCGACAACGCCGAGCGCGACGAGGTCGATGCCGGCGATCTGGTCGCGGCGATCTTCCAGGAGCCCGACTCGCAGGCGGTGGCGCTGCTCCGCGCGCAGGGCGTCTCGCGCCTGGACGTGCTGAAGTACATCTCGCACGGCGTCTCGAAGCTGCCCGAGTCGCGATCCTCCGGCGAGGCGGGCCGCTCGGAGCCGGCGAGCGGCCGACCGACCGGCAGTGACGACGACGAGGAAGCCGATCCGCTCGCGGCCTACTCCACCAACCTCACCGAGCGCGCGGCGCAGGGAACGCTCGACCCGCTCGTCGGCCGCGAGCCCGAGATCGACCGCGTGATCCACGTGCTGGCGCGGCGGCGCAAGAACAATCCGATCCTGGTCGGCGAATCGGGCGTCGGCAAGACCGCGCTCGCCGAGGGGCTCGCCGAGCGGATCGTG
>Ga0194120_10004990_pt1 | contig 19894 bp, 17 predicted proteins | sample TA2MahCa65mmetaG_FD_148642 | JGI IMG/M metagenome (GOLD analysis project Ga0194120, IMG submission 148642) | Freshwater microbial communities from Lake Tanganyika, Tanzania - TA2015019 Mahale Deep Cast 65m | ecosystem: Environmental > Aquatic > Freshwater > Lake | place: Tanzania: Lake... | reverse complement strand
TGGGCGAGGCGCGGGTAGACGTGGAGGTGGCCGACGCGGGCATCGGTCCCCGGGGCTCGGATCGCGTGGAGTTTCGCATCGCCACCAACCGGGGCGAGGAGCCTCGGCCCCTGCGCAAGGTGGCGAGCGGCGGGGAGCTGTCACGCGCCCTGCTCGCGGTGAAGCGGGTGCTGGCCCAGGTGGGCCCGGTGGGCACCTACGTGTTCGACGAGGTGGACAGCGGGGTGGGCGGCGCCGTGGCCGAGGCCATCGGGCGCAAGCTCCACGAGGTGTCGCGACACCACCAGGTGCTCTGCATCACCCACCTGCCCCAGATCGCGGCCTGGGCCGACCAGCACCTCCACGTGCGCAAGGAGGCCGTGGGCGAGCGCACCTTCTCCTCGGTGCGCGCGCTCGACGAGTTGGCGTCGGTGGAGGAGCTGGCGCGCATGCTCGGCGGGCTGAGGGTGAGCGACGCGGCGCGGGCGGCGGCCAGGGAACTGCGAGCGGGGGCGCGGGGGTAGCGGGTCCGCACGCCGCGCCCGTCAGAGGAGCTGCCAAGCAGCCGCCATCGCGACCGCGTTCCACGCGACATGCACGCCGGCCGCAGGGAGCCAGGATCCGGTGAGCTCGCGGATGAGGCCCATCAGGAGCCCGAATCCAAGCACGGCCGCCATCAGGCTCGCCGGGTGCCCTACCGCGAACGCGAGAGAGGTTGCGAGGATCGTCAGCCAACTCGGCAGGCGATCCCTCGCCGCAGCGTACACCACGCCGCGCCAGTAGAGCTCCTCGATGATGCCTGGCGCTACCGAGTCCATCGCGCAGTCCACTAGCCTGAGCCGGCGCGGAACAGCCGCAATAACCTCCGGACTCCCGAGATCCTGGCCGAGGGACGGAAGGTCGAGCGCGGCGTGTAGCGCGATGCCCGCCCCTAGCGTGAAGCATCCGAGTGCCGAGGCCAGCATGAGGGGCGCTCGCGCTCGAGGCGGATTGCACTGGAGCGGGAACCGGCGTCGCCAAACGCACAGCGCCACGATGCCAGGCGAGAATGCGAGCAGATCGAACACGGGAATTAGCAGCCAAGTGGCTGCGAAGTAGCGCTCGGCGTCATCGAGCGACGAGACGATCGCGAGCCACGCCGACAACTCCGCCCATGCGTCGAGACTGACCAGCAGAGCATCCGCCGCCGCAGCGGGTACGGCCGCGAGCGCCACCATAAGCAGTGGCGCCCACGGCCCAGGACTCAACGACGCGAGTCTGCGTGCTACCTCGCCGGGTCGGGAGGGTCCCAGCACTCGTTCTCCTCGTCCTCGTCCTTGTCGTCGTCGATGTCGGTACCGTCCTCGTCCTTGTCGGTGTCCGAGTCCTCCACGTCCTCGGCCTCCTTGTCTCTGATTTCATCGCCGACGCCTCGCGGAGGCTTCCCACGCTCGCGATTGACCCAGCACCCGCCCAACGCATTCAACGTGGCTGGCATCGGACCTCCCTACTGCAGCTTGTAATCGACGCGCAGCAGCGTCGTCGCGGCCTGTAGGGAGCCATCGGCGTCTTGCTTCACGAGCGAGCCGAAGCGGATCCACGAGGCGGTCTTCAAGATCGTGGTGAGGTCCACCCAGTCGTCGCCATACTGGACGCCATCTGCCCCGAGGTAGGCCATGGTGCCCAACTGCGCGGCCGCCGCAGGCGAGTCGACGTCGTCGGCCGTCTGGTAGCCGACGGCAACCTGCACCGTGCCGGTGTCGCCCCGAACCTCGAGACGGTAGCGGGCGCGCGTGAGCTCCGACGTGCGGATCCAGACGGTCTGGGGGTGAAAGTTCGCGGTGGCGGCCAGCCCCTTGCTGATAACGAGGCTACTTCCACGGACTGCAGGCATTGTCTACTCCGGTTGAGACTCCGGAGGGTTGAGACTCCGGAGGGTTGAGACTCCGGAGGGTTGAGACTCCGGAGGGTTGAGACTCCGGAGGGTTGAGACTCCGGAGGGTTGAGACTCCGGAGGGTTGAGACTCCGGAGGGTTGAGACTTCCTTCGCGGCCGCGACAAGCCGCCCCGAACATGTACCTGTCGCGTTTGCGGACGTCAACGACGAACGTGATCTTTTTCGCGACACCGAACAGCTTTGACAACAATATTGACCGTTCTTTGAACTGAAAGTTCGCTACCTAGTTTCCAGAAGGCGCGCCGGCGGTGGCGCCGGTCGATCCACTCGGCGCCCGAGAGTCGCGAGGCAACCAGGGTGAGGGGCATGCGTCGTAAGCAAGGTTGCTTTCGATGGGTTGCGTCGCGAGCACAGGCGCTTCGGATGAGTGAGGTGCCCCTGCCAGGCTCGCTCCACGCCAAAGAAACGAGCCGACCTCACGGATGAAGCTCCGTTTCTCGATGCGATACCCCAGGGCGGGAGCTCGACTCATCTCGGCACCGGTCGCTGAGGGCCGCCCGCGCGCTATCGGGCGCATCTGTGCTCACGACGAAGCGCAACAAGAGCATCTGTGCTTGCGACGCCCGAGCCAGGTCGGCGCGGGTGCGAGCGCGCGCCTATGGGAACCGCGAGCTCCCCCGGCACCCCTCGTCGTCGGGCGGTCGCGGTCCTCGCCGCCGTCGGTCGCCGGCACCCCTCGTCGTCGGGCGGTCGCTGTCCTCGCCGCCGCTCCTCGTCGCGACGACGCGCGCGGGTCGTGCTACCCCTTCCGCCATGCTCCGAGTCGTCACCTTCCTGCTCTCCGCGGCCCTCCTCGCCTGCGGGCCCATCGCCCTCGACGGCGAGGCCGACACGGCCGAGCAAAAAGAGGCATCTACCGTCGAGGGGGAAGCGCAGGAGTTCCTCGACGCCCACAACGAAATCCGCGCCGGCGTGGGCGTGGCCCCGCTCGCCTACGACGACGGCGTGGAGGCCTCGGCCCTCGGCTGGGCCACTGAGCTAGCGGCCGACGACTGCGCCTTCGAGCACGAGGACCAGAGCGACTACGGCGAGAACCTGTGGTGGTCGTCGTACGCGCCCACCCCCACCGAGGTCGTGGAAGGCTGGGCCAGCGAGGTGGAGTTCTACGACTACGACACCAACAAGTGCGACCGCGGCAAGTCCTGTGGCCACTACACCCAGGTGGTGTGGGCCGACTCCGAGGTGGTGGGCTGCGGCAAGGGCTCCTGTAGCAACGGCGCGGCGATCTGGGCCTGCCGCTACGACCCGCCGGGGAACTGGGTGGGCGAGAAGCCCTACTAGCCGCGGCGGAGGCGTCGCAAGCCGCGCGACAGGCCGAAGCCGAGCAGCGTGGCGCCACCCACCTCCGCCGCGAGCACCGCGGGCTGCGTGGACGGCGCCGACGAGGCCATCGGTGGGTTGGCCAGGTACTTCGCCCGGCGTTCATCGGCCTCGGCGCGGAGCTTGAGCTGGCGACGGACCAGGCGGTCGAGCGTGGCGTCGCGCAGGGCCTCGGTGGCCTCCGCCGTCGCCAGGGCTCCAGTGATCGCCTCGTCGTGGATGCTCCACACGCGGCGCACCGCCGTGGCGGCGCGCTTGAACGATCGTTCTTGCAGGCCCCAGAAGGCGTCCATCTCGGCGCTGGTCACGCCCTTGCGCAGCGTGGCGTCGGGATCGTCGTTCTTGTCGTCGAAGCTCACCCCCCACTTCCGGTAGCGCTTGTCGACGATCGCCCGGGTGCTGGCGTACATCGGCGCGCCGTCGGGGGCGCTCAGCTTGATGAGGGCGCGCGTGGCGTCGAGTCCGTAGTCGCCGGTGGCGGCGGAGGGCAGCTTGGCGAGGAACTCGGCGTCGTCGGTGGTGATGGCCGTGGCGAGGCGCGCATCGCCCGCGAGCAGCTTCTTCTCCGCGAGTTGCTCGGAGATGGTGTGGTGGTTGGTGAGGATGCCGATGCCGATGCTCGCCAGCGAGGGCAGCTCGCCGAGGAAGCCTCCCCCGGTGACGATGCTCTTGCCGAGGCGCTGGAAGAAGGCGTCCTTGAAGAAATCGTAGAGGCCCACCTGCACCGTGTGGATCGGGTTGCCGACGTCTTCGAGGTAGTGGAAGGCGTGCCCGGCGTAGGCGCTGGACAACAGCGGGTAGCCCTCGAGCGCGGCGAGGGTGCTCAGGTCGAGGTGGCTCTGCGTCATCTCCGCGGCCAGGGTCACGATCGGCCCGCCGGGCCAGCCGGCTGCCACCGCGAAGCGCGGCGGGTCGGTCTGCAAGACGGCGGGGTCTTCGGAGAACTCGAGCTGGTCGAGCCCATAGTGGGCGTGGGCCTGCGAGGAGAGCGCGCCCAGCTTGCCCATGTTGAGGATGATGGGGTCGTCGGGCACGCCGGCCTGCGGCTTCCGGTCGGGATCGTGCGCGAGGCGCTCGCGATTGCGGAAGTCGTCGTCGGGTCGACGCGCCGACACCGAGACCGTGGCCAGCCGCGATCTGTCGAGGTCGAACTTGTCGATCCCGTACACGTCCTGGTCGGGGTTGAGGAGCAGCAACTCCTTGAGCGCCCAGGTGTCGAAGTCGCCGGGCGACGGATAGCGCGCCGTCCACGCGGCAGCGAGATCCGGCGTATTTCGCCCATAGTTGTCGATGCGCATCACCAGCGCCGCCACCCCCGCCCTCGACTGCACCTCGGGATCGAGCGCGGGCGGCGTGTAGGTGGCAGGGTCGATGCCCTCGGGCGCAGGCGGGACCGGGCCGGCCTGCGCGGTGCTGTCGCCGAGGATGAGCCTCAGCGCCTCCTCGGTGAGCTCGGCGTGGACCTTCTCGCCGTAGGCGAGCGCGAGGGAAGCGGCGAGGAGGAGCATGTCAGGGCCCGTGGTAGGTGAAGCGCGTGCCGCCCACGCGGAGCTGGTCGCCCTCGACGAGGCGATGGGAGGCCACGTTCTTGCCGTTGACCTCGACGGGGGTGAGCACGAAGCCCTGCTTCACCAGCCAGCCACCCTCGACGGCCCGAATCTCGCCGGCGGAGAAAAAGGGCAGCACGCCGGTGACGGGGATGTCACGACCGAAAGCGAGCACCTTGCCACTGAGGTCGTAGCGAACGCCGTCGGTGCCGAGCAGGTGGGGCGCAGCCGTGGCGGGCCCTGCCCCGGGAGCAGCGCCGGCGGCGGCCTGCTGCGCGGCGAGGATCTCCGACACGGGGATGGCGGGCGAGGTCAGGTCGTCGCCGAGGTTGCCGGAGGGATCGGTGTACTCGGCGCCCTCGCCCTCGTCCTCGAGTTCCAGGCGCAACGAGAACTTGCCGACCACCACGATGTCGCCGGGACCGATGGGCGCCTCGGCCACTGGCGAGCCGTTGAGCTGCGTGCCGTTGGCGCTGCCCTTGTCCTCGATGTACCAGCCATCGCCGCGGCGGCCGATGAGCGCGTGGGTGCGGGACACGCCGGTGTCGGGGAGGACGAGGTCGGCGGTGTCGGCGCGGCCGATGACCACGGCGTCGGTGACCAGCCGGTAGTAGCGGACCGGGGCACCCTCTTCTTCGATTAGGACGCGGGCCATCTTGTCTCCACGGGGGCGTCTCTATCGTACTCGGACGAGCGTCGGCAGGTCGCCCGGCTGGGTGTAGACGGCTCGCCAGCCCGGCGGCAGGGGCGGGTTCACCACGCCGAAGATCGCTCGCGCGTCGACCGGCGAGAGGTTGATGCAGCCGTGGCTGGTGCGCCGCCCGAGGCGGTCGTGCCAGTAGGCGCCGTGGAGCGCGTAGCGATGGGCGAAGTGCACCACCCAGGGCACCCCCTCCACGGCGTAGGGCTCGGGGGAGTCGGCGCGGCTGAGCATGTCGTTGTCGAGCAGCTTGTCGAGCACGCGGTGCTCGCCGGCGGGCGTTTCCCAGCGCCCGCGCCGTCCCGTCGCGGCGAGCGTGAGGTACTCCACGTGGTCGCCCCGTAGCAGCGCGAGCACCTGCTCGCCCACGTCGACGTCGATCCACAGCTCGTCCTCGCCCACCGCCGCAGGCCGGGCCGCCGGCGTCCAGCGGGCCACGGCGCCCTCCGACCGAGGCAAGGCCGCCGCCGCGTCGAAGAGCGCGTGGTACTCCACCCGGAAACCGTCGCCCACGGCGCAGCCGCTGGTCGCCACGCACCAGGCCGGCGAGGCGAAGCCGAGCAAGGCGAGGGCTGCGTCGTCGACCCCGTGGAAGGCGCTCGGCCGGTAGGTCCGCACGCGGCTGCTCGCCACCACGCGCCCGTCGCGCAGGCGCAGCGCCTCCCCCCGGGCGGTGGCCTCGCGCCCGGTGAAGGCATAGCTCCGCTCGGGGTCGAGTTGCTCGTCGAGGGGCTTGCCGCGCGCGAAGGCGGCGGCGCTCGCGTAGATGGCCACGGGGCCCACGCCGCGCGCCTTGCCGTAGACGAAGGGGAGGGCTTCCGGCAACTCTGGCGCGACCGGGACCGGCGCGGCGGTGCTCGGCCGGGCGCGATCGAGGCAGGCCCAGCCGCCGAGCGCCACGAGGCCCCAGTCGCGACAACCCTCGGCCTCGCGGTGTTCCAGTACCTCGAAGCTCGCACCGGCCGCGACGAGACCCCGCCGCCCCCGGGGTTCGGCCGGCGCGGTGTACACCGCGATCTCGCGCTCCGCGAGCCAGCTCTCGATCACGCGAAGAACGCGGCGATCGTCTCGCGCTGCGCCTCGGCGTCGGCGCGGCCCAGCTCGAAGAGGTCGGTCGTGAATGCGCGATCGAACAGCAGGTAGCTGGCCAGGTCGGCCACGCCGCCCCAGCCGCTCTCCGCCACCCTCAACAGCGCCGTGGTCGGCGGCCGGCACGACAAGCGGTGCAGGTGACGGTGCGCCAGTGCCCCGATGTCGTCGCTGGGCCGGATGACGAAGGGCTCGACGTGGCGGAACCCCGGCGCGCCGTCGTGACCGGCGGCCAGCTTCTCGAGCAGGTTCGCGCCGCCCGCCGCCGAGGCCGCGCCCAGCAGGCGATTGACGATCTGCAACTCCTCCAGGTCGTTGACCACGTGGTCGAGGAGAAAGGCGTTGAGCACCTTGCCGAGGAGGAAGGCCGCGCCGGGGTAGCTCTCTGTCCCGGCGTCGACCGCGGCGGGCCGCGCCGTGGACTGCGCGATCACCAGCACTCGGTCGGCCCCCATGCCGAGGGCGGGTGCCAGCGGCGTGTTCATCCGCAGTCCCCCGTCGCAGTGCAACTCCCCCTCCACGCGTACGGCAGGAAAAAGCAGGGGAATGGCCGCCGACGCGAGCAAGTGCGGCGCCGCGATGCGGGTGGGCTGCACCCGCGCGCGCAGACTCGAGAAACGAGGCGGCGCCTGGCCCGCCGAGGTGTCGACGAACACCGTGGGACGGCCGGTGGGCACGTGGGTGGCGGTGACGGCCAGCGCACGGAGCGCCCCGCTGCCCAGATTCCGCGCCACCCCAGGCCAGTCGACCACCCGGCCCACTAGGCGCGCGAGGGGACGGCCGTCGAAGATCGAGGCGGGGCGCGTGCCGCCCCGGATCACCCGCTGGATCCGGCCGGGGTGCCACGACCAGAGGCTCAGCGCGGTCTCCACCTCGAGCCCCAGCCAGGCCTGGCGCAGCACCTCGGCCGCGCGGGGCAGGGCATCCGCGTGCGAGGCGACGATGGCGGCGTGGATGCCTCCCACGCTCGTGCCGCACAACAACTCGACCCGCGCGCCGCCCGCGGCCTCGAGCGCCGTCGACAGCACGCCGGCCTCGTAGGCGCCTCGGGCGCCACCGCCCGAGAGCACGATCGCCTTTCGCGCGGGGGCCGCCATGGCCCCCCACTATCCGTTGACGAAGAGCATCTCGCGGTACTTCGGCAGGCTCCAGCGGTCGTCGGCCACCAGCTTCTCGGCGGCGTCGCACGCCCCGCGCAGCTCGGCCAGCGCCGGGACCACCTTGCTGCAGAGGTAGGTCGCGACACCGGCCGCACTGGTCTCGGGCACGCCGGACAGGGCCTCGTCGAGCGCCGCCCGCGCCGCGTACACGCGATCGCCGGCCGCCTCCGCGGCGAGGAAGCGCTTCTCGGCGAGGGTGCCCGCCACCCCCTCGGTGGCGAAGAGTTCCTCGACGATCGACGGGATCACGTGGGTGTCGACCAGCTCGCGGAGCACGTCGGCCTCGATGTCGACCTTCTTGTTGTAGAGCTCCACGCGCACCTCGTAGCGGCTGTCGAGCTCCTCGTGGCTGAGCACGCCGGTGCGCTTGAAGAGGGCGGCGGCGGCCTCGCCATGCAGGGCCGCGAGCGCGGACGGGGTGTTCCGCGCGTGGGGCAGGCCGCGGCGCTCCGCTTCCTCCACCCACTCCGCCGAGTAGCCGTTGCCGTCGAAGCGCACCGCGCTCGACTCGGTGAGCGCGCGGCGCACCGCGCCCATCACGTCGCCCCGGCCCGCCTCGATCCAGGCCGAGAGCTGGTCGATGCCGTCGGCCACGGCGGCGTTGAGGCACACCACCGGGAAGCTGATGCTCGCCGAGCTGCCCACCGCGCGGAACTCGAACTTGTTGCCGGTGAAGGCGAAGGGCGAGGTGCGGTTGCGGTCGGTGTTGTCCTTGGCAACGGCCGGGAGTCGCGACACGCCCAGCTCGATCATCGCCTGCCCGGCGGCGAGGTTGGCCACCTGCCCCGACACGATGCCATCGACGATCCGGGTGAGGAAGTCGCCCAGGAACACCGAGATGATCGCCGGGGGAGCCTCGTTGGCACCGAGGCGGAAGTCGTTGCCGTGGCTGGCGATGCTCGCGCGCAACACCGCCGAGTGACGCTGCACGCCGAGCAAGGTGGCGGCGAGGAAGGCGAGGAAGCGAAGGTTCTCCTGCGGGGCGCTGCCCGGCTCCAGGAGGTTGTCGCCGGTGTTGGTGGACATCGACCAGTTCACGTGCTTGCCGCTGCCGTTGACGCCCGCGAAGGGCTTCTCGTGCAGCAGCATCGCGAGGCCGTGACGATCAGCCACGCGGCGCAGCGTCTGCATCACCAGCTGGTTGTGGTCGGCCGCCACGTTGGCCTCGGTGAACACCGGGGCGATCTCGAACTGCGAGGGTGCAACCTCGTTGTGACGGGTCTTGGCCCACACGCCGAGGTGGTAGAGCTCCTGCTCGCACTCCTCCATGAAGGCGAGGACGCGCGGGGGGATGGAGCCAAAGTAGTGGTCTTCGAGGCTCTGGCCCTTGGGCGCCGGGGCGCCGAGCACCGAGCGGCCGGCCACCACGAGGTCGGGCCGCAGCGCGGCGTAGGCCTTGTCGATGACGAAGTACTCCTGCTCCGGTCCGACGGTGGCGGTGACGCGCTGCGCGGGGCTACCGAGCAAACCGAGCAGACGACACGCGCTCCGCGAGAGCGCCTCCATCGAGCGCAACAGCGGTGCCTTCTCGTCGAGGGCCTGGCCGTGGTAGCCGAGGAAGGCGCTCGGGATCACCAGCGTGCGCCCCGAGGGGCCGTCCATCAGGAACATCGGGGAGGTGGGGTCCCACGCGGTGTAGCCGCGGGCCTCGAAGGTGGAGCGCATGCCGCCCGAGGGGAAGCTCGAGGCGTCGGGCTCGCTCTGGATCAGCATCGAACCCGTGAACTTCTCGATGGGGCGGCCGGCGCCGTCGAACCAGAGGAAGCTGTCGTGCTTCTCGGCGGTGGCGCCGGTCATCGGGTGGAACCAGTGGCAGAAGTGGGTTGCGCCCGACTCCAGCGCCCACTCCTTCACCGCGTGGGCGATCGCGTCGGCGACTGGCCGATCGAGGTGCGCGCCCTTCTCCACGGTGGCCGTCCACAGGGCGAAGATCTCCGGCGGGAGCCGCTGTTTGAGCTTGTCGGCACCGAACACGCGGCTGCCGAAGTACTGGGAGATCCGCGCGGGACGGCCCTCCGCGTCGACCGGGCGGGGGACGGTGCGGACGGCGCGCGAGGTGGCGGCTTGGATGGCAACACGACGGGCAGAGGAGTCAGGCACGAGCAGCTCCAGGGATTCGGGGGTGAGGAGGCGCGCCGCAGCTAACCGGCTTCTGAGGCTCGGTCATTCACCTTCTGAATCTTCGTTCACCCGGCCGCAATCCACCTCGCGGTCGCGGAAGCACCGGCCCATCTCGCCGCTGGTGGCCCACCGCACGTGGCCCGAGTCGACGAGGGGATCCACCACCTCGCTGAGCATCGCGTCGTAGTGTGCGAGGTCGGCGTCGAGGCGGCCGTCGTCGATGTACGCGTCCCAGTCGGCGTCGTCGTCGCCGAGCGGAGAGAAGAAGTCGACGTGGGTGACGAGGTAGGCGGTGTTGATCTCGCCGTCGACCGCGTGGGCGAGCAGTTGGGACAGGCGACGTCGGGCCACCTCGGCCACCCGGTCGTGAGCCGGTTCTGACTGCATGCCGCCGCCGAGGTAGACGAGCGGCCCCTCGTCGTCGTGGACGAGGAAGGCATCGACGTCGTCGGTGCCGGTGCCGTCGCGAGGGCGCCACGGGACCACGGAGTCGCGCGGCAAGCCCGCCTGCGTGCCCGGGTCCTTGAAAGCCGACATGCTCCAGTAGCCGGCCGCCGCGAAGCGCTCGTAGAGCGCGAGCTGGAAGCCGCCGTTGATGTCCGTCGGTTCCACGCCGATCTCGCGGTAATGCACCGCCGCGTCGCGGGCGGCGGCCTCGACGGCCTCGTCGCCCTCGGACTCGTTGTGGATGTGGGACGACCAGCCGCCGCCCAGCGCCGCCACGCGGTCGACGTAGGCCGGGTCCCAGTTGGCCACGCCCTGCGCGAAGGTGACATCGACCTGGTAGGTGAGTTTCGCCTCGTGCGAGGCGAGCGTCTCCGCCAGGCGCTCCAGCACCACGGCGCGTCGGCTGAAGTTGCCGGAGCTCTGCTCGATCTCGGCGATGTCTTCCACGTGCACGAGCATCCCGAGCTGGAGCGTGCCACCCGGGGGATCGTCCACCTCGGCCCACTCGTCGTACTCCACGCGGAAGTCGTCGATGCGCAGCACACCGTCGCTAGCAAAGACGATCTCCATGCGGCGACCCGCCCCCACGGGCGTGACGTCCAGCGTGCCTGCGCCACTCACCTCGGTCTCCGCGATGGTAACGGTGTCGTCGGCGGTCTCGCCGAAACGCACCACCAGCGAGGAGGGCTCGCTGGCCTCGATGTCGTAGACGATGCGGTAAGTGGTGCCGCGCCCCGCGATCACCGAGGTGGTGGCGCGGCCGGGGCCGGTGAAGCCGGCGTAGCCGTCGAGGGGCTGCGCGCCGCCGTCGAGGGTGAAACCGCCGGTGCCCGACAGGATCACGAGCGGCTCGGTGTCGGGGGTGAAGAAGCTCGGCGCCACCGGGCAGGGCGGCCGCTCGCAGCCCAGTAGAAAAAGGATCATCCCGATCGCGCGAATCGGTCGGCGGCCGGCGCCTCGCCCGCGTGCAGCACCACGCCGGCGTCGTTGGCAGCGAGTCGCGACAACAGCGCGTGGGCCGCCGCCAGGTCGCGCAGGCCGGCCGCCGCGCAGATCTCGTCGACAGGGCGGGGCTCCTCGCCCAGGGCCGCGAGCAGCCGCGGCTTCATCGCGATCACCACGCTCGCCGCCTTCTTGCCCGCCTCGACCCCCGGCTGGTGGTAGGCGTTGACGTTGACGAGCTCGGCGTAGAGCCCCACGGCGCGCTCGTAGAGCGCGAGCAGGGCGCCGAGGCGGAAGGCATCGACCGTCGCGAGGGTGAGGCTGAGGGACGGGTGCCTGCTCTCGGCCAGCGCGCGGCGAGTGCCGAGGTAGAAGCCTTGCAGGTAGTCGCCGCTCACCACGCCGGGCTCCACCTCCTCCTGGCCATGGTAGCCGTCGTCGAGGGCCACGATGAAGGTGACGAAGTGGTCGTCGGGCCCGTCGCGGAGCTGCTGCACGTAGGCGTGCTGGTCGGTGCTGCCCTTGTTGCCGTACACCGCGAGGCCCTCGTGGACCTCGCGCCCGGCGCGATCGAGCGCCTTGCCGAGCGACTCCATCACCAGCTGCTGGAGGTAGCGAGAGAAGAGCACGAGCCGGTCGCGATAGGGGAGCACGACCATGGCGCGGGGCCTCTCGGCCCGGCCCAGCCGGTACCAGGCCCAGGCGAGCCGCGCGGCAGGATTCGTCTCGAGTCGCGACGTGCGCGTGTGCGCGTCCATCGACGCCGCGCCCGCGACCAGGGCGTCGATGTCGATGCCCTGGAGGGCGGCCGGCAAGAGGCCGACTGCCGAGAACAGCGAGGTGCGCCCGCCCACCCAGTCCCACATCGGCACGCGCGCGCGCCAGCCCGCCGCCGCCTGCCACAGCTTGCTCCCCTCGCCCGACACGGCGATGGCGTTTGGCGCGAACGGCACCTCGGCGCGGGCGTAGGCGGCCTGCACCTCGGCGAGGGCGTTGCGCGTTTCCGCCGTCCCGCCCGACTTGCTGATGCAGAGCACCAGCGTCTGCTCGAGATCGAGCGGGCCAACCAGCCGCGCGATGCCCTCGGGATCGGTGTTGTCGATGCAGAGCACGCGGAGCGGGTCGTCTGGCTCGGCGAGCGCGTCGGCCACCAGCTGCGGGCCGAGGGCGCTGCCGCCGATGCCGAGCAGGAGCAAGCTTCGGTGGTGCCCCTCGCGATGGACATCTCGTGCAATGTCGCGACACAGTTCGCGCACGCGAACTATCTCGGCACCGAGGCCGCTCGGGGCGATCTCCGGCATTCTCAGCCAGTAGTGTCCCACCATGCGCCCCTCGTCGCTGTTGGCGATGGCGCCCCGCTCCAGCGCCATCATCGCCGCGAAGGCCGGGGCCAACGCCTCCTCCGCGCCCGACCAGTCGATGAGCGCGTCGTTCCAGTCGAGCGTCACGCCCAGCTCGAGATCGCGCCAGGTGTTGCCAGACCAGTCCACGCCACGCTCCCGGCAGGGCCCGCAGCGTAGCCCGCCGTCCCGCGAGGCGATAGCCGCGGCGCCATGCTGACCCTCCTCCTCGCCTTTCTCACCTTCCCCGCCTGTTCCACCACCGTGAGCAAGGGCGAGTCCTCCGACATGGGCCTCTCCTCCACGGCCAAGCCCTGGTCGATCGACGGGCTCAGCGGCGACAAGTCGACGACGGGGCTGGTGTCCTACGTGCTCCATGCCGGTACCGGCGGCTCGCCGATGGCCGGGCAGACGGTGGCCGTCCACTACACGGGCTACCTCACCGACGGGACCAAGTTCGACAGCTCGGTCGACCGGAACAAGGCCTTCGTCTTCCCGGTGGGGGTGGGCAAGGTGATCAAGGGCTGGGACGAGGCGGTGCTCGGCATGAAAGTCGGCGAGAAGCGGCAGATCCACGTGCCGCCCGAGCTCGGCTACGGCAGCAAGGGCGCGGGCGGCGTGATCCCGCCCGGCGCCACCCTGATCTTCGACGTGGAGCTGCTGGAGCTGCGCTGATCGCTACTTCTTCTCCTCGTCCTTCTTCTTCTTGTCTTCCTTCTCTTCCTTGAGGCCCATCTCGGCCCGGTAGGCCTTCCGGTAGGCGTCGACGTCGAACACCTCGACCTGCATGCCGAGCTTGTCGAAGTTGGGCTTGATCACCGACACCGGTCCCACGGCGGTGATCACCTCGTGGCCCACGCAGGGCTCGAGGATCGCCGCGAAGTCCTTCTGCGACACCTTGGCGATGCGCGAGCCCACCTGCTTGAAGTAGTCCATGCCCAAGCCGTGGCTGCCCACGCGGTGCAGGCGCCAGATCATGTCGCCGGTGCTCACCTGCCCGATGACGTACTGCTGGGCGTTGCTGAACTTGCGCGTGGCAAGGATGCGATCGTCGAGCTTCATCGCCTTGGCCTTCTCGCCCTGCTCGAGGAACACCTTCACCGCGAAGGCGGCCTGGTCGTTCTGCACCTGCACGCCCTGCAACATCATCGCCCCGTCTCCCCAGCCGGCGGTGGTTGCGTACGCGCCGTAGCTCGCGCCGGTCTGCTCGCGGAGCGCGAGCCAGAGCGCGTCGCTGATGACGTCGGCCATCAAGTTGCCCGCCCACTCGCTCTCCGGCGTGACGGGCGCGATCTGGCAGGCGTAGCTGACGTCGGTCTGCGAGGCGTTGTCCTTGTTGAAGAGGATCACCTGCCGGGCGGGCGGCGCCGGGGGCGGAGCGTACATCGCTCGAGGCGCCGTCCAACCGGCCGGCTCCTTGCCCCAGCCCTGCCAGCCCCCGAGGTAGGTCTTCGCTGCGGCTCGCGCCTCGTCGACCGTGATGTTGCCCACGAGGTAGAGCGTGGCGTTCTTCGGGCGGAGCAGGCGCGACAGCACGGACTGGACGTCGCCCGCGCCCAACTTGCCCATCGCGTCCCAGTCCTTGTGGTTGAACCACTCGCCCAAGGGGTGCCCCGGGAAAAGGCGCTGGCGCTGGATGATCGGGGCCGCGTCGATGCCCTTCTTCATCCACTTCAGGACGTCCTTCTTGCTGCCCTTCACCCAGTCGATCTTGCCGTCGGTCCACACCACGAAGTCGTCGAGGCGGTAGCGTAGGATATAGGCGAGGTCTTCCACGTTGCCGGCGGCCGCCGAGCCGTCGATGGCAAAGTAGAGATCGCTGCCCCCGTAGCCATCTCCGCCGGCCACGCGCAAAGGATCGACGGCGCGGTAGTGCGGCCAAGACCAGTTGGCGGAGGCGAAAGCGACTTGCTGTCGGTTCATGTCGACGCTGCCTTCACCGCCGCCGAAGGACACGATGCCGCGGACGATGGGCCCCGCCCCGTGGGGCATCACCACCAGCTTCATGCCGTTGGGCAGCGTCTCCTGCACGATCTTCGTGGTGTCGGGCACCACGATCGTCTCGTCGATCACCTTCTCGTTGATCTCTTCGGGCTTGAAGATGGTGAGCACCGCCGCGTCGCGACTCTGACCACGGTACTGGCTGTCGCTGCTGTCGAGTGTGATGTCGCCGTCTTCGTAGGGCTTGAGGTGTACCGCCACCGCTCGCTTGCGGTTGAGGTACTTCTCGGCAAAGTCGCGGACCTGATCGGCGTTGACCTTGGCGTTCCACTCGATCTGCCGCGTGTAGTACAGCGGGTCGCCAGTGAAGTGCACGAAATCGGACACGCTGGCGGCGCGACCGGAGAAGATGTCGGTGACCTCGTCGACGCTCTGCAGGAAGTAAGCGAGGTTGGCCTGCTGCGAGTAGCTGAACTGGAAGTCCTGGAACTGCTTCCACATCTCGTCCGTGGCCCACATCGTGTAGAGGCCGTTGAGCGCCTTCTCGGTCATCCTCGCGGGATCGTCGTCTTCGCCGATCTCGATGAAGCAAACCGCCGCCGAGCCGTAGCGGCCGGCGTCGGGGAAGCAGCCGATCGCGTCTTGCGATGCGGGGCTGTCTTCCTTGGCGTACTCCCAGTCGGGGTAGAGCTCGCGCACGATGGCGTTGCGCAGCTGGTTCAGCGCCTGGTACATCACCGCGTCGTTGGCCGTGTAGGCGGATGGCATCGGCCAGCCGAGCACGAGGGTGTGCTTCTCCACCGCCGCGCTGAAGCTCTGGAGGTTGGTGACCTCGCCCTTCACCTCGATGGGCGTGCCCGTGGCGGGCGGCTCCACCGGCGAGCCGCTGACGCGCACCTTCGGCGCCACCAGCGTGATGTTCTTGCCCTCAGGATCGTCCTTCGAAGCGAGCATGTCGACGCTGAAGGCCTCGAGGTACTTGGCGCTCTCGTCGAGCGAGAGATCGCCGCCCACCACCAGCGTGGCCTCGCTCGGCCGGTAGTAGTCGCGAACGTACTTCTGGATGTCGGCCAGCGTGATGTTGTTGAGCGAGCCGTGCGAGCCGATCGTCATCCGGTGGTAGGGGTGGCCCACCGGCCAGAGCTTGTCGTAGAGGTAGCCGAGGCCGGCGGCGCCGCCGTTCTCGTAGCGCAACCGCAACTCGTTGCGGACAACTTCGCGCTCCACGAGGACGTCGTCGGCGGTGACCTTGCGCACCGCGTCTTTCAGGCGCAGCGCCTCGAGCCCGAGCAGGTTGGGAAGCAGCTCGCTGCGGGCGGTAGTGAGGTAGTCGGTGCGGTCGTTGCTAGTGGTGGCGTTGAAGCTCGCCCCCATCTGCTGGATGAGGTCCCACACCTTGGGCAGGTCCTTGCCGTCGGTGCCGGCGTGCAGGGAGCGAAACCAGAGGTGCTCGATGAGGTGGGCCATGCCCTCGAGGCCCTCCGGGTCGTCCTGCGAGCCGTGGTCGATCTTCATGACCAGCGAGACCACGGGCTGGGTGTGGTCTTCCTGAAAGATCACGCGGAAGCCGCTGGGGAAGCTGAAGTCGCGCATGTTGACGCTGACCGGCTTCAGCGACACCTCCATCCGCGGCTTCGGGTAGGCGTCGGCCATGGCCTCGTGCGCGTGGAGCGCGCCGAAGGTGGCGCCTGCGGAGAGCGCAATCGCGAGGACGGGACGGAGGAAACGCATGCGGGCCTCGGAAGGGGCGCGAGCGTATCGCGGGTGCGAGCGAGCCGCGATACCCTCGTGCGACCTTGCGCGCCTTCCTCGCCGCCAGCGCTCTCCTCGTCGCCGCGGGCACCGCCGGCTGGTGGTTCACCCGCCCGCCACCCGAGCCCCCCAGGGCAGCGGAGGAGCAGAAGTTCGAAGACATGGACCGCGCCGAGTACGAGGCCTGGATGCAGGAGCTCGGCTACACCGACTAGCGCGTGCGAACGGCTCCTTTCTCACTGCTCGTTGCACTGTGGCTCGCGCTCTTGCTCGGGTTGCGCTTCGGCGCGGAGCGCTGGCTGCCGGCGCTCGTCGCCGAGGCAGAGAGATTCGACGCCCCGGAGTCGATGCCGGTGCCGCCCAAGCCCACAGGGCTCGCGTCGCTGCCCGCCGCGGGCACGCCGGGCGAGGGCGGCGGAGCCACGCTCCTGAGCCCCGCCACCTGCGAGGCCATGGTCGCCGACCTGCGCGACGTGTGCTGGCAGTCGCTGGCCCGGCAGGTTGCGCCCGCCGACCCCGAGGAGGCGCTCCGGGTGTGTGCCCGCGTGGCTGCCAGCGAGATGGTGCTCGAGTGCCACGCCGACGTGGCCGAGAGCATCGCCGTGGCCGACCGCGCCCGCGCCGAGACCATCTGCGGCGCCATCGAGGCCCGCAAGTGGCGAGGGCAGTGTTTCTTCGGTACCGGCCTCGCGCTCGCCGAGACCGACGCCGAGTACGCGATGGGGCGCTGCGCGCACGCCGAGGTGTACCAGACCTTCTGCCGCCACGACGTGGTGGGCGAGATCGCGCTGGTCGACCTGCCCGCCGCGCACGCGCAGTGCGCGCGCGAGGAGGGCGACTGGCTCACCCGCAAGACCTGCTGGCACGGCATAGGCAAGTATCTTGCACGTCGCGACATGAGCGAAGCCGCCGCTGCCTGCGACAGCGGCACCGCCGAGTGGCGCGGCACTTGTTACCACGGGGTGGGCTGGGGCGGCGCCGAGCGCGATGCCGACGCCGCCCTCGCCGACTGCGCCACGCGCGGCCCCTACGACGACCACTGCCGCCACGGCGTGGCGGCGCAGCTCAAGCGCGCCGATCCCACCCGCGCCGTGGCCCTCTGCGAGTCGATCCAGAAGGCCGACACCCGCGCCCGTTGCCTCGACTTCGTTACCCGGTAGGCCCCCATGCTCCGCTACCTCATCGATGCTTTCTCCGGCCCCGCCGCGGGCTTCATGTACGCGCTCCTCGCGGTGATGGCTTTCGCCCTCGCCGTGATGGTGGAGCGCGCCGCCATGCTCCTCCGCTTCCGCGCGGATGGCGCGAGCGTGGTGAAGCGCGTGGAAGACGGCCTGAGAAGCGGCACGTTGCCCGCCCTCGGCACCACGCCCCTGGAGGAGGTGGTCGCTGCCGGTCTGGCGCAGCCCACCGCGGAACTCGGTTGGGACGCGATGAGCGCCGCGGCCGTGGAGGCGGAGGATCGCATCCGCCATCGCATCCCCTACCTGTCGGCCGTGGCGAGCATCGCGACGATGCTCGGTCTCTTCGGCACGGTGTACGGGCTCATCGTCGCCTTCGGCGCCCTCGGCGACGTGGCCGCCGCCCAGCGCGCGGCGGCGTTGAGCGAGGGCTCGTCCACCGCGATGGCCACCACCGCGTTCGGTCTTTTCGTGGCGATCCCGGCGCTTGCCGCCCATAGTTTCCTCGACGGCCAGGCGCGCCGTCTGCTCGCCGCGATCGAGGCCGTCGCCGGGCGCGTCCACGTGGCTCGGAAGGCGGCGGAGCGCGCGTGAAGCTCTTCCGGCGCGAGCCCGAGGCCGAGGCCGATGTCCGTCCCACGTTGCTCGGCGTGGTGACGCTGATGTTCCTGCTGCTGTTCTTCCTCCTGGCCACCTCCTCCGGCCAGCGCCTCGGCGTCGTGGACCTGCGCCTGGCGGCCCCGGGGGAGGCGCCGCCCCTGCCTCACGCCGGGCTCGTCAAGTCGGTAGTGGTCAGCCTGCAGCCCAGCGCCGCGCGCGTGGAGTTCGAGGTGGCGACGACCGACATCGCCTCGTCGGCCGACACCCGCGAGCTGCGAGCCATCGATGTGCCGTCCTCAGGCGACCGCGTCGATCTTGCCGCCTTGCTCGCCGCGTTGGAGACCGTGCATCGAATCGACGGCTCGCAAGAACGCGCCGAGGTGCGGCCCTCCCCGGAGGTATCGACCGCCACGCTGCTCGCGGTGCTCGACGTGGTGCGGGGCTCGTCGCAAGCGCCGCTGTTCCCGCGCGTGAGCCTCCAGTGAAGCGTTTCCGGCGTCGAGAGGAGCAAGCCAGCGTCGGCCTCGACGTGGGGGCGCTGGCGCCCATGGTCGACATGATGACGCTGCTGCTGGTGTTCCTGCTGCGCACCTACTCCACGGAGCTGGCGCCCACGCCGCCGTCGGGCCCCTTCGCGCTGGCGCCCACCTCCTCGGAGGAGTCGCGACAGGGGGGCATCGAGATCCTCGTGGCGACCGACGCGATCTACGTGGACGGCCAGCGCATCGCGGCCTGGGACTACGCCGGCACCGAGGGCGTGGTGAAGCCGCTCTACGATCGCCTGCTCGCCTCGAGAACGAAGGCCCGCGCCGAGGTACACGCCGACGGGACCGTGCCGTGGCGCCGCCTCGGGCGGGTGCTCGCCACGGCGCAGGCCGCCGGGATGGAAGAGCTGGCGATCGTGGGCGGCTACCGGGGCTCCTTGTAGCTTCCCCGGGCGGGGGGACAGGCGCCGGCGCGCTCCCCCGGCCTACCCTCGCGCCGGCCCGCCCCCCGGCGGCAGCCACGGCGAGACGGCGAGCAACGAGCGCACGAACGTGACGCAGTCCGGGTGGCGCTGCTTCGGGTCTTTCGCCAGCCCGCGGTAGAGTTCCCGCTCCATCTGGGCTGGCATCTCGGGCGCCCACTGCCGCGGCGAGGGCGGTGGCTGCTGGGTGTGGGCGAGCAGGAGGGCAGGAAGGGTGGGCTGGTCGAAGGGCACGCGCCCGCAGAGGGCCTCGTAGGCCACCACGGCGAGCGAGTACAGGTCGGCCGCGGGACCAGCCACCGAGAAGCTCGTGATCTGCTCGGGCGCGATGTAGGAGGGCGTGCCCGCGAACACGCCTTGCGCCGTCACGCTGCGGAGATCGGTAGCGCGGGCGATGCCGAAATCCATCACCTTCACCACGCCGTCCTCGCCGATGAACAGGTTCTCCGGCTTCACGTCGCGGTGCACGACGCCCTCCCGGTGGGCGGCGTCGAGCCCCTCCGCGGCCTGGAGAAGCCAGCCGAGCACGAGGCCCCGCGTGGCCCCCTTGTCCAGCCAGCGACGCAGGTCGCGACCGGAGAGCAGCTCCATCGTGAGGTAGCGGAAGCCCTCGTGTACGCCGATGTCGTGGAGGCGCACCACGTTGCGGTGCGCGAGGCGACGGGCGAGCCTCAACTCCTGGCGGAAGCGCTCGATCTGCTTCGCGTCGCTCACGGGGGCGTTGAGGATCTTGAGCGCGACGGGCTCGTCGAGCTCCTCGTCCCAGACGCGGTACACGACGGCGGCGCCGCCCACGCCGAGCTGCTCCTCCACGCGGTAGCGCGCACCCACCTTCGCCCCGGGACCGAGCAGGCCGGCGAGGGGCGGGCCACCGG
>Ga0194120_10004989_pt1 | contig 19895 bp, 33 predicted proteins | sample TA2MahCa65mmetaG_FD_148642 | JGI IMG/M metagenome (GOLD analysis project Ga0194120, IMG submission 148642) | Freshwater microbial communities from Lake Tanganyika, Tanzania - TA2015019 Mahale Deep Cast 65m | ecosystem: Environmental > Aquatic > Freshwater > Lake | place: Tanzania: Lake... | reverse complement strand
AATACGCTGGCAGTGCCGGTCGCGTGATTGGTCTGGATCGTTTTGGCGAATCAGCACCTGCAGGCCAGTTGTTCAAAGAGTTTGGCTTTACCGTCGACAATGTCGTCGCTAACGTAGAAGCTGTACTTTAATTGCGACAACGCAGAAACACTGGCAATTTGTCGGTGTTTCTGCGAATATCGCCATAATAAATACAAGAAACAGGTGTTCGCAGATGAAAAAAAATAGTTTGATGAATAGTTTATTCGGGATATTGCCTGCCTTTCTAACCGACACTCCATCTGCCGCAAGCACAGTCGACACTTATGTTAGGCCGAATTCAGAACAAGGCGAATTGACAGGTGTTGCCCGGTATCTAAAATCACTGGAACCTCAAGAACTTGAAGTCGAGAGTGAAGGCTTAACCGGCGTTGAGCGCTACTTAGCGAAACAGCTCAACAATACGTCCGAGCTAGTCGAAGTTAACGCTGAACCAGAAGAAGCAGATGTTGTTGAAGAGACTGTTTTAGAAGAACCTGAAACAATTTCAGAAGTGCAAATTAGTGGCGTAGAAAAATATTTACAAGTTCATGATGAAGTGACAGGTGTAGCTCGATATGTGGCTAGACAGAAGATTTTGTCGCGTGAGACACCCGTAACCGGTGTCAGTAAATACATCACTAAACACGATCGCGAACCCCATATACTGACTGGCGTTGCTAAATATTTAACCCGTCAACAATATGCTGAGCCTCTTCCCACCAAACCAACCGGTGTGGCTCTTTATTTAATAAAACAGGTTGCTAACGAGCAAAAAATACCGGCACTAACCGGTGTTGCCAAATATGTAAACAAAGAAAACCAACGCGTGAGAGTCGTTCCGACCGGCGTTAGCAAGTATATTGCGCAACTGGATCGTGAAGCTGAGCAACAGCCTAGTACTGGAGTCGCTAAGTTTATAGCTCAACAAGAATTAGCAAAACGCAAGGCTGCGGCTGCGGCTCTGACTGCCCGCTATATCGAGGAAGAAACCCAATTACAACAAGCTAAAGCTGAGGCAGCACTGATGCAAATTGAATCGGAAACAACGGTTGAACCGGTGATTGAATTAACCGATGGCTCTAGTGTCGACAAATATTTAGCCAAGCTTGCGTCAGTTGAACAAGGTAACAAACCCACTTCGGTAGCAAAATACATTGCCAAGCAAATCAGCCTGCAAAACCAGACTGAACCCATGAGCGGAGTTGCAAAATACCTGGCCAAACAAGCTGTACAGACAAGCTTACAACCTGCTTTAACTTCAGTTGAAAAATATGTTGCCAAACAAGCATTGACTGTTAAAAAGCCGCTTGCGCCTTTAAGCTCAGTTGATAAATATTTGGCTCGTCAGGAACAACAGGTGTCTGCACCTCGAACCCTGACAGGCGTTGACAGATATTTAAGCAATCAAGAATCAAGAGATCAAGAGCTTCCTCGTTTATCGGGAGTAAGCAAATACATTGCTCGTCAGAGCCAGGAAGTTGCTCTGATCAGCTCTACTGGTGTCGAAAAATATCTTCGCAAACTGGCTTAATACTGTGAAATGCCTGATTAGCATTAATCAGGCGTTTTTATAGTTTGGCCTATTTCGGCATCTATCATTTCTTGATGAATTACTATTCATGTTGCCGATGGGATACTAAGATGATCCGGATCCTTCTAAACAGTGTATTTTTGCTTGCTGCTTGCAGCCTTAACAGTGTCTATGCAGCCAACGCTGAAGAAGCGACTGCAGTGCCTGAGCCACCTGAACTTCCTGCCCCCATTCAATCAGGTGAAGAAATGCAACCTGATATTACGATTGTCAAAAAAGGCGGAGAAACCATTCAGGAATACCGACGCAATGGCAAACTCTACATGGTTAAAATCACCCCCGCTGCCGGCCCAAGCTACTTTATGCTTGATAAGGATGGTGATGGTGTTATGGACGTCAAAAAAAACTCACTTGATGAAAACACCAATATCAACCAATGGTTATTATTTCAATGGGATTGGCCATAAGCCGTTGGGTAATTAGCTACAGGTAGGGTAAAATCTGACCCGTCGGCAATCCGGCCAATAAGCAAATAAATATCAAAAATAACAAAGGTACAACATGAACAAAACATTATTCTTTGCTGGTTTGCTCGCATTCTCGGCACAAACTATCGCAGCCACAGATCATTTCATTTTGCGTGATGGTAATCACGTTCAACACTTAAAGATTACCCACGTTAAAGATGAAATTAATATCAGCGCTGACGTAGATTTCGAGCCAAACGCCTCCGAAACCGGCAAAAACGCTTGCTCTGCTGAAGTATCTGGTGAAGCTAAACAGACATCTGCAACAGAATTAGTCATGAAGAAACGCATCGAAGGTGAAGCGCGTTCTTGTAGCATCAAAATCAGCTTAACCAATAATGGTGCAATACTAGAACAATCAGATGATTGCCATTATTACGCCGCAGGAATATGCCATTTCTCAAGTGACGGCAAAGAATTATTAAAAATCAAATAATCCATATTGGGGTGTGGACGAGTATCTATCCACACCCTAGTTCTGTTGCTGACAGCATTTAACCTGTATACAGTCGCCCCCTTCAGCCCAGAACGCGGCATCCACCCACAAGCCAGCGACTGCAGCAATCTCCCCATCCAGATAAATAATAGGCCGCAGATCACGTTCCCAAGGAGGAATTCCAGCCTCCTGATACAGTTTTTTTAGTTCATGACGCCCCTGCCTGTTAGGCAAACGTAGCCTTTCCCCTCCTTGACGGGCTTGGAGCGTAACTTCTCTGGTAAGCCATAATTCTGCATTTATCCCAACTGAAGACGGCTCTGCGAATAAACAATGTCCGTTATCCAACATAAGCACTGGGTGTGACGTTTGCCAAAGCTGAGTGGTCGTAATTGGCAGCTTCAATGCACTAGAGTCCAGACAATACAATTTATTGCGATAGCGGCGTATGGCATAACCTTGAATGGATACACATGGCTCTGCATCGGCGCGCGCATAGACAAGCTGGTTTAAAATTGCCTCGGAGACCGCCTGAGAAGGCGATTTAAGCCCATTACTACGCAACCAACGCCTGATTAGCAATAATTGCTGTTTGGGCGCATATTCGCCCAGAATCAGGCAATTAAATCGATTTTCCGAATCCAATAAGTTGGGCAAATGTAATGCAGCAAATGCATCAAGGTAGTCCATAGCTTCAGCACAGTGTTCAGCGCTTCTGGATATGGTTTTGTCAACAGCTGGCCAACGTTTACGCAACAAAGGCATAATATGTAAACGTAAATAATTCCGATCAAAATGATCCTGCTGATTACTGGAATCTTCTACCCATGCGAGTTGATGAACGGTCGCATAATCAAGAACATCGTGTCTGGAAAAATAAAGTAAAGGTCTAAGTAATAAGCCGGCTCCAAAATTGGCTTGTAAGGGCATACTGGCTAAACCCGCAATCCCTGCACCTCTTAGAACTTGCAATAAAAAAGTTTCAGCCTGATCGTCAGCGTGTTGCGCTGTCAGTAATACATCCCCTTGAGCTAATAAGGGCTTAAATGCCTCATAGCGAGCGTTGCGTGCCGCTTCTTCGAGACTTTCACCATCAATTCGAGCAACATTTACGGATATGGATAAAAAACTAAGCTCTAGTTGCTCACAGACACTCGCGCAATGATGCCCCCATGCATCAGCTGAAGATTGAAGACCATGATTGATATAGACCGCAACGATCTGAGACCGATAGGTAGAATGAGCGAGGATATGTAGTAATACATGAGAGTCCACACCACCGCTATAGGCAACATAAACAGTCTTAGCAGACCTAGGTATGGCGTTAATGATGTCTAGAGAAGTAATAGCCACTATGAGATACAAAAAAGGCCGATAAAATCGGCCTTGAATGCTAAATTATTTAGATTGTTCTTCAATGAATGAGCCGAAACGCATGATACGTTGATAACGTCTGTCCAACAGTCTATCCATGTTTTGGGCTTCTAGGTTTAATTCAGTCAAATGCCTGACTAAGGCATCTTTTAGGTTTTGAGAAACTTGTTCAAAATCCCGATGACCGCCGCCAACGGGTTCACGAACAACCTCATCCAAAAAGCCTTGTTCACGTACGCGATCAGATGTTATGCCCATGGCCTCAGCGGCCAATTGAGCTTTATCAGCACTTTTCCATAAAATTGAAGCACAGCCTTCGGGTGAAATCACCGCATAAGTACTGTATTCCAGCATCAGCAAACGATCGCCAACACCAATCGCTAGCGCCCCACCAGAACCACCTTCACCGATGACAGTACATATAATCGGCGTTTTGAGTGTGGTCATTTCAAACAAGTTTCTGGCAATAGCCTCACTTTGACCACGTTCTTCGGCGCCGATCCCCGGATAAGCACCCGGTGTGTCAATTAAACATATGATAGGCAATTGGAAACGTTCCGCCAGGCGCATTACCCTTAGAGCTTTACGATAACCTTCAGGACGTGGCATACCGAAATTGCGGTGAATTTTCTCTTTGGTATCCCGACCTTTTTGATGGCCAATCACCACCACAGGCTGATCCTCTAAACGAGCCAGGCCACAAACGATAGCCGGATCATCAGCAAAAGCACGATCACCATGAAGCTCATGAAAATCTGTAAAGATCAATGAGATATAATCCAGGGTGTAAGGGCGACCAGGATGACGTGATAATTGCGAAATTTGCCAGTCTGAAAGATCAGAAAAAATACTTTCTGTGAGTAAATCACACTTATCTTCAAGCTGCTTTAGAGTTTCAGATATATCAAAATTGTTATCGAATTCAACTTTGCGCAACTCTTCAATTTTGGCTTGCAATTCTGCAATTGGTTGTTCAAAGTCTAGAAATTTTAAATCCATATCGCTCTGCTTGAGAATGAAAAAACTGTGTAATTTTAATGAAAAAGCACCAAATTGCCTACCCATATTTCCAAGTGGACTATATAAACGTACTTCAACATGACTGAGCAGTTATTTAATCACCAGCAATTTACCCCTCTCTCCTCGCGGATGCGCCCCAAAACCATCGCGGAATTTGTAGGACAAATGCATTTACTGGATGAAGGTAAGCCATTAAGAATAGCCATCGAAAACCAGTACATTCATTCATTGGTGTTCTGGGGTCCACCAGGCGTAGGCAAAACCACACTCGCTAAAATTATTGCTAGCCAGTCCAATTGTCATTTTATTGAACTCTCTGCCGTTATGGCAGGTGTCAAAGAAATCAGAGCAGCAGTCGCCGAAGCAGCGGATTATCAAAAACGCCAGATTAACACTATTGTTTTCATAGACGAGATACACCGATTTTCCAAGAGCCAACAAGATTCGCTCTTGGCACCCATTGAAGAGGGCGTGATCACCCTTTTTGGTGCTACCACTGAAAACCCATCGTTTGAACTCAATAATGCATTGTTGTCTAGATTAAGGGTCTACGTGTTAAAAGGCTTGGAAACACGAGACTTAAGTAATTTGATAGAAAGAGTCTTAGCCAATCAAGCAATACTGTTTGAAAAAACCAATATCCATATGGAGGCTGACGCACTGCAATACCTGAGTGAATCAGCCGATGGCGATGCTCGTAAATGCCTGAATATGTTACAAATAGCGGTTGACTTGGCAGAAAAGCAAGCTGACAGACTACTCATCAATACTGCTGTACTTAAACAAGTACTGCAAACCCAGGTGAATAGATTTGATAAGCAGGGCGACATATTTTATGACCAGATTTCAGCCCTACATAAGTCTGTACGCGGTAGCAACCCGGACGCCTCAGTCTACTGGTTAACACGGATGTTAGCCGGTGGTTGTGACCCTTATTATCTGGCTAGGAGAATTATACGCATGGCATCGGAAGATATTGGCAATGCAGACCCCAGGGCATTACAGATATGTCTGGATGCAGCCGCTGCATTCGAGAGACTTGGAAGTCCAGAGGGTGAACTAGCACTCGCCCAAGCAGTTATTTATCTGGCCTGCGCACCTAAAAGTAATGCGTGTTATGTTGCCTATAATTTGGCTCGATTAGATGCAGAAAATTACGGAACACTCGATGTCCCCATCCACCTCAAGAATGCCCCAACGAAATTATTAAAAGAATTAGGCCACGGAAAAACCTATCGCTATGCGCATGACGAACCAAACGCTTATGCCGCAGGTGAAACCTATCTTCCTGAAAAACTGAAAAACGCTAAATACTATCAACCAAGCGATAGAGGACTGGAAGGTAAAATCAAACAGAAATTAGAATTTTTGAAGAAATTAGATGAGGAATGGCATCAATAAAAAAAGCCCTGTCATTGAATAATGACAGGGCTTTTATAGCTTTAAAAATTACTCAACAGTTTCAGCAGAAGAAACGACTGTAGATCTGTCAACTAATTCAACATAAGCCATAGGTGCATCATCACCTGATCTGAAGCCGCATTTGATGATCCGTAAATAACCACCTGAACGCGCTTGATAACGTGGACCAAGTTCATTGAACAGTTTAGTCACAGCATCACGATCACGCAATTTAGAAAAAGCTTGACGACGTTTTGCAACAGAATCAACTTTAGATAAAGTGATTAATGGTTCTGCAATCATTCTCAATTCTTTCGCTTTTGGCAGCGTAGTTTTAATCAACTCATGTTTAAACAGTGATACTGCCATATTGCTAAAAAGAGCTTTTCTATGGCTACTGTTTTTATTTAATTGTCTACCAGATTTACGGTGTCTCATTTCAAAATGCCTTAAATTTAAATGCCTGCTTGAGTGCGATCAGCCAAATGTTCAGGTGGCCAGTTTTCAAGTCTCATACCTAAAGATAAACCTTTCATTGCAAGGATATCTTTAATTTCAGTTAATGACTTTTTACCCAAGTTAGGCGTACGCAATAATTCAACTTCAGTGCGTTGGATCAAATCACCAATGTAGAAAATATTCTCTGCTTTCAGGCAGTTAGCAGATCTCACAGTGAGTTCTAGATCATCAACGGGTCTTAAAAGTACAGGATCAAATGACTGTTCTTCAACAACCACTTCTTCTTGTACAGATTCCTTAACTTTTTCGAAGTCAACGAATACAGATAATTGATCGTGTAAAATTGATGCAGCATGTTTAATAGCTGCTTCAGGATCTACCGTACCATTGGTTTCTAATTCAATAATCAGTTTATCTAAGTTAGTACGCTGTTCTACACGTGTACTTTCAACGTGATAGGCAACTCTAACAATAGGACTGTAGGCAGCATCAATAACTAAAGTGCCTACAGGAGCATCAGAATTTTGTTCCTTACGTACATTAGCAGGCACATAACCACGGCCACGTTCAACCCTGATTTTCATATCTAAGGCAATATCTTGCGTGATATGTGCAATAACAGAATCAGGATTAATAATTTCCACGTTGTGTGGCAAATCAATATCACTTGCTAATACAACGCCAGCACCTTTTTTGGATAAAGTTAAGGTGATATCGTCTTTACCATGGATTACGAATGCAAGTTTTTTAAGGTTCAAAATGATATCAATGACATCTTCTTGAACACCATCAATGCTGGTAAACTCATGCAATACGCCATCAATGGCCACTTCAGTCACTGCACAGCCAGGAATTGAAGAGAGCATAACCCTACGAAGAGCATTGCCTAACGAATGACCGAAACCTCTTTCTAGAGGTTCGATGACGATTCTGGAATGGTTAGCCGATTCATTGATAACCTCAACTAATCGAGGTTTCAAAAGGCTAACAATGGAACTCTGCATAGTACTAATCCTGCTAAATTACTTAGAATAAAGCTCAACAACAAGCTGTTCGTTAATTTCCGCACCTAATTCAATACGATCAGGAACAGATTTAAAAACACCACTCATATCTTTTGGATTGACTTCAACCCAATTTGGAAAACCATACTGTTCAGCTACAGTTAAAGAATCTTTAATACGTTGCTGAGATTTAGATTTTTCGCGAATTTTAATCAGATCACCCGCCGCTACTTGGTAGGAAGGGATATTGATCAAGTGATCATTCACGATAATCGCTTTATGCGACACTAATTGTCTAGCTTCTGCACGTGTAGAAGCATAGCCCATACGGTAAACAACATTATCAAGACGTGACTCAAGCAAGTCCAAAAGGTTTTGACCCGTTGCACCTTTTTTAGCATCGGCTGCTTTATAGTAATTGCTGAATTGTTTTTCAAGCACACCATAAATACGACGTAAACGCTGCTTAGCTCTTAACTGTAATGCGTAATCAGAATTACGTGTACGTTTTGCACCATGCTGACCAGGTCTTTGATCAAGCTTACATTTACCCTCTAATGATTTACCTCTACTTTTAAGAAATAAATCAGTTCCTTCTCTTCTACTTAATTTACAAGAAGGTCCAAGATATCTTGCCATTTACTTACTCCAATATCCTAAACGCGACGTTTTTTGGGTGGACGACAACCATTATGAGGAATGGGTGTTACATCCACAATATTTGAAATCTTAAAGCCCATGCTGTTAAGTGATCTGACAGCAGATTCACGACCAGGACCAGGACCTTTAATCATCACGTCAAGATTTTTAACACCATATTCCTGTGCAACAGCACCGGCTTTTTCAGCAGCAACCTGAGCAGCGAATGGAGTACTTTTACGTGAACCTCTAAATCCAGAACCACCTGAGGTTGCCCATGAAAGAGCATTACCTTTTCTATCAGTGATAGTTACGATGGTATTGTTAAAAGAAGCGTGTACGTGAACTATACCGTCTGAAACTTCTTTTTTAATTCTTTTTTTGACGCGGTTTTGAGTAGCCATATCAACCTTTATCTATTTATTTTGTAACAGGCTTTCTTGGGCCTTTTCTAGTACGTGCATTAGTTCTAGTTCTTTGACCACGAAGCGGCAGACCTCTACGATGACGTATTCCTCTGTAACAGCCCAAATCCATCAGGCGTTTGATGTTCATCGAGACTTCTCGACGTAAATCGCCTTCAACAGTCATTGCTGAAACAACTTTACGAATTGATTCAACCTGGTCTTCAGACAATTCTTTAATTTTGACTGTTGGTTGGATACCTACTTCATTGCAGATATTCAATGACGTTTTTTTGCCAATTCCATAGATGGCAGTCAAAGCAATTACTGCGTGCTTATGATCAGGTACGTTAATACCGGCAATACGTGCCATTTAGATACTCCTAGATCGTACTAAAACAAAGTTAAGCAGGCGATGATAACATCACATGCAGATAAAAGCAAAAAATTAACCTTGACGTTGTTTATGACGGCCATCTTTACAGATAACACGCACTACACCATTACGTTTAATAACTTTGCAGCTTTTGCAAATAGGTTTGATTGACGCTCTTACTTTCATAAATTCACCGCTTATATAAATTATCTTTTAAGGTTTGCTTTTTTCATCAAACCTTCATACTGTTGAGACATTAAGTGGGTTTGCATTTGAGAAATGAAATCCATCACCACCACAACAATAATCAAAAGTGATGTTCCACCAAATGAAAATGGAACATTCCAATACACAATCAAAAACTCAGGCAACAGACAAATCAGTGTGATATAGACCGCACCTATCAGTGTCAGACGTGTCATGACCTTGTCAATATACATAGTCGTATGCTGACCTGGTCTGATGCCTGGCAAATAGGCACCTGATTTCTTCAAATTTTCTGCAGTTTCTTTAGAGTTAAAAACTAGAGCTGTATAGAAGAAGCAGAAAAATATAATTGCAAGAGCGTAACACAACACATAAACAGGTTGGCCAGGAGACAATACTGTAGAAATGTCTTGTAACCAGCTAAAACCATCGATGTTACCGAACCAGCCGGCTATAGTAGCAGGAAACAGAATAATACTCGAGGCAAAAATTGGTGGGATCACACCTGCCATATTCAGTTTTAATGGCAAAAATGAGGTTTGACCCGCATAAACTTTATTGCCCTGCTGTCTTTTAGGATAGTTAATCGTGATACGTCTTTGACCACGTTCTACGAAAACAACCACACCCGTTACAATGATTGATAATGCGAATAAAACAATAATCAGAACACTGCTAATTTCACCAGTACGCGCCAGTTCAATAGTACTACCTATAGCACCAGGCAAACCAGAAACAATACCTGCAAAAATCAACAATGAAATACCATTGCCTAAACCACGCTCAGTAACCTGCTCACCCAGCCACATCAGGAATATAGTGCCTGTTACCAAGGTAATAGTAGTCACCACAATAAATGGGATACCCGGCTGAATGACAACAGCCATACCACCAGCAGTCTGATTTTGTAACGCCAAAGAAATACCAATAGACTGAAACATTGCCAAAATGACAGTGCTATACCGCGTATATTGAGAAATCTTTCTTCTACCGGACTCGCCTTCTTTTTTCATTTGCTCGAGAGCAGGAATGACGATAGTCATTAACTGCATGATGATCGAAGCAGAAATATAAGGCATGATACCCAAAGCGAACAAACTCAACCGCATCAACGCGCCACCAGAAAACATGTTAAACATGTTTAAAATGGAACCGGTTTGTTGCTGGAACATAGCTTGCAGTGCTTTTGGATCGATACCTGGCACAGGTATATGCGCACCAATTCGATAAACAACGAATGCGCCAAGCACAAACAACAATCTGGATTTTAAGTCACCAAATCGAAATTTACCGGCTGCAATATCATGACCACGTGTGCTCACATTAAGCCTCTATTTTTCCACCAGCAACTTCAATTGCCTGTTTAGCACCAACGGTGACATTAAGACCTTTAATAACAACTGAACGTTTCAATTCGCCACTTAAAATCACTTTTACTTTTTTAGCGAAAACTGGAACGACATTTTCAGCAATCAAGGTTTGTAAATCAATCAAGTCCGCAGACAATGAATTAATTTCATCCAGTCTGACTACTGCAGAGAACTTCTTAGTTCTTGATGTAAAACCAACTTTAGGTAAACGTCTTTGCAGTGGCATCTGACCACCTTCAAAACCAACCTTGTGATAACCACCAGCACGTGCTTTCTGTCCTTTATGGCCTCTTCCGCAGGTTTTACCATCTGTACAACCAATACCACGACCTACACGTTTGGCTTTCTTTCTTGAACCTTCAGCCGATTGAATAGTATTTAGATACATTACACTTCCTCAACTTTTACCATGTAGGCAATTTTATTGATCATTCCGCGATTTTCAGGAGTATCAATTACCTCAACTGTCTGACGAATTCGGCTTAAGCCTAAACCTTTAAGACATTGCTGATGACTTTTTAGACGACCATTTTTACTTTTGGTCATCATTACAGATAATTTTTTTACTGACATTATTCTTATCCTGTAATCTGCTCAACGCTTAAACCACGTTTAGCTGCAATTTGTTTAGCATCATGCATAGAAGCCAAGCCATTAATAGTGGCACGTACGACATTGATTGGATTATTGGTACCAATACATTTAGCCAAAACGTTGTGCACACCAACCACTTCGAAAACAGCACGCATTGCACCACCTGCAATGATACCAGTACCGTTAGAAGCTGGTTGCATATAAACTTTAGCTGCACCGGTGTTGGACATTACAGAATATTGTAATGTTCCATCTTTGAGTGCAATTTTTTTCATATTTTTACGTGCTTGTTCTAATGATTTCTGGATTGCAACTGGCACTTCTCTTGCCTTTGCAACGCCATAACCAACACGACCTTCACCATCACCAACAACTGTCAGAGCAGCGAAACCAAAAACACGTCCACCTTTAACAACCTTGGCAACACGTCTAACGTTTACCAATTTTTCTTGCAAACCATCTGTACTGCCTTGAGCAGGTGCTGTAGCCATTTCAATCTCCTAGAACTTCAAGCCAGCTTCGCGCGCAGCATCAGCCAATGCTTTTACACGACCATGATATTTAAAACCAGAGCGATCAAATGCAACTTCAGTCACACCGGCTGCTAGCGCTTTTTGTGCAATTAATTTACCAACCGCTGTAGCAGCGTTGATATTGCTAGTATTTTTCAAACCAGCTTTAATTTCATTCTGTACTGTTGAAGCAGCAGCAACGGTAGATTTACCATCCAAGCTCAAAACCTGTGCATAGATATGCTGTGAAGATTTGTGTATCGTTAAACGATTAATCTCAACCTTTTTAATTCGGCTGCGAATCTTCAAAGCACGTTTCAAACGTGTAGTTTTCTTATCCATCTTGTTACCTATTTTTTCTTGGCTTCTTTTCTAGCAACATATTCGTCAGAAATTCTGACACCCTTACCTTTATAAGGCTCAGGCGGTCTGAAGCCTCTAATTTCAGAAGCGACTTGTCCGACTTGTTGTTTGTTGCTACCTTTAACCAAAAGTTCAGTTTGCACAGGAGCTTCAATTGTAATTCCTTCAGGAATCACGTATTCAACTGGATTTGAGTAACCTAAAGACAGTGTCAAAAGATTGTCTTTCACTTGCGCTCTATAACCGACGCCGACTAATAACAATTTTTTTACAAATCCTTCAGAAACACCTTTAACGATATTGTTAATAGATGCTCTAGCTGTACCCGCTTGAGCTTTCGCTTCTTTTGAGTTTGCATCCCATTTAACCTGGATAGTTGAAGCATCGATTTCGACACTCACATCATCTCTCAGATTAAACGATAATTCGCCTAATTTACCTTTAATAACCATCAAGTTTTGGTTCAGTTGAACCTCAACACCAGATGGAATACTGATTGGTGCATTTGCAACACGTGACATTTTATTTCCCCGTTATACTTAGCAGACCGTACAAATCACTTCGCCACCGTGACCAATAGCACGTGCAGCACGATCTGTCATAACGCCATTTGATGTCGAAACAATTGCAATACCCAAACCACCAAGTACTTTTGGCAATTCATCTTTAGATTTGTAAATACGCAAACCTGGTCTACTGATTCTTTTAACGCTTTCTATAACAGGTACACCGTTGAAATATTTCAAATCAACTGTCATAACGGCGTGATTACCAACCTGCTCAACTGAATAATCAGTAATATAGCCTTCTTCTTTTAAAACTTTAGCAATTGAAAGCTTCAGTTTAGAAGAAGGAATTTTTACACTTTTTTTACCTGCAGATTGACCATTTCTAATTCTGGTCAGCATGTCTGCAATTGGATCGGTCATACTCATATTTCTACTCCAAATCTCGAATGCAATTACCAGCTAGCCTTGGTCAAACCAGGAACATCACCACGCATGGTGGCTTCTCTCAGTTTGTTACGGCTAAGGCCAAATTTTCTGTAATAACCATGTGGTCTACCAGTCAGATTACATCTGTTACGTAATCTTGATTTGCTAGAATCTCTTGGCAGTTTTTGTAATTGCAGAAGAGCGGTCTCTTTATCTTCATATGAAGTATTTGGAGAGCGGATCAATTCTTTTAATTCGCTTCTTTTGTTTTCATATTTCTTAATTAATTGAGCACGTTTTGCTTCACGCGCAATCATTGATTTTTTTGCCATGTCACAAGCCTCAATTTTTAAATGGAAATTCGAAATGCTTCAACAATGCTAAACCTTCTTCATCAGTCGTTGCAGTTGTTGTAATGCAAATATCCATGCCGCGTAAAGCATCGATTTTGTCGTAATCAATCTCAGGAAAGATGATTTGTTCTTTTACACCTAAAGTGTAATTGCCACGACCATCGAAGCTTTTTGAGCTCATGCCACGAAAATCACGAATACGTGGGATAGAAATAGTGATAAGACGATCAAAAAATTCATACATTTTTTTGCCGCGCAAAGTCACTTTGCAACCGATTGGCATATCGTCACGAATTTTAAAACCCGCAATTGATTTTCTTGCCAAGGTTACTACAGGCTTTTGACCTGAAATTTTTTCCATATCGGATACTGCAGATTGCAAGATTTTTTTGTCTGCAATAGCCTCACCAACACCCATATTAAGAGTGATTTTAGTGATTTTAGGAACTTGCATTACTGAGGTGTAACCAAATTCTTTAAACAGTGCAGGAACGATTTCTTGCTTGTATTTTGTCTCTAATCTAGCCATTTACGCCCCCTTAAACGTTAACTACTTCGTTTGTTGATTTGAAATATCTAACTTTTTTACCTTCGTCAGATAATCTAAAACCAACACGGTCAGCTTTTTTCGTTTTAGGATTGTAAAGCGCAACGTTAGAAATATGGATAGGCAGATCTTTCTCGATAATACCGCCCGAAATACCTAATGTAGGATTACCGCGTTGATGTTTCTTAACCGTATTAACACCCGCAACCAAAACACGACCGTCATCATAAACTTTGGTCACTTTACTTTGTTTGCCTTTGTCTTTACCGGTAATTACAACGACTTCATCACCTTGTTTAATTCTTTGCATCTTCGTAACCTATAAACTATAAAACTTCAGGAGCAAGCGAGATAATTTTCATAAATTTATCGCCTCTCAATTCACGGGTTACAGGACCAAAGATACGTGTACCGATTGGTTGCAGTTGGTTGTTCAAAATAACTGCTGCATTGCCATCAAAACGAATAACTGAGCCATCAGCTCTTCTTACACCTTTACGTGTTCTCACGACAAGTGCGTTATACACATCACCCTTTTTAACCCTTGTTCTAGGCATTGCATCTTTAACGCTCACTTTGATGATATCGCCAATTCCAGCATAGCGACGGTGGGAACCACCAAGCACTTTGATACACATGACCTTTTTTGCGCCACTATTGTCGGCGACGTCAAGGCTAGTTTGCATCTGAATCATTTTAAAATCCCAACTTACAGTTAAATTATTTGTTAGAAGCGTCTAAAACTTCTACCAATTTGAATGTTTTTCTTTTTGAAATCGGACTGCATGATGCAATCGTGACAATGTCACCTTGATTACAGATGTTGTTTTCGTCATGCACCAAAAATTTTGTCGATTTCTTAACATATTTGCCATAGACAGGATGCTTCACTAAGCGTTCAACAACAACAGATATGGTTTTATCCATTTTGTTGCTCACGACACGACCTGTAATCGCTTTAACTTTTACTTCGTTCATTTGCTCACCCTTGCAGCTTCACCCAGAACGGTGTTTATACGGGCAATCTCGCGACGATTGCTTTTAACCTGGCTTGATTTGGTTAACTGCCCTAAACCTTTCTGCATTCTTAGATTGAATTGTTCTCTTGCCAGATCAACCAGCAATGTATTCAATTCTTCGACTGATTTTGTACGTAATTCTGAAGCTTTCATTACAGTAATGTCCGTGAGGAGAACGTTGTTTTAACAGGCAATTTAGCCGAAGCCAGTTCAAAAGCTTCTCTTGCTAATTCTTCTGAAACGCCTTCGATTTCAAAAAGCATCGTGCCTGGTTTAATCTGAGCAACCCAGTATTCTACACTACCTTTACCTTTACCCATACGAACTTCTAAAGGTTTTTTGGTAATTGGCTTGTCAGGGAATACACGAATCCAAATTTTACCACCACGCTTAACGTGACGGCTAATTGCTCTACGTGCCGCCTCAATTTGGCGGGCTGTCATTCTACCACGACTGATAGACTTTAATCCATACTCACCGAAACTGACTGACGAACCACGTAGGGCTGTACCGTTATTTCTGCCGGTGTGTTGTTTTCTAAATTTTGTTCTTTTTGGCTGAAGCATTGCTTTATTCCTTCAACTATTTTTTTGAATCTGCATTCGCAGCGGCATTATGCGCATCAATATCAAAAACTTCGCCTTTGAAAATCCAGACTTTAATGCCGATAATTCCATAGGTAGTTTTTGCCTCAGCTGTACCGTAATCGATATCAGCTCTTAATGTATGCAAAGGTACGCGACCTTCACGGTACCATTCGGTACGCGCAATTTCAGCACCATTTAAGCGGCCAGCAACTGTAATTTTGATACCTTCAGCACCTAAACGCATCGTATTGGTAACCGCACGTTTCATAGCACGACGATACATAATACGTTTCTCTAACTGCTGTGCAATGCTTTCAGCAACCAAATAAGCATCTAATTCTGGCTTTCTGATTTCTTCAACATTTAACTGAACAGGCACACCCATCATAGCCGAGATATCTTGACGCAAAACATCGATATCTTCACCTTTCTTACCAATAACGATACCTGGTCTTGCGGTATGAACAGTAATGTTGGCGTTATTCGCTGGGCGATTAATTTGCACACGACTCACTGAAGCATGCGCCAATTTTTTACGGATATACTCACGCACTTTCAAATCTTGCAGCAACAGAACCGGATAGTTTTGGCTATTCGCATACCATCTGGAAGTCCAGTCTTTAACAATCCCAAGGCGTATACCTGTTGGGTGAACCTTTTGACCCATTTTAAACCTCTTATTTCTCTGCTACTTTGATTGTGATGTGACAAGTTCTTTTAAGAATAAAGTTGGCACGACCTTTTGCTCTTGCACTAATTCTTTTCATTGAAGGACCTTCGTTAACGAAAACGGTGGTCACTTTCAACTCATCAACATCGGCATTTTCATTATGCTCAGCGTTTGCAATTGCAGACTCAAGAACTTTTTTAAATACACCTGCTGCTTTTTTTGAACTAAAGTTCAAAATATTTAAAGCTTTATCTACAGGCAAGCCTCTAATTTGATCTCCAACCAAGCGAGCTTTTTGAGCCGAAAATGGAGCATTACTTAATTTTGCTGAAACTTCCATCGCAAACCCCTATCGAGATTTTTTATCAACAATGTGACCTTTATAGGTACGAGTTGGTGAGAACTCGCCTAACTTATGGCCAACCATATTTTCGGTAATCAAAACAGGGATATGCTGTTTACCATTGTGCACAGCTATGGTCAGACCCAACATATCAGGGCTAATCATGGATCTTCTTGACCAAGTTTTAATTGGTTTCCGATTATTGTTTTTCAATGCTTCATCAACTTTCTTAATCAAGTGATGATCAATAAATGGACCTTTTTTAATTGAACGCGGCACGTCTGATACCTCTTATTTTTGCTTACGGCGTCTAACAATCATATTGTTAGTACGTTTATTTTTTCTAGTTTTGTAACCCTTAGTAGGTGTACCCCAAGGTGACACAGGATGACGACCACCTGAAGTTCTACCTTCACCACCACCGTGTGGGTGATCCACTGGGTTCATAGCAACACCACGAACAGTTGGTCTTACGCCCTTCCATCTTTTGGCACCCGCTTTACCTAATGAAATCAGATTGTGTTCAGAATTTGACACTTCACCGATTACGCCGCGGCAATCTGATGGTACTTTGCGCATTTCGCCTGAACGTAAACGCAATGTAACATAGCTACCTTCTTTGGCGACTAACTGTACAGATGTTCCGGCACTGCGTGCAATTTGAGCACCTTTGCCTGGCTTTAACTCTACACAATGTAACGTGGCACCTAATGGCATATTACGCAGTGGCATGCTGTTACCAGGTTTTACCGGGGTCGTTTCAGAACTAAGAATTTCCTGACCGACTTCGATTCCTTTTGGCGCAATGATATAGCGACGCTCACCATCTTTAAACAGGATCAGCGCAATATTGGCTGTTCTGTTCGGATCATACTCAATACGTTCAACAACTGCAGGAATATCAAATTTATTTCTTTTGAAATCGACAACACGGTAGAACTGTTTATGTCCACCACCGATATGACGCGTTGTGATTCTGCCTAAATTGTTGCGACCACCCGTTTTGTTCTTTTTTTCCAGTAGTTGTGCAAATGGCTTACCCTTGTATAAATCATCATTTTTTACACGAACTACGAACCGAGAACCTGGAGATGTCGGCTTTGATTTTAGAATAGCCATGCTTTTCTACCGCTCCTAATCGATCTATTAATTAAGCTGTTGCTAGTTCAATGGTGTAACCAGACTGTAATTTGACATATGCCTTTTTCCAGTCAGATCGCTTACCCAATGTTCTGCCAAATCTTTTAACTTTGCCTTTGACGTTCAGCACTCTTACTGATTCGACTTTGACATTGAACATTAATTCAACAGCATTTTTTATTTGCAATTTTGTCGCTGAGGTCTGCACCTTAAACGCAAACTGATTACTTGAATCAGCTGCATTTGAGCTTTTCTCAGAAACAATAGGCGCCTGTAATACAGAAGCCAATTTCACTTGATTTACACTCATGCTAAACGCTCCTCAATCTGTTTAAGAGCATTGCTAGTTGAGATAACCATATCTGCAGATACCAGTGATACTGGGTCAACACTGGTTGGTGTTACCACTGCCAGATAAGGAACGTTACGAGCTGAAAGAATTAAATTTTCATTTAATTCATCAGAAATAATCAGTAAACGTTTGTAATCAATATCTTTAATTTTAGCTAATAGCTCTTTGGTTTTAGGGCTAGACGGCAGAATATCGTCACATACTGCAATACGATTTTGTCTCAATAATTCAGAGAAAATTGAGCGTATTCCAACCTTATACATTTTTTTGTTCAATTTTTGATCAAAAGATCTTGGTTGCGCAGCAAAAGTTACACCACCAGAACGCCAGATCGGTCCACGTGTTGTACCAGCACGCGCACGACCGGTTCCTTTTTGTCTAAAAGGTTTGCTACCACCACCGCTCACAGCTGAACGGTTTTTTTGTGCTTTTGTCCCAGCACGCGCGGCAGACAAATATTTTGTGACTAACTGATGCACAAGTGTTTCATTGAAGTCTTGACCAAACACGTCATCAGACACTTCAACACTATTCGCTTGACCATTAATAGCAGGTATTTGCAGACTCATAACTTAACCTTTATTTAATAGTTTGACCGCGGGTGTGATCAGCACATCACCACCTTTAGCGCCTGGAACAGCACCTTTAACCAAAATCAAACTTCTCTCAACATCAATTGAGTGAATTTGTAAGTTTTGGACAGTAGTTTTAACCGCACCTAAGTGGCCACACATTTTTTTACCTTTGAAAACGCGACCTGGTGTTTGGTTCATACCATTCGAACCAGGAACACGATGTGAACGCGAGTTACCGTGAGTCGCATCCTGTGTTCTGAAGTTATGTCTCTTAACAGTACCTGCAAAACCTTTACCGATACTGGTGCCTTGAACATCGACAACCTGACCAGCTTCAAAGATTTCTACACTCAACTCAGAACCAGCAGATAAATCAACACCTTCGTTGTCGCTCAGTCTGAATTCCCAAAGACCGTAACCGGCTGTTACGTTGGCATTGGCATAATGTCCTGCCAATGCTTTATTTACTTTGGATGATTTGATATTGCCCGCTGTTACCTGAATAGCACGGTATCCATCAACCTCATTATTTTTTACTTGAATAATGCGATTTGAATCTACGTGAAGAACAGTTACTGGTGTTGATGTACCATCTGCACCAAAAATACGGGTCATTCCACATTTACGACCAACAAGACCTATTGACATCTGCCAATCCTCTATTTAACTCTTATATTTACTTAAGCTTAATCTGAACGTCAACGCCAGCAGCCAGATCAAGCTTCATTAATGCATCAACTGTTTTATCGGTTGGTTCAACAATATCAAGCAAACGCTTATATGTTCTCAACTCATACTGATCACGCGCATCTTTATTAACATGCGGAGAAATCAGAACTGTAAAACGCTCTTTTCTGGTTGGCAAAGGAATAGGGCCTTTAATTTGTGCGCCTGTTCTTTTTGCTGTTTCAACAATTTCACTTGCAGATTGATCAATTAATTTATGATCAAACGCCTTCAATTGAATCCGAATTGTTTGATTAGCCATCTTTATTACTCAATGATTGAGGCAACAACACCCGCACCAACGGTACGACCGCCTTCACGAATCGCAAAACGCAGACCGTCTTCCATCGCAATCGGTGAAATCAGTTTCACTTCAACTGAAATATTGTCACCAGGCATTACCATTTCAA
>Ga0194120_10004988_pt1 | contig 19896 bp, 21 predicted proteins | sample TA2MahCa65mmetaG_FD_148642 | JGI IMG/M metagenome (GOLD analysis project Ga0194120, IMG submission 148642) | Freshwater microbial communities from Lake Tanganyika, Tanzania - TA2015019 Mahale Deep Cast 65m | ecosystem: Environmental > Aquatic > Freshwater > Lake | place: Tanzania: Lake... | reverse complement strand
GCAGCGCCTCCGCGCGCAGTCGCACGGCCTCGCGCGCGGCGGCGAGCGCCGCGTCGAGCTGCTCGCGCCGCAGGCCCGGCTGCACCTCGGGTGCTTCGAAGGGCACCAGCAGCACGCGCGCCTCGATGCGCCGTCCGTCGCCGCCGTACTCGAACTCGTAGCGCGAGCGCACCGAGCGCTCGTCGATCACGCGCTCGGAGAGCAGGATCTTCTCGCACAGCAGGTCGATGCGAACGCGCCGCAAGGACTCACGCTCCCAGCCGGATTCGTCGCGTCCCGCGCGCTGCAGGTAGGCGAGCCACGCATCGCGGCTGCCCTTGTAGCTGCGGTCGATCATCAGTTGGCGGAACTCGCCCATGCGCGTCTGGACCTCGGCCTCGCTGAGCGCGATGCCCAGTTCGCTCGCGCGCCGCTCGACGCACCAGTGTTCCGCGAAGTCGAGCACGTAGTGTTCGCCGCGGTCGCGCGCGAGCCAAGTCACGAACTCGGCGCGCGACACGGGCTGGCCGTTGATCCACACTCCCGTGACCGAGTCGCTGCGCTCGATCGAGCTCTGGCCCTCGAACAGGCCGGGCGCGAGCTCGAACTTCATGCCCGCCGTGATCGACCGCCACGTGCCCGCGACCTCGAAGTCCTCGGGGCCCTGCTCGACGAGCCGCGCCACGAGCTCGTCTCGCACCGCCGCGAGCGGCGTCTCGACCACGCCGTCGACCTTGACGATCCAATAGCCGCCCTTGGCGTACATGGGCTGCGAGATCGCGCCCGCCCCGAGCGCGACCACCGACTCGACGAACGGCGCGTTCCAGCCCGGCGGCCGGAACTTCGCCGCGAGTCGCCCGCCGAGCGCGCGCGAGTCTGGATCCTCGGACACCGCGCGCGCGAGCTGCGCGAAGTCCTCGCCCGCGAGCGCGCGCTCGCGCACCTCGAGAGCGCGCGCGAGCGCCGCGTTGAAGACCTTGCGCCGCGCCGTCTCGACCACGTGCGGCGCGCTGTCCGCCGGAGTTTCGAGCGCGACCTCGATGAGGATCCCCGACAGCGCGTACTCCTTGCCCTGTGGTCCGTAGAGCGCCTCCCAGTCGCGCACCACGAGCTCTTCGGGCACGGCGCGCACGCGCCGCGTCATCTCGCGCGCGAGCTGGTACGGCTCTTCCTCGACGCGCATGTGCTCGCGATGCCCGCCCTCGCTCCAGCCCGTGCGATCGAGTTCGCCGAGCCACTCCGCGCGGTCGCCCTTGAAGGCGCCCTGCACGCGCGCCGCGATGTCCGCATCGATCTTCGCGTCGACGACGCCGCTTGGGAGCTCGACCCCCTGCGCGCGCGAGGCCTGCCGCACGAGCCACTGCGCAGCGAAGCGCTTGGCCTGCCGCGACGAGAACAGGTCGATCATCCAGCGCCCATACTCGTCCGCGGTCACTCCCTGCCCATCGATCGTCATCACGACGCCCGAGCCCGCCGCATCCTCACTCGCCGCCGCCCGCCGCTCGACCGACTGCGCCGCCAACGCCAGCCCGACCACGATCGCCGCCCACATCCACCGCATCCTACCCGCTCCCGAGGTCCGCTCCCGAGGCCCGCTCCCGAGGTCCGCTCCCGAGGTCCGCTCACCGCGCCCGCTGCCCGCTGCCCTCCGCGGCATGAAGCTCCTCGCCGACGCGCCCCGCCGTCGGCGCCGCGGAGCGGCCCGAGCGCTCGTCACTTCGGAGCGTGAACCGCGGCCGGAGCAAGGCGCAGCGCTCGGGCGGGACGCAGGCCGAGGTCGTAGTCCAAGTTCTCGGGCGTGGCGGCGCCGCGGATCGCACAGCGAGCGTCCGAAGCGCCGGTGTTGAAGCTGCCGCCGCGAATCACGCGCGCGGAGGCGCCGGTGGCGTCCACGCGTGGATCCGTGGCGTCGTCTCTCGCGTAGCCGTCGTAGGCATCGAAGCACCACTCCCACACATTCCCGCACACCTCGTGCAGGCCGAAGGCGTTCGGGGCCAAGCGACCGACGCGGGCGTGCGCCACGAAGCCATCCCTGAATTCCGGCCACCAGGCCGCCGTTCCAGCGGGACCGCCAGCATCCACGAAGCTCTGGTCCGCGAGATTGACCAGACCGACCAGCGATTCCCTCGCGTCGCCGGTCCACCACACGCTGCTCGTGCCCGCGCGACAGCCAAACTCCCACTGGGCCTCGGTGGGAAGCTCCAAGCCAAGTCCGCGCGTGACGCGCACGCAGCTCAGCCAGTCCACTTGTTCGACGGGATTGGTGCTGCCGACGGTTCCGTCGAAGCCGGACTTGTAGGCGCTCGGATTCGAGCCCATGCAGCGCATCCACTGACCCTGCGTCAGCTCGTACTTGGAGAGAAAGTAGGGAGCGAGCGTCACGCGATGCACGGGCGACTCGCGGTCCATGGCGTCCGGATCGTGGTTCGCGCCGCTTGCATCGGCCTGCGCCCCCATCCAGAACGTCCCGCCCGGCAGCAGCACGAGGACAATGCCCGTGCACTGCCCCGACGTCTCCGCCAGCTTGTGCGCGAGGGACTGCTGACGCGCGAAGTTCCCATCCTCGTCGCGCTCGGGCTCGTCCCCCGACTGCACATGCCAGAATTCCCACAGACCTGACTGCGGATCGGCTCCCAGCGGCAAGAGGCCTTCCTGCGGCGTGATCAGGCCGCCGCCGGGGAAAACCGTGTCGCGGTACTGCTCGCTCTTCGCGATCGCGAGGATCGCCTCGTCCCAGCGGCGCTTGGCTTGCGCGCACTCGATCGTCTGCTCGCGCACGGATTTCGCGAAATCGTGGCGCCTGCGCACGCCCCAGCCGAAGGCAGGACTCACGCCGCGGCCCATCAAGCCCGAGTCGGGATTCTGAAAGCCTTCGAGGTTGTCGACCAGCGCGCGCAACTGGCGCTCCCACCAGGTCTTTTCCGCGTCGGCGTACTCGAAGGTACGGCGCTCGTTCACGACGAGCTCGAGTGCAGCGACTTCTCTGGCCAGTTTTTCGCGCCGCTCACGGCGCTTGGCAACTTCAGCGCCCTGCCACTGCTGCACGGCCTGCGAGAGGTCTTCGAAGGACTGCCTGAGCGCGTCGCCGCCGGGCTCGGAGAGGGCCGCCTTCAGCTCGCTGAGCGCTGCGTCGAGCTTGCCGTTCTGGTACAGGGCCCAAGCATAGGTGTCGCGAATGCTCGCACGGTTACTGGCCGACGCGGCCTTCAAGGCCCGTTCGGCGAGCAGCAGAGCGCGCAGTTCGTGACCGAAGCTCGGCTGCTGTGGATCGATCCACTTCCACGCCAGCGCATTCAATTCATCGGCCTCGCTGGGCAGCGGCAGAGCTGCCAGCTCGGATTCGGCGGCGGACACCTCGGGCCAAGGCTCCAACGAGAGCATCCGAGAGCGCCAGAGTAGATCCGCGGCCTTGGCCTGCCACTGGGCGAAGAGAGGATGGGACTCGCGGTCGCCGCGGACCTGCGCTGGGGAAAGCGGCAACGCCTCGCGCCGGAGCTCCGCGAGCTTCGCCTTGTGCTCGAGCAGGCTCGGGCGCTTCTTCAGGCCCCGCGCTTCATCGGCCGGTCGTCCTTCGATCAACTCGCGCGCCTTCGCCAGCCACTCCTCATAGCGCGGGACCATCTCGCTGTCCGCGGGCCACAGTTGCTCCGCCGCGGCGACCAGATCCTCGTAGTCCTTCTGCGCGGAAAGCGAGAGCACGTCGTTGGCCTTCTGCTCGGCGTCATCGCGTGCGATTCCGGCCGCGACGGCGCTGGCCGTCGCCTCGTCGCGTGCGAGTTGCGCGGCGGTGGCGTTCCGCCCAGCTTCCTCGGCGCTGCGCTGCGCCCGCTCCGCGTTGTCCCGAGCCTCCCGCTCACCGGCCTCCGCACGCTGAGTCTGAGCGGCGAGCTCCATGTTCGACTGCACCAGCGCGCTCGCCGTCCGCACCTGTTGCACCAACAGTCCGCTGATCGCCACCAAGGCGGTGCTCCCCACGCCGATGCCGACGCTCGCCGCGGGGTGGCGCAGCATCCACTTGCGCGCCTTTTCGATGCGCGTCGAGGGCTGGGCGCGGATCTCCTCGTGCTCGAGGTAGCGCCTTAGGTCCTCCGCCAGCTCGGCCATCGACTGGTAGCGCGACGCAGGCTGCTTTTGCAGCGCCTTGGCGCAGATCACCGCCAGATCGCGCGGGCAGCCGCTGCGCACCTGATCGACTTCCGGCGGATCGTCGAACAGGATCTGCGAAGAAATCGCGTGTGCGTCGCCCTCGAACGGACGCTGCAGCGTCAGCACTTCGTACATCACGACGCCGAGGCTGAAAATGTCGCTGCGGTGGTCGATCCCGGCGCGCTTCGCCGCCACCTGCTCGGGCGACATGTACTGGTACGTGCCACCGAAGTCGCCGGTCACCGAGCAGAACGAGTCTCCCGCGACGCGCGCCAGGCCGAAGTCCGCGACGCGCGGGCGATCGCGCTCGTCGATCAGGATGTTCTGGGGCTTCAAGTCGCGGTGGATCACTCCGACTTCGTGCGCAGCCGCCAGCCCCAACGCGATCCCGCGCACGAGCTCCGCCGCGTGCGGGTAGTAGTCCGGCGGCAGGCTCGGGTCGTTGCGCAGGTCCGTGATGGCCTTGGCCAGCGAGTACGAACCGGACACGAGTTCCTGCGCGATCCACTTGACGCCCGCGTCCTCGCCGTGGCCCAGAGTGGTGACGAGGTTCGGGTGGCTCGTGCGTCCACCGGCGCGGGCCTCGCGCTCGAACAGCGCGGCCATGCGCGCCAAGATCGACTCGTCGGTGTGCTTGGGGAGCACGAATTTCAGCGCCACGCGCCGCCGCATCGACAGCTGCGTCGCCTCCCACACCTGCCCCATGCCGCCGTGACCGATGTAGCGCACCAGTACGAAGTCGCCGATGCGCTCGCCCGGCGCGAACGAGCGCACCAGCCCGCTCGCGCGCGCGTCGAGCTCGCGCTCGCCGCGGCGGAAGAAGCGCTGCGAACGGCGCTCGCGGTCCGTCACGAGCCGTTGGAGCTCCGCGCGCAGCTCGACATCACCTGCCAGCTCCGGCTGCCCCTCCACCCACTGCGCGAATTCCTCGGCGCCGCCCTGCGGCCACGCCGCCGCGAAGCGCTCGAACAGCGCCGACGCGCGACCGGCGCGGGCGTCAGATTCCTGCGAACTCATGGCGGCGTCGTGGGGGGGCCCGCCCACCCACTGAGCGCGCGAGTCTCTCCACCCCCACCTTCGCCTGTCAATCCACGTCACTCCAGCGCGCGGCGCACAGCTCGATTCCGCGCTAGCATGGGGGCATGTGGATCGCGGTCGGATGCGCGCTGCTCTCGCTCGCGGGGAGCGCGCGGGCGCAGCAGGAGAAGAAGGGTGCGCCGACGGAGGTGGCGCAGGCCGAGGTCGTGAAGGCGGCGCTGGCGGAGCTGCGAACGGCGCTCGCGCGCGGCAAGAGCGAGGAGCGCATCGCGGCGCTCGAGAAGGCGGCGGGCACGAGAGACGCGAGCGTGGTCGAGCCGATCGCGAAGGCGCTCGGCGATGGCGATCCGGCGGTGCAGGGAGCGGCGATCGAGGCGCTGCGCGGGCTGCAGCGCAAGGAAGCGCTCGCGACGCTCGTCGGCGCGTTCGAGCGCGACAAGAAGCTCGCCAAGGACGCGGAACTGTCGGCGCGGCTGGTCAAGGCGATCGGCTCCTACGGCGATGCGGCCGCGGTGGAGAAGCTCGCGGCGGCGGGCATCGACGGCGAACGCGCGGTGGTCGAGGCGCGCATCCTGTCCATCGCGAACGTGCGCAGCACGCGCTCCGTGGAGCTGCTCGTCGAGCTCGCGCGCGGCACCGCCGACGAGAAAGTCGGTGCGCACGCCGAGACGATTCGGCTGGCGCTCGCGCGACTCGTCGGAGAGGACCTCGGCACGGCGCGGCAGCGCTGGCTGGGCTTTTGGAGCGAGCGCAAGAAGACGCTCGAGATCGCGGTGGCGCCACCGCTCTTGCCGCGGGACATGCAGCGGCGCTGGGACATGTTCTGGGGCAACCCGAGCGATCCGGGGCGCGCCAAGCCGCGCGGCGAGCGCGGCAACGATCCCGAGGGCAAGGGCTCGTGAACGACGCGGAGATCGCGGTGCGCTTGCGCCGCGCCGCGGAGCTCTTCAACGCCGCCCAGTACCACGAGGCGCACGAGCTGCTCGACGAGCTCTGGGAGAGCGCGAGCGCGCGCGACAGCGACTTCTTCAAGGGCCTGATCCAGGCCGCGATCGCCCTGCACCACCACTCGCTCGGCAACGCGGACGGCGCGCGCAAGCTCTACAGCGGCCACCGCCAGTACCTCGGGCCCTACCTCCCGAGCCACCGCGGCCTCGACGTGGCGCAGTTCCTCGCGCGCATGCAGGCCTGCCTCGCGGGGGTGTTGCGCGCGCGGCCGGGCTCCGAGCCGCCCTTCGATCCGGCGCAGCGGCCGTTGCTCGAATTCCGCGATTAGCGCGCGACTAGGCGGGGCCTTGAGCGACGAGGGGGGCGTGACTCCGACGAACTTGATGCACGTGACGCGCTCCGGGCGCGGCTGGCCGTGTGCGCTCGACTCGATCGAAGCCAGCCCGGGCGAGCTGTGGCTACGCGGACGGCCCGAGTTGCTCGCCTTCGAGCCACGCGTGGCGGTGATCGGCACGCGCGCTCCGACGCCCTACGGCGACGGACAGGCGCGGCGCTTCGCGAGCGCGCTCGCGCGCGCGGGCGTGGTCGTGGTCAGCGGCCTCGCGCGCGGCATCGACTCGGCGGCCCACGAGGCGGCGCTCGATGCCGGAGGCGCCACCATCGGCGTGCTCGGCAGCGGCGTGGACTGTCCGTGGCCGACGGGGCCGCTCGCGGAGCGCATGGCACTCGAGGGACTGCTGCTGAGCGAGTATGCGCCCGGCACCGCACCGCGGCGCCACCACTTCCCCGAGCGCAATCGGCTGATTTCCGGCCTGTGCAGCGCCGTGGTCGTGATCGAGGCCGCGGCCGCGTCGGGTTCGCTCATCACGGCGCGCTGGGCGATCGACCAGGGCCGCTCGGTGCACGCTCTGCCGGGGCGCGTCGATCATCCGATGGCGCGCGGCTGCCACCGACTGCTGCGCGAAGGCGCGTGGCTGGTCGAGGATCCCGAAGAGGTGCTCGCCGAGCTCGGCATCGCGCCGCGCGCGGGCAGCGTCCGCGGCGACGGGGTCCGCAGCATGCCCGACGAAACCTGCGCGCTGCTCGACACGCTGCGCGGCGAGTCGCTCTCCGCGGACGAGCTCGCGGAGCGCACGGGGCGAGCGCTCACCGACGTGCTGTCGACGCTGGTCGAACTCGAAGTCGCGGGCTGTGTGATCCGCGGGACGGGCGCGATCTACCGGCTCGCCCCCTGAGCGGAGCGCGGGTGCGGCGAGCGGAGCGCGGGTGCGGCGAGCGGAGCGCGGGTGCGGCGAGCGGAGCGCGGGTGCGACGAGCGGGCCGCGAGCACGCGTCTCAGCCGAGCGCGGCGAAGGTGTGCTCGCAGACGAGCATCACCAAGATCAGCACCGCGCAGCCGCCGAAGAACCCGAGCATGCGGCGCGGCCACACCTGCCGCGCGCGCGCATCGTCCGCGTCGGAGTAGAACGTGCCGAGCGTGACGATGGCCGTCCCCAAGATCAGGAACAGCAGCAGGTGGACCAGCACGTCGGTCACAGCCGGATCTCCACCTTCGAGGCCGCCGGTGCGGGCGCGGGCTCGCTCGACTTCCGCGGCAGGCCCAGCTCCGCCGACTCGCTCCAACCGTACACGTCGATCAGAGCCAGCAAGTTGAGCAGGCCCGCGACGCAGCCGAACACGAGCCCCCCATCGACGTAGGTGATGTCGCGCGTGACGCGCGCGCTGCCGAAGGCGAGCTCGGCCAACATGCCGGGCAAGCCGATCCCGAACTGGCCCGCCCAGTAGTAGAAGTGGCGTTCGCGCGAGAGGTTGGAGCCCTCGGCCATCAGGGTGCCGAGCGCGAAGCAGCCCATCAGCAGGACGAACACGATGATCCCGCGCGTGCGTCGGCCCTGCATCAGATGGCCGAGGCCGGGCACCACGAACCCGGCGGCGGTCGGCAGCAGCACGCGGTGCGCGACTGGCGTGGAACTCGCGCGCGCGAGCGTGTGGGCGTGGCACATGGCGAGGCCGTTGAGCACGCCGGAGAGCGCCGCCAGCATGCTCCCGAACACGATCGTGTCGGGGAACGGCCGCACGATGCCCGGGCCGAAGCCGTGGTGGCGCATCTGCCACAGCATCCCGCCCAAGTTGCCGATCTCGGGCGAGAGCACCGGCGCGAAGGGCGAGCGCAGCTCCGGGTCGAGGAACTCGAACGTCATGCCGCCGGAGAGGCGCAGTCCGAGGAACAGCAGGCCATCGACGAGCACGAACAGCGCCAGCCCGAGCCCGAACTGCCCGAGGTAGGCGTGACCCGCGCCCGGCAGGAACCAGGTGAGCAGGGCAGCGACGTTGGGATCGCCGCGGCGAGCGGGCTTGGGATCGAGGGCCATGGGAACACGGCGCGGAGCGCGCGGCGTTTCTACCAGCGGCGCCGCGGGTGCGCCAGCGGCGTCTGGCGAGGGGCGAGGGCGGCTGACAAGATGCGCGCGTGAGCCAACTCGCAGCGCCGTTCGAGCACGAGGTCGAGGTTCGCTACGGCGAAACCGATCAGATGGGCGTGGTCTACCACGCCAATTACCTCCTGTACTTCGAGGAGGGGCGCACCAAGCTGATGGCCGCGCTCGGACTCCCCTACGCGGAGGTCGAGCGGCGCGGCTGTGCGCTCGCCGTGCGCAAGGCGGCGCTGCGCTACCGTTCGCCCGCGCGCTATGGCGAGACGCTCGTCGTGCGGACGTGGATCGAGGCGGTGGGAGGGGCGAGCATCGCGTTCGTCTACGAGATCGTCCGCAAGGCGGGTGGCGAGCGGGTGGCCGAAGGCTCGACCGAGCTGGCCTGCGTCGACCTGCGCTCGGCCGCGCGTCCGGTGTGCATGTTGCCCGACGAGCTGCGCGCGATCTTGGCGCCGACGCGCCCTCCAGCGCCCCCGTCCTAGGCGCCCCGTCCTAGGCGTCTCTAGGCGCCCTCGTCGAAGTCCGCGTCGTCGCTCGCGTCGGTGTTCGCATCGGCGCGCGCTTCGAAGTCGGCCTCGCGGTTGGCTTCGAAGTTGGATTCGAAGTTGGATTCGAAGTTGGTTTCGAGCGCCGCGGCGAGCTCGGCGGGAGCGCTGTGGCGCGGCAGGAGCGAGGGCAGCGCGGCGAGCAAGCGCTCGGCACACGCCGGACAGGCCCGCCCGTCGTGGAGGCGATTGAAGCGCGTCAGGTCGCCGGTCGCTTGGCCACACTGAAAACAGATCGGGTAGTTCTCGCGGCGCATAGGGAAAGATCGACCGATCGGGCGCCCGCGCTTGAGGCGGCCGCGGTCCGCTTCCCGAGCTCTGGATTCGGCCTAAGTCTATGTAGGACAATAACTTGCGATGCAAGTCCGACCTGCGCGCCAGAACTCTCCCGTGCGCGTCAGATTTCCTCGCTCCGACAACTGGCGCCCGAGCGTCCGGCGGCCTAGACTCCAAAGCGCACTCAAAAGGTGCTAATTGCCCTCCGACCATGCTCCAGCTCACCAAGCGCACCGAATACGGACTGCTCGCGCTGGTCCACCTCGCCGATCGCGAGGGGGCCGTGGCGAGCGTGCGCGAGATCTGCGAGCGCTACCCCCTGCCCAAGCGCACGCTGGCCGAGGTCCTCAAGGACCTCCAGCACGCCGGGCTCGTCGAGTCGACGCGCGGCTCGTCGGGCGGCTACACGCTCGCCCGCTCGCCGCTGCGGGTGACGTTGGGAGACGTGGTCCGCGCCCTCGAGGGCGCTCCGCCGCTCACCACCTGCGAGTCCCCCATCGTGCTCAAGGGCGGCGGCTGCGAAGTGCAGCCCAACTGCCCGATTCGGAGCCCGATCCAGCGCGTCCGCGAGCGCCTGTGGCAGTTGCTCGAGCACACCACGCTGCACTCGCTGGTCTCGGGCGCTCCCCACGTCTCCCTCGGCGCGCTCGGCGCCGTCGAAAGCCACCGATGAAGCTCCCGATCTACATGGACTATCAGGCCACGACGCCGTGCGATCCGCGCGTCGTCGAAGCCATGCTGCCCTATTTCAGCGAGTCCTTCGGCAACGCCGCGAGCCGCAACCATCGCTACGGCTGGGAGGCCGAAGCAGCCGTCGAGCAGGCGCGCGAGCGGATCGCCGCGCTGATCGGCGCCCATCCCAAGGAGATCGTGTTCACCTCGGGCTCGACCGAGTCGATCAACCTCGCGCTCAAGGGCGCGGCGCAGATGTACGCCGAGAAGGGCAGGCACATCGTCACCTGCCAGTCCGAGCACAAGGCCGTCCTCGACGTCGCCAAGCACCTCGAGATGCAGGGCTTCGAAGTCACCTATCTGCAGCCCGACACGACCGGCCGCGTGAGCGCCGAGGCGGTCGCCGCCGCGCTGCGCCCGGACACGATCCTCGTGGCGCTGATGTGGGCCAACAACGAGGTCGGCACGCTCAATCCGGTGCGCGAGATCGGCGAGCTGTGCCACGCCAAGGGCGTGCTGTTCTTCACGGACGCGACGCAGGCCGCCGGAAAGATCCCGGTCGACGTCGAGGCCGATCACGTCGACATGGCGTGCCTCTCGGGCCACAAGCTCTACGGCCCCAAGGGCATCGGCATCCTCTACGTGCGCCGCAAGAACCCGCGCGTGCGCCTCGTGGCCCAGATGGACGGCGGCGGTCACGAGCGCGGCATGCGCTCGGGCACGCTCAACGTGCCGTCGATCGTCGGCCTCGGCAAGGCCTGCGAGCTCGCGCGGCTCGAGCTGCCCGAGGAGAGCGCGCGCACCGCGGCGCTGCGCGACCACCTCGAGCGGCGCATCTTCGGCGAGCTCGACTTCGTGTACCTCAACGGCAACCGCGAGCACCGCCTGCCCAACAACCTCAACGTCAGCTTCGCCTATGTCGAAGGCGAGAGCTTGATCATGGGCTTCGCCGATGTGGCCGTGTCCTCGGGCTCGGCCTGCACGTCGGCGAGCCTCGAGCCCAGCCACGTGTTGCGCGCGATGGCCGTCGGCGAGGACCTCGCCCACAGCTCGATCCGCTTCGGCATCGGCCGCTCCACGACGCGCGAGGAAGTCGACTTCGCCGCAACGCAGGTGATCGCCGCGGTCAAACGCCTGCGCGAGCTCTCGCCGTTGTACGAGATGGCCCTCGAAGGCATCGATCCCAAGACCGTCAACTGGCAGGCGCACCACTAGCTCGCGCCGCCGCACCCGCACCGCTCCCAACCTCCAGCAGCGCACCGAGACATGGCGTACAGCAAGAAGGTCATCGACCACTACCAAAACCCGCGCAACGTCGGCTCGCTCGACAAGAGCGCGCCCACGGTCGGCACGGGCGTCGTCGGCGCCCCGGAGTGCGGCGACGTGATGAAGCTCCAGATTCAAGTCGAAGGCGACCGCATCGTCGACGCGAAGTTCAAGACCTTCGGCTGCGGCTCGGCGATCGCGAGCTCGTCCCTCGCCACCGAGTGGATCAAGGGCAAGACGCTCGACGAGGCGCTCGCGATCCAGAACACGCAGATCGTCGAGGAACTCTCGCTCCCGCCGGTGAAGATCCACTGCAGCGTGCTCGCCGAGGACGCGATCAAGGCCGCGGTGCACGACTACAAGACCAAGCAGGCCCTGGAGGCGAAGTCGTGATCCAGCTCACCGAACGCGCCGCCCACGAAGTGCGCCGCATCGTGGCGGAACAGAAACTGCCGGATGCGACCGCGCTGCGCGTGGGCGTCAAGGGCGGCGGCTGCTCGGGCTTCTCGTACACGCTCGGCTTCGACGATCAAGTTTCGGAGACCGATCAGGTCTACGACGTCGATGGCGTGCGCGTCGTCTGCGATCCGAAGAGCTTCCTGTACCTGAACGGCACGCAGATCGACTTCGAGGACAACCTGATGGGGCGCGGCTTCAAGTTCGGCAATCCCAACGCCGCCAAGTCCTGCGGCTGCGGCGAGTCGTTCTCGGTTTGAGCCGCAAAGGCGCATCCATGGCGGTCTGCTCGAAGTGCGCGGCGCAGCTCGAGACGCCGCTGGCGTGCGGTGCCTGCGGGAGCTTGTTCGCGCCCGACCCCGAGCCGACGCCCTTCGAGTGCCTCGGGCTCACTCCCGACTTCGACGTCGACGCGGCAGAAGTGCGCCGACGCCTCCTGCGCGCGAGTCGCCTCGTGCACCCCGACTTCCACGGCGCGTCCGGCGAGCAGTCACGCGCGGCGGCCGAGCGCGCGACGGCGGCGCTCAACCGTGCGCATGCGCTCGTCCTCGATCCCGCAGCGCGCGCCGACTGGCTCGTGCGTTCGCTCGGCGGTCCCTCGGAAAGCCAAGTGCGCTCGATGCCGCAGGACTTCCTGATGGAGGTCATGGAGTGGAACGAGGCGCTCGATGCCGCGCGCGGGTCCGCGCCGGGGAGCGCCGCGCGCGTCGGGCTCGAGGCCCTCGAAGCGAGCTTGGCCGAGCGGCGCGCGAGCGTGCTGCGCGAGGTCCGCCGACTGCTCGTCCCGCTGCCCGCGCGCGAGGCCCCCGCGCTCGCGCTCGCGCGCGCCCAGCTCAACGCGCTGCGCTACCTCGCCAACGCACTCGACCAGCTCGAGGCCCTGCGCCTCGATTCGCCATCTCCGCGCTGACCGTCCCATGGGCTTCATCGAACTCAACGTCCTCAACAACGCCTCGAGCAACGTCGCGCTCGGGATCGACCTCGGCACGACGAACTCGCTCGGCGCGATGTGGAAGGACGGACGCCCGATCGTGTTGCACCCCGAGGGCAGCTGTGGCTACGTGCCGAGCGCGCTGCACTTTTCCGAGCAAGGCGCCGTGATCGTCGGCCGCGAGGCGCGCGAGCTCGCGCTGGTCGATCCGGCGCACACGCTGTTTTCGATCAAGCGCTTCATGGGCCGCGGCCTCAAGGACGTCGAGAACGACGCGCGCAGCGTGCCCTGCCCGCTCAGCGAGACGGCCAACGGCGTCGTGCAGTTCGAGATGCGCGGCCGCAAGTACACGCCGCAGGAGCTCTCGGCCCTGATCCTGATGAAGGTCAAGGATCAGGCCTGCAAGGCCCTCGGCGGCCTCGAGGTCACGAAGGTCGTGGTCACGGTGCCCGCGTACTTCGACGACGCACAGCGTCAGGCCACGCGCGACGCCGCGCGCATCGCGGGCCTCGACGTGCTGCGCATCGTCAACGAGCCGACGGCCGCCTCGCTCGCCTACGGCCTCGACCAGCGCAAGCGCGGTACCGTCGCCGTCTACGACCTGGGCGGCGGCACGTTCGACGTCTCGATCCTCTCGATCGAGGAGGGCGTGTTTCAGGTGCTCGCCACCAACGGCGACACGCACTTGGGCGGCGATGACTTCGACCGCACGCTGGTCGAGATCGCCCGCAAGGAGCTCGCGGCCCTGATGCGGCCGAGCGCGCTCGAGGATCGCGCCTTCCTGCAGTTGCTGCGCCTCGCCGCCGAGCGCTGCAAGATCGAGCTCTCGACCGATCCGGAAGCCTACATGCACGTCTCGCTGCCGGAGTCGGGCGTGCAGTGGCGGCGCAAGTTCACGCGCCACGAGTACGACGCGCTGACCGCGCACCTGATCGAGCGCACGCTGCACTCGTGCCGTCGCGCGCTCGCGGACGCGAAGCTCGCGCCGGAACAGATCGACGAAGTCGTGCTCGTCGGCGGCTCGACGCGCATGCCGTCCGTGCGCTCGCGCGTGGAGAAGTTCTTCGGCCGCAAGCCGCACTGCGAGCTCAACCCCGACGAGGTCGTCGCGCTCGGCGCCGCGGTGCAGGCGCACGTCTTGATGGGCGGGACGCGCGAAGTGTTGCTGATGGACGTGACGCCGCTCTCGCTCGGCATCGAGACCATGGGCGGCGCGGTGTCCAAGATCATCCAGCGCAACTCGACCATTCCCTGTCAGGCGACCGAGGGCTTCACCACCTACGTCGACGGCCAAAACGGCATCGACTTCCACGTCGTACAGGGCGAGCGCGAGCTCGCGACCGATTGCCGTTCGCTCGGACGCTTCAAGCTGAAGGGCATCCCCGCGCTGCCCGCCGGAATGCCGCGCGTCGCCGTGCGCTTCCACATCGACGCCAACGGACTGCTCACGGTGACCGCCAAGGAGGAATCGACCGGCACGAGCGCGCGCATCGAGATCCAGCCGATGAATGGACTCTCCGACGGCGAGATCGAGAGCATGTTGAACAGCGCCTACCGCAACGCGCGCGAGGACTTCGACGCGCGCCGCGCCGCCGACTTGCGCATCGAAATCGGCACCATGGCGCGCGCCACCGAGCGCGGCCTGTCGCAGGCTGGCCCTGCGCTCGATCGCGAGACGCGGCGCGACGTCGAAGACGCCCTCGGCGCCGCGAGGCGCTCCGCCGCGGACGCGCGGCTCGACGCCGTCGCGTTGCAGAAGCACCGCGACGAGCTCGAGCGCGCCACGCTGCCGCTCGCCGCGTTGCTCATGGACCACGTCGCCAAGGCCGCGCTCTCCGGCAAGCGCCTCGACGAGGTCTGAGCATGCCCGAGCCGACGGACTCGACCGGCGTGCGCGCGCTCGCGCAAGTGCGGTGCGGGAGTGCGGAAAGTCCGGGCCCCGCGGCCGATCGAGCGTCCCCGAGCGCGAGACGGCCCGAGGCCAGCGTGCCCCTCGTCGGGCGCGGCGGGACGACATGAGCTCGACACCGCCGATTCGCTGGGTTTCGCGTCAGGAGCTGACGTGGAACGAAGACGCCGCCTGGAACGCGACCATCGACCTGCTCGAGCACGAAGATCCGGCCAGCTTCTCCGCCGAGCAGCGCACGGCGTGGCTCGCGTGGTGCCACGCGCGCGAGCTCGCTCGCGGCGTCGCGCAGCCGAGGTCCACCGAGCTGCAGGCAGCGCTCGCGCGAATCGACTGCCCGCTCGATGCCGACGCGCCGACCGTGAGCCGAGCGTTGCGCGCTTGGTGCGCGGCGTTCGAGCCGTGCTTCGTGCGCGAGGACCGGCCCACCTGCTCGAGCTAGGAGCCTGCGCCACCGATCTCCAGTTCGTGGTACGGACGGGCCGGTTCAGCGCCGGTGGATCATCCGAGCCACGGCACGGACGTTCCATCCCTACGAGCCCGATCCGCCGCTGCTTCGCCCGCCGTCGCTAGGGAATTGGCTGTCGGACGAGCACCGGGCCCACTTCATCTCGGACACGGTCGACGAGCTCGACTTCTCCGCGTTCTAGCGCAAGCACCAACAACGCGGCGACGGTCGCGGACTCGAACGACGGACCGGAGCTCCGCTGCGCTGAGTTCGACGGATCGCAGGGCGCCGTTGGCGACCCGTGACGCAAGTTCCCGCATGAGTTCTTAGGCGCGCTGATGGACCGGCGGCGCAAGCTCGCGCAGGCGCGCTTCCTCGTCGGGCGAGACGAACACGATGTCGAGGTGCTGGCCCTGCTCGAACATGGCGTGGAAGAGCTTGCGCAGCACGGCATAGAGCTCGTCGGATTCCTCGCCGACGAGACACAGCGCCATGTCGAGCGGCTGGCCAGCGCCGTAGCGCACGCGCGCAAGGTAGGCGCGCTCGACGTTGCGGTGCTCGCGCAGCAGGAGCGCGAGCGCCGCGACGAGTCGCTCCTCGCCCTCGCCGCGCGCGGCGGCATGGAACTCGCTGATCGGACCGAAGTCGAGCAACTGCGGCTCGCGCGCGGCCCGCGTGCGTCGGATCCAGCCGAACATCGCGCGCCGCGTCCTACGTGCGCGCCTTGCCCTGACTGGCGACCGCGTGTTGCGCGGCGGCGATTTCCTCGTCGCTCGCGAGATAGCGACTCGCGCTCGGCCTGAGGTTCGCATCGAGCTCGTACACGAGCGGAATGCCGGTCGGAATGTTGAGCGCGACGATCTGGTCGTCGGCGATCCCGTCGAGGTGCTTGACGAGCGCGCGCAGGCTGTTGCCGTGGGCGGCGATGATCAGACGCTCGCCCGCGCGCACGCGCGGCGCGATCTGCGCGCTCCAGTAGGGCACGACGCGCGCCACGGTGTCCTTGAGCGACTCCGTGCGAGGCAACTCGGCCGGGGCCAACTTCGCGTAGCGGCGATCGAGCGCGGGATTGGCGCGGTCGCCCTCGGCGTGGGAGGGCGGCGGAATGTCGTAGCTGCGGCGCCAGATGAGCACCTGTTGCTCGCCGTGGCGCGCGGCGGTCTCGGCCTTGTCGAGGCCCGTGAGCGCGCCGTAGTGACGCTCGTTCAACCGCCAGTCCTTCGTCACCGGGACCCACAGCTGATCGGTCTCGTCGAGCACGAGCTGCAGGGTCGAGATCGCGCGCTTGAGCAGCGACGTGTAGGCACCGTCGAACTCGAAACCGGCCGCGCGCAAGCGCTGGCCGGCCTCGCGTGCCTCGCCGACGCCCTTGTCGGACAGCGGGACGTCCTTCCAGCCCGTGAAGCGGTTTTCGCGGTTCCACTGGCTCTCGCCGTGGCGAATCAGGACCAGCTTGAACATGGATCTAGCCTCCGATGTGGGGAGCGAGCGTCGCGCGCACGGCCTCGGCGCACGCGCGCGCCTCGCGGCGCATGGACTCGGCCTCGGCCTTGCGCGCGGCGACGTACTCGGCGTCCTTGAGCGAGGCCGCGTTGATGGCGACGTTGGCGAGGGCCGACTCGAGGCCCGCGAGCGCCGCATGGACGCCGCTGCCGCAGTCGCTCGCCAGATTGGGGTTGATCGAGCCCGCCGCCGCGCCCGCGTGGCGCAGCACCGCCAGCGCGACCACCATGGTCTCCAGAGGCACTTCGAGCGCACCCTTGGTCGCGGCCTGAATCGCGGCCGAGCGGGCGGCTTTCTCGCCGTCCGTGGCCTTGGGGAGCTTGAACGCGGCCGTGACGCGGTCGTAGGCGGCGCTGTCGCGGTCGACGAGCGCGAGGGCGCGCTCGCGCAGCAGGTCGAGGTCGGCCGCGTGGGCGCCCATGGACTGCGCGACTGCGACGTACTTGTCGCCGGACGTGAAGCGTGCTGCCATACTCACGGTGGCGGCCGCGCACGCAACCATGTAGGCGGCGAGGCTGCCGCCACCGGGCGTCTGGGTGCGGGCGGCGAGCGCGTCCGAGAAGGCCGTCAGGGAAAGTTCAACCAGCGAGACCGTGGAGTTCGTCGTCATGAGCAGCGCATTCGATTCGATTCGCGGCGGATTCTATCGCGCGGAACGGGCACTCCGCGGGCTTTTTGGCCACGCCGGCGCGCTCGCGCTCGCGTTCGCGCTCCTCGCACCCGCCTGCTTCACCGTGCCGGTCACGGGCCGCTCGCAGCTCAACCTGTTCGACGCCACCGAAGACGTCGCGATCGGCCAGCAAGCCTATGTGAGCGTGCTGAAGGAGTCCGAGGGCCAACTGGTGCGCACGGGTCGGGAGGTCGAGCTGGTGCGCAAGGTCGTCGAGCGCATCGCGGCCGTTTCCGATGACCCGGGCTTCGAGTGGGAATCGAACGTGATCCGCGACCCGGAGACCGTGAACGCGTGGTGCATGCCCGGCGGCAAGATCGCGGTCTACACCGGCATCCTGCCGATCTGTCAGGACGAGACCGGGCTGGCCGTGGTGCTCGGCCACGAGATCGCGCACGCCATCGCGCGCCACGGCACCTCGCGCATGTCGCAGGCGGTCCTGGCGCAGATCGGACTCGAGGCCGCGGCGGCGAGCAATGAGGACGTGGCGCAGTATCAGGCGGAGCTGGCGGCAGCGGTGGAGCTGTTGGTCTTGATGCCGTTCGGGCGCGACGACGAGCTCGAAGCGGACCACATCGGCCTGATCTACATGGCGCGCGCCGGCTACGACCCGCGCGAGGCGGTGGCCTTCTGGCAGCGCATGGCGGCGGCGGGCGGCGGCGCGCCGCCGGAGTTCCTCTCGACCCACCCCTCGAGCGAGCACCGCATCGCGGCGATCGAGGCGCTGCTGCCTCAGGCGATGGCCGATTACGAGGCCGCGAAGAAGGCTCGAACACGAAAATAGAACACGACGTAAGTGTATGCCGCAGCAAGACTTAAGAGCGCGGCTCGGGTTGGTGGTGGGGTTGGCGGCACGCGCTTCCTAGGGTGCCGCGTGCGGTCCGAGGCCAAGGACTCCCCTCCACCGCGCGTCGACCTACTCTAGGCCGCCCCTCGCGGAGTCCTGCCATCGGATGACCCGTTGTCGATGACGGATCGAACGAGCCTCGCTCGCTCCCTCGCAGCCCTGACTCGCCGTGCACCCGCGCCCGGTTGCGGCGCGGTCGTGGGCGCCTGCCTGTTCCCCGAGCGCGCAGGCGCCGCCGCAGGAGCGCGAGCGTGAAAGTCGCCTTCGTCACGCCCGAGTTCGATCCGCTCGTGCGGCGCACGCCGCTCGCGGAGGTGGCCGCGGCGCTGCCGCGCGCGATGGCCGAGGCTGGCTGCGAGGTCGCGGTGTTCCTGCCGTGGACCGCGCTCTTCAGCAGCGACAAGCTCGAGGACTTCGGCCCCGTCGGCATCGTCAACGCGCAGGACATCGACGGACGCACGTCGTTCCGCCTGCACCGCGGTCGCATCGGCAAGGTCACGGTGTACCTGTTCGGTCACCCGCAGCTGTTCGAGGGCCGCAATCCCTACGGCGGCGACGACGGCCCGTACACCGACAACTGGCGGCGCTACACGGTCTTCGCGCGCGCCGTGCTCGAGAGCCTGTCGACGATCTCGTTCGAGCCCGAGGTGATCCACTGCTTCGACTGGGCCACGGGCATCCTGCCGCTCGTCCAGCAGCTCGAGTTCCTCGACAAGCGCCCCGATCACCCGGCCTCGAAGGCGGGCACCTACTTCCAGATCCACAACATCGCCATGCAGGGCACGTTCGAGCGCGAGATCCTCCCGCGCCTGGGGCTCCCCTACCGCGTGTTCCAGTCCATCGGCGGCCTCGAGGTCGCGGGCAAGGTCAACTTCCTCAAGGCGGGCACGGAGTTCGCAACGGTGATCGGCACGCACTCGCCGGGCCACGCCGAGCGCATCCAGCAGCAGGATCGTGGCTACGGGCTCGAGGACGCCTTCCGGCGGCGCTCGAAGGAGCTCGTCGGCATCAGCAACGGCATCGACTACAGCGCGTGGGACCCCGCGACGGACCCGGCCCTGCCGCGCAACTTCAGCGAGAAGGACAAGACGCTCGCGGGCAAGGCCAAGTGCAAGACGACCCTGCAGGGGTTGCTCAAGCTCGAACCGGGCGCGCGCACGCCGCTCGCCGCGATGCTCGGACGCTTCGATGCCGACAGCGGCACGGAGATCCTCGCGGAGATCCTGACGACAGCGCTCGAGCGCGGCGTCGAGTGCGTGCTGATGGGCAGCGGCCGTCCCGACATCCACGACCGCCTCAAGACGATCCAGACCACGTTCTTCAGCCGCTGCCGCGTGCTCGAGGGCTATCAGGCCGCGCTCGCGCACCAACTCCTCGGCGCGGCGGACATGTTGCTGCTCCCGGCGCACTACAACCCCGGCAACGCACTGTGCGCGATCGGCATGCGCTACGGAGCCGTGCCGATCGTCTACGGCAGCGGCGGCCTCGAGGACTACGTCGTCGACTGCCAGAAGAACGCGCGCTCGGGCACCGGCTTCCACTTCTCGTCGTACACCGGCGAGAGCCTGCTCGACGGCGTCGAGGCCGCGCGCAAGCTCTACAAGAGCCAGGACAACTGGAAGCAGATCACCGGCCGCTGCATGCGGCAGGACTTCTCGTGGAACGCGACGGCGCAGGAGTACCTGAAGGCGTACAGGCGCGTGACGCGGCGCACGAAACGCTGAACGGCCCATGACGCCGAGCTTGCGCATCGGGATGGCGCTCGGGTTCGCTGCGGCCTCGCTGCTCGGGCTCGCGCTGTACCTCGGCACGCGCGGCGACGAAGGCGACGCG
>Ga0194120_10004987_pt1 | contig 19897 bp, 24 predicted proteins | sample TA2MahCa65mmetaG_FD_148642 | JGI IMG/M metagenome (GOLD analysis project Ga0194120, IMG submission 148642) | Freshwater microbial communities from Lake Tanganyika, Tanzania - TA2015019 Mahale Deep Cast 65m | ecosystem: Environmental > Aquatic > Freshwater > Lake | place: Tanzania: Lake... | reverse complement strand
ATAGTCTTAATTTTGTTTGTTATCTGATTTTTCTTTTTCGTCTAGTCTTTTTTTCTCGTCTAGAATAAATCGCTTGTAATATTCCGGATCATGGGCTATAAACGCAGATAGATGTTCGTGATTTTTTACTAATTCTGCAACCTTGTCCTCTAAAGATTTGAATTTTTCCGATTTTACGTCAATGAGGCTTTCTATTTTCTCTTTGTCCATCTCGTCAATTCTTGACTCTAGATCCCTGACTTGTTTTCTTAGTGCTTCCGTTTCGATTATCTTTTCTTGTTGTAATTCGTTTTCTAGTTGTAGCTTGGCCTGTCGGTTAATGGTTAGTTCCGGTATGGCTTTGACAAATTCTGCAAAACACTCCTCTCTTGTAGGATTTAGATACACGCCATCTAGGCCCTTTTTGTGGGCCATTAACTTTTCTGCAATATTGGAATTTACTGAATTATTGATTTTTAAAATCTTGTTGAATCTGTGCCTAAAGGCATAGATGGCTGCCTTGTCATACCTTGGCCCGATCTTAATTCTTTGGACTCCGGCTTTTCTAATTATCCTATACATTATTTCCCTGACTGACCTTATGGTGATTGGTTCGCCTCGTGTTCCGTGAGAGTCATGTGAGTTGATAAAAACCGGTGATTCATCATCAAGCTTCTCTCCGTTTATCTTGCGTGACTGCAAGTAATGTCTTAGTATTTTTGTCGCCTCGGGTGTCAGAAATGCCCAATAACCTTGATCAGATTCATCATAGATTTTCATAGCAGTACAGTCGTGTGGCATCTCTACTAGGTGTTTTAATCGCAATACCGGATCTATTACACTTGCAGGCCTGCAACCTGTGGAAGCCCAAAAATGTACTAGTGCCTTGGATCTTAATTCCTTGGTCACGTCTAACATGAGCTGAATTTCTTCTGTTTTATACGGTTCATGGCCTGCGGTTGTTTTTCCATCTCGCCTAAGCTGAGTTTTTAAGATTTTATCGTGTGTTGCAACCCTGTTCATTTTGAGTAAAAGCAAGACCGGATTTAGTGCGTTCTTTATACTGTGATTTCTAACACCACGTTTTTTGAGCTCCGCAATATACACCTCAAGTTCTTCATGGATTGCATCGGAGTTCCTTTTGACATACTTGTCCCACGATTTGATGTTAAAGTATTTTGCATAATTATCCAATTTTCTGACATACTCGACTTTTGTCATTGGACTGTGAATAGCACTTAGAAACTTGTCATAGGCAGATATTTTTTGTATTGTCTTTGGCATCTGTATTTGTGCGTAATCAAAGTTAATAATTACTTGTTTCGCACGGCAAAAGTGACTGAATTTGCCATCATACCAACACAAAATCACTTCAATATATTCAGAGATTATGGGTATGATTTGAGAACCTTGGCATAGCTAACAAACCTGTGATTGTCTGGATGAACATGTTTTTGCATGTATTTAGTCACCGTTTTTCCAGTGGCGCCAGAATATCCAATGGGTTTTGGAATCAATCCTTGCTCAAACGTATATTTGAGAACGCCATCAAATTTACTGTAATAATTGACAAATTTTTGGTTCACAGTTTTTTGGATCACACTACCATATTTCTGCAAACTGACAGAATCAGATGGAATTGATGCTCCAAAAATATACACTGCTTCCACTAGTTGTTTGTTTTTTAGATTTTGAAGTGTAGAGAGTATTACTTGGGATCCAAGGGAATGTCCGATTAATCGTATCTTTAATTTAGGAAAATCTCTTTTAATGTCAGTTAGAAATTCGGATAGATTTTTGCCATTTTTCTTTGCTATTACAATTCCAACATCAGTAGCATGTTGTTCATGTGATTTGTATTGAACTCCCTTGGTGTTAGAATCATAACTATAACCAATTATTGGATATGAATATCCAAGATGTCGCAATCTTTGTTGTGCAATAGTAAATTTGACAAGAGCACCGGATTTATTGTTACGCAACCCATGAATCATTATTGTGATTTCTGGAACACTGTGCAAATTATCAAAGAATTTTTTTGGATAGAGATCATATGATTTGGTCTTTTTTGTTTTACCAGTAGAAAGATTGTAAAATCCCCTAGTTGAAATTCTAGGGGTTCTTTTATTTTGTTTCAAATTTTTCTTTACGTTTTTTGATATCTGCTTCTTCTACTCGGCCAAATATTGGTGTAATCTCACCTAGTTTGTGTCCAGGCTTCAATTCCAGCTCTGAGATCGATTTCCAAGGCTTTGTGGAAACGTTTCCAGACATTCCTAGTTGTTCCCATATTTTTTGTGATGATTTTGGCAAAAACGAATACAATGCTATCGATATAGAATAAACTGCATTTGTAGCCAAAAACACACATGTTTCTGTTCCAGGTCCTCTTTTCCACGGTTCTTTGTGCTGGAAATACTGATTAAAGTATGCAGAAAATTCCATGATTTTCTTCATAGCCCTATCAAGATGATTTTGTTGAATTAGTTCAGATAATTCGGATGCAAATGCTCGGATCTTGGATTCTGCTTCCTTGTCTTTGTCATCATATGCTCCAGGTGTTGGAATTGTACCATCAAATGTTTTTTTAGTAAATCCAAGTGCACGATTAACTAGATTGCCAAGATTACCAATCAACTCAGAGTTAATTCTAGTCATAAAATCATCCCAATCAAAATTAAGATCATCTTGGGAATATGGATTGATTGAAATCAAGTAATATCGCAGATAATCAGCTGGATAAAATCCCAGAAACTCTTTTAGGCCTATATACCAATTTCTGCTCTTTGAGATTTTCTTTGATTGCAATGTAAGATGGCCTCTGGTAGGAATATAGTCAGGCAGTTTGTACTCGGAATTGATTCCAAGACGCATTGCCGGCAAAAACAAATAGTGATGATATACAATGTCTTTGCCAATAAAGTGATAGATATCAGCAGAATTCCAAAATTCTTTGCCATCTAGTCCTTTGTCGCTTAGGAGCTTTATCGTAGACGAAATGTATGCCAAGTGATTATCAAACCACCCATAAAATACCTTGGATTCATCGCCCGGTATTGGCACTCCCCATGAAATGTCACGTGTAATATCCCAGTCCACTAGTCCTGATGTGATCCAGTTTTGGACATATTTTTTGACGTCTTTTTGCAAATTCTGATTTTCTTCTAACCATTTGAATAATGGATCGCCAAAATTTCTGAGCCTAAAGAAGTAATGTGTCGTCTTTTCTTTGGTTGGTGCTGCACCACATATAGCACATTTTGGATTACCTATTTCTTCTGGGACACGCCCACACTTTTCACACAAATCCGAGTATTGATCAGGCGCTTGACAATAAGGACAGGTCCCTACTACGTATCGGTCTGGAAGGAATTTTTTGTCGTTTTTGCAGTAAAACTGGATGATTTCAGACTCGTAAATGTATCCATTCTTTTTTAGATTCTCAAAGACATATCGGACAAACTCTATATTTTCTGGAGAGCTAGTGCGATAAAACAAGTCAAATCCAATATCAAATGCTGAAAAATCATCATAGTCTCGCTTGTTCCAATGTGCGACATATTCTTGTGGAGTTTTCTTTTCTTTTTCGGCCGCAATCAAAATAGGTGTTCCAAAGTCATCTGATGCACATATGTAATATGCTTCAACACCATTTTGCTTTAGAAATCTAGTGGTTACGTCTGCAGGGAGATATGTTGATGCCACGTGTCCCAGGTGGATCTCACCATTTGCATATGGTAAGGCACTAGTAATGACTGCTCGAGCTTTCATTTGGAAGAGTTTTGTTTGTATTGTTTAAGAAGGTTTGTTACCAGTTTTCTCTGTACGCAATTTGTTTTTTGGTGAGATGATCAATTTTGACATCAAATGCGGCCAATGCATCTGCAGCCACCTGAGTATCAATTTCTAGTGGCACGGTAATTACTTTATTGCCAATTTTGTTGTGGTTCTTGAGGATGTATAGAATTGACATTATTTGGTTTGAAAATGATTGTGCCATTACCTCTGGAGGATGGCCTTCTGCAGCAACTAGGTTTGCCAGTCTTCCTTTGCCAACCAAGTAGACTTTTTTGCCATTTTGCAAGACACATTCATCTAAATTTGGTCTTACTTCACGTACAGATTTAGACTGGTTAAGTAAATAGTCAGAATCAATTTCCACATCAAAGTGTCCAACATTTCCCATGACTGCACCGTCCTTCATCTTCAGAAGGTGTTCTCTCGTTATGATGTCCCTCATGCCAGTACATGTGATGAAAATATCGCCAATTTTTGCAGCCTCCGCCATAGTCATTACTTCAAAGCCATCCATGTGTGCCTCCAAAGCCTTGACTGGGTCAATCTCAGTCACTATTACTTTGCAGCCCATTCCATGAGTTCTTGCCGCAACACCACGACCCACCCAACCATATCCAGCAACTACTACTCGCTTTGAGGCAAACAACAGATTCATCGCACGCAAAAATCCATCTATTGTGGATTGGCCTGTACCATATCGATTATCAAACATGTGTTTTGTGTATGCTTCGTTTACTACTATAACCGGATAACGGAGCTTGCCTTTTTTTTCCATTGCCTTGATTCGAGTTACGCCGGCAGTTGTTTCTTCTGTTGCACCAAGAATTTTCATGTTTTTGTATTTTTTATCAAAATGCAATTTGACGTTCATGTCGGCACCATCGTCGGTTACGATGATTGGTTTGTGATTGAGTACTTGATCAATACACCAATCATATTCCTCGTTGGTCTCATCATTCCAAGCATAAGTATGAATTCCTTCTGATGCTAAAAATGCCGCAATATCATCTTGTGTGGTAAGAGGATTTCCTGCGCACGCAGCAACATCTGCACCAAGTTCTTTGGCACCCATCAAAAGAACCGACGTTTCTTTTGTGATATGGAGACAAAAACCCAGTGTCAACCCTTTGAATGGTTTAGATTTCTTTAGTCTGTTGATGGTTTTATCCAAAATTGGCATATGACTTCGTGCCCATTCATAAGACATTTTTCCCTGATCAGCTAAACTCTCATCCTTTACTTTACTCAATATTCATACCCTATCGCATATACTAAAAAATCTTTGTTGGATCAATAAAGTAAATAACCAACAAAATTTGTTGCAATTCAATGGTCTGGCAAAAAGTAGCTGAAAAAGATTCCATAGAAAAAGGAAAAGGAATTGAAGTCAAAATAGGCGATAAAAGAATAGCCATTTTCAACCAAGACGGTTACCATGGAATCGATGCACTGTGCGTGCATCAAGACGGCTCTATTGTACCAGGAAAACTCAATGGTTGCATAGTAGAGTGCCCATTACACTTTTGGCATTATGACATAAAGACAGGAGATCTTCTCGACTACCTAAAGGGAGTAAAACTTCAGACATACAAAGTAGAGTCTAGAAGCGACGGCATCTACATGGATGTCTAGATACGATTTTTAATCAACCATACAATGCCAAATCATTGGACAGAATTCTAAAAGAAATCGTTACTCAGGATTATACTCAAATCCAAAACAATATCGAGACATTTCTTAGAAAACATGTTGTAAATTCAGGCGGATTTGTGTTTGGGTTATCTGGCGGAATAGATTCTGCAGTAATTGCTCATATTTGTGCAAAATCATTCAAAGAAAAATCACTTGCACTAGTAATGCCAGACAGTAAAATCTCGCCCAAAGAAGAAACAGAGGATGCACTAAACACAGTAGACAAACTTGGTCTTGATTACAAACTAATCGATATCAACATGATCCATTCTCAATTTGCAAATATTTTAGAGCCAAACCAGAGAGCACTTGGGAATCTTCGGGCTAGAATTCGCACTAATCTATTATATTATTATGCAAATCTGAAAAACCATCTTGTTTTAGGCTCTAGTGACAAGTCAGAGTTCCTCATAGGCTATTTTACAAAATTCGGCGACGGTAGTGCTGATCTTTTGCCAATAGTTTCACTATACAAGACACAAGTACGACAGCTTGCAAAACATCTGCAAGTAAAAGATTCCATAGTAGCAAAAAAGAGCAGTCCTCACCTTTGGCCAGGACATTTGGCAGAAGACGAAATAGGAATATCATATGAGGAAATTGATTGCATTTTGTATTGCATGATTGATAAGAACATGTCATTAGACAAAATTCATCACGAAACCACAATCAGCTCAGATAAAATCCAGAAAATACATCAATTATACAAAAACAGTGAACATAAAAGAATAATGCCAGACAAGCCATGAGGAAAAACAATTGAAAATCTACGATACACTAAGCACAAAAGAACAAGAAGTGCCGCCGGATGACATTAGAATCTATTTGTGCGGAGTTACAGTATACGATGAATCTCACATAGGCCATGCAAGAACCATCATAATCTTTGATGTTTTACGAAGATTTCTAGAAACAAATGGACACAAGGTAAACTTTGTGCAAAACTTTACCGATGTTGACGATAAGATAATCAACAGGGCAAACACTGAAGGTATTCATCCACTTGAAATTAGCAAAAGATACATTGATCATTATTTTGAAGATTTCGATAGACTAAACATTAGGCGCGCCACTACTCACCCAAAGGCAACTGAACACATCTCAGAAATAATAGAGTTAATCAAGAGTCTAATTGATTCAGGGTATGCATATTTGTCCTTAAATGGTGTTTACTATTCAGTATCAAAATTTTCAGAATATGGCAAGCTCTCAAAGAGAAGAACAGAAGACCTCATAGCTGGTGCAAGAATAGCAGTAGATGAGACCAAAAACGACGCACTAGACTTTGCATTATGGAAGTTTTCCGAAACAGAACCAAATTGGCCTAGCCCATGGGGCAAAGGCAGGCCTGGCTGGCATATCGAATGCTCTGCGATGAGCCTCAAGTACCTAGGAAAAGAGTTCGAAATTCATGGTGGTGGACGCGACCTCATCTTTCCTCATCATGAAAACGAAATAGCGCAAACAGAAGCGGTGACAAAAAAGCCACTTGCCAAGATATGGATGCATGTGGGCATGGTCACAATAAATGGTGAAAAAATGTCAAAATCACTTGGAAATATCAAGTCGGTAAGGCACGTTCTGGACAACTGGGGTTCAAATGTGATTCGACTCTTTTGCCTTTCAGGTCACTATTCCAAGGCAATTGACTATTCAGAAGATTTGTTAAAAGAGAATCTCATAAAATGGAGGCAGGTAGAAACAGCATATTATGAAATGATCATGTCAGAAGGCACAGGTCAAACTGATGAAATAACAAACATGACGCTTGAATGCAGATCAGAGTTTGATTCTGCGCTTGGCTCTGATTTTAACACAGTACTTGCAACAAATGCGTTTTTCAAGCTAGTCAAAGGAATCAATAGAATCGCGGCATCCGAATCCATGACAAAATCTATTTCAGATATTGCACTACCAGAATTTGAATACATGTTAGATGTTTTGGGATTACAAGTGCAAAAGGTCACAGAACAAGAAAAACAATCAATTACAAATCTCATACAACAACGCGAAACATTACGAACACAAAAACAATACCGTGATGCAGACAGAATTCGTGATCAAATCTCTGCACAAAACATCGTTCTGTTAGATCATAAGAACAAAACAATCTGGATGAAAAAAGAAAACATTGCAGCAGATAACTAATGGGATTTTTTGCTAGTAGATGCGGAAACTAGTGATATTACGTCTCTATCACGTAATTGATAGTTTGTAGGCAATCTCAGATTATAGCGAATGTCTTTTGCATACAACAAGCCTTTTGTGAGGCTAGTGTGGATTTCTTTTGCCAGATCAATCACAGTTGCCCCATCCTTTAGCAAGATTAAATCAGGCAAGACATTTCCTTTCTTGTCTGCAAGCTTTTCTTCATCAGCTACTGGATATATCGCGTTCATTTTGAGAAGCTTAAACACAGTCACATTAATTGCGAATTGGACTCCAGTTCTCATGTATTCACCCATGATTTCTTTGGTGATAAAGTCAAGTGCGCCTTTTTGTTTTTGAGACAACTCACCAGGCTTTATGATGTCAAATTGTTCAGAGCCTGGCGAGTATTTTATCAGCCCCTTTTGCTCTGCGCGCCGTAGTGAGAGTTCACTGTCTGCGCTTGCAGGCACCACTATAGTGTCATTGTATCGCTCTCGAAGTCTTGCAAAGTTCTTGTCTGCTCCATCAACATCAATTTTGTTTGCCACAATTAGTGTAGGTTTTGATATTTTGCGCAGTATTGTTGCAAATTTTTTAGATTCCTGAAATCCAATGTCGTCAAACTCTTTGTCATCAATTCCTGTAGAATGCAATGCTTCTTTAACATGCGAATTGTTAACGCCTATTCCGCGGTATAAATCGGCAATTGCCACTATCTTATCTACACCAGAGTGTATTGTTTTTGAGACTTTGTCTCTGTTTCCTTCCAAAATTTTCAGATACCACATTATCAATTCTTCTTCAATGTCTGCAAAATCCGATATTGGATCTCCTGCCCCCGCCTCTGCAATTTTACCAGATGAGTCAATGCCGCCAGACACATCTACCACGTGTAATAACGCATCAGATTGGGCCGCAACAGATAGAAATTGGTTGCCTAGTCCTTTTCCTTGCCATGCATCTTTGATCAATCCTGGAAGATCAATTAGCTCAATTGGAATATAACGCCAGCCATCGACACATCTAGAGTTTTTTGGATTATCAAAGACGTTAAACTCTGGATGAACACAAAGTGTGATTGCGTTCGCAGTAGCAGATTCTGGTTTTTTTGTGGTAAATGGATATGTTGAGATTTCTGCAGATGAAAGTGTTGCGGAATTAAAGAATGTAGTTTTTCCCGTATTTGTTTTGCCGATAATTCCTATTTTTATTGGCACGATGAGACATGCCTTTCATGTTATTTATCTCTGACTAGTGAGCGTGATTATTGTGCGGATTCGCCAGTATTTTTTGACATGTGTTTTTGAGTTCATCTAGTGACCAAGATATCTCATCTATTTCTTCACGCGTCAGATCAGACTCCCATTTGTCCAAAGTGATTTTTGCTATCTGACATGCATTATACAGCAGACCCCAGTATGGGTGGTGTTCTGCGGTAGTAAAGGCAAGCTCCGATGCATCTACAAGGCCACTTTTTGCTCTGCCAAGTGAAGATACTCGCTCTCCAAAAATTCGGATTATTTGTGATTCCAAGTCGGGCTCGACTTTGAGCATTGTTTCATCATCGGTGCATGATTTTACCAGTGCTTCAAGTTCTTTATAGAAATCATCAAACTTGGCCATTAGAACAACCGTTGATGTTCCGCCAGCATGCATCTATTGAAAACGACTTGGACTCCTGCTTTTCTTGCTAGACTTTCTGCTTCTTCGTTATGAATTCCTTCTTGGAGCCAAATCACCTTTGGCTTCATTTTAATTGCTTCTTGCACTACAGACAAGACTTGCTCAGACGGCCTAAACACATCTACAATGTCGATTGGTTCAGTTATATCAGATAGATTCGCATGGCATTTTCTATCAAGAATGCTATCCGCAGTTGGGTTTACTGGTACGATGTCATATCCTTGTGAGAGCAGATATTTTGGAACATAGTTTGCTGCCTTTTCTTCGTTTTTCGACATGCCAACTACTGCAACTTTTTTTAGTGATAGGATTTTTCGTATTTGATCGTCCGTGTGTGGATCTCGCTCCATGACATGACTACTTAATAACAGATTATAATCTATTTTGCAAAATTATTATAGACTATACAAGAAACAATATCCATGGAAGAAGAACCAAAAGACGTCATTGTCTTAGGCGCGATCAAAAATGGTGCTAAAAAATTCGATAAAATACGTGCTAAAACTGGAATTTCACCTGAAGAGTTAAACCAAATACTAGAAAAGCTTGAAGAGCGAGGATTTATCCGTGTAGATAAAAAGAAAGGATTTCTCGGTGGAGAAAAAATTGAGTTAAACATTACAGATAAGGGAAACAATGAACTCCAGCAACGAATCTACGAGATGGAACAAAAATGGAATCAGATGGTTCAACTATACAAGCTTGGGGACAAAAAAAAGTTAGAAGAATTCATGGGTTCTAACAAATCAGATTTTGCCATGATGATGTTCTTTGGAATAATGAATATGATGATGTTCTCAATGATGTTTTCAATGATTGGAGCATCAATGCACAGCTATGTTCCACCAGACCAAGTTCCGCCAGGAGCAGAAAACCAAATGTCAGATACAGGCGCAGATTCGGGAGGAGATGCGGGAGGAGATATGGGTGGTGGAGATGGTGGCTTTGATATCGATATTGGTTTTTAGAAATCTTAAATCAGCCACGTTATAATCAAGTCATTATTGCTATACACCTCAGACGAAAACCAAGGACTAGTCAAGGTTTTACAATTCCTCAAGGCTCATCGTCTAGAATATCTCTCAGGAGAAGACCTAAGCGAAGTCCTAAAGATAAGTAGAGTGGCAATCTGGAAACACATCAAAAAAATACAATCACTCGGCTACAAAATAGAATCAAAACAAAACCTAGGATATCGCCTAATTGATACAACCAATCTTTTACTCCCTTGGGAGATAACTGACGAGCTAAAGACAAGACAAATCGGGAAGAAAATCTATTATTACGACATAATAGATTCTACACAGAATTTTGCTACAAATATTGCAAAAGACAAAGAAAATTTTGGTGCTGCCATAATAGCAGAATCACAGATTCTTGGAAAGGGAAGGCAGGGAAGGCAATGGATTTCTCCAAAAGGAGGAATTTGGTTATCAATCATTCTTGAACCAAGCTTTGACATATACAAGATAACTCTCATTCCATTTGTAGTAGCAGTTGCACTTGCAAATTCCATTGAGAAGATACTTGGAATTGAAACTAAGCTAAAATGGCCAAATGATCTAACTTTGAATGGGAAAAAAGTTGCCGGAATAATAATTGACGCATCAATTGAATCGACGAAAATAGAAAGTGTTGTAGTTGGTGTTGGAATAAACTTCCAAGTAAATACAAAGCAAATCGAGAACAAAATAAAAAAGAACAGTAATTTTTATGGCGTGGCCACTCTAATAAAAAAACAAAATGTGAAACCTGCAAGTCTGGTCAAAGAATTTCTCTTTGAGCTTGAAACAATACTAGAATTATTGAATGCAAATAAAGCACACGAAATAACAGAACAATGGATGAAAAAATCTTCAACCATTGGACAAAATATTACAGTCACAGATCTCGGCTCTAAGATATCAGGCAAGGCAGTAGGGTTAGACAAAGACGGCAGTCTAATTGTACGTCGAGGCTCAAAATCAATCAGAATCACGTCTGGGGACATAGCGTATCATAAGTGAATTAGACTTTTTTCGCTTTTTTTGTTGCTCTTTTTGGCTTTTCAGATTCTATTAGTGAGGCTTCTGTTTTTATCAATTCTTTAAGATCAGATTGAATTGAAAATAAGGAGTTTACTATTTGTTCTAGTTGTTTAGTATATTCTACATAAGCCGCAATTAGATCAGTCTTTTTTTCATCAGATTTTACAAGATATTCATTTTGACGTAAAACATTGGTCGTGCCAATCATTTGTTCAAGAGGTAGATCCGGTTCTCCAAGTGCACTGAGCTCTTGGTGAATCTTTTGGATTCGTATCTTTAGTTCGTTCAGATTATTACCAAGTCCAACCATATTCATCACATGAAATATTTTGTTATTATGATTTTTGTAGTTTTTACATTAATAATCATTCAGGCGGGACCGATCTTTGCAGATGAAGTCACCAAACAAGCAAATATTGTATACAAAGAAGCCGCAAAACACTTCGTAAAAGGACAATACAAAGAGGCAATTGTATTATACGATAAAATACTCAAAAACTATCCAGAACACGCAACTGTACTAAAAATGAAAGGAGTTGCACAAAGCAACCTAGGCTTGCACCAAAAGTCAATGTCTGATTTTTACAAGGTTTACAAAAAAGACAACAAGGACATCACGTCTTTACTTGGACTTGGGGTAGGATTTGGCAATTATGGCGAATACAGGGAAGCAAAAATCTATTTTGATCAAGCATATCAATTATACCCAAATAACACAGTAGCAAAAAACTATAAGGAATTTGCAGATAAAGTAATTAAAAAATATCCGTACAAGCCAACTGAGAAACCAAAAAATTGGAGTTCGATGCCAGATCAGAAAATATTTGAATCATACACGAATAAAATCTCCTCCAAAGTGACAAAAGACAAGCGATACATCGAATATCCAAATCCAAGCTTTGATGTGATTAAAAAATTCTTACGAGGTTATGAACAATGGAACTTTGAGCAGCAAGCAAAAACAGGCTCTTCGGGATTTCCAAATCCCACCATAACACGAGAAAACAACACGTACGTGTTAAACTACAAGATTTTTGTAAATAAACAACCCACCGGGCTTCCCTTAGATCATGTAAGCACATTAAACCAATCAACCAAATTCTGGGAAAGTCAGGCCTTCAATTCAACTCAGGGGAAAGCCGTTGTGAGATTTTCTTACACAGAGACCAAATCAGATGCAAACATCTGGGTCACTTGGACAGTAAGAAAGCTTGGAGAAGGAGTACTAGGACATGCACATGTAGGAAAAGGAATAGTAGAAGTAGCACTAGGAGATTACAACTGTGATGGTAGTTTTCAGCTGTATGATGTAGTAAGTGTTGAGAAGATTATGAGGCACGAGCTTGGACATTCCATAGGACTAGGGCACACAGACAACATAGATAGCATCATGTATCCGTCGATGATACCCAAGTATGCATATTGTCTTCTCAGTTAGTTTCTTGTCGTAATTCTTCTACTAGAGTCTTTGTTTTTGTTATTGCTCGAGATATCATCTCAAAATAGACTCGAGTTTCATCATCTACGAATTTTCCAAGGCGAGATGACAAAAGATCGTTTGCATTAGATATTATACAAACTGGATCAACTAGCTCCTTTACCAAGTCTTCTTTTCGTTTTTTGTTCAGTTCATCTCTTACGGAGTTTGCATCTGGATAACTTTTACTTCCAAGAGACTCACAATGGATTGGTTTGTATCCCATCATTGTGATCTGACCTTCTTCGTTTTTGGAGCAACCAAGATTTCTGTAGTCTTGGATTTGTCCCACAATAACGTACACAAACTAAACATATTGCTCACCATTTCGGAGGAGTTAGTGTGCATCACGGAATCATTTTCGTCGTTTAGATCCATCGAAGTAGTCAACGCTCCAGACATGATTAGCTGTCTGTTTTCTTCTACAACCATTCTGCTTTTTGAAGGAAGTTTTCCTAGACGAATTTCGTTTGGATTTAGTCTTTGAATGAAGACCAGTTCTTTTTCGCTAGATATCTCAGTTAGAATTCTAACTTCAGCGCCATTTTCTCGAATCAGTTGAATTCTTTCCGGAATTGTGGTATGATACATCCTCATGAAATCTTCTGGCGGACCTACCAGATACACTACACCTGTTGCTTTTTGCAGTAATTTACTGATCCTCGAATAGATGTTTGATCGCCCTTGTATTATTACAAAGGAAGAGATCTCCTGCATGTCGGTCTCTTTTACTATGACATCAATGTCTTGAACTATTTTCTCAGACAAATTCTTCATTGTAATCAGTTCGTCTTGTTTTCTGTCCAAGATCACACTCAATGCCTCTTTTGGTAGAATTGCGGAGCATAGTGTTGGGTTTGAAAAAGTAGTGCTTACTACACCCATATTTCTTAATCTGTTTAATGCACGATACGTCTTGCCTCGATCAATATTCAGTTTTACAGACAAAGTTCCAACGGACACTGGTCCTGTTTGGAGTAACCCCATGTATACTTGGGAGTCGATTTGTTCTAGGCCAAAAAAGCCCAAATTTTTGATGATTTCTTCATGGTTCATTTAATCCCCAGCATACCGATTCACGAATAAAATAATAGATCTTGTCTGTTCAAAACAGACAGACAGTCACATATCATATTGTTGGCTTTTCCGCAAATTTTTTGAAAGTTATATAATTCCGACATTTAAAGCCACAATATCTTGGAGATTTCAATAGAACCATGGAAAAAGCTAGTAATTCATGAAGTTATCGAATATGATTTTGAAGACTGGATAACCCAGATTGCATTTAGTAGTAAAACTGCAGGCGGCGCAATACCTACTATAAACTGGACAAACGGGGTCGTATTTCAGTCATTTAATTTTCCGGACACAAATGTCATAGTAGAAGAAAAGATCAAAGGAGTTCTGCACTGGTCGTCAGTGATGTTTGCACTCAAAGAAAAATACGAAAGGCAGATCATAAAAGACAACGCGACAATCAACTTGATCGATGTTAGTGTAAATGAGATATTCAGAGAGCTTGCTGAGAAGCTAAAAGAACACTCTAAACAAAAATCCCAAAAACAGATTCCATAATCTTAGAATAAGTCTTAGCTTGACCTACACACAAATAATCATCTAAATTGTGTAAAACCCATAATAACTAAAAACGACCTATAGACATACTGATGACAGCATCAAAGTGCCCATCATGTGCAAAAAATACCATACAGGCAGACGCTGTGACTGGTGAGATTTTTTGCCGAAACTGTGGCTATGTGGCAGCAGAAAAAATTGAAGAGGCAGGACCAGAATGGAGATCATTTTCAAACGACGAGTCTGACAAAAGTAGAGTTGGTGCAGCTACATCACTTACAATGCACGATATGGGATTATCCACTGTGATAGGGAGTGCAGACAAGGACGCAACTGGAAAGCCACTATCAGCATCAATGAAAAACTCTATTGAACGATTACGAACATGGGATAGCAGAACCCAAGCACATACATCCGCTGACAGAAACCTAAGACAGGCATTAAACGAGCTTGGTAAAATGAAGGACAAGATGGGTCTTGCAGATGCAGTAATAGAAAAAGCTGCATACATTTACAGAAAGGCAATGGAGAAAAAATTGGTCAGAGGTAGATCCATCCACGGGTTGATTGCCGCCTGTCTTTATGCAGCATGCAGAAACACAGAGACCCCAAGAACTCTAGATGATGTTGCAGAAAGCATTAACATTAGGCGAAAAGACGTAGCAAGATGCTACAGACTCATATACAAAGAACTAGATCTCAAAATGCCAGTAGCTGACCCAACAAAAGGAATAGCAAGAATTGCAAGCATGGCAAATCTTTCTGAGAAGACCAAGAGAAAGGCAATGGAGATACTAAACAAGGCTAAAGTGATAGGAATGGTTGCAGGCAAAGATCCAATGGGGCTTGCGGCAGCTGCATTGTATTTGGCATGTGTATCTAATGGTGAGATCAGATCGCAAAAAGACATATCGGTGGCTGCTGGAGTTACCGAAGTAACAATTCGAAATCGGTGTGTCGGATTAAAGGGATTATTAGACAAATAACATTCAAAATTTAAGGCGGCAAAATCAATTTACGACATGACAGATATAATATGGTCAGAGTGGCTCGACTATAATTCAGACCAAATATCAAAGATCCCCGAAGAATCCGGTGTCTACATGATGCATGCCGCAATGAAAATTCTCTACATTGGAAATGCAACAAATCTCAAACAAACAATCTCAGAATCACTAAATCATCCTTGCATTAAAGAGGCAAAGCGATTCAAGTATTCACTTACATCAAACCATAAACAAGTTGGAGATCAGATCCTAAAGGAATATCAAGAAAAACACAATAACAACCTGCCAAAATGCATGGAGTGAATGACGTGTTGTTTGAATCATTTAGACATACACAAGAATACTAACTAATTTGTCATTAATGTGAATAGGTCTGTTGGACCAATGCCATAAATTTCCCTTGCCAGACCAAATGGTATCCCCAATGGTCCTTCAGAACCATTTTTACAAATTAGGCTCAAAGTATGCAAATAAGTTAAAACACTACTAAGAACCGAATAAACTCTATGGCAGTAGAAGAACAAGATGGACGGCAAAAATTAGACAAGCTGATACACATTGGAGAGCTGACATCTCGAATCACACATGACATGCGCAATCCATTAACCGTCATAATCAACTACGCCACAATGGTTAAAAAAAATTCTAAAAACAAACTTGACAAAAAATCACTAGAACAGCTTGCATTAATTGAGGAAGAAGCAAGAAAAATGTATCATCAAATAGAGGATGTCCTAAATTATGTAAAATTACCACCATTAAAACTACAAACTCATTCTTTACACGATATTCTAAAAAAGGTCATAGAAAGAACACAGACATCAGACGATATCACAATTCACTTGCCAAAAAACAACCCACAAATTGTGTGTGACATTGACAAACTGGAAATTGTTTTTGTAAACTTGATCAGTAACGCAATTGAAGCAATGGGCAAATCCGGTACAATTACAATTAATGCGACAGAAACAAAGGACTACGTCACAATAGAAGTAGAGGATTCAGGCTTAGGTATCAGCGAAGGAAATTTGGAAAAGATTTTTGAGCCATTATTTACTACAAAGACAACTGGAACGGGTCTAGGTCTTGCAAGCTGCAAAAACATCATAGAACGACATTGTGGTACCATCTATGCAAAAAACAATCCGACTACATTTACAATAAAGCTGCCAAAAAACTAAATTGTGCTTTCTGCTTTTTTGCGTGAAAAAATAAAGATTCCAAGTCCGACGGCAATTACCGCCGGAATCACATAATACATTATAGAATAATCCACCGCTGTTGTTGATTCTGCTTTTTGGTCAAGCATAATATCGCTTGATTCTGCTGCAGATTCGTCTTTCGACATAAATGTCGAGCCTGGTTTCTCAAAACCAGAAATTACGATCTTGTTCTGAGTAGAGCCAGGCACATCAAATGCCACATGCCAATTACCTTCCTCATCCACACTTTGGATAAATTGGATAGCCTTCTCATCCACAGTGACTAGGAATTTTTCATTGTCTGAGAATTTTGGAAATTCAAAATTCACGTATGTTGGAAACCTAAACGAATTAACGCTTTTTAGTGAAAGTTTGGTTCCAGTCTCATCAAATCCTTTATCCACTACAAACCACGCAGTCGAATCATAACGAAAATTAAATTTTTCACCATCACGTATGGCATACATTGGAATAATTGTTTCATCTCCTAGTGCAAAGCAACTATAATAATGAACATCTTCCGCAACGGTAGGATCAGGATACATTGTAAATTCTATAATTTGTCTAGGATCTATTTTGTCGATTTTTTCAAGATTCATTGCAGTATCAATAAATGAGTTATTTTCTCCATGAATTGTTGCATAAACTTTGATGTTGTATTCAGTTTGGTTTCCTTTGTTGATTATTTTGCCCGTCAGGTGGCCATCTGCATGTTTTTTCAAAGTTCGGTCATAAACCACCTCTATTTTGGATTCTATTGTATCAAAACTTTGATTGAATGAAACATCAAAATTTGCAATTACTGCATTCAGTCCAGACACATCTAAGACTTTGATTTTAAATGGAATGTCCTTGTTTGGAAAAACTGTCGGTAGGCTTTGCGTTACGGAGATTTCTTTGGTGCCATCGACTATTGTCAGATAAACTGTAGGTAAAATTGCATAATGTTCAGTATTTTTTACTGCACCTACAACAGTGTAAACCCCATCAGAGTCATAATATCCCAAAATTTCATCGTCTGGAATCATTACATCCGCATACACATTGTGAGACAGTCCGCCCAATACAACAAACGCTAAAAGGATAATCAGATTGTTTTCCACGGCATGATAGTGCAATAATTCGTATCTTAAACTAATCTAATATTTTCACTTGCAATACTGCTCTATTATTTTAAGGGTCTCAAAGGGAAATTTGGCAAAGTGTAGATCTTTTTCTGCAGAGACGAGTAAAATCTCTTTTTTTATTGGAAAACTCATCACAATCACCTTGTCTCTGTAAGACATTGCAAATCTAACCGGACCTAGCTCTGAGTCAAACTCTTGTCTCATCCTCACGCGTAATGCAAGCTCCATGTAGAGCATTTCGTCTTTTTTGGTGTCTTCTAGTGTTTTTTTCCCTTCAGTCATACCCCCTGCTTCCAGGTGGCCCTTGGCATTAATCAAACCCACAAAGCGTATTGACGGGTCTAACTTTTTTACTGAATTACACAGTGCCTCTTTTTCCATTACAATTCCTCAACAATTTGATATAGCATATTAGAAGACGAACTATTTATTGCGATCTTGTGTATTTAATTTACATGTCACAAGACGTCAAGCTTCCGCTTGATTATTTCAAACACGCATCATTGTTCTGGACCGACTTACTACACCTCATGTCAGGCAAGCCCGTTGCGCTAACATCAGTAGGTCCATCAAGAAATTGGGCAAATGACGCAAAAAAAGTCATAACAGAACTAATTGATGCAAATGACGACTTGATAGAATTCAACCAAAGATTGACAGAATATTACAAACAACTCTCAGAAGCATGGGCAGAATCACAAAAAAAGGTAAATGCAAAAATCCCTACAATCCCACAAGATGTAGAACACCTAGAAGCATACAAACGAGTCTGGATTGACATTTTTGAAAACGATTTCACACAACTCTTTGACTCTGGAAAATTTGGTGAAAATTATGGTAAATTGGTTTCAGCGGAATTAGAATTGAGCAGGCATTGGGAGAATATCACTAATGTGATTCTGCATTCAATGAAACTGCCAACCAGAAAAGAAATTGATGAAGTCTACAAAGAGCTTCACGAATTAAGAAAAAGAATCACAAAATTAGAAAAGAACGAGGGAAAAACCAATGCAGAATGAAATGATTGACCCAAAACTAGTGGAAGAATTTCTTAGTTTTACAAAAAATGTAACGGAAGCGCCAAAGCTAGTACCAGCACCTGATGAAATAACATTAGAATCAACTCCATTTGATGTGGTATACGAGCAAGACAAAATGCGGCTACTTCACTACAAACCACTTGTTGAAAAACAAATCAAGACGCCTTTTTTGATCAGTTATGCGATCATCAATCGCTTCCACATTCTAGATATTCAGCAAAAGAAAAGCTGGGTCAGAAAACTACTTGAAAGCGGAATTGACGTATACATGATCGATTGGGGAACTCCATCAAACATTGACAAGTATCTTGACTTTGACGACTATGTCAATTTGTACATGGATAACTGTGTAGATTTTGTAAGAAAAGAAGCTCAGGTTGACAACATATCAATGCAAGGATACTGTACCGGTGGGACAATAGCCACAATTTACTCTGCAATACACCCAAAAAAGGTGCGTAATTTGGTAGTCACCGCACCCGTAATCGACGGCTGGAAGGACACCACGGTAGTTAGCAACATGGCAAAACACATGAAAATCGACATGCTAGTAGACACAATTGGAAACATGCCGCCAGAATTCATGTATTATTGCTTTTCAATTCTCAAGCCATTTGAACAAGGATTAGAAAAATATTACAAATTCTTCAAAAACATACATGATAAAGAATTTGTCGATAATTTCTTGCGTATTGAAAAATGGTTAAGTGATACTCCTCCCATCCCAGGTGAGTTATTCCGACAATGGATGAGAGACATTTATCAAGAAAATCTGCTAATTCAAAACAAAATGTATGTTGGTGGAAAGCAAATCGATCTCAAAAACATAACAATGCCGATTTTTGTACAAGTAGCAGTAGGCGATCATTTGGTTTCACCTGAATGCAGTATGCCAATATACTATGCAGTATCCAGTGAAGATAAAACCATGCGAGTATATCCAATAGGTCACGTAGGTATGATTGCTAGCTCTTTTTCACAAAAGCAAATTTTGCCTGAGCTTTGTCAGTGGATTAAAGAAAGATCTTAGGACTGACGTTTCTTTTTTTCTAGAGGAATCACAACTACTTGGACTAGGTCGCCTTCATTGATTCGCAGTGCATCACGTTCTGCTTCTGGAATTGAGATTCTTCCATTAC
>Ga0194120_10004986_pt1 | contig 19899 bp, 13 predicted proteins | sample TA2MahCa65mmetaG_FD_148642 | JGI IMG/M metagenome (GOLD analysis project Ga0194120, IMG submission 148642) | Freshwater microbial communities from Lake Tanganyika, Tanzania - TA2015019 Mahale Deep Cast 65m | ecosystem: Environmental > Aquatic > Freshwater > Lake | place: Tanzania: Lake... | reverse complement strand
CGACGCCAATCGTCAGCAGGTCCCAGGCCAACAGGCCGGCGCCGGCGAAGGTCATGAGGCCGAACAGCATGCGCCAGTGCATGGCCTGCTGGAACCAGGGGTGGTTCTGGGCCGTGAAGTAGCCGCCCCAGGTCGAGCCCTCGACCGCGCGCTCGATGAAGGACTGCTCGTAACCCGCGATCAGGAGCGCGACGGTCATGCCGATCACGCCGAAGTTCAGCAGGCCCATGGCCCATTTCCACTTCCAGCCGTTGCCGGGCAGGTCGCCGCCCATCCAGACGTCGCCGCGCCATTTCTGCACCGCCAGGTAGAAGAAGGCGATGATGATGGTGGCGTAGGCGCCGAAGAAGGCCAGGTGGCCGTGCGAGGCGGACCACTGGGTGCCGTGGGTGTAGAGATTGATCTGCGGCAGGGTGTGCATGAAGCCCCAGACGCCCGCGCCAAGGAAGTTGCCGAAGGTGTGGGCGATGATCCAGGCCAGCGCCGGGTGGTTGGTGCTGCGGAACTTGTGCACGCCGGCGTCATAGACCGAATGCACGACCATGGCGACCAGCGGGATCGGTTCCAGCGCCGAGAAGAAGCCGCCGATGGTCAGCCAGTATTCGGGGGTGCCGATCCAGAAGTAGTGATGGCCCAACCCCAGGATGCCGGAGCCAAACATCAGCGCGACTTCGATATACAGCCAGGTCTGCACGATCTTGCGGCGCGCGCCGATCAAGTGCATCAGGCTCCAGGCCATGATGCAGCCCACCAGCACTTCCCAGGTGGCTTCCACCCACAGATGGATGACCCACCACCACCAGTATTGATCGACGGTGATGTTGGTCGAATAGAACATGCCCGCCAGATACAGGCCGGCCAGCGCGACGAGATCCAGCGTCAGCACGCCGGAGATGCCGGACCAGCGGCCCTTGGAGAAGGTGCCGGCGACGTTGTAAAAGAACGCCAGCATCACGGCGACGATGCCGATGTCGGCCCAGCGCGGGGCCTCGATGTATTCACGACCTTCGTTGATCAGCCAGCGCGTGGTGTCATTGCCGGGACCGGTCTGCACTAGCAGGTAGACGAGCACGACGATGGTGACCGCGCCGGTGAGTACGTAGAAGGCGATGTTCCCCAGCTTGAGGCCGGCGATCTCGGTTCCGCTCTCCTCTTCCAGGAACCAGTAGACCGAGCCGATGAAGCCGTACAGCATCCACACCACCATGGCGTTGATGTGCACCATGCGGTTGACGCTGAAATCCAGCCAGTTGAACAGGAACCCAGGGATGATGAATTGCAGCCCGGCCAAGAGGCCGAACAGCAGTTGGGCGATGAAGAGGACCAGCGCCACGGCGAAGTATTTGACGGCGAGTTGCTGCCCACCGTTCAGATGCGGGCTGTCCAGCCGGGCGAAGGTGTCGGTGATTTTGCCGGGCAGTGCGGCGGCGATCTGGCTCATGGCTGCTCCTGTGCGTTCAGGGTCTTGAAGTTATGGGGGAAACCGTTGGTGTCGATGGCGCTCATCCATTTCAGGAAGGCGACCACGCCCTTGGCCTCCTCGTCGGTGATGCCCAGGTTGGGCATGCGCCGGCCGCTGCCAAAGGTGCGGGCATGGTTGGGCGGGTCCTTGAGGAAGGCCAGCATCTGCGTCTCGCGGTTGGCGGCGTCGATCCAGCCCGGGTCCAGCCAGGCCTTGGTCAGGTCGGGCGCGTAATAGGCGCCATTGCCCAACAGCGTGTGGCAGTTCATGCAATTCTTGGCCTGCGTGGTTTTCTTGCCCAGGGCGACCAGTTGCTCGGCTTCCGCCTCGGTCAGCTTCTTGCCGAACAGGGGCTCCTCGCCGCCGATGACCGGCATGTAGCGGTTGGCCTGCTTGTCGAAACGGTAGTCGACCGCCTGGTTGATGACGCTGTAGGCGGGCACACGTTTGCTGCCGGCGGAGACCTTCGACATGGAGTCGAAGGTCAGCAGGATCAGCAGCACGAACGAGCCGCCGGTCACCCAGATGGCGACCTTTTTCCAGAAGGGCTCGGAAGCCCAGAGTGGCGAGGGGTTCACGGGATTTTCTCCTTATTGTTGATGGAATGGGGGAATACGGGCCCGACGGCGTGGGTGACGTGGCAGAGGCGGAAGATCGCGCGCGGCGCGGCGAAATAGCCGGCCAGCATGATCAGGGTGAGCGCGGACCAGGCGCCGTCGAGGTGGGCGGTGCGCATCAGGGTCAGCACGCAGGCCGCCAGCACGGCATAGGCCAGCAGCGCCCCGCGCAGGTAGGCCGGGAGGTCGCGCAGCCGGCCCCAGGCATAGAGCAGCGCGTAGCAGGCGCCACTCAGGATGACCCCGGCGGAGACGAAGAAGGTCAGCAGGAAATCCTTGAGATCGACAGGCTGAATCATGGCGCCGCGCCTTCCGCGTCGGGGGCCGGCCACAGCCGCCGGCCGGGGCCGTCGCTGGGCAGGCACTGGTAGATCTCGCGGATGTGCAACACCACCAGGGAGCGGGCGGGGAGGTCGGGTTTTTCCGCCCGGGCTCGCGTTTTCATCGTCTCGTATTCTTCACCCTCCGTATGAATGGTGATATCGCCCTTGATCTGCACGCACAGTTTGGGATCCTTGGACCAGACATACAGCGCGGCGCGGGGATTTTCCCGGAGGTTGGCGAGCGTCTTGTCGAAATAGTTGTCGGCAATCCAGAGCGTGTCGCTGGCGGCCACCCACACGAATTTGACGGGGATCACATTCGGGATACCCGACAGGCTGGCGGTGGCGAACGGGAATAGTTCGGTACGGGCAATGGCTTCTTGCATGTGCGGAGACAACATGATGAGACTCCTTCTTGGCGTATTCAGGTTGGATGGACAGGGTGGATGACGACGCTGGGTCAGCGCGGAACCCGTCGGAACGGCTGCGGCAGTTCGCTCGATTTCGCCGACAGGGCCTGGGCCACCAGGCGCGCCTGTTCTTCCTCGTGCTTCTTGTGCGAACCGGTCGCCACGGCCGCCGCCGCCGGGCGCCCCACATAGGTGGGCACGACCGTGGAGCGCCCCAGTTCCTCGAGGATATTGATCAACCGCGGCAGCACGAAGGTCCAGGCACCCATGTTGGCCGGCTCCTCCTGGCACCACAACACCTCCGCCCGCGTGTGGCGGGCGATCTGCTCCAGTACGGACAGGCGCGGCCAGGGATAGAGCTGCTCGATCCGCACCAGGGCGACCGTGTCGAGGCCCCGCCGGCGCCGGTCCTCCAGCAGTTCGTAGTAGATCTTGCCGGAACACAGCACCAGCCGGGTGATGGCGGCCTCGGGCTGGAGGGGCTGACTTTCCGGCAGCACCCGCTGGAAACCGGTCCCCGGGCCGAGGTCCGCCAGGTCGGAGATCGCCAACTTGTTGCGCAGCAGCGACTTGGGCGAGAACAGCACCAGCGGCTTGCGGAAATTGCGGCACACCTGCCGGCGCAGAGCATGGAAATAATTCGCGGGGGTGGTGCAGTTGAGCACCTGGAGATTGTCCTCCGCGCACAACTGGAGATAGCGCTCGGGTCGCGCCGAGGAATGTTCGGCGCCCTGGCCATCGAAGCCGTGCGGCAGCAGCAGCACCAGGCCCGAGAGCCGGAGCCATTTGGATTCTGCCGCCGCGATGAACTGGTCGATGATGACCTGCGCGCCATTAGCGAAATCGCCGAACTGCGCTTCCCACAGGACCAGCGATCCGGGGTCGGCCAGCGAATATCCGTATTCAAAACCCAGTACCGAAGCCTCGGACAAAGGGCTGTCGATAACCTCGAAAAATGACTGGCCCGGGCCGATATGGTTGAGCGGAATGTAGCGGTGTTCATCCGCCTGATCGATCAGCACCGCATGCCGTTGGGAAAATGTGCCCCGCCCCGAATCCTGGCCGGATAACCTTACGGGTACGCCTTCCGCCAGCAGGGTGCCGAACGCCAGCGCTTCCGCGGTTGCCCAGTCGATGCCTGTCCCGGCGTCCAACATCGCGGCCTTGGCGTCAAACTGTCGGCGCAGCCGGGGGTGAAGATTGAAACCTTCCGGCAACCGTGTCAGGGCCGCGCCCACACTGCGCAGCGACTCCGGCGTGACCGCCGTCTGCGACTCGCGCATCTCCTCCTCGCCGCTCAGCGTCTTGTAGCCCTCCCAAGGCCCTTGCAGCCAGTCGGCGTGCTGGACCTGATAATGACGGGAGGCCTCGAATTCCGCGCTCAGGTGTTGCTGGAAGTCAGCGACGAGTTGATCGGTCTCTTCACGGGACATCACCTGCTCGCGGATGAGTTGCTCCGCATAGATCGCGCGGGTCGTCGGCTGGCTGCCAATCGCGCGGTACATCCGGGGTTGGGTGAACGCCGGTTCGTCCGCCTCGTTGTGGCCATAGCGGCGATAGCAGAACATGTCGATCACCACGTCCCGCCGGAACTTGCAGCGAAACTCGGTGGCGATTCGGGCGATGTGGACGACGGCTTCGGGATCGTCGCCATTGACATGGAAGATCGGCGCCTGCACGGTCTTCGCGACGTCGGAGGAGTAGGGGGACGAACGCGAAAAGACCGGGTTGGTGGTGAAGCCGATCTGGTTGTTGATGATGAAGTGGATAGTGCCGCCCGTCCGGTAGCCTTGGAGTTCGGAAAGGCCCAGACATTCCGCCACGAGCCCCTGGCCGGCGAAGGCGGCGTCGCCGTGAAGCAGGATGGCCATCGACCGTGCGCGGTCCGCATCGCCGGACCGTGTCTGCCGGGCGCGGATTTTACCCAGCACCACCGGATTAACGGCCTCCAGATGCGAGGGATTGGCGGCCAGCGAGAGGTGGACTTCGTGACCATCGAAACTGCGATCGGCCGAGGCGCCGAGGTGATACTTCACGTCACCCGAACCCTGGACGTCCTCCGGGTGCGACACGCAGTCATCGAATTCCGCCATGATCGCCCGATAGGGTTTCAGCATGATGTTGGCCAGCACGTTGAGTCGACCCCGGTGCGACATGCCAAGGTCGATATCGCGGACGCCCAGGTGCGACGCCCGCTTCAGGATCTGCTCGAGGGCCGGAATTGTCGACTCTCCGCCGTCCAGACCGAAGCGCTTGGTGCCGGGGTACTTGAGATGCAGAAAGCGTTCGAAGCCCTCGGCCTGGGTCAGCCGTTCGAGGATGGTCCGCTTGCCCAAATCGGTGAAGTGGGTCTGGTTGCCGATGCTTTCGATGCGCTGCTGGATCCAGGCCTTTTCCTCGGGGTCCTGAATGTGCATGAATTCGACGCCCACGGATCCACAATAGGTCTGTTCGAGAACCCTCATGATTTCCCGCGGCGTCGCCGTTTCCAGCCCCAGCACCTGATTGATGAAGATAGGACGGTCCATGTCCTCTTCCGCAAAGCCCCAGGTCTTCGGATCGAGTTCAGGGTGGTACTTCCCGCCTTCCAGACCCAGCGGGTCGACTCGGGCCAGCAGATGGCCGCGTACCCGGTAGACACGGATGATCATCAGCGCTCGGATGGAATCGAGGGTTGCCTGGCGAACGGCGGGATCGTCGAGGAGGCCGGGGTCGCCCGCCGCACGGGCCGCGAGGCCGAGCGCCGCCGTGCCGTCCGGGTCCACGGCATGCGCCAACAGCGGGCCCGCGGGATCGGGCAGGCCGGCGAAAAGGGCCGCCCAGGTCGCATCCACGGAGTGCGGGTCGGCGAGAAAGCAATCGTACAACTCGGCAAGGTACGGCGCGTTCTCGGTATTCAACAAGGATTCAATGGCGCTGGACATCGGTTTGTCAGGAGTCATGCCGGCTCCACGGCGGTTTGGCCGCCGGGATCGGAAGTGCGGATGGGTATCCGCGAGTATGAATAATGCTGGGGTTCATACGGCATTGACAGTCAGCCTCGCCCAGTACGGGATCACTGGGCATTCAGCCGCGGTCGCAGCAGAATCGGCGTGTAACACCAGATGAACAGGGCATGGGCGACGATCCAACAACCGACGGAAAGCCACAGCCAGTCAGGGTCTATGGTTGCGAGGAGACGGCTCAGCCCACCCAGCAGGATCAGCACAAACGCCAGGGTCATGGCGGGGAACGCTTGCAGGCGCCGCCCGGTATGGCCCAACGCCACGCGAGCGGCGACGCCCAGGATGAGGGTTCCGATCGCGCCATAGCCCAGCGCATGCAGGCCACGATCCAGTCCGGGCGACTCGCCCAGTATCCCGAGGCCCAGCAGCAGGAACCCGAGCGGAATCCAAGCATAGCCTACATGCAAAATCCACAGCAGGGGTTCCCGCCGCGCCAGCCAGCCGCGCCAGCGCAGCAGCCGCAAGGCTTGTGTCACGCCCGCCAGTAGGCCCAGCCAGCCGGTCGCCGGCGCTAGCGGCCAGAGAACGAAGGAGATGGCGAATGTGGCGGTGATCAGCACCACGCCGAGATCGACGCGGTCGAACCCCGGCGGCGTCACGGCGATTTCGGGCCGATTGAGCCGTAGCCAGTTCTGGGTGAACGCCGGAATGATGCGGCCGCCGACGACGGAAATCATCCCCAGCACCAGGAACAAACTCGCGCGGAGGCAGGCATCTTGAATCTGGGCATAGCCCGAGGTTGCGAAGAACATGGCCTCCACCAGCACAAAACCGGAGAGCACGCCCAGCACCTTGTAATTCCGAACATTGCCGGCGCCCACCACTTCCCGCGTCATCAAGCCCAGCAAGCCGCACCAGAACAGCAGGCTGCCCAAACCCCACAGGGCCCAGCCCGCGGTTCCCGGCAGCCAGGCGCCGGCGCGAGCCATCAGCCAGGTTACGCACAGCGCCTGCAGCGGCCCGCCGCTCACCGGTGGTCGTCCGGTCCAGGTGGCTACGGCGGTCAGCAAAAAACCGGCAATCGCGCCGCCGGCATAGCCTAGCAGCATCTCGTGCCCGTGGACGATCCGGGCGGCCAGCGGGTCGGGCCAGACCATCAGGCCCGCGAGAAACAGACCCCAGGCCGCGATCAGGGCGATGGCCAAGCTCGCCACTAACAGGAAGAAGGGGCGAAAGGCGTGGCTAAAGAGAATGGTCACGTTGAGGGCGGATACGGATATTTTCGTTGAGGTTTTCAGGCGAAACCGCAGCCATCTGCGGGATGGTGGCTATCCGATCTGGTTGACGAGGCAAGTGCGTAAAGCGCACTAAAATTGAGTATCACAATCGATGTACTTATTATGCATGGATTTTACCGGTCTTGAGTTGGGTGATCAATGGCCGGGGACGACAGTTGATGCGACTGCCGCCGGCCAGGGTGGACCGCGATGGGTAAGCCACTAGTCGAGCCGGAATCAGCAGGTTTTCCGGGGGGCATCGCGGGGGAGCGGCGACTTTTCCTTCAGCCAGCCCCGGGCAGCCGAATCGGGCGGACTCCCGGGACTCGCCGAGGGTCAGGCTTGAGGCTTGGAGGTCAGGCGCGTCAGCGCCCCCTTGTGCTGAAGGAGGTCCTGCACGGAGTATTGGTCGAGGGTCTCGAGAAACCGATCCAGGGCATCGCCGAGCAGGGTCTTGAGGTTGCAAATGGGCAGAATCCGGCAGCCGTTCTCGTCCGCATTGAAGCACTCTACAATGTCGAAGTTGCCTTCCATTTGCCGGATGACCTGCCCAAGATTGATGGTCTCCGGGTTGCGCGCCAGGGCCAGGCCACCGTTTTTGCCGGGGACACCGCGGACGAACCCAGCGGCGGTCAAACGTTGCGCGATTTTCATAAGATGATTGCGCGAAATGTCGAAGGCGTCGGCGATTTCCGCGATAGTCACCAGACGGCCCCGATGCAGGCCCAGATAGATCAGCACCCGCAGTGAAAAATCGGTATAGCGCTTCAGGTGCATCGGCCTATTTCAGTTGGAAAGCCCTGATTGTAGCGGCAAACTAAAAATCGATTGACAGGACGTGGGATGAATACTGGATTTTTCAGGCATGGTTGCGCTCCCCGCGCGCTAAGGCCGCACACGAGCCAGCCCGGCCATGATGTTCCCGCGACGCATCGACCGCCGGGCATCGAAGCCATTCCTACAAGCAAGTCTGACCAGAGGATACGGCCATGTCACTGATCAATCGGTTATTGCCCCTCATCATCCAGGATCCGGTCAATCTTGGCCATAAAGCCAAGCTGCTGGGCGCGCTGGCCTGTCTTGTCAGCATCTGGATGATCGCGGCGCTGAGCCATTCCCTGAACCTGGGCCCTGCTTATCCACTCATGGTCGCTTCCATGGGAGCCTCGGCGGTGATGGTTTTTTTTTGCCACATAGTCCGCTGGCGCAGCCCTGGCCCCTGGTGGGCGGACATCTGCTGTCGGCGGCGGTTGGCGTCGCCAGCGTCCAGTACCTGCCCGATAGCGTGACCGCTTGCGCCGCCGCCATGGGCGGCTGCGTGCTGGGCATGCTGGCGCTGCGCTGCCTGCACCCGCCGGGCGCGGCGACCGCCCTGACCCCGGTGATCGGCGGGCCGGCGATACAGGCGCTGGGGTTCGATTACGTGGGCCTGCCGGTGGGGATGAGCGTGGCACTGCTGACCCTGATGGCCCTGATCATCAACCGATGGCTGCTCAAGCAGCGCTATCCGGTGTGGCCGGCCATCCAGCCCCCGCCCACGGTGGAAAATCCACGCGCGGTGTTTGCCGAAGGTGATTTGCGACATGCGCTGAAAAACCTGGACACCTTTGTCGACGTCACCCTGGATGACCTGAGCCAGTTGCTCGGGGATGCCGAGCAAAACAGCTTCAGACGCTTTTTGGGCGAGCAGTATTGCCGGGATCTCATGGATCGGGAGGTCCACCGCGTGGAATATGCCACGGAGGTGGAGGACGCCTGGAAATTGATGCAGCGCCATCGGCTCAAGTCCGTGCCGGTGGTTGACGGCCATCAGCGCGTGATCGGCATCGTGACCTGGAACGACTTCCTGAAATACATCAAGCTGACCGAGGGACAGAGCTTCAAGGACGGCTTTCTCGCCTTCTTCCGCCGGACGCCCGGTGTCACCGCGGATAAACCGGAGGTCATCGGGCATGTCATGACCGCGCCTGTCACCGTGCTGCGAGACGACTGCTCCATTGCCGAGCTCATCCCGCTCATGGCGTTTCAGGGCTTGCGGCAAATTCCCATCGTCGATGCCGAACGGCGGTTGGTCGGCATGGTGCATCCCTCCCGTCTCATCGCCGCGCTCTACCGTCGGCAACTGGCTTCCCGGACCGTGAAACCCCGCTCCAGCCAGTCATCGAACACCTGAAAAATACGGGTCATAAGCACTCGATGAGTGCGCGCGCTCCCCGGCCGTGGCGTGGCCGGTGGACAGCACGGCGGGCGCGATCTTGCGGCGCGCCGGCCTGGTGAGCGCCCGCCACCGCCGGCGCAAGACCCCGCCCCTGAGCGCCCCGCTCGCCCACTGTGACGGGGCCAACGCGGTGTGGAGCGCCGATTTCAAGGGTGACTTTGACTGGGGCGACGGACAGCGCTGTTATCCGCTGACGGTGACCGACAACCCTAGTCGCTACCTCTTGCAATGCCGCGCCCGACCCATACGGGGGTCCAGCCGTGGTTCGAATGGGTGTTTCGGGAATACGGACTGCCGGCGGCCATCCGCACGGACAACGGCGCCCCCTTCGCCTCGCGCGCCGCCGGCTGTCGGCCTGGTGGGTGCGCCTGGGGATTCGCCCCGAGCGTGCCGAACCGGGCCGACCCGACCAGAATGGGCGCCACGAGCGGATGCGCCGCACGCTGAAAGAGGCCGTGGTCGTCCCGCCCGCCGCCACCCTGACCGAGCAGCAGCGCTTCAATCGGTTCGTGACCGAGTACAACACCGAACGCAGTCACGAGGCCTTGGACCGACGCACGCCCGCGGAATGTTATGTGCCTTCGCCGCGCGCCTACCCGACCCAACCGCCGGAGCTCGATTATGCCGCCACGACCACGGTGCGCAAGGTACGACAGAACGGTGAGGTCAGGTGGAAGGGCCGTTGGGTGTTCCTGTCCGAGGTGCGGGTCGGCGAACCGGTGGGCTTCGTCCCACGCGATGACGACGAGGACGTCTGGGAGGTGTTCTACGGCTTTCATCCCTTGGGACTCTTCCATGAACGGACCCTTGAACTCAGCCCCCCTAGCCATTGGCATGGAAAAGGGGAGAATTTGTAAACCATGCGCGGCTTGCACGATGCGGAAGTTATTTGCAACCATATCCAAGCCTAGCAAGATTGGGCGCCGGGAATTACGGGTGATTTTTGCGCGGAGGTTACTATGAAAATGAGGTACGTCGTGGGCAGGTTGTGGCTGGTGTTTTTGCTGATGGCTGGAGGGGTGTCGGCAGACGAGATCGCGGTGGTCAAGCCCGAGGACGTCGGGCTGTCTTCGCAGCGATTGGGCAGGGTCAGCCGCTTCATGCAGGAGTACATCGATCAGGAGAAGATGGCCGGCTCCGTGGTGTTGATCGCGCGCCATGGCAAGATCGCTTATTTCGAGCCTTTCGGCCAGGCGGACATGGGTAAACCGATGCGGCGCGATGCCATGTTCCGGGTGTGTTCGATGACCAAGCCGGTGGTGACCGTGGCCATACTGCAGTTGTACGAGGAAGGCAAGCTGCTGTTGTCCGATCCGGTCGCCAAATACATCCCCGAGTTCGCGCATCCCAAGGTGGTCGAGATGCAGCCGCCGGGTTCCGATCCCGCTTACCGCCTGGTTCCGGCCAAACGCGACATCACCATCAAGGACTTGTTGACGCATACCGCGGGCCTGCCCTATCCCTTCGCCTCCGAGTGGTATCCCAAGGATCGCCTGCTGCGGGTGATGCACGATCTGTACGCAGAGGCCGACATCAGCAGCGGCATGTACGAAACCGAGGGCACGGTGGGCGACATGGTCAAACGGCTGGCGCGCCTGCCGCTGGCCAGTCAGCCTGGCGAGGCGTATATATATGGCATGGCGGCGGATGTGTCCGGTTATCTGGTGGAGGTGGTTTCCGGCATGAAGCTGGATGACTATATCCGCGAGAAGATATTCAAGCCGTTGAAAATGGATGACAGCTATTTCTTCGTGCCCGAGAATAAGCAGGAGCGGATGGCGACGGTGTTCAAGAGCGACTGGAAGGGCTCGCTGGAGAAAGTGAGCGAAGGCCCGCACCGCGAAGGCGATTATGTCTATTCGCCGAGTTTTCAGATTCGCGGCCCGAAGACCTTTCTGTCCGGCGGTGTCGGCATGGTGACGACACCCTATGATTACTTCCGCTTTGCCCAGATGTTGCTGAACAAGGGCGAGCTGGATGGCCAGCGGATCCTCGGGCGCAAGACGGTGGAGTTGATGCTGACCAATCAAATCGGGAATTTTTACGAAACCACGCTGCATGACGAGGGCTGGAAGTTCGGACTCGGCTTGGGCATCCAGGCGGACCGCGAACACCATGTCGACGCCGGTAGCGTCGGTACCTTCGAATGGGCGGGTCTGTATTCAACCCGCTTCAGCGTCGACCCCAAGGAAGAGAAGATCACTATCTTTCTGTCACAGACCCATCCCTTCAACCATCATTTCGAACTCTGGGACAAGCTGCTGGTGCTGTCCAATTCGAGTATCAGTGACTAATTCCCAACGAGGTCCATCATGAAAGCAATAACACAAAACCACACGGCCTGGCTGCTCGGCTGGTGCGTCCTGTTCTGGCTGGGATTTTCCGGCGCGGCGCAGGCGACGGCGCCGCGTGTCGCGCCGCGGATGTTCGGTGAGGAAAAGAAGGCGGATATTCTGCAATATCGGCTGGAGGCTAATAATGCCGCCGTGGCGGCGGAAGACAAACTGCTGGCGGAGCTCGTCACGGCGTCCTTCGCCGCAGTCGAAAAAGCGCCGCAACTGGATATGCAACCGGCGCGCCAATTAGCCAAATACGCCCTGTTCAATGGCGAGGTCGCGGCCTTGATCGGCAGTCCGCAAGACTTTGCCGATAAGGAAAAGAAACGCTACCGCATCATCGTTTTCTACCTACGCGGCGGCAAGGCGGATGGCGCGGAGGTTGCGCTGATCTTCAACAAGAGTCATGCCAGTGGGGACGAGTTGAGCAAGGCTTTTGATGCTGGCTTGCGCAAGTTGATCGCCAGCGGCAAATACCTTGAGTTGCTGGAAACCAGTCACGGCAAGGGAACCTTGCCGGCGGATTATGTGGACAGCCTGAAACGGCATCATCCGGATTGGAAATAGACCGGGTGATGAGCAGGCGTGTCCTTGCCGCCCTGTGGGCGGGATTGTTGCTGTGTCCCGGCATTGGCTGGACGGAGAGCATCGTCTTTCAATCGACCGACACGCCGCCCATCTGGTCGCCCGCCTTGCCCGATGGCGGGCTGGGCGGCAGCCTGTTGCGTCTGGTGTCCGAGGCGGCGGGTGTGAGTTACACGACCGAATACCTGCCGGTGAAACGATTCCGCTCAAGTCGGGCGCCCTATATCGTCGGCGATCCCGATATTCTCGAAGATACCAGGGGCAGGGCGATTTTTCCCATCGGCGTGTTTCACTCGGCTTTCTTCTTTCATCAGCCCCACCAGCCGCCGCAACGCTTCGCCAACATGGAAGCGATGCGCGGCCATGTGTTGGGGGTACTGCGCGGCACCCTGGAGGACAAGGCTGCTTTCGAGGCGGCCGGGGTGCGGGTCGAAGAAAGCGATTCGATGGCATCCTTGGTGCGCAAGCTTGAGCGCGGGCGACTGGATGTTGCCATCATGGTGACGGCATCTGGCTTGCATGTCATCAGGGAACTGTTTCCGCTACGCACCCAGGAATTTGCCAATGTCGACATCCCGGGAACGGAGCGACCGATCACGATCATGATAGCCACCGGGGATGCCGAGGGCCAGGAGGTTGCACGCCATTACCGTCGGGCGCTGGAGATGTCGCTGTCCAGCAAACCTTACCATGCGTTGTTGCAGCGCTTTTATGGGAAGGGCGTGATGCCTGCTTCGAGTGACGAATTGAAAAAATTCATCAAATTCTATGCCGATACTTGGGAAGAGTGAATGCGCGCGGTGTGTCCCTCGCGTGTTTGATGCTGGCCATGGATAAACCAAAGCATAAACCCAGGTCGCTATACCGGCGACTGAGCATGACCATACTCGCCGTGGTGACGCTGGTGGCGTTCACCCTGAGTCTGGCCGATTACTACTATCTATCCGAGCGGAGTGATGCGGCTTATCAACAGAAGGCGGATGACTATTCCGCCTCGTTGCGCGATACGCTGGAATGGCCGTTGTGGAATCTGGACTATGAGCTGATACGCCAGATTGGCCAGACCTTCTCGTCCAATCCTGAGGTGGCATTCCTCGACATCCGGGATGATCGCGAGCAACTCGTCTATCACTTGCAGGATTATGCCGGGCAACGGATCAGTCGCACCATCCCGATAGAGCACGAAGGCAAGCCGGTCGGGAGTGTCGAGCTCGGCCTCTCGCAGGCTGAAGCCTCGCGGCAGGATCACACTTTGCTGCTGCTCAGCCTGCTGAATGCACTTTTGTTGATTAGCGCGCTGATGCTGGTGTTGCGGGCGGTCTGGATGCGCCAACTGAAAAAACCGATCGAGGTCGTGCTGAGCTTCACCAAAGGGATCGTCGCGGGGCAATACCGGCATATTGAATTGCCTAGAACTTATAGCGAATTCGAACCCATCGTTTCCGCCTTGGGGAAGATGTCCGAGGCCGTGGCGAACCGGGAAGAGGCATTGCGTAATAGCGAAGAGCGCTTGAAACTGGCAACCTCCGCGGCGGAAATCGGTATCTGGGATTGGGACATCATCAACAATGTTCTGCTTTGGGATACGTCCATGTATCGGCTTTATGGCATCCGTGAAGGTGAGTTTGGTGGCGCCTATCAGGCATGGATCCAAGCCCTGTATCCCGAGGATCGCGACTACACCGAGGGGGAAATCCAGGCCGCGCTAAGAGGCGAACGGGAATATGCCCCGGAATTTCGCATCATGCGACCGGATGGCTCGGTACGGCATATCGTGGCCGCATCGAAAACCTATCGGAACGAAGCTGGTCAACCCATGCGCATGATCGGTACGAATATCGACATCACCGCGCGCAAGCAGGCCGAGGAGCGTTTGCGCGAGAGCGAACACAAACTGCTCACCATTTTGGACAACACCGATGCCTATATCTACCTCAAGGATGTGAACGGACGCTATCTGTTTGCCAATCGCCCGGTGCGGGAGTTGTGGCATGCCGGCCTCGACGAGATCGTCGGTTGGGGCGACGAGAACTTTTTCGATGCCGCGACGGCGGAGAATATCCGCAACAACGACCAGCGGGTGCTGGCCGGGGGAGAGATCCTGAGAACCGAGGAGTTCAATACCGTTGCGGCTACCGGGGAACAGGCAATCTACCTGTCCACCAAACTGCCGCTGCGAAAGGATGACGGCAGCACCTATGCCTTGTGCGGTATTTCGGTGGACATCACCGAGCGCAAACATGCGGAGGAAGAGCTCCGGCGCTACAAGGATCATCTGGAAGAAAAGGTTGAACAGCGCACCGTGGAACTGGTTCAGGCGCGCAACGCCGCCGAGGCCGCCAACCGGGCCAAATCGTTATTTCTGGCCAACATGTCGCACGAGTTGCGCACGCCGCTGAATGCGATCCTCGGCTTCTCCGAGATGATCGGCCGCGACCGCACGATATCGGATGCCATCAAGGAAAGGGTCGGCATCATCAACCGCTCCGGCGAGCACCTGCTGTCGATGATCAACGACGTGCTCGACCTGTCCAAGATCGACGCCGGCAAGGTCGTGGTGCAGCCGGAAGCGATGGACTTGCCGGCGCTGATCGAAGACATCTTCCGCATGTTCGAGGTACGCGCGGCTACGGCCGGGCTGCGCTTCAGCATGGAACTGGCGCCGGACATCGCCCGCTACATCACCGTCGATGGCAAGAAGCTGCGGCAGGTGCTCATCAATCTGCTGGGCAACGCGGTGAAGTTCACCCAGGAAGGCGGTTTCTCGCTGCTGGCCCGTACCCTACCCGTGGACGGCGATCCAACGGCCCTGCGGCTGCATCTGGAAGTCAGGGACAGCGGCCCCGGCATCCCGGCGGATCAGCTCGAACATCTTTTCAAACCCTTCGTGCAACTCGCCGCGACCGCCAGTTCGCAAACTGGCACCGGCTTGGGTCTATCCATCAGCAAATCGCTGGTTGAACTGATGGGCGGCCGGATCGGCGTGGAGAGCTCGCTCGGCAAGGGCGCACTGTTCTGGGTGGACTTGCCGGTGGCCGTGACCAAAGGTCTCCAGGCGCAGTCGGCTCAAGCAACGGCGCCGGATGTCGAAGGGCTGGCGCCGAACCAGCCCGCCTGGCGCATTCTGGTGGCCGAGGACAACGTGGAGAACCGCCTGCTGCTGGTCAGCCAACTGCATGCGGTGGGGTTTGACGTACGCGAGGCCGAGAACGGCCAGGAGGCGGTCGCCCTGTTCGAGCAATGGCAGCCGCACCTCATCTGGATGGACATACGCATGCCGGTGATGGACGGCTACGAGGCCACCCGGCGTATCCGCGCCCTGCCGGGTGGCGACGCAGTCAAGATCGTGGCGCTCACGGCCAGTGCGTTCCGGGAGCAGCGCCGGAAGATCCTCGATGCCGGCTGCAACGAGGTGGTGCACAAGCCCTGCCGGGCGCATGAGATATTCGAGACCATGGCTACATTGATCGGGGCGCAATATGTTTATCAATCCAGGCCCGAGGAGCACGCTGCCGTTCCCCCGGCATTCAAAGAGGAAATGCGCGCAGCGGCTGCTTCACTGCCAGAAGCGGTGCGAAGTGAATTGATTGAAGCGGCACAACTGGGGGACTGCGATCGATTCATGTCGCAACTGAAATCGACTCCCCCGCGCAGCCCGGCGCTGCTGGCGCTCAAAGCGCTGGCGGAAGCGTTTCAGTTCGACCAGGTTCTGGATGTGCTGAATCCGGAAGACCGCTCATGGAAGAAGGGAGATGACAAATGGTCGAAATAGTTGCCGATGCCGGAAGTGCGGGACAGGAAGCGGATATTCTGGTGGTCGACGACACCGTGGAGAATCTGCGGCTGGTGGTGAACTTGCTGCACGAGGCAGGATACAAGGCGCGAGCGGTGCCCAACGGCGAGATGGCGCTGCAGGCAGTCGCCAAACGCCCGCCAGACCTGATCCTGCTGGATATCCGCATGCCGGGAATGGACGGGTTCCAGGTATGCCAGACGCTGCGCGATAAACCGGAATATCGCGATATCCCGATCATTTTCCTGAGTGCGCTGAGCGAGGACGCCGACAAGCTGCATGCCTTCCAGGTGGGCGGGGAGGATTACATCACCAAGCCGTTCCAGACCCCGGAGGTGCTGGCCCGGGTCAGGACTCATCTGGAGATCGCGCGCAACCGCAAGGCGCTGGCGCAGGCCACCAATGTCCTCGAGCAACTTGCGCGCGAGCGGGCTGAGGAATCACCGGGGCAGTCAGAGGCGGCCCCCGCGCCTGTTCGTGTGACGCCCGAGACTGGGGCCGACATCCTGGTGGTGGAGAATGATCCGGGAACGGTGCGGGTGTTGGCGGACATGTTGCGTCAAGCCGGGTACAAGGCGCGCAGTGTGCCGAGCGGTGAGTTTGCATTGCTTGCCGCGACCAAGCAACCCCCCCACCTCATCCTGCTGGACATTCGTTTGCCGGGAATGGATGGCTACCAGGTATGCCAGGAACTGCGCCGGCACATTTCCTCCCATGAGATTCCGATCATCTTCCTGTCGCAGATGTCCGAAACGGTCGACAAGGTGCGTGCCTTTGAAGTGGGAGGGCAGGACTACATCACCAAGCCTTTCCGTACTTCCGAGGTACTGGCGCGGGTCAATATTCAATTGCATTTGAGACGCATGCAGCAAGGGCTGGAGCAGATGGTGGCCGAGCGGGCCGCCGAATTGCTGAGCACCAACGTTCAGTTGAGGGTCGAGCTGGCTGAACGCAAGCGTGCGGAAGAGGCTTTGCGCGAGAGCGAGGCGATGCTCAATTCACTGATCGAGCACTTGCCTATCGCAATGCTGGTGGATGTCGGCATCGAGGCGGACGAATATATTGTGACGATGAATCGCGAGTTCACGGCGCTTTTCGGCTACACCCTGGCCGACGTGCCCGACCTTCGCCACTGGTGGCCGCTGGCCTACCCGGACGAAACCTACCGCGAGGCGGTTCGCGCCGAATGGCTGAAGCGCGCGGAACGGGCCATTGCCACGCAGGGCAAGATCGAGGCCATGGAAGTCACGGTGAGTTGCAAGGACGGCTCCACCCGCCATGTGAGCGTCAGCCTGTCCTCGGTCGGCGAGAAGAACATCGTCACTTTCGTGGATTTGACCGAACTCCATCGCCATCGCCACCAGTTGGAGCAGTTGGTGGAAATCCGCACCCGGGAACTCGCCCAGGCGCTCAAGCAGGCCGAGGCCGCCAGCCAGGCCAAGAGCGCCTTCCTCGCCAACATGAGCCACGAGCTGCGCACGCCGATGAACGCCATCATGGGCATGACCGACCTGGCGCTGCGGCGGGCCGGCGACCCGAAACAGATCGACCAGCTCGGCAAGGTCAAGAATGCCTCCGCGCATCTCTTGCATGTCATCAACGACATCCTCGACATCTCCAAGATCGAAGCCGAACGCCTGCGCCTGGAACAAGTGGCTTTCACGTTGGCCGAGACGCTGAAGAACGTGATCGGCCTGATCGGCCCCAAGGCCACGGAAAAGGGCCTGAAACTCCTGGTCCGGCTGGATGAAGGCCTGCCGGGACGGCGTTTCAGCGGCGATGCCACGCGCCTGGGGCAAATTCTGCTCAACCTGACCGGCAACGCCCTCAAGTTCACCGACCGGGGGGCGATCACCGTGCGCGTCGGCGTGGTCGAGGAAGGCCCCGACGACGTCTTGCTGCGCTGGGAGATTGCCGACACCGGGATTGGTATTTCGCCCGAGGACCAGCGCAAGCTCTTCACCGCCTTCGAGCAGGCCGACGGCTCGATGACGCGCAAGTACGGCGGCACCGGGCTGGGCCTGGCGATCAGCAAGCGCCTGGTGCAGATGATGGGCGGCGAGATCGGCGTCGACAGCCGGGTCGGGGAGGGCAGCACCTTCTGGTTCACCGTCCGGCTGGCCCGGGCCGGGGAGGGGGCGGCCCCGGCGGCGGCCAGTGCCGGCGAGGATGCGGAAACCCGCCTGCGGGAAGGTTTTGCCGGCGCGCGCATCCTGCTGGCCGAGGACGAGCCGGTCAACCAGGAAATGGCGCGCGCCATGCTGGAAGCGGCCGGTTTGGTGGTCGATCTGGCCGAGGACGGCCAACAGGCGCTGCAACTTGCCCGCCAGAACCGCTATGCGCTGATCCTGATGGACATGCAGATGCCGGTGCTCAACGGCGTCGATGCAACCCGCGCGATCCGCGCCGATTCGCTGAACACGGCGACGCCGATCCTGGCCTTGACCGCCAGCGCCTTCGACGAGGATCGCGCGATCTGCCTGGCGGCGGGGATGAACGAGCACATCGCCAAGCCGGTCGAGTCGCAGTTGCTGTATAAAACCCTACTGACATGGCTGGAGAAGACAGGATGAAGCCCGACCTTACCGCGCACCCCCCCCGCACCTTGCTGCCTCTTTTTGGGTGGCTGATAGGCGCATTCGTCATCTTCATCATCACCTTCGTTTTCTATGTCAAAGCCGAGAAATACATCGACCGCGCCAACGAAACGCGTTTCCGAACCATTATGCTCGCCGACGAGCTGCGGCAGTCGTCCGACGATCTCACCCGCATGGTGCGTACCTACGTGGTGACCGGCGATCCCATCTACAAACAGCATTTCCAGGAGATTCTCGACATTCGTGACGGCAAACGGCCGCGGCCGCGGCGATACGAGGGCATCTATTGGGATCTGGTGCTGGTCGACGACCAGCGGCCGCAGGCGCCCGGCGATGCAATCGCGCTGCTCGATCGGATGCGACAGGCAGGCTTCACCCAGGAGGAGTTCGCTGCGCTCGCACAGGCCAAGGCGAATTCCGATCGCCTCACCGACACCGAATATGCGGCCATGGCGCTGGTCGAAACCGGCCGCCCGCCTGCCCGCGCCAACGTGGACAAGGCCATCGTCATGCTGCACGACGCCGCCTACCATCAGGCCAAGGCCGAGATCATGCGGCCGATCGACGTGTTCTACCGCTTGGCCGACCAACGCACCTTGCAGGCGGTCGCGGCGGCCGAGCGTTACGCCCTGCGGGTGCGGCTGGCGCTGATTGTCTGCGGCCTGGGCCTCGTCCTCCTGTTGTGGCGCGCCCGGCAGAGCCTGTACGCCATTCTCGGCGCACCGGTCGATGTCCTGTATGCGCGCATCGACCGATTGGGGCGGGCGGATCTCACCTCCGCCGCCCCCGTTCCCGCGGACAAGGAAAATACCGTGCTGGGCCGGCTGGCTGCCACGGAAGTCCAGTTGGGCCAGTTGCTGGCTGCCCGTCGCGCGGCCGAGCACGAGCTGGAACACCATCGCGACCACCTCGAAGCGCTGGTCGCGCAGCGTACGACCGAACTGGAAGCCGCCCGCGACGCCGCCGAAGCCGCCAGCCGCGCCAAGAGCGCCTTCCTCGCCAACATGAGCCACGAGCTGCGCACGCCGATGAACGCCATCATGGGCATGACCGACCTGGCCCTGCGCCGGGCCAGCGACCCGGCGCAGATCGACCAGCTCGGCAAGGTCAAGAATGCCTCCGCGCATCTCTTGCATGTCATCAACGACATCCTCGACATCTCCAAGATCGAAGCCGAATCCCTGCGCCTGGAACAAGGGGATTTCACCCTGGCCGAGACGCTGAAGAACGTGATCGGCCTGATCGGCCCCAAGGCCACGGAAAAGGGCCTGAAACTCCTGGTCCGGCTGGATGAAGGCCTGCCGGGACGGCGTTTCAGCGGCGATGCCACGCGCCT
>Ga0194120_10004984_pt1 | contig 19904 bp, 16 predicted proteins | sample TA2MahCa65mmetaG_FD_148642 | JGI IMG/M metagenome (GOLD analysis project Ga0194120, IMG submission 148642) | Freshwater microbial communities from Lake Tanganyika, Tanzania - TA2015019 Mahale Deep Cast 65m | ecosystem: Environmental > Aquatic > Freshwater > Lake | place: Tanzania: Lake... | reverse complement strand
CCCGCGCTCGCTCGCCGCGTTCGCCGCAACCACGTCGGCGGCTCGCGCCTCCGGGCTGAACCTCGGATCGCGGTGGCTGGCGGGAATCACGTGCATGCAGCCGTTCTCGACGGTCGCGTCGTCGAGCGCCAGCCAGCAACTGACGATCCTGGGCGGACTGAGGGGCCAGAAGTAGAAATCCTGGTGGAACTGAAAGTGCCCATTGTCACGCGGCGGCTTCGAGATGATCTGGTCGTGCCATAGCCGCACCTGAGGCGTCCGCAGCAGGCCCCGTGCAGCACCGGCGATCGTGGGATGGTGGATCGTCGCCTCGTAGGCGGCGTCACGCTTCCACATGTTGACGAACTGATGGATCGCCCGCGCCGCTCTGCCGGATTCGGCGGGCGTCTCGCCGCGCCGGTCGTGTCCGTACCGGAACTCCGGCGAGCTGTCGTCGCCGCCGTGCAGTTCGAGCTCGATGACCCGATCCAGACCGTTGCGCAGCGCCTCGACCTCATCCGGTGTCAGCACGGGTCCGTAGTTCAGATAGCCGTTTTCGTCGAAGAACCTCACCTGGTCCGCAGTCACCATCTCCGGTTACGCCTCCTTAACGGGCTGACGTGTCGCAGGAACCCGGAGTATACATGATCTCTCCACCGGAGCCACGCGGTTCCGCGACTGTGCACGCCGGATCGAGCCCGTCATGGCGCGGTTCCTTGACGATCGACCGGGCAGACGCCATCATGCAGTCAGAACCCATTGTTGCGGCGGCGCGACGGCACTATGTGAAGGACTACGAGATGAGACGACTAATCGGCATCTGTGGCGCAATCCTAGGTATCGCACTCATGTTGGGCGCCTCCGTAGCGGCAAACGCCGCCGAAAAGAACCTCGTTCCGAACCCGGACTTCGAGGACGGAACCGTCGCGCCGTGGCATACGTACGGCGACGCCTCCATCACGCCCGCCAAGAAGGCGGATGCCCGCGCCGGCAAAGGCGCCGCTCTCGTGACCGTCAACGCTAAGGGCGTCAACTTCTGGGACTCCGGTGTCCAGTACAACGCCGGCATCACGTTCACGAAGAACGTCCAGTACACGTGGGCGATCTTCTTCCGCGCCGACAAGGATCGTCGCATCAACATGAAGCCGGAGCTGAGCGTCGATCCGTGGACCGCCTACGGCGAAGCTCAGAAGAACGTCACGACCGAGTGGGCTGAGTACTACGTCCAGTTCAAGCCCAACGTCGACGTCGTTCCGGCGTCGTTAACGCTGCACATCGCCGAGGTCCCGGTCAACTTCTACATGGACGACGTGCGCTGGTACGAGGGCACTTACGTCCCAGCCGACGGTGTGAAGGCAGTCGAGCCCAAGGCAAAACTCGCCGTCTCGTGGGCAGAGCTGAAGAAGTAGCTGAGCAACACAGATCCGGGAACGCCGCCCGACTCAACACTGGGCGGCGTTCTCGCTTCAGGGACCGTTCTAGGAGGAGGTCACCGGGAACGCGACTGTTCGCGCCGGTTGTCACAGTTCCGCCGCTGTGTCATAGTGCCGCCCGACTCGCCCTGGACCCAGTGCGCCCGATGGAGAATGAGCCATGCCGAACATCCTCTCCTGCAGACCCGGCAGTTATCGACAGCACCAGAACATCGCATACAGCCACTTGGCGGAGATCGGCGTCGGGTACATCGAGATCGGCATCCCTTCGCCGGACAAGATCGACGCCACGCTGGAGGAGTTGAAGGTCCACGGACTGGCAGTCGCCAGCACGCAGGCGAATCTGGAGATCAAGAACCCCAACATCGCCCGCGACTTCGCCGAGACGGCTCAGCTCACGAAGCGCATGGGAGCCGACCGCATCTTCGTCAGCGTCCATGCTGGTGACCTGGATCGGTCGGTCGTCTACAACCGTCTGAAGGCGGTCGGAGAGACCTGCGCGCGCCACAACGTCACCGTGATCATGGAGACGCATCCCGACTTGATCACGAACGGCGATGTCGCCCGCGCGACGATGGAGAGCGTGAACCACCCGAACATCCGCGTCAACTGGGACACGGCGAACGTCTACTTCTACAACCAGGGCATCGACGGCGTTGCGGAGATGATGAAGGTCATCGACTACATCGGCGGCGTCCACCTCAAGGACACCAACGGCGGATACCGCACGTGGTACTTCCCCGCCCTGGGCGAGGGGGTGGTCAACTTCGCCGAGGTCTTCCGCCAGCTCAACACGCGCGGGTTCACCGGGCCCTTCACGATGGAGCTCGAGGGCATCGAGGGCGAAAACTTGACCGTCGAGGGAGCCAAGGAGCGCGTCGCGTCTTCGGTGCGACACCTGCGCAGTCTCGGCGTCCTCGGATGAAGTCGCCGGAGCGTCAGGATGCTTAGCCCGTCCGAGCTCGAATCCTATCGGGAATCCGGGTACCTCGTCGTCGGAGACCTCTTCTCGGACGACGAGATCGCGGAGCTCCGCGCCGTGACGGACGACTTCGTAGAACGCTCACGCCGCGTGACGCGCCACGACGATACGTTCGACCTGGAGCCCGGGCACACCCCCGAAGTCCCGCGCCTCCGACGCATCAAGAGCCCTGCGAGCCACCATCCGGCGTACGACCGCGCCCTCCGCAAGGACGCCGTCCTCGACATCGTCGAGCAGCTCATCGGGCCCGGCATCCGAACGAACGGCGACAAGCTGAACCTGAAATGGTCCGGCTACGGCAGCCCCGTCGACTGGCATCAGGACTTCGCCTTCTATCCCCACACCAACGACGACCTCCTCGCCGTCGGCATCGCCCTGGATGATATGCGGCTCGACAACGGGCCCCTGCTCGTGTTGCCGAGATCGCATCGGGGCCCCATCCTCGATCACCACGAGAACGGCGTCTTCGTCGGGGCGGTCACCGACCCGACCTTCACACCGAGTGATCCCGTCGCGCTGACGATGAACTCCGGCGACATCTCGATCCATCACGCTCGGCTGCTCCACGCATCGGCGCCGAACCTGTCGGAACACCCTCGACGCCTGCTGCTCTTCCAGTATTGCGCCGCCGATGCGTGGCCCCTGCTGGGCGTCCCAAGCTGGGAGGCGTTCAACGCCTGTCTACTCCGTGGCACGCCGTCGCACGAGCCGCGCATCGAGCGGATTCAGGCGCGGGTTCCGCTGCCATACGGCGAGCGCACCGGCTCCATCTACGAGATTCAGACGTTGCTGTCGAAGCCCCGGTTCCCCGCACCGACGCGCCGCTAGGAATCGGACGCGTGTCGTTCTACCTCGGCATCGACGGCGGCGGCACGAAGACCTCCGCCATCCTCGTCTCGGAGGACGGTTCTGTCCTCTCCCGAGCCGAAGGTCCCGGCACGAACTACCACCGCATCGGCGTCGATACGGTCATCGCCAGGCTGTCGGAACTGGTCAGCGCCGTCTGCCGCGATATCGGGGGAACCGAACGGCTCCGCACTGCCGTCATCGGGCTCGCAGGAGCCGGGCGACCCGAGGACCTCCAAGCTCTGGCGGCGGTTCCAGCCCGAACTGGCTTGCCGGAAACCACGATGCTCACTCACGACGCCCGGATCGCCCTCGCAGGAGCCCTGGAGCGCGATGTCGGCGTCGTTCTCATCGCGGGAACCGGCTCAATCGCCTATGGTCGAGCAGCCGACGGCACCGAAGCCCGCGCCGGTGGATGGGGACTCACGCTCGGTGACGAGGGCAGCGGATACGGCATCGGTCTTGCGGCTCTGCGGGCAGTCTGCCGGGCTCACGACGGCAGAGACGACGTGACGACGCTGCGAGAGCGAGTGCTGTCGCGCATCGGGCTCGCCTCTCCCGATAGACTGGTGCGCTGGGTCGCCGACGCGACGCCAGCCGACATCGCCGACCTCGCTGGCGAGGTCGTCGCATCCGCTGCGGATGGGGACGCCACAGCGCAAGCCATCGTCTGCGTCGGGGCTGACGAGTTGGCGTTGGCGGCTTGCGCCGTGTTGAATCGGCTGTCAGGAGAGCTCGCCGTCGGATTCAGCGGCGGGATGTTGCTCCACCACGACTCCTACCGCCGCGCCGTCGCCGACCGGATCGCCGACCGGCGTCCCGGCGTCGAGGCGATCCGCGCCCTCCGATCTCCGGCGGAAGGAGCCGCCCTGTTGGCTCGGCAACTCGTCGCGAGGGAAGGAGCTCCGTGATGGCGCGGCTAGCCGACCGACTGACGGAGCAGCGGAACCCGCGATCCGTCGGCATCGACCAGCTATCGGTCGAGGACATCCTCGCCGTGTTCCACGAGGAGGATCGCGCGGCGGCCGCCGCCGTTGAGGCAGTCAGGAACAGTGTTGCCCGAGTCATTGAGCGCGTTGTGGATGCGTTCCGGGTCGGCGGGCGGTTGCTCTACGTCGGCGCGGGAACCAGCGGGAGGCTCGGTGTGCTCGACGCATCCGAGTGCCCGCCGACGTTTGGCGTATCGCCCGGGCTCGTGGTCGGCATCATCGCGGGCGGCGACACGGCGCTGCGCAATGCCGTAGAGGGCGCTGAAGACTCCGAATCGCTCGGAGCGGAGGACATCCGATCTGCGAGCGTCGGGGGCAGCGATGTGGTCGTCGGGATCGCGACGAGCGGCAGAACGCCCTATGTTCTCGGCGCGCTCCGAGCCGCCAAGTCCGTTGGCGCGGCGACCGCTCTGCTGTCCTGCACGCTTCCCGACCCTGACCTGAGCGATTTCGTGGACGTCTTCATGACGCCGCTGGTGGGCCCCGAGATCATCACGGGCTCGACGCGCCTGAAGGCGGGGACGGCGACCAAGCTCATCCTGAACCAGATCACCACCGTGGCGATGATCCGCACTGGCAAGGTCTACGACAACTGGATGGTCGATCTGCGGGCTTCCAACACGAAGCTGCGCGATCGCGCTCGGCGGATCGTCGCGTCGATCGCCGGCGTCGAGGGCGACGCGGCTCAGGCGGTTTTGGATGCTGCGGACGGCGAGGTCAAGACAGCGGCGCTGATGCTGTTGCGCGGAATCGATGCGGGAGCGGCGCGGCGAGCGCTGAAGAACGCGGGCGGCAGTCTTCGAGACGCAGAGATCGCGCTGAGCAGCCCGGGCTAGTCTGCCGGTTCCGCCGCGAATGGCACGGCTTCGATGCGATCCGGTCTGACCCACTGCGTCGCCACGAGCGACGCGAGCGCGAAACCGGCTCCCATCAGAAAGACCGTCGTCGCCCCGATCCGATCCCACAAGATGCCGCCGATCAACGGGACCAGCACTGACGGGATGTGGTTCATCGTGACGCCCATCGTGAGCGTCGGACGGATGTCCTCCTTCGGGGCGATTTTGTTGAGATAGGTCGTCAGTGCGATCCCGCCGACGAACAAGAGGCTGTCGAGGATGTAGAGGATCGACAGCAGGATCGTGTTCCGCAGAAACGCGTAACCGAACATGACCGCGAAGAGCGCCGCATGGCTCACGGCAAGCGTGGCGCGCTCGCCGAACCGGTCGACGAGACGCCCCATCGTCGGCGCGGTCAGCAAACCGAGCACCTGGTTCACCAGCATCAACGACAGGATCAGCTCGCGCGGCGCGCCCTGCCCGCGCACGAGCAACCAGACGGCGAACATGAGGAAGAGCTGCTTCCGCGCCCCCTGCAGGAAGATGAGGACGTAGTAGACGGCGTATCGCGGACGCAGTAGGAACCGCCGTTCGCGGAAGGACGGGCTCGGATTCGCCTGACCGGCGTCTCGCGTCAGTCCGATCAACACTGCCCCCACCAGGATCAGGCAGCCAGCCAGGAAGAACATGCCCTCATAGTCGAGCAGGCGGATCAGGACGAGCGCGATCCCCATCAGCGAAAGTTGACCCACTGCGCTCGACGTCCGAAGCCATCCGAGCCATCTGCCCGTCTGCGCGGTCGGCGCGAACCGCAGCGACAGCGTTCCCTCGATGGGCGACCATGAGTGGAACCCCACGCTCCAGAACACCGACGTCACCATGAGCGTGAACAAGGCGGAGCCGCCCAGCAGGTTCGCAATGGGTACGATCCAGGCGTACGCGCCGATCCCAACGCCCATGATCAGGAGCGACCCCATCCCGAGCCGGGGCGCGGCGATGAGCATCGTCAGCATGGCGAAGAACGCGGTCAGGAAGCCGGGCGTCTCGCGCAGCGCTTCGAGGAACCCGTAGTCCTGGGTGCGGACGCTGAATCGCTCGAGGATGAAGTTCGCGAAGAGGGGGATCTGCACGCCGAATCCGCCGCCGACGCAGAACACGGTTCCGGCGAGCAACAGAGCGTTCCGGTTGTGGCGAACCACTCGCCAGAACGGCTCGTGTCGTGCCGGAGCATCCATCGCGTTCCGCTCCTATCCGTTCGCGCCGACATCGACGTGGTTGACCAGGGACTTGACGCCGAGACCGAACCGCGTCCGCAGCGCCAATCCGAGCCCCAACAGGTTGGCGACGACGAAGAACGCATCGCCGATCGAGAACGGGTTCAGCAGAACGACGGCGCTGTAGACGACGTAGACGAAGAAAAACGGCAGGACGCCTCGCCCGCCGCCGCCGAACGCCCGCGAGATACCCCAGCCGATGCTGAGGAACAGCCCCATCTTACCAGCGACTGCGCCGATGTAAACCCCCGCCCACAGTAGCGCGGCGACGGGAATCCCGATGAGCGATAGACAGAGCCCGACGGTCAGCGGTATCGCCGCGAAGGCGCTGCCGGCGCCGACCAGTATGGGACCCAGTGGTCTCTTGGGCAGCACGAGCGCCATGAGGCGAATCTGGTGCCCCATCAGCGCGAACAGCACGATCTGACCGAGCAGCATGAGTCCGAACGAAGCCCCGATCCACTGCAGAAACATCTCGTTGTCGAGGTATTCCCGCATCACGCGATTGCCACGAAGCAACGAGACGGTGTCCCTGGCAATCGAGCGATAGTCGCGCGCATCCCACCGCTCCTGCAGGCTCGCCCGGATGTTCCAGTAGGCTTCCTCCCATGTCGCCGCGCGGACGCGGCTCGTGGAGACGGCGTCCGGTTCCGCAGCATCAGGCTCGGTCGCCGTGGCTGCCGTGCTTTGCGTTGGCTGCGACGGAGCTTGCTGGGCGTGGAGTGCTCGGAAGGAGGCTAGGATGGTGAGCGCGATCACGAGGCAGGTTGTCAGGGCCCACTGTGGGATGGAGGCGGGCTGCGGGGCTCGCGGGCAGAACATGAGTGTTCCTTGGGCTCGACCGGACGCCTCTTCTCCCGCCGTTCAAGCCAACTCTATCCCCGCGGCAGCAACGGAGTCAATCGCGTCGGGCTCCTTGTCCCGACCCATGCATCGGCTCATGCGCCTTGCGTTGCGGCGACTTCCAGCGGATGCCGACGCTCCGCGAGCGGAAGCGGAACGCGCGCCCCGTCGCTCAGATGGGACGCGTAGATGGCGTGAATCATTTCGAGCGCTCTGCGCCCGGTCGCGCCGTCGCATGGCATCGCTTCGCCGGCTCGGATGGCATTCGCCAGGCGGCGATACATGCCAGCCATCGGTTCCTCGACGTCGCCAAGGTCAACCAGGCGCCAGTCGGCGATCTGTGCGGGTGATCCCTCCATCGGGCGAGGCAAGTGCCAGAGGCTCTCCCGAATGTTCCCGCCGCCCGTTCGCACGGCGAGTTGCCCATCGGTACCTAGAACGTCGACACCGTAGTTCGTGTTCATCGTCCGCGCGTAATCCGTGAACCGCAGTTCTCCGGCGATGCCCTCCGCGAATCCGTACGAACCAAACGCGCGCGCTCCCATGACGCTGCCCGAGTCGCGGTCGCCGGGCGACATCTGCTTGGCTTCCATGATGTCACCGGCATCGGCGAGCCTGCCTCGATACCAGACGGTTCCCGAGCACCACGCGGCGGCTCCGCCGAACCGGAGCATCATGTCGGTGACGTGCGTGCCCATCTCCATGAATTCGTTGCCGCTCTTCCGACCGGCTTTGTTCCTGCCACGCACGAGCGCCACGTCCCCGATGGTACCATCGGCGATCATGTCGAGCGCCCGCAGGATACCCGGATGGACGTGGTTCTGCTGGTGTACCGACAGCTTCGCGCCGCTTCGTTCGGCGGCGGCGACCATCCGGTCGGCTTCCGCAAGGTCGATGGCGATGGGCTTCTCGCACAGCACAGAGACGCCGCGCTCCAGAGCGGCGATCGTCGGCTCGACGTGACCGCGTGTCTGAGTGGCGACAACGACCAGGTCGAGCTCCACGGCATCCAGCATCTCGCCGACGTCCGTGAAGCGGTCCGAGACGCGGTAGGCTTCCCCAGCCTTGGTCAGCGCTTCTGGCGAAACGTCGCAGAGCGCTGACAGCTCGTAGTTCGGAAGCGTTCGGATGACATCGAGGTGATGCCGACCCATGCCGCCGCAGCCGACGAGGGCGACGCGCAGACTCATGCTCATGGCGATGCCTCCTTCGGCGGCGGATCGTAGGCGAGGAGAGTCCCGACCGCAAGCGCCGGGACTCGCCAGCGTTCGACACCCTCGATGATCGACGTTGCTAGCGACGCTCGCCTTCAGGGGCTGGGACGACGCCCTGAATGACCCCTGAGCCCTCGATCTCCGCCCATTCGACGACAACGCGCGCGCCCTGCTGCAGCGCTCCAAGCTGTCGGACGACACGCTGATCGGGTGCTCGCTCGCCGTTGTCGCGCATCACCATCGGCGCACGCACGGTGAGCTTGTCGTCGGAGCCGTCGGGACGCACGGTGACGAACAGATCGCCCAGCTCGACGACGACGCCAACGGTTCGGCGAGCTCGGGGCCCGTCAGGACGCTGCTCAGAATCCCTCGGTCGATCCGGCTGTCCGCCACGGTCGCCGCGGGGCGCTTCGTAGCCGTAGGGTCGATCCGGCGCGCCCTCCCGCCGAGGACCCTCGGCTCGTGGCATGTCGAGACCACGGCGATCCGACGGAACGTCCAACTCACGCGCGATCATCCGCGCGCGATCCCACCCAGCGTCCGACGTGGAGATGACGATCCTCCCGGTGCGGGTGTCAGGCACGACCTGCGATCCGGGCGGCAGGAACTCGCGGATCATCCCAGCCAGATAGGGGGCGTCCACATGCTCGACGCGGATGATGTCCAGCTTCGGCATGGGCCCGTCCGGTCGCATGGGTCCCCCGGGACCCATCGGACCCATGGACGCGCGGACGCGCTCGAGCTTCTCCGCGACCTCTCGCTTCCGATTGCGGAGCGCGTCGATGCGCTTCTCCATCTCGGGGTTGCGCGGCGCGTCGCTCCGCTCCAGGTTGGAGAGCTCGCGCTTGACGTCCTCCATCACCCCTTCGAGGTCCCGAGTCGCGGTTTCCCCACGCGGTCGGTCGGGCGCGAACTCGAACTTGCCACCTGTCGCCGCCGCGACTCGCTCCAGAACGCCCCTGAGACTGCGTGCGCTATTGGCGAGGCGGGCGACGTGCTCCCTCACCATGTCCGGCGGCAGATCGCGCGATTCGTCCAGTTTGACGACGCCCGCCAGGAGCTCGTCCAGGGCGCCGACGATCCGCTTCGCTGACATGTCGGGCCCGATGGGCTGATCCTTCATCTTCTCGCCGGGCATTTCCTTCTTCTGCGCCGCCCGCTCCTTCTCCTTGGCGGCGTGTTCCTTCTCCTGCGCTGCCTTCTCTTTCTCCTGGGCAGCCTTCTCCTTCTCGGCGGTGGCTTGCTCCTTCTCAGCCGGGGCGGACGCTGCTTCCGCCGCCCAGGCATGGCTCGTTGCCAGCCATCCGACCGTGCAGACGATCGCGATGGCAGAAGCCGCTCGAACGGTCATCTGAGTGTCCTTCGCCGTATGAGTGCCTGTGGCAGGTTCCGTGACGATACTGGATATGACGCGATCTCTCCGAAGCTGGTTTACCGTGTCGCTCTCGTCCGCCGCGTCCGCCCGGCGCAGCGCGAGGGCAACGGCTCGCCGTGACGCAACAGAGCTTGCCACGACTCGACGCTGCATCCAAGCGGATCCACGGACAGCTTGCATCGTGCTGCCAGTGGAAGCAACCTGGAATGGAATCAGCGAACGGTACTCAGCGCGTCCGAGCCCCACCCATCGACGGAGTCGATCATGCCGTTCCGAGTCGGATTCCTCGGTACCGGCGCATGGAGCCGGGCACACCTGTATCGCGTGCAGCAAGTCGCGGACGTCGCGGTCACATGCTGCTTCGGAAGCAATCCCGCCAAGACGCGGGACTTCCAATCAGCGGCTGGCGACGGTTGCCGCATCGTTCCCACCTACACAGACCTGTTCGCCGAGGCAGACGCCATCTACGTGACGATCCCGCCGTTCGCCCACGACCGGCAGATCGCCGACGCCATCGAAACCGGAGTCCACGTGTTCACCGAAAAGCCTCTCGCGCGAACCGTCGAGCAAGCGCGCGTGAGCGTGAGCGCTGCACAGGTTCATCCCGATGTGCGAACGCAGCTCGGGTACATGCTCCGGTTCACGCGGACTTCCCAGGTGCTTTCGGATTTCGTCTTCCGCCGGGGTCAACCGATCCTGTTCACGGGAACCTACTTCTGCCGAGACCTCCACGCCCATTGGTGGCGGAACCACGACCTGAGCGGCGGACAGCTTCTCGAGCAGATGATCCACTTGGTCGATTTGAGCTGCCTCCTGTCAGGGGAGCCCCTTCAGGCGCTACTCGCCGCCGGAAACCTCGCCCATCGAGACGTCGATGGCTACACGTCGCCGGACGTCACCTCGCTCATCGTGCGGTTCGAGTCGGGGGCTCTCGCATCCTTGTCGGCGACGAACTGCGCGGTTCCAGGTCGGTGGGACATGCAGTACCAGATCGTCTTCGAGCACCTGACGGTTCGCGTCGACGGCGACCAACGAGCTCGGTTCTGGGTGACCGAGACCGACGGTGCGGAGTCGTTCACGGTCGAGGAACCTCACGATCCATACGCTGCGGAGACCGAGGACTTCATCGCGTCCATCCGCGAGGGCAGACCGGCGCGATGCCCTATCGAGCAAGGACTCGTCGCGCTGCGCGTCATCGAGGCGGCGGAGCGTTCCCGCGCGGAGGGAGGGTTCGTCGATGTCGCCGCGTGATTCGAGTCGATCACGAACCCGCATCGTCCGCGCTCTGGTGCTCGTGTTGGTGAGCGCCCTGGTGAGCGCCCTGGTGGGCGCCCGCGTCGTCGCGGACATCCCATCGGACATCCAGGCTGCGAACGCCTTGGCGGAAGCTGGCGACGCCGCAGCAGCAGACGCCCGATACCGCGCCGTGCTCGCCAAGGAGCCCACGAACGCCGACGCCCATCGCGGACTGGGCATGACGGCGTGGCGGCGCGGCGACCTGACCCGAGCTCGGGAGCACTACGAGCGCGCGATTCGCTCGGACGGAGCGCGGGCCCGGTTCCATGCGGAGATGGGCGGCGTCCTGTCGGATCTCAGGCTCCACGCCGAGGCGGCGAAATCGCTGCGCCGCTCCACCGAGCTCGATCCATCCGACATCGAGCTGTGGCGTCGCTATGCCGACATTCTCTGGCGCGGCGAGCGCTATCCAGATGCCGTCACTGCCTACGAGCGGGCGATTGCGCTCGACCCGAGCGACGCCCACTCGTTCACCGGTCTGGGAGACACGTACCTGCGCGTGTCCCGTCTGCCGGAAGCCTTGAAGGCATACGACGACGCTCTGGCGCGCGACCCGAAGGCGTCCCAGGCGCTGGTCGGCAAGGGGGCTGTGCTGACAAAGCTAGGTCAGCCGCAAGACGCATCGGTGGTGCTTCGGCAGGCGGTCCAAGCGAATCCCGGCTACGCGCCCGCGTACTATGAACTGGGCATCGCGTACCAACAGTCCGGCGAGTACGAACGGGCGGTGTCCGCGTATGGCGCGGCAGGTTCCCTGAATCCGCAGGACCCGGCTCCGTGGGCGAACATGGCGCGATGTCTCGCGCGGCTGGGACACAAGGAAGCCGCTCAACGCGCGTACGAGCGCTCGCAGGCATTGCAGAGCATCCACGACGAGCTGCTCGCGGCGCAGGCCTACATCGCCGCGAATCCGACGAAGGCTGAAGGCTACGCGTATCTGGCAGGCGTCTGCCAGAAGGCGAACGACGTGGACGGCGCGCGCCGGTGGTTCGCGCGTGCGCTCGAAATCCAGCCCAAGTACCCGCAGGTCCATCGAGCCCTCGGCGATCTCTCGCTCGTCGAAGGCAAACTCGACGACGCCGCGAGCCACTACCGGCAGACGCTGCTCTTCGCCCCGACCGACGTCGAGGCACGCGTGACGCTCGGACTGATCTACATGGAGCAGGGGAGCGCGGCTGCGGCACGCGCAGAATTCGACCGGGCGCTACAGGTCGCGCACGACGCCGTGTCATCGGACTCGACCGCCGAAAACTGGAGCCTGTTGTCGTACGCTCAATACGCCGTGGGGCAGTATGACGCGGCAGCGCTCTCCATGGAGCAGGCGATTCGTCTCGAACCGTCGCGGGGCGAATACCGTGAGAGGCTGGAGCAGATCCGTCAAGCCAACCAACGCGACCGTCCCCGTCAGTGAGTTGTCGCCACAACCATCGGCACTACATCGAGAGTTCGTCGATGTGCGCTTGACGGGTCGATGAGTGGGGGGTAACCTGGTGATCAGTCCCGCTGCGTCTTGCCAGCAGCTTCGACGATCCGTCAGTCAGCAAGGCGTCATCCCATGCCCGCTGTGAATACGGCAGTCATACCCGTCGCGGGATACGGGACGCGGCTGTATCCTGCCACCAAGGCGGTCCCGAAGGCGCTGATGCCGGTGATCGACCGCGACGGGCTCCTCAAGCCGGTGCTGCAACTGCTGATCGGCGAAGCCCTGTCCGCCGGTGTCGAGCTCGTCGTCATCGTGACCCAGCCGGAACAGAAGGCAGCCATCGCCCGGTATTTCACGGAACCGCCTCCGGGGCCCATCCGGGATCGCGACGACATCCAGCGGCTCGTCGCCGAAGCCGAGCAGATGCGCCCGCATCTCCTTTTCGTCGCCCAGGAATCCGCGGAAGGCTTCGGGCACGCCGTGTTCTGCGCCCGCGACTTCGTACGACGCGGACCCGTCCTGGTCATGGTCGGCGATCACATCTTCCGCGTTCCGCCCGGCACACCGACGTGTGCGGCTCAGGCGGTCGGGTTCTTCGAGAAGTACGGTCGGTCGGTCGTCGGTGTCGAGCGCGTCGGGCCCGAATGGGTCGACGCCCTGGCGCTGATCTCCGGGGAACCGATCGGGGACAACCAACTCGCCTATCGGGTCGATACGCTGAAGGAAAAGCCCGGCATCGAACAGGCGCGCGCCAAATTCCGGCTGCCGACGCTTCCCCCCAACACCTGGTTGGGAACCTTCGGCATCGACGTCCTGACGCCCCACATCTTCGATATCCTCGATTACAACTTCCGCAACGACATCCGTTCGCGCGGAGAGGTGCAGCTCCGCGACGCGATGGAGACGCTCGTGTTGCTGGAGGGCATGGTCGCCGGAATCATCGAGGGCGAGCGGCTGGACATGGGCACGCCCGAGGCGTGGGCGCAGACCTGCGTCAAGCTGTTCCGGGACAGCCTCATCGGCGACCGCGCACTCGCTTGAGCCGATCACTCCGCACGTCCGGCGCGCACCAGCGCGTCAGCCAGCCAGCGATAGTTCTCCGCCTGGAGCTTCTGCACGCCGAAGGCTGACGAAAACCGGTTCTGCACGCTCAGCATGATGGTGAGCGCCATCAGCGGGTGGCGTTCCTGGGCGATTGCCCGCTCGACGTTCAGCGAATCGACGATGGACCCGGCTTCGATGGACTCGGATGCCTGGCGCAGCGCATCCAGCCAGGCTTGCGGGAAGCCCACGCGGATGTCGCCTCCGAGCTCAAGCGTCGGGTCGAGAGCCCGCAAGTGCCCGAGCCCGATGATCCAGCGCTGCCGCCATGGAGCCGTCTGAGCTTCGAGGCTGGCTGGAATCGGGAACTGGTATCCGGCGATGCGCCGCGCGACGAGGTAGTTCGGCCCTTGGTTTAGGAACGCGTCCGCGACGCGCTCCGGCGCAGGCGGTGAGAGATCGTCCTCGATGACCGCGCGGTTCCCTTCGCGGTAGCCCAGCGTCAGCCACGGCGAGACGTTCCCCTGGTAGACGGTGACGCTCGGAGCATCGACCGCCGCCGAGAGGTGCTGCGCGAAGGTGTCGTTGCTCAGCAGCCCCTCCGATCCCGCCATCAGCGACGCCAACTGCCGGAAATCGGTTCCCCCGGCAAGGCTCTCGGCGGTGATGCCGCGCGACGTGAGCTCCCGAACCGCCCTCAGACAGGGAATCCGTTCGTTCGCTGACCCGACGAACACGACCGCGAGTCCTGCTTCCCGCGCGATGATGTCCGAAGCCTCGATGAAGTTCTCCTCGGACCACCGCTTCTCGGCTTCGGACGCTCCCAACTGCACAACGAGGTAGGGGGCTCCTCCAAGCCGCTGCTTCAGCCCTTCCATGAATCCGGCGTCGGGCTCCCACTCCCAGAGCGTTCGGATGTCCTCCCGCCGGGCTCCGCCGATGTTGATGAAGGCATCGACCCAGTGGAGCGCCGGGAACCTCAGATCGGTGCCGGCGGCGAGGTAGTACTGCGACCATCGGTCGTCGATCCGCTTCTCGCCGCGCGGACCCGAGTACGGACCGAAGCGCTCCGCCGTCTGAATCCTGCCGGCGATCATCGATGCGGCTGCGTTGAAGGTGAGATTGACGACACGATCCGCCGATTCGGGCAGGGCGCCGAACAGACGCGGGTACTCGGCAAGCGCCTCGCGGAGCCCGAAACGCTCTTTGCCTTCTGCGAGTTCCGCCCAGATGGTGAACTGCTTGAACGAGTGCGTGTAGTTCGACGGGACGACGAAGAGCCGATCCACATACGGCTGATCGCGCAGGAAGTCGGCGCACTCCTCGCCGACGATCCACGTGATCGCGGTCGGTTCCTCGCGCTTCCAGGCTCGCGCGAGCGCGCTCGACATGAGCAGGTCGCCAAATCGGTAGAGACGAACGAGGACGAAGTGTCGCGCAGTGCTCATGGTGATTCAGGGCTCGAGTGCATACAGATTCCGCAGAGCGCCGCGCCGTCGGAGCTCGTTGTGTTCCTGTGCAAAGCGAGCGGCGTTGTCTCTGCCGCCCCAGTAGAACCGGGCTCCGACTAGATACAAAAACGCCGCATCGACCCACTGCCGGTTCGCAACCGACCGGGCGATCCACCAGGCAAATGCGCCGGTCAGCGCCGCCGAAGCGAGTCCATTGGCGCGCCTGCCCGCATAGAGCTGACCCAACCCTGGCACGAACGTCGACAATCGCCGCGCCGTTACCGGGTCCTTCCGAGGGGCACGGTTGACGGCGTCGAGCGCGTCGAGCCACCGAGGGACATCGTAGCGCACCGATGCCTCTGGGTAGGCGGACCCCAACGTTCGCAGGTCCTTCCGTGCGAGTTCGAGATCATCGAGCCGGATCGCGCTCCAGGCGCTTCCGATCAGAGCCGCGCCCGCCATTCGTCCATCGACCGCGTTCTCGGTCAAAGAACCCCAGACACGACGAGCCGCCTCGTAGTCGCCGCATCGATAGTGGCTGACGCCGATCCACAGAGCGGACCGCTCCGCCATCGCCCCGCCGCCGTCTGCCAGAGGGATGAGCGCCGCCAGCGCCGTCTCGTACTCCCCGTTCTCGATATCGCACTGAGCTGCACGGAACTGAGCGAGCTCGAACATCAGCTTGTCGCGGTGCTCCGAGGCGTACGACCGGAACAGCCGCCCCGCCTGTGCGAAGTCGCCGTCCCGGTACGCGCTCTCGGCGGAGTCGAGGGTCGTCGCTCGGGCGGATGCCATCGCGCCAAGACCTGCCACTATGAACCAGGCAGTCCATCCGAGCCGCAGCCATCGGGCGTCAGCGCGACGGCGCAGCGGTCGTCGCTCCCCCGTAGACGCTTCCCACATAGAAGAACGCTCCGAATGCGCCCGCAGCCGCCGCTCTCACCGGGCTGTCCTGCGAGGCGTAGTACCAACTGCCCAGACCGAGTATGCCGACCGTCACGAACGCCGCCAGACCGTCCGCGAGTCGTCCCTGGACCATACTCCCCACGCCTGGAATCGGGGAGAGGACCACTGCGATCCCTGGCGCACGTCGCCTGGGCACGTCCGGCGGTTCCCATTTTCTGCCATCGACGATCTCGTAGTCGCCGACGTTCAGCGGGTGACACCGCAGCAACCGATCCGATGCGCGCATCCACCCCGTCCACGGCGCGGCGTGAAGGACGGCTTCGGCGTACTGGGAGCACGACGGCTCGAACGTGCAGGGCTCGCCGTCCTGCGGCGACACGAACGTTCGATGGAGCCAGATCGGAAGCCGAATGACCGCGCCGCCGAGCGAGGATTGCGACTTCGGCGCGGCGTCCGGTGGCGGTTCAGCGACGCGTTCCGACCTGGGGCACAGGGCAAGGGGTTCATCCGTCGTCACGGCGTCGGCGACCAGCGGCGACACGACGATCCAGAATACGACGACCAGCGACAGGGCCCTCACGGCGAGACCAACGGCATGAGGTCGCGCCACGCGATCAGCCGGATTCGCTCGGCGCTGATGAGGCATCGCGTCGCCGGGTCCTCGAACGCCGCTGCGTCGTTCACGCGCGATTCCCACGACGACGTGATCGCCCGGAGTTCCTCATCGTCGCTGCCCAGGTGGACGATGATCTGCGAAACGCCTTGCGGCAGGTCTCGGATCTGCTGTTGGTACGCGCCTGTGCGCTGCGTTCGTTCCGACACGCGTGGGCCCGGCGCCAGGTAGTCGATGGCCGGGAGTTTGCCGGATGATGCCAACGCGACGAGCTCATCGATTCTCGGATAGCCGTCGTCCCGGAACCGCTGGATCGTCGCCGGAGTCGGGTAGGGAATCATCGCCGGGACGCCGTATTCCAGCGCCAGGCGATAGTACACCTCGAAGTAGTCCGGGCGAGCGAAGAGGGTTCCCATGTGCGAGTCGATATGGGTGATCCGAACGCCCCACGCCAGAGCCCGTTCGATCTGCGCTCTCGACTCGCGTTCCACCTCGTCTGCTGAAGCGCGCGCCGCGACATCCCGCACGTCGCGCCACATGAAGCCGTCATCGTCGACGAGCCCCGGAACCGCCGAACGGTCAGATACCGGTCCCCATCGGTACGTTCGCCACTCGCTCGTCAGCGTGAGATGGACGCCGCAGTCCCACTCCGGGTGTTCGCGACACCGCTGCGCCATATCCGCCGCCCACGGACACGGAAACATAATGCTCGCCGACGTGACCGCGCCCGATTCGAGCGCTGCCTGTGTCGCTCGGTTCACCGACAGGCACATGCCGGCATCGTCCGCGTGCACGATCAGGAGACGGGCATCGGAACCGTAGCCCAGACGCTCCGAAAGACTCATCACATTCCTCTCTGTCGTCGCAGCCGGTCAAGGAGCCGGGTTTGCCTTGCGCTCGGTGCGAGTGGTCACCCGATTGCCCGCTCCGCCAAGCGTTTCAGGTCGCTGGAGATAGAGCATGCCCATCGTGCTCGGCAACACGCCTGCAAGCGGTTCCGCCCACCATGCCTGCGGCGCATCGGACCGATGGACGAGGAAATTCAGACCGATGCGGTCGCGCCGCGTCGATGTGATGGGGTCGAACCCGGGCAGCGCCGTCCGGAAGGGAATCGCGATCTCGAGCACATAGCCGTCCTCGTCCTCTCGCGCGGCGACGCCCACCGGCGGGCTGACGTTCGTCTTACGCGTGGGCAGCAACTGCCCGACGTACGGCTTCTCGCCGTAGATTCCGCCCCCTTTTGGGCAGAACCAGAAGGCGAAGCGCGTCCCCTCGGCGGCGCGGTCGATCCGCGACGACCGGAGCGAAGCCTCCGGCTCCGTGTCGATGTAGATTTCGACCGCGTCCGAGCCCTGATACCAGCGTGTCACGTCCTGGACGGTCACCTCGTCATCGCGTATCCGCACGAAGAGGAAGAGCGCGTCTCGGCTCCACTGAGACCAGACGAGCGCCTCGCCGTCGCCGACCGTGAGGACGTTTTCGAGGGGCCATCGATCAGCAATGCCGTCGACGAGCACTCGCTCGGATGTGAACGGAGCCCTGCCAACGCGAACCGCGACGCACGTGGCGCTGACCGCGAGCCCCGCTTCGCCCGTGTCGATGATCGGGTCGCGGTAGGTCGCCGTGACCGTCTCGCCGCCGCGCAAGGGCAGCGCCGTGGGGCTGTCGGTGCGCGCACCCAGCGTCGTATCGACGTCGCCGCGAAACACGCCCGTGCCGGGGCCCGTCTCGACCAGATCGACGGTCCGGGTCACGCCGCCCTGGACTCCCACGGTAGCGCGGATGCGGTCCGGAACGGCTCGGTCGGCGTTCGCGTCGGCGTCCTCGATTCGAACATGCACCGGCGAGCCAGGGAGCACGACCGGCGCTTCGGAACCGTCGGGGTTCACGAGGGTGACTTTCGCGCGCGTTCCGGTGCGCACGCGGGCGGTGTCCGTCACCTGCACGCGGAACACGTCCGGTAGAACCGACCGATACGTCGCGCGCACATCGTCTCCGCCCTGAACGTCCAACGTCCCGTCGGGGATCGGCGACGGGCTGTAGCGTGTCGGGAGCGTCCCGACGAACTTGCCGGACTCCCCCGACACGGGCGCGAGCACGACGTCCACCGTGTCGCCCGTGCGCTCCGAGCTCACCGCGACGCGCGCCGATGTCGCCTCGGAAAGCGTCGTGAGCAGTAGGTCGTCGAGCCAGACGTGGAGCGTCGATCCTGCGACGAAGTCGGCGATCTCTCTGCCCTCGTCGTCTACGATCAGGAGCGAGCCTGGGCTGGAGCCCGCAACGACGGCTCGAGCGACGACCGGCGCGTCGGGCTCTCCCCGGCTCGTGAGCTGGTCGCGGTACTCGACATCGAGCACTTCCTTGTCGGCGACTTCGAGCAGCAGGTCGCCCGAATCTGGCGTCGTCCCTTTCGCTGCGAACGCAGTCACGAGCAGCGCTTCGAACACGCCGGTATCGGCGCCGATCTCGCTCAGCGGCAGCCGCACGCTGTCGTTGGCGACGTTGCCGGAGATTGTGACCTGCGCCGCGTCCGCCGCACGCGGATCGGCGTTCAGGTCGGCGTCCGTCACTCGGATACGCACCGTCTCGCCCGCGCCGATGCTCCCGATGGGGCGCAGTCCGTCCTGCGTCAGCACCTCGACCTTGCCCGTGAAGCCCACCTCCGTCGTGGCGGCGAACCGAACCGCCTGCTGCACCTTCCCCGCCGCGTTGATCGCGTCCAGATACGTCACGACGATGCGGCTCTCGCCAGTCACTTGAAGCAGCTCATCGGAGCGCGGCGTACCGAACTCCGTCACCACTTCACCGCGAAAGACAGCGCTGTTTCCGCTTGTCTCGCGCAGCGTGACCTCGACCGCGTCGCCCGTCGCCTCATCGCGCACCGTGACCGTCGTCTGCTCGATGACCAGGCTCAAGGCGTTCAGGTCGTCATCGCGCACTTCGAGCACCAGCGTGTCGCCGGCCCGAATCCGCTCCGTCACGGTCGTCGAGCCCGATTCCGTCCGACCGATCCGCGCCAATGCGAGGATGCCGTCCGTGCCGGTGTTCGCGCGCGCCGTCGCCGTGATCGACACGTCGGATTCGCCGGTCTTTCTCAGCGCGTCCACATACGTCGCGGTCACTTCCTCGGAACCGCGAACTTCGAGAATGCCGTTCATCGCTGTCGGGCTGTCGGAGTAGGTCGTCGGAACCGAGCCGACGAAATCGCCGGCGGCGACGGCGGATCGGGCGAGCGGTATCTCTTCTCGGTCGCCATTGAGTCCGCCCGAAACGACCACGCGTGCTGGCTCATCGATGTCATCGGCTTCGATGACCCTCAGAAAGAGCGCGTCCCCGGCGTTGAACCGGCTGACCGGCTTCACGTAGTCGCCCGACACGAGCAGCACCATGCCGTCAGCGCCCGTCA
>Ga0194120_10004982_pt1 | contig 19911 bp, 14 predicted proteins | sample TA2MahCa65mmetaG_FD_148642 | JGI IMG/M metagenome (GOLD analysis project Ga0194120, IMG submission 148642) | Freshwater microbial communities from Lake Tanganyika, Tanzania - TA2015019 Mahale Deep Cast 65m | ecosystem: Environmental > Aquatic > Freshwater > Lake | place: Tanzania: Lake... | reverse complement strand
ATGCAGTCGGGTTGCAGCGCATTCGTGAGCTCCACCACGTCGCGCAAGTCCCCCGCGCGCACGAACGGGCCGGCGTGGAGATCGCTGAGCTGCACGACTCGAAACCCGATCAGCGCCTCCGGCAAGCTCGGATGGCACACTCGCTCGCGGCGCACGAGCAAACCCGGCGGACGCAGGTGGCGCGCGCGAAACCAACCTCGGCCACCGCAGGCGACGCTGAGCGTTTCGCACGCGCGCACGGCCGCTCGGCGAACGAGCGAGTGGCGGCGGGGCGCAACCCGCAGTTCCTGACCGGGGGACATCGACGAGCTCGCTGTGGGAGCCGCGCACTCTAGCGAGCGTTCGGCGCGACGCTAGGCACGCTCGCCTCGTCGCTCGATCCACCGAGCCAGAGGCTCGCGCCGGGCTCGAGTCTTCGCTCGCCGTGCGCATCGATGGCGACACACGCGCCCGCGCGCAAGTGCGCCGTCACGCCGCGCGCGTCCCCGCGCAGGCGTAGCTCCCCGTGCTCGAGCTCGAGCACTCCCACCCGCGTGGTGATCGTGCGCCGACCGCGCACCACGAGGGCGCCGGAGTCGAACAACAGACGCCCGAGTCCGCGGTCCTCGACACACACCTTCGAGTCGCGCTCGACGAGCACCTCGGTGCGCGGGCCCACGCTCAAGCTCACGGCGGAGTGCGCATCGGTCACGATCCAGTCGCCGCGGCGCAGCGGCTGCGGCAGGTCGTGCGTGTCCATGCGCCGCACGCCGAGCGAGTACTCGCCCACGATGGCGCGAGCGCGCGCCTCGACTTCCGAGTTCGACATGCGCGTGAGCAGGAAGATCAGCAGCCCCGGCAGCACGAGCGTGCGCACGACCATCGAGTACGGACGGCGCGAGCGCGGGCTGCGCGCGAGACGCACTCGTTCGTCGCGGCGAGCGGTGCGCTCGGCGGACTCGCGTCCGACGCGGCGCTCGTGCGCGATGCGCGCGGTCACGCGCAGCGACTCGCGGTACTCCTGCTCGCACTCCGCGCACCGCTCGAGGTGGCGGCGCAGGGTGGAGCCGTGTTCGGGCACGAGCGCGGTTTCGACGAGCCGACCGAGCTCGGCGCGCGCGCGCTCGCACAGGGAACGGTCGGCGTCGGTCGGGGCCTGCTCCACGGCAATCCTGCTCGCTTGGATCGACACGACACGACGCCGCCTTGAACGTCGCCCGCGACCCGACCGCGCGCACGCGCGGAGCGGGAAAATGGCCGGGAATCAGCTCGCGAGGCGCTCTGCGCCGTGCGCGAGCCGGGCGAGCACCGCGGGAGCGCCGAGCAGGGCCATCACGTCGAACAGGTCCGCGCCGTTGACGACCCCGCACAGGGCGAGGCGCACGGGCTGGAAGAACGCGGGCAGCTTGAGGCCGCGCTCCTGTGCCCAAGCCTTCGAGGCGTCGCGCAGGGCCGCGGCGTCGATGCCGCCGCCGACGCGCGGCGCGAGCCACTCGCGGTAGTCGCGCAGGGTCTGCGCGGCGTGGGCGTGCTTGCGCGCCGCCGCCTCGTCGGCCCACGCGACGGCGTCGTCGCGCTGGAACAGATACGCGATGCGCGGCGCAAGCTCGCCGTAGGTCTGGATCCGCGCCTGTTCGGTCTTCACGACTTCGAGGAACCACGCGCGCCGCCGCGCGAGCTCGTCCGCGCCGCACAGCCCGGCGCCGACCACGAACGGAGCGCAATGGTCGGCGAGCGTCTCGGTGGCTTCCTGACGCAGGTACTCGCCGGCCATCCAGCGGAACTTCTCAGGGTCGAAGATCGCGCCGGCCTTCTGCACGTCCTTGATGTCGAAGTTCGCGACGAGCTGGTCGACGGAGAACAGCACGCTCGTCCCGTCGAGCGCCCAGCCCTGCAGGCACAGGAAGTTGACCACCGCCGCGCGCGGAAAGCCCTTGTCGCGGTAGTCCTGCAGCGCCGTGTCGCCCGTGCGCTTGGAGAGCTTCTTGCCGTCGGTGCCGAGCATCAGCGGCAAGTGTCCGAACTCCGGCATCGGCTGGCCGAGCGCCCGGTAGAGCAGCACCTGCTTGGGCGTGTTGACGAGGTGCTCCTCGCCGCGGAACACGTGCGTGATGCCCATCTCGACGTCGTCGCACACCACGCAGAAGTTGTAGGTCGGGCTGCCGTCGGAGCGCACCATGACCCAGTCGTCGACCTCCTCGTGCGAGAAGCGCACGTCGCCGCGGATGTGGTCGATGCAAACCGTCTCGCCCGGCGGCACGCGGAAGCGGATCACCGCCTGCTCGCCCGCCGCGACACGCCGCGCGGCGAGGGCCGGATCGAGCCCCGCGCACCGACGATCGTAGACCTGCCGCTCCTTGCGCGACTCCTGCTCGGCGCGCAGGGCGTCGAGGCGTTCGGTGCTGCAAAAGCACGGGTAGGCGTGGCCCGCGGCGACCACTCGCCGCGCGATTTCGCGGTACTGCGGGTACTTCTCGGACTGACGGTAGGGACCGCGCGGACCGCCGATGTCCGGACCCTCATCCCAGGCGATCCCCAGCCACGCCAGACCCTCGAGGATCGCGCGCTCGAACTCCTTGGTCGAACGCTCGGGATCGGTGTCCTCGATGCGCAGCACGAACGTCCCGCCGTGGCGGCGCGCGTAGGCCCAGTTGAAGAGCGCGGTGCGTGCGCCACCGATGTGGAGCTTGCCGGTGGGACTGGGAGCGAAGCGGACGCGGACGGGTTTGGACACGGAGGAACCTCGGGCGGCGGAGCGGCGGCGGCGAAGAGGATAGGCGCGCGCCGCACGACGGTCCAACGCGCCGTGCGCTGCGCACTTTTGGGCGCGAAAACGCGCGCGCCCGCCACTAGATTCGCGCCATGACGACCGCCACCAAGGCCTCCGCCTACAAGCCCGAACGCTCCGTCACCGCCCGCGTCCCCAAGGTGCTGCTGCACGAGCACTTGGACGGCGGCCTGCGTCCGCGCACGGTGCTCGAACTCGCGCGCGCGTGCGGCTACGAAGGGCTGCCCCATCGAGACGAGCGCAGCCTCGCCGACTGGTTCCACGCCGGCGCCGCGCGCGGGTCGCTCCCCCTGTACCTCGAGGGATTCACGCACACGATCGCGGTCATGCAGAGCGCCGACGCGCTCGAGCGCATCGCCTACGAGTACTGCGAGGACATGGCCGCGGACAACGTCGTGTACTCCGAGGTGCGCTTCGCTCCGCACTTCCACACCTCCGGCGGCCTCGGCCTCGACGGCGTGATGCGCGCGGTGCTGAGGGGCCTCGAGCGCGGCCAGCGCGACTTCCAAGTCGGCGTCGGCTTGATCGTGTGCGCCATGCGCAACCAGTCGCCGGAGCTCTCGTTCAAGCTCGCCGAGCTCGCGGTCGGCTTCCGCGACCAAGGCTGCGTCGGCTTCGACCTCGCCGGCGAGGAGGCGGGGCACCCGGCCAAGGAGCACCTGCGCGCCTTCGAGCACGTCAAGCGCGCCAACTTCTCGATCACGATCCACGCCGGCGAGAGCTTCGGCCCGGAGAGCATCTGGCAGGCGCTGCAGTACTGCGGCGCCCATCGGATCGGCCACGGCACGCGCCTGATCGAGGACATCGTCATCTATCAAGGCAAGGTCATCAAGGTCGGCGCGCTCGCGCAGTACGTGCTCGACCACCGCATCCCGATCGAAGTCTGCCTGTCGTCGAACGTGCACACCGGCGCGACGCCGTCGATGGCGGAGCACCCGTTCCGCTTCTACATGGACCGCGGCTTCCGCGTGACGCTCAACACCGACAATCGCCTGATGAGCCGCACGACGATGACCGACGAGTACCAGCTCGCGGTCGACCAGTTCGGCTGCACGCTCGCGCACCTCGAGAAGATCACGATCAACGGCATGAAGAGCGCCTTCGCGCACTACGACGAGCGCGTCAAGGTGATCTTCGAGCGCATCAAGCCCGGCTACGCGGCGCTGCGCAAGGAACTCGGGCTCGCGCTGTAGCGGGGCGCCGCGCGCCGCAGGGAAGGGACTTCCCCAGAAGGGAAGATCCTTCGCCCGCGGGTGAGGCTCGCGGCGCGGGTGAGGGGAGCCCGCGATCAGGCCTTCAGGGGTAGCTCACCTCGACGACCGTCTTGATCCCGCCGCGCACCCAGAAATCGCCCTCGACCGTCATGCGGCGGGGCCGCGTCGCGGCCACCAGATCCGTGAGGATGCGGTTGGTGACGGCCTCGTGGAAGGCGCCCTCGGTGCGGTAGCTCCACAGATAGAGCTTGAGGCTCTTGAGCTCGACGCACAGCGCTTCGGGCACGTAGCGGATGCGGATCGTGGCGAAGTCGGGCTGGCCCGTCATGGGGCACAGGCAAGTGAACTCCGGGCAATCGAAGCGGATCTCGAAGTCCCGCTCTGGCGCCGGGTTGGGAAAGGTGTCGAGTTGCTTGGAGGGCTGGGTCGACATAGCTGGCCCGAACTGTAGCGCCACCCCGCCCACTCGCGCTCGTCCTCGTTCCATCCCCGCGCGCACTTGGTAGCCTCCGCCGCGGTTTCCGGCACCCCCAGAGTCACCTGAACCGTCCCATGGTCCAACCGACGCGCCAGCGAGGGCTCGTGCTCCTCGCGCTGTTTCTCTCCGGCCTCGCCGGCCTCATGCACGAGGTCGTGTGGGCCAAGTTGCTCGCGAACCTGACCGGCTCGACCGCCAAGGCGCACGCCGTGGTGCTCGCGGTGTTCATGGGCGGTCTCGCGCTCGGCGCCGTGCTGTTCGGGCGCGGCTCGGACAAGCGCGACCGGCCGCTGCGCATGTACGTGTGGCTCGAGATCCTGATCGGCCTGTACTGCATCGCGCTGCCCTTCCTGACCCAAGGTGCGGGAGCGCTGTACGAGGGCCTCGCGGCGGCGACCTTCGAGCAGCCCGGACTCAAGCTCGCGCTGCGCCTCGTGCTCTCGCTCGTGGTCGTGCTCGCGCCCGCCGTGATGATGGGCGGCACGCTGCCCGTTCTCGCGCGCTACCTGATCGACGAGGTCGCGCAGACGCGCAAGGCCGTCGCGAGCCTCTACGCGCTCAACAACATCGGGGCCGTGCTCGGTTCGCTCGTCGCGGGCTTCTACCTGCTGCCACAGCTCGGCATCTGGTCGGCGCTCGCGGTCGCTTCGTCGATGAACTTCCTCGCCGCCGCGCTGGTGTGGTTCGCCGATGCGCGCGGCGCCGAATTCCCGAAGGAAATCGCCACCCAAACCAGCGACGCGGGCCCGCAGTACAGCGCGGGCCAGTTCCGCGCGACGCTGTGGGCGCTCGCGCTCTCGGGCTTCGCGGCCATGGGCTACGAGATCGTGTTCCTGCGCGTGATCGGGCTGGGCTTCGGGTCCTCGAACAACTCGTTCACGGTGATGCTGATGTGCTTCATCACCGGCATCGGCATCGGCAGCTGGATCGTGTCGGTGGTCGACATCAAGCGCCCGCTGTGGTGGCTGGCGGCCTCGCAGGTCGCGGTGCTGCTCTCGCTGCTCGCGATCACGCCCCTGATCGAGCGCCTGCCGTACTTCATCAGCTCGATGCGCACCGATCTGCTCGTGTTCGAGGACCCGACCCAGCCGCTGGTGCCCTCGGGCGAAGTGCAGGGCGGCTACGAGCTGTTCCTCGCCGCTCAGGCGGCCTACTGCTTCGCGCTGCTGCTCCTGCCGACGATCTGCATCGGCTTCGGCTTCCCGCTCGTCAGCCAGATCCAAGCGCGCAGCGCGGCGCGCATCGGCGGCACGGTCGGCAACACCTACGCGTGGAACACGGTCGGCAACGTGCTCGGCGTGATCGTGACCAGCCTCGTGCTGATGCCGCTGCTCGGCATGGACGGTGCCTTCCATGTCAACCTCGCGCTCAATGCGATCGCCATCGCGCTGCTCGTCGTGGCCGCCGCGGATGCGGGCTTGGTGCTGCGCGCGACCGCCGCGGTCGCGACGATCGCCGGCGGCGTGGCCTACTGCGTGCACGGCTTCCTCGAGGTGCGCGGCGAGCGCGTCGCGAGCTGGGCGCGCACGATTCGCCAGAGCGAAGGCCACCTGCGCCTGCGCAAGGGACCGCCGGCGGACGCCGACGCGCTCCTGCTCTCGCGCCACGCCGCCTCCAACTTCGAGTGGTGGAAGAAAACCCACCTGCGCGACCCTGATCCGCGAGTCGACGGCTGGGACGACTTCGGCCTGTGGGAAGACGCCGACGCCTCGGTCATGGGCGTGCGCCGCGAGCGCCTCGCCGCGATCTACATCAACAGCAAGGGCGACGCCTCGACCGGCCCGCTCGACATGATCACCTTCCTCCTCTCGGGCCACATCCCGATGTTCTTCCTGCCCAAGCAGGATGGGGACAAGGCCAACGTGATGGTGATCGGCCACGGTTCGGGCGTCACCACCGGCGCGATCTCGCTGTACGACGAAGTCGAGCGCATCGACGTGGTCGAGATCTCCAAGGCCGTGCTCGACGCCGACAAGCTCTTCACCGCCGCCAACCACGGCGTGCTCGAAAACCCCAAGACGCACGTCTACCTCGACGACGCGCGCACGTTCCTGCGCACCGTGCCGCGCAAGTACGACTTGATCGTCTCGCAGCCCTCGAACCCTTGGATCGCCGGCATCGGCAGCCTGTTCACGGTCGACTTCTTCGAGGACTGTCGCGACCGCCTCGAGCGGGGCGGGATCATGATGGTGTGGTTCCACCACTACGAGCAATCCAACGAGACGATCCAGCTCATCACGCGCACGATCCACGAAGTATTCCCGCACGTGCAGTGCTTCCTGACGTTCGAGTCCGACACCATCGGTCTGGCCTCGATGGAGCCGCTGCCGGTCGACTTCGCGGCCATGGAGTCGCTGTTCGATCGCCCGCGGATCCGTTCTGACCTCGCGCGCGTCGGCGTCTACAACCTGTGCGGCCTGCTCGCCTACCACGGCGCGAATCCCGCCCACTTCGCCGCGCTCGTCGGACAGGGCCCGCTCAACACCGACGACCACCAGCGCCTCGAGTACCTCGGCGCGCGCAACATGTTCCTCGGCCGCAATGCGAACCTGCTCGAGGTCGATGCGGGCTTCGACCTGCAGGGCGACGGCCTGACCGACTCGCTGTTCGACCGCTACCTCCTGTGGCGCGAGGCGCAGGGCGAGCCGCTGCACCAAGCCGAATACGAGGCGACGCGCGCCAGCGTCGAGAACATCCTCAGCCGCAGCCACCGCATGTCGCAGTCGCTGCGCTCGCGCGCTCCGCGGGCCACCGACACGTCCAGCCCCAGCCGCCCCGCGCGCGGACAGCAGGTCGCGATCGCGGACATGGGCTTCTCGGAGGCCTTCAACTGGGCCCAGATCGTGCAGTCGACGAGCGGCCTCGAAGCGGCCCTGCCGCTGCTCGAGCAAGCCGTGCGCAAGGAGCCGACCAACTCCGGCGCCTCGATCACACTCGCTCAGGCCTACGACAAGCTCGGCCGCAGCGAGGACTGCATCAACACGCTGCTCGCGGTCATGAACGCGGGCACGACGCGCACCGATCCCAAGCTCGCGCTCGCGCGGCTCGCGATGCGCGCGGAGCGCTTCGACGAGGCGCGCCGCATGCTCGAGGACCTCGTGCAGGTCGAAGAGAACGGCGACGCGCTCTACTTGCTCGGCGAGCTCGTCGGCCGCAACGGCGACATCGGAGCCGCCGGCGAGTACTTCCGCCGCACCATCCTGCGCGACCCGAAGTTGCGCCACTGGCAAGCGACGATGAACTACACGCAGGTGCTGCGCATGCAGGCCCAGAACCTGCCCGCGAGCGACGTCGATGGCAAGCGCAAGCTGCTCGAGCAGGCGCGCTCGGAGGTGCGCTACGCGCTCTACCACAACCCGCAGGTCGCGGACCTGACGAAACAACTCGCGACGCTCGAGGTCGACCTCGCCCGCCTCGGCAACGGCTAGGCGCCCGCTCAGCGGAGCGGGAGCCGAACGCGGCGCCGCTCGACGGCGCAGCCGTCGACGAGCACCTCGAGCAACGGGTCGGCGCTGACCTGCGCGAACGCGCGCGCATCGAAGCGCAGGAGCGCGCCCGCGCGCTCGCCGCTGGCGGCCACGGGCACTCCGTCGCTCCCCAGAGCACACAGCCGCCAACTGCGCCGCTCGTCGTCGAGCTCGAGCCCGCCGCCCGCGCGCAACACAAACGCGTCCGCGTCCCTGACCCATTCGCCGTCGAGCGCGGGCTCGGGCAAATCGGGGCGCAATTCCGCCTGCGCGATGCGGCTCCATCCGGCTGCGGACCACAGTTGCCGGACCCGCCCCGCCGCGAGCCACTCGAGCGACGTGCGCAGGTCGAACACCGCCTCCGGTGCCTCGCCCAGATAGGCCCACACGCCCTCCACGCGTCCGTCCTCGACACCGACCTCCGAGGTCGAGCGCCACGCCAGCACCGGCGCTCGCGCGGTGTCCGCATCGGCCGTCGCACGCACGATGAGCGCCCCCACCGAGAGCGGATCGAGCTCGAGTTCGGGCGAGATGCCGTCGCGGATCCAACTGCGCGTGAGCGAGCCTTCGAACGGGGCGCTCAGCTCGCGCGCTCGCCATCCGGCGGGACCGCGCAGGACGAGCGCGAGTCCCTGAGCGCGCGAGCGCTCCAACTCGCCCGAGCAGGCCCGCAGTGCGACCTGCCGCGAGCTCACGCGCTCGAGCGCGGCTGCGTTCCAGCGCTCTGGGAGCGCGCCCTCGGCGCAGCGCACCCCGAGCACGGTCTGGGGACAGTCGACGATCCACGCGGTGTGAGTACCGAGCGTCTCCAGCGCCGCGCTGAGCCCACCGAGCTCGCGCGCCGCCGCGCGATGGGCCAGCGAGGCGGAGTGCGCGAGCATCGAGAAGCCGATCGCGAGCACGAGCGGCATCACGACACGGCGCACGCCCGAGATGGCGACCGAGCCGAGCCCGAGTCCCACGGAGAGCACGGCGGCGGAGAGCAACATGCCTTCCGCGTCGCGCAGGTCCTCCGGGTGCACGCGCACGCCGCGTCCGACCGCTTCGGCGAGCGCCAGCGCGAGCGCCCACAGCCCGAGGATGCGCCCCCACAGGCGCGGCGCCGCGCGCGCGGCGACGAGGATCGGCTGGAACGCGGCCAGCGCGAGCAAACCCGCGAGCACGAAACCGAGCGCGCCGAGCACGTGTGCGTTGACCGGAAAAAGCAGCGCGCCGAGGCGCTCGAAGAAGCCCGCGAGCCCGCTGACGCTCGCCAGCGCGATCGGCGAGGGTAGCGCGACCTCGTCGAGCACGAGGCTGCGCACCCACGTATCGAACAGCACGCACGCCGATCCGGCGAGCGCCGCCAGAGCGGCCGAGCGCGCGCGCGTCGCGAGCTTTCGCTGGCGATTGGCCGAGAGGAACTCCGCGGCCGCCAGCCACGCGGGCAGCGACAGAGCGAGGTCGCTGGACAAGCCCGCGAACACGGCGCACAGGCCACTCAGGCCGAGCGCGAGGCTCGAGCGCTCTTGTCGCGCGAACAAGTACGCCCACAGACACAGCGACGCGAAGCACAGCGCCATCAGGTCCGCGCGCGCGGTCAAGGTCGCCACGGCGGCGAACGACACCGGGTGCAGGGCGAACACGAGCGACGCGGCCCAACCCGCGGCGCGCGCCAGCTCGCCTCCGCTCCACGGCGTCAGGATCCGCCGCGCGCTGCGCCCGAGCGCGAGCGCCGCGACGAGCAGCCACGCGAAGCTCTCCAGCCGCGCCACGACCGCCGGCGCGCGACCGGCGGTGGCCGCGAGGTCGAGGCTCGCGAGCAGGTGCCCGCCCGCGAGCGCGGGGTCGATCAGGCTGCGCGAAGTGCGCGCGCGCTCGACGAGGCCCAGTTCCGCACCGTGCAGACCCGCCTGCAAGAGCGGGAACGCCGCCCAGCTCGCGAACAGGGCGAACAGGGCTCCAATCAAGACGCGGCGCGGCTGGTGCGGCATGGAAGGCGCGGCGATTGTAGGCAGCGCCGCTGGCGGAACCATGCCCCGATCGGCTCCCGCGCGCTCGACGCGAGCGCGGCCGAGGTGCAGAATCCGGCCGTGGAAGCCCCTCGCGCCCGCGTGCCCGCGATCCCCGCCGCGGCGCTGATCGCCCTGCCGGCGCTGCTCGGCCTGGCGTGGGCCATGGACTTCCTCGTCGACGACGCCTTCATCTCGTTCCGCTACGGCCGCCACCTCGCCGAAGGCCACGGGCTCGTTTGGAACATCGGTGAGGAGCCGCCGGTCGAAGGCTTCTCGAACTTCCTGTGGACACTCTTGTGCGCGGGACTCGAGCTCGCCGGGCTCGCGCCGGAGCTGTGGACGCGACTCGTCGGCGTGGCCTGCGCGTGTGGACTGGTCGTGCAGGTCGCGCGCGTGGCGAGCGCGCGGCTGGGCGGCGGCGCGAGCGCGACCTTGGCGGCCCTGTGCAGCGCCACGGCGGCGCCGATCGCCGTGTGGTCGACGGGCGGCCTCGAGACGATGGCGTTCGCGCTGTGCGTGTTCGGCGTGTTCGAGCGGCTCGTCCTCGAGCGCGCGGCGCCGCGCGCGCTCGGCGCGAGTCTGTGGGCCGCGCTCGCTGTGCTCGTGCGCGCGGATGGCTTCGTGTGGATCGCGATGAGCTCGCTCGCGGCGCTCGCCGTCGCCGACGCGAGCGAGCGCCGCGCGATGCTGCGCGCCGTACTCGTCGTCGCGCTCGCGACGCTCGCGACGACGCTCGCCTACCTCGCTTTCCGCTGCGCCTATTTCGAGGCGCTGGGGCCGAATACGGCCCGCATCAAAGTCGCGTTCGGCTCGCAGTACCTGCTGCGCGGCGCGCAGTACGTGGCGAGCCTGTGCCTGTGCGTGGCGAGCGTCCCGATCGTGCTCGCCGGTTCCAGCGCGCGACTCGGACGCGAACGCTCGCGCCTCGCGCACGGCGCGCTCGTCTTCTGCGCGAGTGCGTTCGCCTATCTGATCGTGCTCGGCGGCGACTGGATGATGATGTACCGCATGCTCGTCCCCGCGCTGCCGTTCGTGGCGCTCGCACTCGGCGCGTGGCTCGCGACCTTCGCGCACGCGGCGCTGCGCGTCGTCGTCGGAGTGCCTTTGGTCGTACTCGGCGCGCTGCCGTGCTTCGACGTCCACGCCGTGCCGCAGTCGCTGCGCGAGCGCGCGCACTTCCGCTGGAGCCAAGAGTTCCGCAGCGAGCACGCGATGTGGAAGAAGGGCGTGGTCGACATCCGCGACTGGATCGAAGTGGGACGCGCGTTGGAGGTCGCGACCGAGCCCGGCGAGTCGATCGTGCTCGGCAATATCGGAGCCTTCGGCTACTACGCGACCGAGCTGGTCGTGCACGACATGCACGGCCTCACGAACCGCGAGCCGCTCGAGCCCCTCGACCCCGCCGCGCGCGAGATGCCCGGCCACGATCGCAAGATCGGCTTCGAGGCCTTCGCCAAGTACCAGCCCACGTACTTCAACGCGCGCGTGGTCGAGGCCGCGGCGCCCTGGACCATCCTGCCCAAGGCGTGGCAGAGCCTCGACCCAAGCGGTGCGATCGTCGGCCCCAACGACGCGGCGCGCGCCAAGTACGAGTTCGTGCTCGCCCCCCTCGATCCCGCGCAGGGCTTCCGAGCCGGCACCGCGCTGCTGCTCATCCGCTACCGCCGTTGAGCGCTCGCGCACGGCGCACTACAACTGCACGCCAGCCATGAGCACCACCCTCGAAGCCTTCCGTCCGCTCCTCGACGCCGCCAAGGGCGTCTCCCCCGCCGATCCCGCCGCCGCCGTGGCCGAGCTGCGTCGGCGCTTGGACCCCGCGAGCTCCGCGGCGCGCGCGCTGCAGGCGACGCTGGTCGGAATGCTCGAGCGCGGCGAGATCGCCAACCGCGGCGAGCTGCCCGTGCGCTATGGCCGCGTGACGAAGGCCAGCCCCGAAACCCACGATTTCTCGATCGATGTCGTGCACATGAATGGCGCGGGTCCCAGCCATCGCCATCCCAACGGCGAGCTCAACTTCTGCATGACCCTCGACGGCAGCCCCACCTTCATGGGTCAGCCCGCGGGCTGGGTCGTCGAAGCGCCCGGCTCGGAGCACGTGCCCACCGTCGAGGGTGGCACCATGCTGATCGTCTACCTGCTGCCCCAAGGCCGCATCGAGTTCCTGTAACGGCGGGCCTGCGCTAGACTGTTCGCCCCCATTTCCACGCCAGAGGACTCCTCCCGTGCAAGCTAGCGCTCTCGACATCCGCAAGGGTTATCTGCTCGAACACCAAGGCCGCATGTGCACCGTCACCGACTGGAGCATCATGCGCAACGACCGCCGCCAGTACGTCTTCGTGACGCTGAAAGACCTGCTGACGGGTCGCGTCACGGAGTTGAAGGAGCACGGCGACACCAAGTTCGAGGTCCTCGAAAAGGACAACATCGAGCTCTCCCACTCCTATCAAGAGGGGCCCGAAGAGGTCTTCTACGACGCCGAGGGCAACGAGTTCCGCTGCTCGATCGAGGCCGCCAAGGACGCGCTCGTGTGGGGCTCGGACAAGTACATCGGCTTCCTCGTCAACGGCAAGGTCGTCACGGTCAGCCCGCCGTCGTCGGTGGTCTGCAAGGTTGCCGAGTGCGCGCCGCCGATGAAGGGCGCCAACAACTCGTGGAAGGACGCGGTGCTCGAAAACGGCATCAAGATCAAGGTCTCGAACCTCGTCAACGTCGGCGAGCGCGTGCGCGTCGACCCCGTGACCCTCGAATTCCGCGAGCGCGTCACGAGCTAGCCCCGCGCCGCCGCGCCGCGCATCCCCGAGGCCGTCGCGAGCACCGCGGCGGCCTCGCGCCTTGGAGCGCGCGCCTGCGTCAGCGCACGATGCGGAAGATGCGGATGTCGCGGCCGGAATAGTCGACGCCGCGACCGAAGAACTCGGCCACGAGCTCGTGGCGACTCGCGAAGCGCTCGTACACCTCGCGTGCGCCCGCCCAGGCCGGATCGCGCTCGATCAGGCGCTCGCCCATCAACGTCACGATCACGTAGTCCGCCCGCGCCTCGATCTCAGCCGTGCGATCCTCTGGAGCCGCGATCGAGCGCGCCGCGATGAGCTCGTAGCCCTCGAGCTTCGGGGAGCGCTCTTCGCAGACGATGCGCGCGCCCTTCTCGATGTGGGCCTCGATCCACTCCGCGGCCGCGGAGCGCGAGTCGAGCTTGGTCTTGCCGGACAACTTGGCCTCCGTGGTCGCGGCCGCGCGGAAGCCGAGCGCGAGCACGAGCACGGCGGCCACCGTCGACGCCCAAACGCGCCGCGTCCGCTCGCGGTCGAGCGCGTCGACCGCGCGCTGCACGAAGGCGCCGCTCAACATCGCCAACGGCGGGATCGCGGGCAGGAGGTGGCGCAGGAAGTAGACCTTGTAGAAACCCAGAAACGCCAAATTCGCGGCCGCGGCGAGCATCACGATCGCCGGGCGTCGCCAGTCGCGCGCACCGGCGAGCAAGGCGCCCGCGAGCGAGGCGAGCGAGAGCTCGAAGGGCCAACCCGCGCGCCAGATGCGGTCGAGGTAGTTGAGCCAGCTTCCGCCCGACGAACTCGTGTGCAGCGGCCAGTGCTGGTCCTGATACACGCTGTTCAGGAACCGCACGGACTCGAGAAAGCGCTCGAAATCGAGGAACGCGTAGGGCGTCGTGAGCGCGAAGGCGAGCGGCACGAGCGCGGCGGCGGCGAGGAGCCACGCATGGCGCCAGCCGGTGCGGTCGCGCGGCGCGCACAGGTGCGCCACGAGAATCGGCAGCGCCGCGGGATAGGAGTTGTACTTGCAGCCCACCGCGAAGCCCGCGCAGATTCCGGCGAGCACATAGTCGCGCGGCTTGCGTCCATCGAGGTAGATGCGCGCGCTGAAGAGGATCGCGCAGGCCGTCCACAGGCTCGCGGGCGTGTTCACCTGCACGACGTAGCTCATGCTCGTGAACTCGGGGCTCGCGAGCAGCAGCCCGCAGGCCGCCACGCCCGCCCACGGCCCGAACAGCCGACGCGCCGCGAGCCCGGCCACGAGAGCGGACAGCAAGCCCGTCGCGAACACCACCAGTCGAGCGACCACGAAGTGATCCGGCGTCGGCTCGGCGGAGAGGAAGCCCTCGTCTGCGCCGAATCCCGCGCCGTCGAGCAGCTTGTAGCAGGCACCGATCGTGTACGAGGTCCAGCCCGGATAGAGAAAGCGCTCCGGTCGCAGCTCGCCCTGCGCCGCGCGCAGCGCCGGTTCGACGACCTCGGGCTCGTCCGCGTAGCCGTCGAGTCCGTAGCTGTACCACGCCCCGCGCGCACGCGTCGCGCCGAGCACGAGCAGCGCCACGACCACGATCCACCAGCCCCGCCGCTCGAGCGGAAAGCCTGCGAACTCGCGCGTCGAATCGCCCGCCATGGCCCAGCCGATGCTACCAGCGCCACGGCGCGCCCGCGAAGCGTCGCGCGCGCCTAACCGCAGCTGTCGAGATCATCGATCGGAGCGTCGTCGCCTCCCGACGCGCACTTCCTCACGCCCGCGCGCCGCGGGGGCGCGCCGCGCGCGAGCGCGCGGAAGAAGGGGTCCACCAGATCCTCGCGAAGCGCTTCGTGCAGCGCCTCGAGCACGAGCTTGCGATTCTCCGGCACTTTCCAGCGCACGAGCGCCTTCTGCAGGCGCCGCTCGCGTCCGCCCTTGGGCACGTACAGCGCCGCGCCCGTGATCGGATCTTTTCCGGTCGTGTACTGCACGCAGGCGCGCGTCATCGGCAGCGGAATGAACTCCTGCACCTGCTCGGGGCTGTAGTTGCGCTCGAGCAGGCGCTCGAACAGCACGACCGCGTCCTTCATGGTCGTGCCCGGGTGGCCGACGATGAAGTAGTTGACGAGGTGCTGGTCCTTGCCCAGCTCCTCGCAGGTCGCCTTGTAGTCCTCTTCGTAGCGCTCGTAGACCTCGAACGAGGGCTTGTTCATCAGCTTGAGCACGTCGGGCGAGGCATGCTCCGGCGCGAGCTTCATGCGCCCGGAGGTGTGCTGCAGGACGAGTTGGCGGTGCAGCGGCAGCAGCTCGCCCTCCGTCTGCGACTTCGTGCTGCGGAGCATGTCGTAGCGGATGCCGGAACTGACGAAGGCGTGCTTGACGCCCTTGGTGCGCGAGACCAGCGAGAGCAGGCGGCGATAGCCTTCGCTGGCCGAGTCGACGCGCAGCGCGGGGCACACATCCGGCGAGAGGCAGTCGCGATCGAGGCAGCCCTTGCCGGCCTCGAGCAGCTTGCAGCCCATGCCCCACATGTTCGCGGTCGGCCCGCCAACATCGGTGATCGTGCCGCGGAAGTCGTGCATGCCCGAGAGCGACGCGGCCTCGCGCAGCACGCTCTCGACCGAGCGCGACTGGATCGTGCGGCCCTGGTGGAATGTGATCGAGCAGAATGTGCAGTCCGCGAGGCAGCCGCGGTGCGTGTTGATCGACCAGCGCACGGGCTCGAGCGCCGGCACGCCGCCCGCGGCGGTGTGGTCGGGATGCCACTCGCGCGTGTAGGGCAGGTCGTAGTACTCGTCGACTTCCTCCTGCGTCGAAGGCACGAGCGGCGGGTGCTGCAAGACGACGCGCGCGCCGTGTCGCTGCGCGAGCACCTTGCCATCGGGCCGGTTTTCCTCGCGCACCGCGTTGAAGAGCGCAATCTGCAGGTCGACATCCGCGAGCATGTCCTCGAACGCCGGCACCGCGCGCGCGTCCGCGGGCACTTCGTCGGGCTTCACGAGCTCGCATGTGTTCGCCATGCCGCGCAGCGATTCGCCGCGCGCGATGCGCTGCGAGATCTCGACCGCCGTGCGCTCGCCCATGCCCCACACGAGCAGGTCCGCCTTCGCGTCGACGAGGATCGAGCGCCGCAGCTTGTCCTCCCAATAGTCGTAGTACGCGAGCCGCCGCGGCCCGGCCTCGAGTCCGCCGACGACCACCGGCACGCCGGGGAAGTGGTGCCGCACCTGCGCCGTGTAGGCGATCGTCGCGCGGTTGGGGCGCCCGGGCTTGCCGCCGGGGCGGTACACATCCTGATGGCGGAGCTTCTTGGACGCGGTGTAGTTCGTGACCATCGAGTCGATGGTCCCGGCGCTCACCCCCACCCACAGCCGCGGCTTGGGGAGCCGCTTCCAGCCCGAGCCATCGGGCTCGAGCTCGGGCATGTCGAGGATGCCGACCCGGTAGCCGCGCTTCTCCAGCAGTCGAGCGATGGCGGGCACGCCGAAGGACGGGTGGTCGACATAGGCGTCGCCGGTCACGAGCAGCACATCCAGCTCGTCCCAGCCGCGCTCCCGCATCTGCTCTTCAGTTCGGGGCAGGAACTTCGCGCGCGGAGCGCTGGCACGTGCTTGCTTCATGTTGAGGCCAGGGACCGTGGCGAACCGCCGACGCGGACCGTGGGGGCAAGAGTGTAGCAGGCGCGTGAGTCATTGCATCCGCGGCCGTGGAGCTCACGAGGTGGGTTGGGCACGAAGCGGCCCGAGTGCTGTCGGTGCGCGGACTTCGCTCGCCAGAACTTCCCCGTGCGCGCCCTCGCACACCTGCGTTGCGCGTCCCCCATCGCCCTGCTTCGACTGCGAGGAAGGCCTCTGCCGCTCGTCGCGGCGCTGCTCGAGCCCCGACGACGACTTCGTCTCCAACATCAGCCTGCGCAGCACCCGCACGCGCTGAGGAAAGCGCGACGCCCAAGCCTTCCTCGGCTTGGGCGTCGCTTCCATCACATCTCTGGGAAATCACTCTTCCCCGGAGACCCGAGTCCCGGTCTGGTCACAGGTCCATCGTGATCGAGAGACCGTTGCTGAAGTTGGAGCCGGAGTTGCAAGGACCGGCGGCATCGCGATACCACACTTGGAAGTGATAGGTGGTGCCCACCACGAGGCCCTGACTTGAAGCAAGTGCCGGGCCCCAGTGGGCATTGCCGAGCGCATCGACCTGTGCGAGTCCGATGCGGCGCACGCTGCCAGAGACGCAGCGCAGTCCATCGTAGAAGCGCTGACCGTTGCCGTTACCGACCTGCTGCATGCCATAGAACGCGACCGCCGCCACATTGGGAGGCAGTTGGAGAGCGTGCAACTCGAGGTCGTCGTTGCCGACGCCGCTCGATCCCTCGCCCTCCAGAATGGCGCCAAGGGTGGTCGAGTTCACACAGCCAGCGTCAGGCGAGCCGCTGTTGTTGCACGGGCAGCCGACGATCGAGGCCGCAGTGCAGAACGGATCGCCCACCACACCGTGTTCGTGAAAGTCGACCGCCACCCCAAACGGCGAAGACATTTGGACAACCGCCACCGTCGCGTCGTAGGCGGTGAGCGACTCGCCACTGCCGATGGTCTGATCGGAGTTGATGTCAGCGCCAAACGCGACCTGTCCAGATCCGCCGAGCAGGCCGAGGAAGATGCCTCCCTCGTCGGTAACTCCGATGTCTTGCCAGTCGCTGCCGATCCCGATCTGCCACAGAGCGTACATCTCGAGGCCTTCGATGCTGCCACTGGCGTCCGTGTCGTGGCCGCGCCAGATGCGGCCGTTGCCGCGGTTGAGCAGGTACCAGTTCTCGCCGTCGTCTTGATCGAGCGCGACCCAGTCGTCCCCTGCCTGCACGGGCGGAATGAAGAAGGCCGAGACCTCAGCCGAGCTATCGATCACCCCGCTGGAATCGAGGTCCGCGAGCCGGTAGATGCCGCGCCCCGCCGGCGTCATGCTGCCAGCGTCGAGCACATAGACAGCGCCGTCCACGCCCTCGCGCACACCTTTGATGGCGCGATCCGCAGGATCGCTCTCCGCGAAGGTCGCGAACACCGTCGCCTCCGTCGCGTCGTTCGCGTCGCGGTCGAGGGTGCGGTCTTCGAGGCGCAGCACGCGCTCGGCCTCTCCGGCCTGTGTGCTCGACGAGACCAGCCATACGGCTCCGAGCGGCTCCCGGTTCGAGATACCTCCCACGGTCGCGAGAACCAGTCCGGCTGCGTTGCCGCCGACGGTGCCGTCGAAGTAAACCCAGTGTTCGCCAGCCTCATTGGCGCTGCCGTCCTCATCGAAGTCGTTCAGCGCCAGCACGATCCAACGGTCGCGATCGGCAACGAACACGGTGTCATCGGGCGAGACGGTGATATGGGACGGAAAATCGAGCGGGACATTCGCCTCCTGCGGCGACGCGACCACATCCGCGTACAGGGCGATCGTCTCGCCTGTCTGGTTGTAGTTGCCGTTCAGGTCGGTGTCCGAACAGCGGAAGATGACATCGAGCGTGGGATCCGCGTAGAAGCTGATCTCGAGTCCGGCGAGTCCCTCGGGCGCGGGCGACTGAGCGACGGAGGGAGCGGTGAGCAGCAACGAGCCCAGCACGATGCGTGCCGGGCTGAGCAGTCTGGATAGGCCCTGCATGGGCGATGATCTCCAAGGTTCCGAGAGCCAAGTTCTGGCCGCGCGGGAAGGAAGAGCGCGCCCCGCGGCACAGTCGATCGCCGCTCGTCGCAGCGGAGTTCCCGCCGAGCTCGAGTCCTTCAAGAAAACAGGACGCGGGAGCTGCGAACCCCCGCGCCCTCCATCCCGGCTCTTCCAACACGGGACGGGGCCGCGGACGGAAACCGCCCGCTGCCGAAAAGTGATCACCGATCGTCGCGTGAGGGTTCCAGGAAAAGTCGTGAGCTTCAGCCGTGAGGATGCGCTGTGTCCTCTTGGCACAGGGCGCACAGGGCCGGGTCGTGCAGGAGCTCGGCCAGCGAGGTGCGGAGCAGCGCCTTGGCGCGGTGGATGCGCGAGCGCACGGTGCCGGGGGCGAGCGCGAGGCGCGCGGCAATCTCCGCGTAGTCGAGGCCCTCGAGCTCGCGCAGGGCGAAGGGCTCGCGGAAGGAGCGCGGGAGCTGCTCGATCGCTGCGAGGATCGTGCGCGCGAGGTCCGTGCGCGCCGCGAACTCGGCGGGGTCCGAAGCGAAGTCGAGCTCGCGTGCCGCGACGGCGAGCAGCTCGTGGCGTGTGCGACGGGAACGGCTGCGGACTTGGTGCAGGCTCTTGTGCACCGTCGTGCGCACCAGCCAGCCGCACAGGTCGTGCGGAGCGTGGCGCTCGTGCCACAGGCACATCAGCGCCTCTTGCACGGCATCCCAGGCGAGGTGCTCGCAGCCCAAGATGCTGCGAGCGACCGCGAGCATGCGCGGCACATGGCGCTCGGCGAGAGCTACGGAAGCGGATGAATCGAGCGAGACAGACGGGGCTTGCGAAGTCGAGTCGTGAAGGAAATCCATGGCCAGCGCGATCGATGAGGGGGGCGCGGCGAGACTGCGACGCAGGCAGCGTCGCAGGCGGAAGGGAGAGGCGACGCGCGAGCGCGCGACGCGAGCGGTGCCAGCGTTCGCGCGAGGCGAACGCGGCGGTCAGGCTCCCTGGATTTCCGGTGGCGAGTGGTGCGGCGCGAGCCGCAGGCGCGCGATGCGCTCGACGCGCGGCGCGCACAAGGGCAAGACCACCGCGACCGGCGCGAGTGGCTGCGCGAGACCGAACGGCGCGGCGAAACTGGGCTCGACGAGCGGCGCGGCCACGGCGATGCCGCAGTGATGGTGTGTCGACTCATGCTCGTCCGCGACTTCGACCGTCGGCCCCTCGCAGGTCTCCGGCACGAGTGCGTCGGACGCGCCGTGTACATCGTGAGCACGGGCGCCCTCGGCGTGAACGAACTCGCCATGCTCGCACACCTCGTGGCTCTCGAAGGCCGAGTGCAGGCCCTGCGCGAGGAACCCGACCACGAACAGCACGAGCGCCGCGAGAGAGCGGCGCGTAGCGTGGGCGGATCGGGTCGAGGGACGAATCATTGGGGGGCAATAGGAAAGCAGCCCGAGGCAGCGGCGTCAAATCGGCTGCTCAACGAAGTCCCCCAACGAACGCGGCCCGAGCCGCTCGCGCGCACTCGGGCCGCCCCCAAAAGCAGGCCGCAGCGCCCTACTGGGCGGTCCACTGCCGGATCCAGTCCAGCACCGTCGCGTGCCAGTGGATCGAGTTG
>Ga0194120_10004978_pt1 | contig 19917 bp, 20 predicted proteins | sample TA2MahCa65mmetaG_FD_148642 | JGI IMG/M metagenome (GOLD analysis project Ga0194120, IMG submission 148642) | Freshwater microbial communities from Lake Tanganyika, Tanzania - TA2015019 Mahale Deep Cast 65m | ecosystem: Environmental > Aquatic > Freshwater > Lake | place: Tanzania: Lake... | reverse complement strand
GCCGTCGGCGGCCGACACGACCAGGATGGCGCCGTCCATCTGGGCCGCGCCGGTGATCATGTTCTTGACGTAGTCGGCGTGGCCGGGGCAGTCGACGTGGGCATAGTGGCGACTCTCGGTCTCGTACTCCACGTGCGCCGTGTTGATCGTGATGCCGCGTGCCTTCTCCTCGGGCGCCGCGTCAATTTCGTCGTAGCGCTTGGCCTGGGCCTTGCCGATCGCCGCGAGCGACATGGTGATGGCTGCCGTCAGGGTGGTCTTGCCGTGGTCCACGTGACCGATGGTGCCGATGTTGACGTGCGGCTTGGTGCGCTCGAATTTCTGCCTGGCCATTGCCTGCTGAAACCTCCTCTACCGACTTTGAAGGATGGAGCCCACGACCGGGATTGAACCGGTGACCTTATCCTTACCAAGGATACGCTCTACCGACTGAGCTACGTGGGCCTGGGAAGTGGGGGGAGAAGGATTCGAACCTTCGAAGGCTGAGCCGCCTGATTTACAGTCAGGTCCCTTTGACCGCTCGGGAATCCCCCCGGGCCGATACACCCAGAGTTCAGGCATTTTCACCGTTAGGACCCGAAGGTGTCAAGGCAGGTTCCTGTTTTTCGACCCGTCAAGCGTCTGTTTTGGATCTTTTAAATTTAACCTCTCAAACCGTTCCGGGGCGGATATCCATTTTGCGAAGGGTCGCCAAGAGATTAAGTTGCACAAGGTAGCGCAGGTTAACTGATTTCCTTTTTCGAGCTACGGGGTTTAGGGGTGGCTTATTAAAAGTCACGCGTAATAAAGGAGTTTTTTGCGATGGGACCGCTTCTTGCGTTGGGCGTCGGCCTGATACCTGGAATCCTCGGAGCGCTGTTTGGCAAGCCCGAAGCGCCGCCGCCTCCGCCCGATCACACCGCTGACCTGCTCAAGGCCATGAAGGAGCAGCGCGATCAGGACCAGGCCACGATCAACCGCCTCATCGACAAGCTGGATGCCCGCGACCGGGGACAGACCGCCCAGATCGGCCTGCCCGGCAACAACGGCGCCAATGGAGCCAACGGCGCCAACGGCGCCAATGCCTCGCCCGTGGGGGCGGCGCAGACCCCTGCCGGCGGCGGCCCGGCCCAGCCGGCAGACGGCGCCGGCGCCAACCCCGCGGACACCACGGTGGCCAAGCCCCCCTCCTTCCGGGATCGCATACTCGGGATCATCCAGGACCTGATCAAGGTGACGCAGCAGCTCACCGACTTGGTCGCGAGGCTCATCCCGCTGCCGAAGCTGGAGCCGGTGCCCGTGCCCGTGCCGAAGCCCGAACCCCTGCCCGTGCCGGTGCCCGCGGGGATGGTCCCGCTCAAGGGCGACGCGGCGAAGGCGGCCTGACGAATCTACCAACGCACTCCAACCCGCTCCTGGCGGCTGAGATCGACCGATCTCAGCCGCCCCGCTCCTTTTGCCGATGGTAGGGGTAAAGGAGATCTTGACCCAGAGAAAGGAGCGCTCCCTTGCCTGACGACCAGAACCAGGACCACAACAAGCTCGAAGTCGAGGAGCTCGAGGAGCGCAGGGCGCCCCGCATCGGGATCTCGACCCAGGCGTTCTTGAGCGGCGCCGAGGGCGACGGCGGCCAGGGCGGCGCCGAGGGCGGCGGAGGCGTGAACGTGGAAATAGACGCCGCCAAGGCCGAAGCGTTCGGCGTCAACATCTTGAAGCAACTGCTCGGCAGCGGCGGGGGCGATCCCTCGGCCGAGCCGGGCGAACCGATGGTCACCGCGGAAGGGCACGCCGGCCCGGTCCTCGACAACACGATCTACGATTCGCCGGGCCAGCATGGCGGGCCGCCCGCGGGCGGCGGCATGCAGAGCTGGGGCGGCGGTCAGCAGCACGGCGGGCCGGGTTACCCCGGTGGCCCGCAGTACCCGGGCGGCCCGCAGTATCCGGGTGGGCCGCAGTTCCCCGGCGGCGCCCCGCATGCCGGACCGCCCCCGGGCTACGATCCGGGCGGAACCGGCGGCATGAAGGTCGAGATGAACTGGCCGGCGCGCGGGCCCGAGTTCGGGCCGCAGGGAATGGAAGGCGCCTCGCCGACTGGCGCCACCCACGCGCCGCCCCCGGCGGGGCCTGCCTACGCGCCGCCGCCGGGCCCTGGCTACATGCCCCCGCCGGAAGGTGGCGAGTACAAGCCGCCGGAAGGCGGCGACTACAAGCCGCCGATGGGCGGCGAGTACAAGCCCCCAATGCCCGGCCCCGGCCCCATGCCCCCGCCGGAAGGCGGCGACTACAAGCCCCCCACGGGCGGCGAGTACAAGCCCCCCATGCCGGGACCGGGCTACATGCCACCTCCCGACGGCGGCGACTACAAGCCCCCGATGGGCGGCGACTACAAGCCCCCGATGCCCGGACCGGGCTACATGCCCCCGCCCGAGGGACCCGGCGCCATGCCACCTCCCGGGGGAGCCCACATGCCCCCGCCGGGCGGCCCCGGCTTCATGGCGCCTCCGGAGACCGCCGGCCATGTGCCGCCGGCAAGCGGTCCGGGTCCGCTGCCCCCGCCGGACGGGACGGGCAACATGCCGGGACCTGGCGAACCGACGCACATGCCCCCGCCCGGAACCCAAGCCTACCCGGATCCGGACAAGTACCCGAATCCCGACGCGAAGGTGTAGCTCTCGCTCTCGCGAGCGGCCGCGGTCTTCCGTGGCCGCTCTTTCGCTCCGGCGCCGCGACTACTGCTTGGCGATCTTCCGGACCTGGTATCCGCTCACGTTGCCGGCCGCGTTCACGCGGGCCTCGCGCACGTACAGCGCGCCGCCGCCGTCGGCGCCGAGCACTTCCAGGCGGGAGAACCCCGCCGCGTCGCCGGTGCCGTCCCCGGCCGAGGCCGTCGCCGACCCGGCCACCGTGAAGACCATCCCGTCCGGGGACAGGCGCCGGACGCGCTTCGCCCCGGCGTCTGCCACGAAGACCGTGCCACCCCGGATCGCCAGGCTCGCGGGGCCGCCGAAGCGGGAGTACCGGGCCCGCCCGGACCGGTAGAACCCGTCCCCGGCCCCGCCGGCCTCGGTCTTGACCTTGCCGTCCGCGGAGATCGAGCGGAGCACGAAGTTGTCGCGATCGGCAACCCAGCACTCGCCTCCCGGCCCCACGGCCACGCCGCTCGGGGCGGCAAAGCGCGACTCCGCCGCGCTTCCGTCCTTGTGACCGCTGACCCCCGCCGCCCCGAAGAGCGTACCCGTCGCGCCGGGAACGAGCTTGGCGACCACGTGGTGCGAGGGGATCGCCACGAAGCCCGCGCCCGCGCCGTCGATCGCCAGCTGGCCCGGTTCGGGCGTGCCGCCGATGGGCCAGGACAGCGTCGCCACGGCCGAGAAGGTCGTGCCGCGCAAGAGCCGCAGCTCCCTGGTGTCCTCCCGGAAGTCGGCGGCGTGGATGGTGCCGTCGGGCCCGAAAGCCAGCGCCACGGGCGAGCGCGATTTCGAGATGGTGCCGATCGGCGCGAACTCCTTGTTCTGGCGGACGCGGACCACCAACACCGTTCCGCCGGTCGAGAAGCTCGAGAAGTAGAAGTTGCCGTCCTTGTCCACGGCAAACGGCCCGGCCAGGCCGACGTCGGCCGTCGCGACCTGCGAGGGCAGCGTCTCGGTCGTAAAGAGCGTCGACACGGTCCACCCGTCGGTCCGGGCCGCCGCGCCCCAGACGGTCGCGCCGGCCAGATTCCGCAATTCCAGGTCGTCGAGCGCCAGCTGGTAGGTTTCAGCGGGGATGTCCTCGCTGCCCTTCACCATGAGGGGCACCTGCTCCCTGACCAGCTTGGCCCTGACGCGAGCCACGAGTTGCATGACGCGCTCGCCGTCGATGTCGGCCGCGGTGAGCTTGCTGGCAGCCAGCAGCCGCCTGATCTGCGTGGTGACCAGGGTGCTCGCCACATCCAGGTCCACGGTCACGGCCTCGCCCGCCTTGCGCTTTGCGATGCCGCCGAACTCGAAGTTCCCGCCGGCCGCATCGAACTGGCCGGTGACGAAGAACGTGCCGACCGTCGCCGCGGACTCGGGGAAGCCGAACGACCCCAACGCATCCGACGTGGTGGGCTTCCCGATCGTCAGGCCTTCGGCATCGGATAGGGAAACCTGGGCCCCGGCCAGGCCCGCTTGCGCCAGTGCCTGCAACCCGAGGCGGTAGGCGGCAGCGTCCGGCGTGTTGTTGGCGATGATCGCCGTGGCCGGCACCAGGACCTGCCCGGTGATCATGCTCCTGGGCGCCGGGGAGGGAGTGGGCTTGGCGCTATCGGAGCCGCCGCCCGCCGCATCGTCCGATATCCGCGGACCGGTCTTCTGAGTCGGACAGCCCGACATGAAGGAGACGAAGAATCCTGCTACCAGCCAACGGAACACGCGCGTCTTGCACATCTGGCTCCCTTCTACCCAGATCGTCAAAGAGTCAGGCGCGAGATGGTCTTGTACCGCCTTCCGGGCAGGACATCCGACTCGAGCCGGCGCAGGAAGCGTCCCACCACCTCGCCGTCGGCGTTGGTCCCGACCAGGTAGAAGCGGGCGAAACCCGTCACCTGCACGGGGCTGCGGCCGTCGGCGTCATGGAAGGTCAAGGGGTCGACCAGGAGGGCGACGACTATGCGGCGGCAGTTGAGAGGGTCGCACACATGGTCGGCCGAACAGCCCGGGTCGTCGATCAGCACGCGCCCGACGGCCGCCGAGGTCGTGGCGATGAGTTCGTCGATCGCCGCATCCGTCGGGCCTGCCATGTTGCCCGGTTCGGTCGAGAGCCAGGAGCCGACCGCCACGTCCGCCGCGGCGCCGCGCAGGATCGTCTGGACGTACACCTGCGCGCCCGTGCCGTCGATGGCCACGGCACGGAAGTTGCCCTGCTGCCCGCTCCTGGGGCCTGCCTTGAGGATGTAGTCGGCGCCCGCCACGAACTGGGTCTCCGGCACCGCGAACGGCCTCGCGCCGCCCGTTTCGATGGTCTCGGCCCTGGCGGCCGCCTCGGCGACGACCGGATGGTCGTCCGCTCCGACCAGGACCGGGAGCATGGCCGGGGTGCTCGCCGCCAGGGCGACGCGCACGGTGTCGGCGGCGGGAAAGTCCACCGTGGCGCACTCCGGCGCAAGGCCGTTCGCCGCCACATAGGCGCGTGCCTTCTCCGCGGCCGCGGCGGTGCCGCCCGATAGGCTCAACGCTCCCGCGAGAGCGGCCGCGTCGGCCGCGGACTGCAGCCGACTCTTCTCGAGAGCGAGCACGCCCGTGTCGGCGACCAGGGCCATGAAGCCGGTCAATGCCAGCCCCAGCGCCGTCACCATCAGGAGGGCGCTGCCGCGCTGTCTGTCGTACATGGATGATCACTCCCTTCGCATGACCGACCGGCCCGCGAGCGGCACCGGATCGGGTAGGCCCGGTACCGGGACCGGGCTGTCCAGGAAGGCCACCACGTCCACCGTCACCGGATCGCCCGCCGCGCCGTCCGTGCCCGCGATCGACACGCTCGCCCCGGATGCCAGTCCCGCAGCGGCCAGGGTCTCGGACACGGCGGCCCGGACTTCCGCCTCGCCCCGCCCGATCGCGGCAAGGCGGGCGCCTTGCCGGGTCGCACTCGCCACGACCAGGTAACTCGCGTACACGCGCCCGAAGAGGAAGATTCCGAAGATCAGGCCGAGCAGGACCGGCAAGACGAGGGCCGTCTCGACCAGGGCCTGCCCGGCCCGTTTCGCGCGCGTCCCGGGTTTCAGTCGCATCCCCGAAGCGCCGGCGAAATGCGCCTAGGGCGTCGAACCGCCGCTTCCCGCCGCCCCGCCGATCGCGGTGGCGATGGACTGGAGAAGGGCATTGATGTTCGTGCCCATGGCCGTCACCGCGGCGACGCAGGCCACAGCAAGGAGACCGAGGATCAAGCCGTACTCCGTCAGGGCCTGGCCGTCTTCCTGGACGAGGAGATCACGTAGCCGTTTCATCCCGCTTCCTGTCCTTTCGTCGCAATTGGGGTCCCAGCACCTTATGTCAGGCAAGCTAGGGAAGTTTTGTTGCGGCTTGAGGCCAAAAGCGATTGCCAGGCGGTTAATAACTCGGATGTTTCATTTAGATGCGCGGTTTTGCGCGCAATTAATGCGAAATCCTGGGATCTGGATATCGCAACTCCAGCGCGTGCGTGAGGCCCAGGGTGGCTATTTCGCGATACACGGCCACAGCCGGCGTCGGCACGCGGCGGAAGTCCCGGTTGCGGCAGTCGACCGAGTAGAGGCCGAATCGCGGGCTGTACGTGCCCCACTCGTAGTTGTCGGTGATGGACCAGTGGAAGTAACCCAGTACCGGAATGCCCTCGGCGCGCGCCCGGTTCATCTGCTTGACGTGCTGCACGATGTAGTTCTCCCGGTTCCAGCCGTCCGGCCGGGGGCGCAGATCCGCGGTGGCGAAGCCGTTCTCGGCGACCATGATGGGCATGCGGAACGCCCGGTAGTACTCTCTAAGCGACTCATAGAACCCCTCAGGGTAGATCTCCCATTCCTCGGGGGACGTGAACTTCCAGCCCGGATAGACGCTCCAGCGGCAGTAATAGTCGATCGCCACGTAGTCCAGCGACCGGCCGCGCCCGGCCTCGATATCGGCCTTGAGCGCCTCGGACATCCAGTCCTCGTCGAGCGACACCTTGCCGGGCTTCTTGGGCTTCCCCAGCCGGTAGTTGATCGCGTAGGCGTTGTACGACACCCGCGACCGCAGGTCGTTGGCGTGGATGGCCCGATAGGCGCGCTTGTGCGCGTCGATCCAGTTGGCCGCAACCTTGAGGGCCGCGGCCGTGCTGCGGAGGCCGGGACCGTGCGCGCCCAGCATGTAGGCGGCGGGCACGAAGACGTTGGGCTCGTTGAACGTGAGCCACCAGTCAATCTTGCTGCCGAACTCCCTGGCCGCCCAGGCGGCGTAGCGCTCGAACTCGGCGACACTCGCGTGCTGCTCCCAGCCGCCGAGGTCCGTATCCAGCCAGTGCGGATACGAGAAGTGGATCAGCGTGACCATCGGCACCATCCCGCGCTCCCGCACGGCGTCCAGGACCCGGTGGTAATACGCGATCGCGGCGGGATCCTTGTGGCCCCGCACGGGTTCGATGCGGGACCACTCGATGCTCATCCGCCAGCCCCGCATGCCCATGTCCCTGGCCAGATCGAGGTCGTGCTCGAACAACTCCATGCCGTTCGCCGCATGGCCGCTGCGCTCCTCGGTCAGGCCGAAGAACTCGAATTGCGCCCACTGCGAGGCGAAGTTCCGCCCCTCGTACTGGTGGCCGGCGGTCGAGACGCCCCACAGGAAGCCCGCGTCGGAGAGCGTCGCGATCTGCGGCCGGGGCCGCCAGCGGGCCGGAGGCCGCACGGGGAGCGCCGCAGCCGGAGATGCCGAGGACGAATGCCAGTAGCAGGCAGATGACTTGGAGAACGCGCATTCATGGTTAAGGAAGGGGAAAATCCTGGTTAACAGCTCCCTAAAGCTTAGCATACTTTTGCCGCAAGGAGGGAATGGGTTCCACATGGGATTCCTCGGAGCGGTCCTCCTGGCGGCCGTCCTGATTGCACAGCTGGTCTGCGGCTATTGCCACCGGCCGATCACGACGTCCTACATAACCTCCAAGGGGCATCCCTACCACGAGACGTGCTACGTCGAGCATGTCGCCCCCCGCTGCGTCGTCTGCTCGCAGCCGATCACGACCGACTACCTCAGGGATCCCTGGGGCAACGTCTTCCACCGGGAGCACAAGCAGGACACGCCCCAGTGCCAGTACTGCAGCCGCATCCTGTCGACCAAGGGCAGCCGGGGCGGCTTCGTGTATGGCGACGGCCGGACCATCTGCGGCATCTGCAAGGCCACGGCGGTCCTGGACGACAAGCAGGCGGGCACCCTGGCCAAGGCGGTGCGGAAGCGCATGGCCGGCCTCGGCCTGTCGGTGCCGTACGGCGACATCCCCCTCGAACTGGGCGATCGCAACTGGTTGGCGGGGATCCGCGCGCAGCATCCGGGCCTGGTCGCCACGCGGACGGACGCGACCGCATTCACCAACACCGTCACGACCACGCGCGGCGCGCGGGTCGTGAGCAAGAAGGTCGCCATCTACGTCCTGGCCGGCCTGCCGATCGAGGTGTTCCAGGGCACCTACGCGCACGAACTCATGCACGCCCGCAACCATTTGGTCGCCGACCTCCGCCACACGCCCGAACTCGAAGAGGGCGCAGCCAACTACGCCGAGGCCCTCTACCTCGCCAACCTCAACACCGCCGCCGCCCGCTACCACCTGCAGGCCCTGGAGACCAGCGAGGACCCGATCTACGGGCAGGGCTACCGGCGGGTCAAGCGCATGGTCGCCGACTACGGCTTCGCCGGACTGCTCGGCTGGCTCGAGACGCAGCCCGACTTTCCGTTCGGGTACTGATAGAGCTCGCAGAAAACTGCCCGGGCCGACAAAGGCCTGCGCGGGGCCTCGGCTGCAGGGGTGCAAGCGAGTGCATGCGCAGGCGGCCCCACCCAGGATCGGGTGGCGCCGGCCTCCGTGCCGGCGTCTCGTCCAATGATGACGGCGAGGCCTGCGCCGGCCGCGGCGAAGCGAAGCCTTCTGCCGTACCTCCCTGCGCTGAGTGGCAGGATCGCCCCGTCTGGCCGTCCGGAGCAGTCCCCGGCATCAGGGGAAAGTCTCGAAGCCTGCTTGGCGGAAATGCCGATCGAGCGTCAGGGCGTGGCGAGTCTGAAGGCGGGCCATGACGGCAAAAGAGGTCGCATCCGTGAGCGAGTAGGTTTTGTCGGACTGGCGCAGGATCGTCTCGATTGCCGCTTTCTCGTCCACGGGCCGTACGGTCTCGATCGGCAGGTCCAGATCGGCGAGCCACCGGCGGGCGAAGTCCCAGCCGACCCGGCTGCCGATCAGGGCATGGGCTTCGGTGCGCACGAAATTCGTCGTGTAGACCGATGCACGCCGGTCACGAAGCTCGACCAGGCAGCGCCTTGCGCGCTCGTGGGCGTCATCCTTGCCATCCACGAGGGCGAGGGCACCCGAGGAGTCAAGGAAGACGTCCATTACTGCCTTTCGTCGCCTGCCGCCTCTTCCCCGAGCAGATGGTGGTGGTCTTCCGCACCGGGCCCGCCGGGTCCCGTCGCGGCGCCAAGGTGCTTGAACAGCGAGCTGCCTTCGGAAAGCGGTGGGAAACCGGGCCGGCGTCGCAACAAGATGCCGCGGGCCTCAGGTTCGATCTCGAGTTCGTCCCCACGCTCGATACCTAACGCCTGGCACACGGCGATAGGCAGCGTGATCTGCCGCTTGCCGGTCACCTTCACACGCGAACTAGCCACCTTCGCCTTCCTTACCGGGTAAGGATATCCCGGCCGTTAGGCGGGAGTCAACTTGCGCTCGCGGTCGTATCGCGGTCACCAGTGCCCTCTACCTGTCAATCCAAGGCCGCGCCGAGAGATTGAACGGCGCCTTCGTAAGTAGTACGTTCGTCTTGCCATGCCTGGTGCCGTGGCGCAGTGGAGGGCGCGATGTCAGGTAGCACTGCCAAGCAGAAGGTCCTCGACGCGATCAAGAAGCTGCCCGCCGACGCCACGCTGAAGACGCAATCGAGCGACTTGTCTTCCTCGCCAAGATCGAGCGGGGGCGCCCCAGGCCATCGCGCCCGGGAATGATCTCCCACCAACGCCAGGAGCTGCCGAAAGATTCACCCAGCCTGAAACCGGCGATCCTCGCCGGGCAGCCACTCGATGTCGCAGTTCAGGGAGAGTAATCGGTTGACAGCGCGGCATCGCCGAGTCGTCCAATGCCACCGGCCTGGTCAACCTTCAACCGCAGGTTGTCCTTTGGAAACGGGGATCCTGCGACCTTCGACAGCAAAGCCGAGCGCCAGAACATCGGATGTCATAGCGCCGCTCAATCGGCCTCGCCCCGCGCGCGCCCACAGGCCCCGGGCCGCAGCGTACTCATAGCGCGGCTCTGATGACTTCGCTCCGGCATCGCGGCCGGCACGGAGGCCGGCCCCACCCGTTGCATCGGTGGCGCAGGCCTCCGTGCCTGCGTCCGATAGGCGCCAGGTCATTTGAGCGCCGCTATCAGCGCGTACGTGAGGCACGGGGCCGCGGACGTAAGCCGGGGCCAGGTCGAGTGAGCGGCGCTATCAGCGTGCCGTGGAGCTGGCTGAGCGCCTCGGCGTGCCTGAACGCCGCAGGGCGCATTCTGGTTTTCGAGATCGAACTCTACCTGGTGTCCCCTTGTCAGTTTCCGGACACGCTTGCTTCATTCTCGAGCCGATTGGGCCGGCGTGGCTCCCGCCCGCTCTAGCGATCGTGGACCGGATCGCTTCCGAGATTCTTGAAGAGCGTACCGATGACCTCGGCGCCGGGGGGCGCCGGCCGAGGTGGGACGTTCGGTGAATCCGAGGCCAGGATGGTTTCCCCGCGATCGAACTGCAGCCGCTTGACGGCATACTGGCCGTCGGGGCCCTCGGACGTGCGCAGGTCGAACAAGCAAACGCGACCCTTCCACGCTGACAAGGCGCTGCCCCTCGCCAACCGGAATACAAGCCAGTCGCCGTCGGAGATGGGCTCCGGCCCGCCGTTCATCGAGTCGCCGTAGGCCCGCACGGCGAACAGGCAGTCCAGGCTCCCAGGCAAAGGCACTTCCCGCAACTCGGATCCCAACGCCGAAGACGCGGACCCGTCGAAGCCGGCGGCCGCCTTGAGGTCCACGAAGAACGGGATGGCCCGCTGCGACTGGGGCCGCGCCGTCTCGATCCCCATGGGGGCGATGGCCCAGCCTCCGCTGATGCGCGAGAAACGGACCTTGAAGTTGGTGCCCGGTTTGCCGGCAGATAGGCCGAACCATTCGCGCATCAGGTCAGGTAGCGCGTTTCGCGGATCGCCTGGCGGATGCCCCACGTTGCAGTATTCCTTGGCAAACCGGAAGACCCAGGCCCGGCCGTCGGGAAGCGAGACGGACGTTTCTCCTTGCGGAAGGTCCGATCGCTTCGCTTTGCTCGGGAGCTTCAGGATTGGCCGATCGCCGGCGTGGATGAGATTGCACTCGAATGACGCTCCCGCCTCATCCTCTTGCCGGCGCCGGCGATACAGCGCCAGGCGGTACTCCACCAGCTCGGAAGTCATTGCGACAAATGCCTCGCGCATTTCGTCGTCCGGCGGCTCGGGGAGCCGGCTGATGAAACGATCCCCCTCCAGTGCGAACCATCTGCCCTTCTCGGTCCAGGCGGCCACGGGGTTCTTGCGCCAGTAGGCCTGCCAGGCCTTGGGGTCCGGCGAGGCCGGATCGGCGATCTCCTTGACGCCCGCCAGGTCCTCGAGGAGGTCGGGCAAGCGTGCCAGGACGGCATGGCTGCTGCGGGCGAGGTCGGCTAGCGGAAGCCCCGAGAAGATCGCGTCGGCGTCGAGCAGCGCCTTGAGCGTGATCATCTTGAACGACTTTGTCATCGGCGTGATCTCGAGTTCTTCGAACCAGGCCCTGGCCAGCTCGTGGGCGCCAACCTCCCCGGGAGCAAGCCGCCCCTTGGCCTCGAGGAACCCGAACCAGTCGCCGTGCGTCCCGCGCAGCGTGCTGGGCAGATAGCCCAGGTGCAGCAGCTCCGAGGCCGTCGGGCGGACTTCCCGCGAGTCGCACAGCTCGTCGAAGAAGCGCTCGACCTCGGAACCGCCCGCTCCCAGGTAGCGGATCAGCTCCTCTTTCGCCTCGACCTCGACCTCGATCGAGCAGCCGGGCGGCATCACCGGCTCACCGTGGCCAGCCAGATACTCACGCAACGGCGTGGCCTTCTCGGCCAGCGACACGAGCTGGCGTACCTTGAACAGAAAGGTTCGGTGGTTCCCGACGAAATCGATGACGACCAGGCGTTCCTTGCCGTCCGCCCTCCGCAAGCCGCGGCCAAGCTGTTGCAAGAAGACGATGGGTGATTCGGTCGGCCGCAGCATCACGACCCGGTCTACGAGCGGGACGTCCACGCCCTCGTTGAACAAATCGACCGAGCAGATTGCGTCAAGATCTCCCAGGGCGAGCGCGGCAAGTGCCGATTGCCGGTGCCCCGAACCGGGACCCGAAAAGACGGCTTCGACCCGCAGCCCCCTGGACTTCAGCCAGTTGCGGACGAAATTCGCATGTGCGATCGAGCAGCAGAAGACCAGCGTTCGCGAGGCCGGGTGGTCCTGCCAGGCTTCCCACATCCGTTCCATCCGTGCCTCCTTCTCGACGGCACGGGCCAGGGCTTCCGGGTCGAAGCGGTGGTTGCGCCATGGGATGTTCTCGTAATCGACGGTGTCCTTGAGTCCGAAGTAGGCAAACGGTGCCAGAAGCGCCGATCGGATTCCCTTCCCGAGATCCGCTCGAAAGAGGAGGTTTCCATCCAGCAGGGCCAGGATGTCGCCTTCGTCCGCCCGGTCGGGTGTGGCGGTCAGGCCCAGCATGAACTTCGGCAAGAGCCGGCCGAGGACCCGGCGGTAGCTCGGAGCGTGCGCATGGTGCGCTTCATCGACGACCACGTAGTCGAACGCTTCCGGGTCGATCCGGGCGAGCACGGCGGGTCGTGCGAGTTTCTGGACGGAGGCCATCGCGATATCGCCCGACAGGTCTTCCCGCTCCCCCGCGCACCAGGTCAACTTCGGGTCGATGCTCTCGGAGTGCGCCAGGATGCGCAAGGTCCGGGCGGCCTGCACGAGCAATTCCTCTCGGTGCGCGATGAACAGGACTCGGGGGAATCGCCCCAGCTCCCGCGCCATCTGCCGCACGTCGAACGCGGCGAGCCAGGTCTTGCCCAGTCCCGTCGCGAGAACGACCAGGCCGCGGCGATTCCCGGTCCGGCGCGCCCGCGCCAGCTCGGACAGGGCCTCGGCCTGGATCGGGTTCGGCGTCGGGACACCCGGATCACGCTCCTCGGCCACTTCACCGGTTGGCAGCGGCAGATGCGCGCGGCGGGCTCGCCTGGCGTAGTCGGCGACCCACTCGGCCGTCAGCGGGGAAGAGATCGTCCAGAGGGCCTCGAACGCGCTGACCACCGCTCGATACGCGACGGCGTCGCGCGCCCGGTCCACCCGGAGATTCCACTCGATGCCGCCCCGGAGCGCCGTCAACGAAAGGTTGCTGCTGCCCACGAAAGCAGTGGCCAAGCCGTCGCCCTCGAATCGCCAGGACTTCGGGTGGAAGGACTCCCCCTCAGCGTCCAGCTTCGCCACCTCCACCACGCGGACCTCCAGTGACCCTGGGCGGATCGACTCGGGCAGTTCGGCAAGGACCCCGGCGCCAGATTCGGGGCTCAGGCCCAGCGCCGAGTAGCGGGCAGCCCAATCAAGGAGCCGCTCGAGCGCCCCGACCTGAGTGACATTGAGGTAATCACCGGTAACCAGGCGGATGCTGGCGCCGTTCAGGAGGGCCAGGTCGAGCGCATGCTCGATGAAGCCGATACCCGAATCCATCACGAAGGCCGTGAGGATGGCGATGTCTCGCGAGCGGGGAAACAGCGGCCAGATATGGTCCCAGAACGCGTCGGGACCGCCCGTCGAAAGCGGCTTCAGCGCCGGATCCGGATACTTCCCTTTCCACGGGATCACGTGCCGGACGCCGCCCCGCGGATCGTCCATGTCGCCCAGGTACCGCGGGATGACGTGGACGTGGAGGTGCGCGACGCTCTGCCCGGCGGCCTCGCCGGCATTGAAGCCCACGTTGTACCCGTCCGGTACAGGGCTGAGCTGGGCGTCGAGCTTTTGCTTGACCTCGTCGATCAGGTCGAGGACCGCGAGTCGCTCCGCACGCGTCGCGTCGAACCACGTCGGCACACGCCGCTTCGTGATCACCAGCGAGTGGCCCGGCGAGACCGGGTACCGGTCGCGGATCGCGAACGCGAGCTCGTTCCAGGCGACCCATTCGGACTGCGGGATCTCGTCGAACGGCATTGTCAGCGGAATGCTAGCGGTCAATCGTGCCGGGGCGTGGCTTCCGAGCAAGCAGTCATTCGGAGAAGGTACCATACCGGGCCGTCTCAACGGCCTTCGGCCGGTTTGCCCATGTCCCGCTTGTATACACAGGTCGCCGGTTGTTACTCCGGGTGACGCAGACGTCCAACCGCGCTGGCGAACGAAGAGGGGCCGAGAGCATGGACAAGCGGGAACTTCCGAACTACCAGATCGCAGAGGCAGCCTGGGCGCTGGGCCTTCCTCCCACGACGGTGCGGCGCTGGGTCGGTCGGAAGGGCAAGGTCGGGATCGTGGTGCCTGCTCAGGACGAGCCGCCCGCGCTGTCCTTCTTCAACCTGGCCGAGCTCTACGTACTGGCGAGCGTCCGCCGGCTCCAAGGCGTACCTCTCGAGAGCGTCAGGCGGGCGCTGGCAACCCTGGAGCGGCTTGCCGCGGGTCCCCATCCGCTCATCTCGCAGGAGTTCCTGACAGATGGCGTGAGCCTGTTCACGAAGGCATACGGCGACCTCACGAACCTTTCGAGGTCAGGTCAGATCGCTCTGGCCGAGCTGCTCGAGGCGTCCCTCCGCCGGGTGGACCGGGACGATCGCGGCAAGCCGATCCGGCTGTACCCCTGGCGGTCCCGACCTGACGAGCCCAAGCACCTGGTGCTCGATCCGGCGGTCAGTTTCGGCCGCCTCGCGATCGCCGGGACCGGCGTGCCTGTCGACGTCCTGACCGAATTCTGGCGCGCCGGGGATCCAACCTCCCGGATCGCTGCAGGCTATCGGCTCGATCCGGGCCTGGTGGAGGAGGCGGTCCGGTGGGGAACGCAGAAAGCCGCCGCATAGCCGTCGCCGGCGGGCTCTCGGCGTAGCCCGTGCCTCGCCGCAGGCCTGCCGCGAAAGCCGAGCCGCCCGCGACCCTGTTCCTCGATCGCTGCCTGGACCATGCCGACATCGCGGCCGCGCTGAAGGTTGCCGGGGTTGCCCAAAGCCAGATTCTCCGGCGCCTTGATGCCCTCGAAGCTCGCGTAGATCGCGCTGAGGCCAGACGCCGACTCGTCCGGTGACCCGGCTCGGGCCTTCGTCGGGCGAGCAACCACCTTGGCCTACATTCGGTCAGGCCAGCGCTCGTTTCGCCGCCTCGATGTCCGCCAGGGCCTGTCGGAAGACGGCCTCTTTCATGTAGGTCTGGTACGGGACGCCCATTAGCGCGGCGGCGCGCTTGACCACTTCAACCTGCTTCGGGCCCCAGCGGAAGTTGACCCGAGCCTCTTCGAGTTCGCGGTCGGCCTCGGCAATCATTGCATCGACTCGATCGGCGACATCGGCGGGCAGCTCGACGTCACCGACTTCCACATAAGTCTTCTTTTTCACGCTTGGCCTCCCAGCTTGAAGCAGCTTATCACCATCACATCACTGGCTCCCTCATCCAGCCAGAACCAGTACAGGCCGTGCGTTGCGGAGAACTGCTCGAAGCGCTGGCGCTCATCATTCCAGATCCTGCTCGCAATGGCTTCAGCGTCAAAGAAGGAGTCGATAGCGTCCTGCTCGGTGGTCAGGTGGCGGGCAAAGTTATGCAGAATCGTGGGGTCGGTCGAGTCGTACTTGAACACGAACCCATGGCCGCGGTCGATCACCTTCTTGAAGCGTCGGCCCATCTTCATAGCCTACGAAGGTCGGAGGCAAATGTCAATACATTGAATGTTTGGCAGCCAACCCCTTTCATCGGAGCGGGCTTCGCGACCCCAACCCGGACGGGGGAGTCGGAGCGGACACTGACGTCTGTCCACGCCGGCCAGAAGGAACCGGGACTACCCCGGCCTCTCGGGAAGGCGCTTTCAAAGCGGAAGTCCGCGGGAAAACGCATGCCTGCCTGCCTTCCCTCGGGGCCGGCGTGCCCGTCACGGAGGTCTCGGCCATCCTCGGCCACGCCTCGCCGGCGATCACGATGGCGATCTACGCGCACTTCATTTCGGGGAGCAACAGCCGCCCGACTGACGCGGTCGCCAGCGCGATCTACCGTTAGAGCGCTTCTTCGCATTGAGCCCCTGCAGAAATCGAACCCGCGACCGGGGGGCTCTTGACATGTCCCTGAGCGGCCCGTGGTAGAAAGATGCCGTGCTTCCCGCCGAGCGAATCGACCACGCGATCCTGACCGTCCGCGGCCAGCGCGTGATGCTGGACGCCGACCTGGCCGCGCTATACGGGGTCTCCACGAAGCGCCTGAATGAACAGGTAAGGCGCAACGCGGCGCGGTTCCCGGCCGACTTCATGTTCCGGTTGACGGCTGCCGAGAAATCTGATAGCGGCGCTCAAATGACCTGGCGCCTATCGGACGCAGGCACGGAGGCCTGCGCCACCGATGCAACGGGTGGGGCCGGCCTCCGTGCCGGCCGCGATGCCGGAGCGAAGTCATCAGAGCCGCGCTATGAGGTGGTCGCAAAATGCGACCACCTTCACCGGTTGAAGTTCTCGCCGGTTCTCCCCGGAGCCTTCACCGAGCATGGCGCGGTCATGCTGGCTAGCGTGCTCAACACGCCGATCGCCGTCGAGGCCAGCGTCTTGGTCGTGCGGGCTTTCGTTAGAATTCGACACCTGCTGGCGGGCGAAAGCCAGATTCTCCAGCGTCTTGAGGCCCTCGAAGCCCACGCCGAAACGACCGACGTCCAGCTTGCCCTCGTGTTCGAGGAGCTAAAAGAGATCCGCGCCATCATGGATGCGCCCATCACCCTCGCGATCGGCTTCCGGACCGACGCCTGACCAGATCGGGCCATCTGCGCCGGAGGTCCCAGGTGGCCCGAGAGTGATCTCCCGGCAATGCCAGGCGCTGTCGAGAGATCCGCCCAGCCTGAACCCTGCAATCCTTGCCGGGAGGCCGTTTTAGGCCGCATGTCACTCGCATGTGATCAAGGTGATCAAGTGATCGAACTTGAGGAAGGTTGTTGTGGGCGGTTTGCTTCTTGGGGGTTCGTGGGGCCGCATGGGCGGCCTGCTCGGCGGCCCGTTGCCGCTCGGCTTGGGCGGACACTTTCGGGCCGCCGAGTAAGCCCCCGACAGGAATCGAACCTGCAACCGACGGTTTACAAATTGGTCAATCGGCCGTTTTGACCAGTGACGTCCGGTGACGAGCGTTCCGCTGGATTGGCTTCTGGAGCCGATCATGGCCAGGTGCCTCTTACCCTCGAGTGACGGCATATGCCCGGTTCTGACGTGCAGCATGTGATCGCGATGTGATCGGCTCGAGGACTCCGGTAGCCGGGCAGCGTCGTCATCCTTGCGTGCCCTGCTCGACATCGAGTGCCTTCCGGACGGCAGGCCAGGGAGCTGGCTCCCAGTCGGGTATGACGAGCGACAGCAACCAGTCGAGCGCTCCCACCGGTCCCACGTCGGGCAGCGGCACTCGAACCTTGGGAACGGCCTCCAAGCTGGTCCCAACGTGACAGTGGAAAGAGGGGTGGCTGCAGGCTCCAAGGCCCCGGTCCTGGACGTCCGGGTCGCGGTCGTCGTCCAGGTGGACCGCGACGAGCCATCCCTGCCCCCCTGACGCCTGGCCCTGCACCTCGGCGGTGAACTGGTGGATCCTGGAGGTGCGCGAGTCCGACAGCACCTGGATGCTCAGATGGGCCGACTCCAGGTGGGCGACGCCCTTCAGGCGCTCCGGTCCCGCAGTGCCAAACCGTGGCCTGACATGCCACTCCCTGAGCCTGCCGACGGTTCGGCTGGAGAACCGGCCCTGGATCGAAGCATCACAATGGCCCATCTCGGACAAGCGCACGAGCCGGGCCCTGATGTCAGCCGGAAGGGTCGCTCCGCCTTCCCTCATGGCGGCATGGCGCTGATAGAGGTCGACCCACTTCTTCATCGACGCTCCAGTAGCATCGCCCAGTAAGCGACGCTGATGGAATCGCCCGTCCAGGGGATCTCACCTCTGCGCCACTTTGCGACCCAATCCTCGGGTGTGGATCCGACCTTCCGGGCGAAGCGTTCCCTGTCCTGGACCGGGTCGACCGCGGCGAGGGCTTCGGGGTCCGCGTCGCTGCCGCTCGTCCAGCTCCGCAATCCCGGTGCGCGTTCGGCTAGCGCCCTGGCCCCGTCGCCGTCACGCAATAGAAAGAGCAGAATAGGCTGAGTGCGGGGCCGCCGGTGGGCGAGCAGCCTATCCCGGGAGGCATCGAGGTCGAGCACGGCCTCCACCTCGTCGGCCGGAACCAGGAGCACCAGGCGATCGGGCTCCCGGACCGCCTCTTCGACGGAAGTCGTTCGCAGGGGATTTGCGCTCGCCAGGGCGAAGCTCGCAGCCTCGCCGACAAGCCAGTCGCGCATCCCGAGGTCGGGGTACCACACGATGGCGATGCCCCCGGCATCCCGCTCCAGGGCGCCGAACAACGAGCTGGCGTAGTCACGCACCGGTTTGGACCCGCGAAACCGTGGCGCGGGCCAAGGGATGGACTTCGAGCGTGGGAAGCCGGTTGCGCAGGCGCTCGAGGAGCACGCCGTGCGCCATGAGCCTTACCTTCTGTCCCAGGTCTAGTTCTCGCCCGTCTGTCCCCTCAGCCGCGAGGATCGCCGTGGTGTCACCCTGGAGCAGGGCCCGGCGGAAGCTGTCCTGCTGGTCGGCCATCGCGTCGGCGAGGTCCGTCTCGTCAGGCAAAGCCGCGTCTCGCAAACGCGCATACGTCCCGGCGCCGGCGATGAGTTGCAGGAAAGTCCGGACGATCCCGCCGCTCTGCTCTGCAGCGGCATCGACGACGGTCGCGAACCACTTTTCGCGTTCTGCAAGCGGCGACATATCCACCAGTGCATCACCCAGACGACGGCGCAAGAGGTCTTTGAGGAAACTCCTACCAGGCTCACCGGCCGCGCCTTCGATTTCTAGAGCCCGCAGGGCCTTGAAGTGCTCGCCGGGACGAACCGCAAGCTCGGACTGAGGGCCAAAGGCCACGTGCCATGGCACCACGACCACGAGATCAACGCTCTCGGGGAGCGAGCCCAGCGCGTCGAACAGCTCGAGGGCTCCTGGCCCCGGCGGCACCTTCTCGAGTCCATCCAGGAGCAGGGTGACCCTTCCCTGGGGCGAAGTACGGGCCACCTCGTTCAAGGTGCTCCGCAAGAGCGCCGGGGCGGTAGTCACCAGCCCAGCCGCAGGCTCCTGAACGGTCTGGCTTCCCAGAACGCCGGCCTTCACCAGGGTCTCCTGGAGATCGCGGGAGATCGGCAGCCCCAGCCCCTCTCCGGCGACAGAAACCAGCCTGCCGGCGATCCGCAGCAAGAGGCGGTCGGCTGTAAGGCGCCGCATGTTCTCCCAGCGGTCCAGGGGGACCAGGCATGCCACCCGATCCTCCTGCAAAAGTCCGGCCGCGTGGGCCAGTTCGGTGCTCTTGCCCACGCCGGTAGGGCCGCCAACAAGGAGGGTGGCCCCGCCAGCCCGGATCCATCTGGCGATCTCCTCACCGCCACCCGACGGTGGAGCGAGGTATTCCTGGGCGCCCGGCTCGAGGGGTCTATGCGGCGCCAGGGCACGCCAGTCGTAGCTCATGACCCTCCTCCTGTCGGTTCGCACCTTCTGGCCTGGTCTCGCCGCCAGCCGGCGATGCCTGCCTCCGTCACCTGGGTGCGCGATACCTTGAGGTCTCGCAAGCTCGTCAGGCGGGCCAACTGGGCCAGGCCGGCATCCGTCACCTGTGCGCCCCGAAGGGCGAGGCTTCGCAGGTTTGTGAGGCCCGCAACGTGGGCCAGCCCGGCATCCGTCACCTGCGTGCTAGATAGGTCGAGCCCCTCCAGGCTGGTGAGGTCGGCTAAATGGGTCAGGCCGGCATCCGTCACCTGAGTGCGCGCTAGATCGAGCCGCCGCAAGCTCGTGAGGCCGGCTAACTGGGCCAGTCCGGCATCCGTCACCTGTGCGCCCCGAAGGGCGAGGCTTCGCAGGTTTGTGAGGCCCGCAACGTGGGCCAGCCCGGCATCCGTCACCTGCGTGCTAGATAGGTCGAGCCCCTCCAGGCTGGTGAGGT
>Ga0194120_10004977_pt1 | contig 19918 bp, 15 predicted proteins | sample TA2MahCa65mmetaG_FD_148642 | JGI IMG/M metagenome (GOLD analysis project Ga0194120, IMG submission 148642) | Freshwater microbial communities from Lake Tanganyika, Tanzania - TA2015019 Mahale Deep Cast 65m | ecosystem: Environmental > Aquatic > Freshwater > Lake | place: Tanzania: Lake... | reverse complement strand
CCGTCGCGAAGCAAGGCACGGGTTGTCTCAGCTTGCGGCCGTCGCGGAAAAGGGGCGCGGCATGCCTCGCCGAGCGAGTTCCGCAGCCTGCGAGGAAAGCTGGCGCGCAGTGCCAGTCAGTGACCACGATGTGACATCCGCGCCAGTTTCTGAGCAGGCGAGGACTGTCTGAGCGAACGAGGCATGCCGCGACCAAAGGGAGCGACGGCCGCAGGTTCAACATGCGAAAGCAACGCGACACGCCGGCGCCCAAAGGGAGCGACGGCCGCAGGCGCAGCAACGCGCGCAGGGCGCGACTCAGCCGCGCGCCCACTCCGCGGGGACGACCCCATGCGATGCCACGATGCGGCTTCTGATCCCGCCGCGCCCCTTCCAGTCTGTGATGATCTGCATCCACTGCGGCTTCATGGCCGCAGCCAGGTCGTCACGAATCGTGTTGGTGACGGCCTCGTAGAAGATGCCCTCGTTCCGAAAACTCTGGTAGTACAGCTTGAGGCTCTTGAGCTCCACGCAACGGTCGCCCGGAACATATCGCAGCGTCACATGGCCAAAGTCAGGGTGACCGGTCTTGGGACAGACCGAGGTGAACTCCTCGCTCACATGCTCGATCACGAACGGCACAGTGGACGGCGACGGGAAGCACTCAAGCAGGCTGGTGTCGGGCATGCGGGCAATCGTAGGAAGGCGCAGCGGCACGCGCCACGCCATCACGACGCGGCGACCCCTGCTGCTCGTGATGCCGTCACAGCCCGCGAGTCCGCGAACCACATGACCTTCACATGATCGGCCGTCACAGCCCGCGAGTCCGCGAACCACATGACCTTCACATGATCGGCCGTCACAGCCCGTGCGAAGCCATGAGCCGAACGACCTTTGGTTGGTCGGCATCGACTGCAAGACTGGCTTCGAACGCTGCCACTGCGCGCGCGCGCGCGGACTGATCGACCTTGCCGCCCGCAATCCAGCGATTGAGCGCTGCTGTGCCCAGACCATTCCAACAGGCCGTCGATGCGGGATCGGCGTTCGTTCCCGCGCGGAACGCATCTTCTGCATCCGCGAGCCGGCCACCGCGCAACATCGCTTCGCCAAGACACGCCTGGCTGGCTGCGCCTGGTGCAATCGCGACGAGCTCGCGAGCGGCGGCGAGCGACCCGTCGTGATCCCCAGCTGCGCTGCGAGCCGTCGCCAGCTCCTGGAGCAACTGGATGCGCAGCGATCCGTCGTGAACCACCTTTAGCGCCGATTCGAGCAGGCGGGCAGCGCGCTGCGGTCCACCCGCGTCGACCATGATCGGCGCGCACACTTGTGCACGCTCCGGCGATGCGTCATGTCGCGATGCAAGAATCGCATACTCCAGTGCGGTCTCGTGCTCACCGAGCGCGAGGTACACGCGAGCCATCAGGAACTCCGTCTCGGGATCGCCCGGATGCAGAGCGAGCGCGCGCTGCAACGAACGGAGCGCGGCGCGGGCATCGCCCTGCTTCGACAACCTGGCCGCAGTGTTGTGCAGTTCCTCACGGGTCGGAGGCACGGTCTCCTTCGCCAGCGCGGCGAGCTCGGGATCCTGTGGGATGACCGGCTTGGACCAGTCACGACAACCCTGAGCCAGGACGAGTGCAATGAGGATGACGGATCGACAGGACATCATCGCTTCGCGCGCACTCCAGCCAAGCGGCGGAGTTCGCGTGCGTTGACGATATCCCAGGGCTCGTCGGCCGGCCCGGCTTCCTTCGCCGTCTCAAGAATCATGGGTCGTCCGCGCAACTTCGGGTGCTTCAGGACGGCGCGAAAGCATGACGCCCCGCATGCGCCATGCCCGATGTGTTCGTGACGGTCCACTCGCGATCCGCATGCTCCGACGCTGTCGTTGACATGCACGGCATGCACCTGATCGAGCCCGCACTCCGCATCGAATCGCTCGAGCACCGCCTTCGCGCGCGATGGTGTGGAGCAATCATGACCCGCCGCCACGATGTGACAGGTGTCGATGCAGAAGCCCACGCGCTCCGGTGCCCGAACGAGTTCACGGATCATCCGAAGGTGCCCGAAGTCGTAGCCAAGGTTCGTCCCTGACCCGACGGTCGTCTCGAGCAGCGTGATCGTTCGAAAACCCTTGAGTTGCCGATGCAGCTCATCGAGCGATGCCGCGATGCGTCGCAGTCCATCGAGTTCATCTGTCGATGGTGGTTCGCCCAGGCGATTCGGTTCCCGGGGCTTTCGCTGCGCACCCAAATGCGCGCCTGGATGGATGACGCACGCCGCAATCCCGAGCGCTTCGCATCGTTCCGTTTCGTCACGCTGCAGGGCGATCGACCGTGCGCGCGCACAGGCATCTGGAGTCGCCAAATTCACCAGATACGAGTTGTGACTCACCACACGCGATCGGTCCCAACCGACAGCGGTGATGGCCTGGGTCCATGCCTTGATCTCATCCCGATGGAGCGGTGTGGACGCCCAACGGCGCTGGTTCTTCGTGAAGACCTGAACACAGTCCAGGCCCAAGCGGGTGGCTTCCTCGATGGCCAGATGCAGCCCACCGGCGATTGAGCAGTGCGAGCCGATGAGAACAGGCGGCATGGCAGGCGGCGCGCTCACACCATGCGTGCGCCGGCGGCGCGGGCGGCCTCGACGATCCGCTCTGCCGTGCGCACCGCGGCGGAACCGGCTTCGGCGTCGACGAAGGGACGCTGCCCAGTCCGGACAGCTCGCACGAAATCCGCGAACTGCAGCGTGAGTGGATCGCCTGCGCCCACCGCGAGAGGCTCGACCTTGACCAGATCGAGGTAGTTCACGCCCGAGAGATCATCGCCGTCCTTCAGCTGTCGGCGCACCTGATCGAGCTGTTCGGCGTTGGCAGTCTTGCGGACCACCGTGCCCTGCCGCGCGACGAAGTCCGCGCTCACATAGGCATCCTCGCTGATGATGCGGATCTTGCGCTCGGTCTTGAGCGCCATGCGACTTGCCGTGACATTCGCCACGCAGCGGATGCCGTCAGGACCTGCAGGAAACACCAGACGCGCGTTGCAGATGTCCTCGGCCTCGCCGAGCACGCACACCGCATTGGCATGGATCTCCTCGGGCTCGCTGCCGACGAGCATGAGCAGAAGGTCCAGGTCGTGGATCATCATGTCGAGCACCACGCCAACATCGACGCTCCGGAAGGTCATGGGCGAGATGCGATCCATCTCGATGAAGCGCGGCGTGATGCCAGAGAGCCCGCGCACGGCCACCATGATCGGGTCATAGCGCACGACATGGCCCACCTGCAGCGCCACGCCGGAGCGCGCAGCCGCATCGGCCATCTCGGTCGCGGTCCGCTCATCGGATGCCAGCGGTTTTTCGACCAGACAGTGGACGCCCGACGCGGCGGCCTGCAGCACGATGTCGCGATGCGTGACGGTCGGCGTGGCGACGACGATCGCCTGCACGCCGACGGCCAAGAGTTCGTCGAGCGACGCGCACGGCGTACCGCCGAACTGCTCCGCCAGCGTGGTGCGGCGTTCTTCGCTCGCATCGGCGATGGCCACCAACTCCGCGCCCTCGGCCTGGCTGGCCACGCGGACATGGTGACGGCCCATGCGCCCGCAACCGACCACGCCCACTCGCAACGGTGCCGTCGTGTTCATGCGACCTTTGACCTTTTGTAGACCAGTGAGAGGTGATTGCCTGGACCGCGGTACTCGACCTCAGACATGTAGGCCTTCATCAGCATGATGCCGCGCCCAGACGGGATCTCGAGGTTGTCGTCCTGAGTGGGATCGGGCACCGCATCGGGATCGAAGCCTTCGCCCTGATCGTGTACCTCGAAGCGGGCCTCGTCGCCATCCACGCTCCACTGGACATCGACCTGTCCATCGGGCACATGGCGGTTGCCGTGACGAATCGCGTTGACGAGTGCCTCTTCGAGCGCCAAGCGGACGGCGAACAGCGCCTCGCGACCGTAACCATGCTGTGCCATGGCTTGCTCGACCGCCAACTGGCACGCGTCGATCTCCGCACGGGGGCCGCGGAGGATCGCGTGGCCTTCGGTGCGGGCCGACATGGCTGGGCTCAGGCGAACGCCTTGAGGGCGGCCTCGGCCGACTCGTCGATGTTGAAGTGCTTGTTCAGCTTCGTGATGTAGAAGACCTCGAGGATCTCGGGGCGGATCTCCGCAAGGCGCAGCTTGCCGCCCTTCTTCTTCACCAAGCTGCCCACGGTGATGAGCGTTCCAAGCGCAGCCGACGAGAGGTGCTCGACGACGGTGAAGCACATCAACACCTTCGGGGCGGACATCGGTTCGAGCTTGCGCTGGATGTCCTGTCCGATCTGCCGGATTGTCGCTTCGTCGAGGATGTCGCGATCGACGAAGTCGATGCGCATCACGTCACGGACGGCGCTGATGCGCAGGCGGGAACTTTCGTAGGTCATGGTGAATCCCAGTGGATCGTGGAGGACTGCATCAGAACCCGCCAGCGGATCCTTCGCCGAGCTGCGACCGCAGGTCTGGGAAGAGGTCGTCTTCCATCTCCTGCTGGATCATGATCTCAGGCCGGATCAGAAGCATTTGGGTCTTCTCGCTGCGAGTCGTCAGCCGGTTGGTGAAGAAGCGGTTGACAATCGGGATCTTGCTCAGCACCGGCACGCCGACCTCGATTTCGATCTCGTTCATCAGGATCTGACCACCGAGCATGATCGTGCCCTTGTCAGGAACGCTGACCGAGGTCCGGATTTCCGAACCTTGCAGGCTGGGCAGCTGGATGGTGCCGGAGAACTGCGCGGCGCGACCGCCGCCACCGTCACCACCACCGCCGCCGGCTGCGCCGGTCACGGTCACTGGGGTGAAGGACACGTTCTCGTTCAGGCCGAAGCGCACATTCATCGTGACATACCGACGATCGGCGCTGATCACGGCGTCGAGGTCAAGGACGAAGCCTTCGAACACAACATTGGTTTCCGGTTCGAAGCCTGCGGCGTTGTTGCCGGTGATCGGCTCGAGTCCCGACACATAGGTGATGCCCTTCGCGATGCTGATCCAGGACCGCTGGCCGTTGAACAGTGTCAAGCGCGGCGCGGTGAGCACCGAGTTGCGCTGGTCGGCTTGCGTTGCCTGCACGAGCAGGTCGATTTGGACATCGTCGAGGTAGGTGAACCCAGTCGACAGGGCCGGCGAACCAAGGGCCGCCAGCACGAAAGGCGACTGGCTGGCCGCAGCGAGCGCGTTGACCAAGGGCAGGCCTTCCTGCTGCACATTCACCGGCGAGAACCCGCTGCTTTCACCGCTCGAACCATACGAATCCCCATCGCGTCGGACACCGACGGGGTTGAAGAACTGGCCCGGGTAGGTGTACTCGATGTTCCCGTCACCATCAGCATCGGTGCCGATTGCGCCGCCTGAGTTGGGGAAGGCGCCGGGGATCGAGCTCGACTGGCCAATGCCGGTGAAGACCGTCGGATTGCGCAGCCGACCGATGTTGCTGTTTCCCTGCGGCGGGGCTGAGCCGGGAATGTTCTGGAAGAAGAAGTCGCGCAGCTGGAAGTTCGGATCCTGCGCCACGGCCGCGTCGTACATCGCGGGGTTCGAGTTGAAGTACAGGTCGAAGTCGATGCCGATCTGTTCGAACCATTCGAGGTCGACGTTGATCAGGCGCGCTTCGATCGCGATCTGCAGGGCGCGCACCTCGCGCATCTTGTTGAGCAGACCTTCGACTTCGCGGTGGGCCTGAGCAGTATTGGTCACGATCAGGTTGCCGTTCATCGGCGAGATCGAACCGGTGTTGCCGCCCTGATCCTTCCAGTCGCCCACATCGGCGGTCTGCATCTGGATCAGGTCCATCACATCCTGTTCGATCGACTCACGCGTCTTGGCCGGGCGCTCGTCCTTCTTCGCGCCGAACAACTGGCCACCTTGCGACGGCGTGAGGCCATCACCCGTGCCCTGGCTGATGCCCTTCTCAAGGCTGAAGTCAGGCGCATTGTCGAAGTACGGGATTTCGAGCAAGAGGTCGCGGATGTCGTACACCTCGATCATCACATTGCGACGAATCGACTCGGGCGTGCTGACGACGACCATCCCGTCGGTGACGGTGAAGGCCGGAGTCGAACGGCCTTCGCCGTACTGTTCGAGCACGCGAGTCAGGGCCACATCCATCGGCACGCCTTCGAGCGCGTCCAGTCGCACTCGGGTCTCGCGGTCGATGCCCGCTTCGGCCAGCGCGCGCCAGTCGGGGACGATGTTGAGGCCGGGGTTGTCGGTGCGGGCGATCTTCTCCATCACATCGATCGCCTGCTCGAGCGAGTAGTCGGCCGCGGCGAGATTCACCGGCGTCGACTCGATCGAGGCCAGAACCTGCGAATCGGCCGCCGAATCCGAGAAGCCCGCGGCGCCTGAACGGCGCAGCGAGAGTTGGCGCCAGTCCTCGGGGTAGACCATCTTGCCGTTGGTCGACTTGGGGCCTGCGCCGAGCACATTGCGGCGCGGGGCGATCATGCCTTCGATCGCATCCTTGGACATCTGCGTGTAGCCGCGCGCGCGCTCGCCGATGGCCGCGCTGTAGTCGCGGTAGCTCTTGGCGGTCTCGATCGCATCGCGCAGGGCAAGGGCCGCCTGGCTGTAGCGGTCGAGCGTGAGCGTGGCGTCGAGCAGCGTCAGCGCCTCGTCATACTTCTGCTGCAATTGCAGCTCGCGGACGCGACGAATGTTCTCGTTCACAACCTGATCGCGCTTGGTCTGCTCGGCGCGCTGCTGGTCGCGAGCGGTGCGGCTTGCCTGTTCGCGGGTCTTGTCCTGCTCGACCATGAGCGAAAGCGTGCGGCTCTCGTTGATGTCGGCGATGAGTTCGTCGATCTGCACCATCAGCGAGTCAACCATGCCCGGAGTCAGGTAGTCGCGGGCCTGTTCGATCTTCAGGCGGGCAGCCGTCATGATGCGCATGGCGCCATCGAAGTCGCCCTTGCGCTTGAGTTCCGCGGCGCGACGGACGGCCGACTGGGCCTCGACCTCGCGGCGCTGGCGCAGCAGCGAAATGTCGTCCGCGACCGTGTCGACCATCGAGCCTTGGTTCATCGCCGCGCGAGCTTGCTCCACGCCATCGAGCGCTTCCTTGTCACCGGGCACCGACTTGAGGACTTCGTTCCAGTAGTCGAGTGCTGCTTCCCAGTTGCCCGACGATGCCTGCGCCTTGGCTTCCGCGCGAAGCGTGTCCGTCACCAAGCGCGCGCGGCGAGCCGAGGCCGCCTCGCGGTCGGCTTGCGCCTTCGCGGCGGACGACTGCGCGGCGCTGCGCGGAGCGGGCTGGTCGGCTGCTGGATCATCAAGAGCGGGGCGTCCATCCTGAGCGGTCGTCGGCATGGCGAGCAAGGTCGCTGCGACGGACGAGGCGATCAGGAAGCGGGCGAAAGGCTGGCAGTGCATGCTGAGGGCGCTCCGTGGGGGCAATCGTGTCGGTCTGTCGTGGGGCTGTCGGTCTGGCCGCACGCGGCGGGTCGCAGAGCGTACCGCCATCCACCGAACATTCGCAAGACAGGTCCGGATGGCTCCGCCCAATCGCTACCATCGGACATCGATGAAGCAGCATGCGTCGACTCCGGCGCGCCTCGCCTTGGCGAGTGGCGCGGTCTTCCACGGCACGAGCTTTGGGGCCACCTCGGTCCAGGGCACCGGCGAGGTCGTCTTCAACACCGCCATGAGCGGCTACCAGGAAGCCCTCTCTGATCCGAGCTACACCGGCCAGATCTTGGTGATGACCGCACCCCAGATCGGTAATTATGGGATCGCTGCCGACGATGTCGAGAGTTCCAAGCCCTGCGTGGCCGGGTTCGTGGTCCGCGAGCTCTCGCGCATGACGAGCAATTACCGGGCATACAACGATGTGTCCTCGTGGCTCGCCTCGCACGGCATCGTCGGCATCGCCGGCATCGACACGCGGGCACTCGTCCGCATCCTGCGGATCAGTGGCGCCATGAATGGCGTGATCAGTACCGATCAGTCCCTGTCCGACGCCGACTTGGTGTCGCGTGCACAAGCTGCCGCGTCGATGGCTGGGCAGGACTTGGCAAGTGCCGTCAGCCCATCGTGCGCGAGCGCATGGGAAGAAGACTTGGGCGAGTGGGTGCCACGCGGCGAACACTTGGTGCGACGCGCCGTGCGCCGGCTCAAGGTCGTCGCTCTGGACTGCGGCGCGAAGCGAAACATCTATAGGAATCTGGCCGAGCGCAACTGCGAGGTCATCGCCATGCCGCACAACGCTGCGGCGGCTGATCTTTTGGCGCACCGACCCGATGGACTCTTCATCAGCAACGGCCCCGGCGATCCGGCGGCGGTCCAAGCAACCATAGACACGCTTCGAGCTGTGGCAGGCAGCGTGCCCACCTTTGGCATCTGCTTGGGCCACCAACTGCTGGCCCTGGCGCTCGGCGCGCGAACCTACAAACTCAAGTTCGGTCACCGCGGCAGCAACCAACCCGTGCGCAATCTGCTCACCGGGCGCATCGAGATCACCAGCCAGAATCACGGTTTCTGCGTGGACCCCGCGTCGCTCGAGGCTGCGGGCGGTGAAGTCACGCACGTGCACCTCAACGATGGCACCTGCGCGGGCTTCCGTCACCGGACCAAGCCGATCTTCAGCGTCCAGTACCACCCTGAAGCGTCGCCTGGTCCGCACGACAGCGACTACCTCTTCGATTGCTTCATCGCCATGATGGAGTCCGGTCGTCCCATTCAAGCGCAGGACATGGCGGTGGCCCAAGCGGCGCCTGCCGAAGCCGCAAAGGCCGTGCCGGCGGGAGCATGACGGCCGGGGGCACGACAGATCCGATCGGGGGTCTCTTCAAGGATGACGGTGATGCACCGCACGACTTCGTGCAGGTCGCGATCGAACGCGGCGTGGACCGCTATCCGGATGGGCTGACGTATTCCGTTCCTGCATCGCTCGCTCATGTGCGCGAGGGCGACCGGGTCAGCGTTCCACTTGGTCGAGGCAACGCCACGGTCGACGGATATGTCGTGCAGCGTGGCGGGCCGGAACTTCTGGGATCGCTCGATCCGTCGAAGACCAAGGCGATTCGGAGTCTCGACGAAGCCGCCATGCCGCTGCCGTCGCAACTCTTGGCGCTCGGTCGCTGGATCAGTGCGTACTACGGCGCGCCGATCGGCGTGACGCTGGCGAGCATGGTGCCGTCGGCTGTGCGCAAGCGTGTGGGCACGGTGACCCGGCGTTCGTGGACGATCGTTCCTGATGTTGCGCGAGGCGGACGATTCAGTGCGCAGCAGCGCGCACTCCTGCAGTGCTTGGAAACCGTCGCGGGAGAACTCGATGAGTCAGAACTTCTTGAACGCTCGGGCGTGGTGACGAAGGAGCCGCTGCGTGGTCTTGCGCGGCGTGGCCTGGTGCGTGCGATCGAGCGAACTGAAGTTCACGCGAAGTGGGCGGACGAGGCTGTCGGCACGCTCGCCGTGCCGGTGCTGACGGACGAGCAGAGCGCGGCCGTCGATGCTGTGGCGGCGAGCGCAGAACGCGGCTTTTCCAAGCATCTTCTGTTCGGCGTCACGGGAAGCGGCAAGACCGAGGTCTACCTGCAGCTCATCGAGCGCACGCTCGCCCGCGGCAAGAGCGCGGTCCTGCTCGTTCCCGAAATCGCGTTGACTCCGCAGACGAGCGGACGCGTCATGGCGCGGCTCGCTGCGCATCGCGTGCTCGTGCTGCACAGTGGACTGACCGCTGCACAGCGCAACGAGCAGTGGGGACTGGCCGCGCAACGCGGGCCGTGCGTCGTGGTTGGTGCGCGCAGCGCCGTCTTCGCGCCGATCCCTGATGACGACCTCGGACTCGTCATCGTGGATGAAGAGCACGACACGGGGTACAAGCAGGATCAGCAGCCGCGCTACCACGGTCGCGATACGGCGATCCGTCGCGCGCAACTTGCGAGTTGCCCGGTCCTGCTCGGCAGCGCCACGCCGAGTCTGGAGACCTGGTGGAACGCGACCGAGCGCGGCACCGTGAGTTTGCATCGACTCTCGCGGCGCGCGCCCGGGCTTCGCACGCCGCGCGTCGAGTTGGTTGACTTCAGGGTCGAGCAGCGTGCGTGGTCTGATCGTCGCGTGCACTTGGTGGGCCCGACGCTCGAACGCGCGCTGCGTCGAACGCTTGACGAGGGTGGACAGGCCATCATCCTGCTCAATCGACGCGGCTACGCCAACTCGATCGTGTGCGCGGCCCGGGACTGCGACTGGTGCATGGAATGCGACCGATGCGACGCCGGCATGGTTGCCCATCGCGACGCGCGACTCCCCAAAGGTGGCTTCGTGCGATGCCACCACTGCCTGTCCGAACTTCGGCTGCCCGAACGGTGCCCGGTGTGCCGCGGCCCGATCAGCATCTTTGGTCTTGGGACGCAGCGCGTTGAAGAGGAGTTGGAACGCACCTTCCCCGACCTCGCCCCTGGCGCGCTGGCGCGAGTAGATGGCGATACCACGCAGACGGCAGCTCACTTTCACGATGTGCTTGGGCGCTTCGGACGGGGCGAGGTCCGGATCCTGTTGGGCACCCAGATGATCGCCAAGGGGCTCGACTATCCAAACGTGCGCGTTGTTGGCGTAATTAGTGCCGATACTGCATTGAACTTGCCCGATTTTCGCGCAACCGAACGGACCTTCCAACTGGTGAGTCAGGTCGCCGGTCGCTGCGGCCGGGGCGACGCGGCAGGCCTGGCCATCGTCCAGACCTTTCAGCCCGACGCCCCCGCGATCCAATGGGCCGCCCGCCAAGAGTTCGAGGCGTTCGCCGCGAGCGAACTTGAGGCCCGAAAGGCGTTCGGACTTCCGCCCGCGAAGCGGCTCGCGCGCATCGTGCTTCGTGATGCCGACCACGATCGTGCGCTTGCTGCGGGTCGGACCGTGGTGGCGCGGTTGGTCGCGTTGCCCGCGGCATCGGGAGTGCTCATTCGTCCCGCCGCGGACTGCCCGATTGCACGGATCAACGATCGGTTCCGCGTCCAGGTGGAACTGCTGGCCTCGTCCGCAACCGCGCTCCAGCAGCTCATCGCGGCGGGACGCTCAGCCGGCGCCATCGTGCCGAGTGATCACCTCGCCGTGGATGTCGATCCGGTCGCTCTGCTGTGATGCTGCGGGGCAGTGATTCCCGGACGCATCGGGGGCCGCGGCGTGGCGGATTGAACGGTGCATCCACCGCGCTTTGGGCATGAATCCGCCGCGGATTTGCCCTATCCTCGGACGCCCGGCTGACGCTGTCCAACGCCGGTTTCGCACGCCCCCGCAGGAGCACCCCCGTGTCGACCCATTCGTCGGCGTCAGGTCACTCGTCCGCCCAAGCTGCCCGGTCGGTGAACGCCTGGGATCCAGCGTTCCTCGAGCAGCAGTACGCATCGTGGAAGCGCGATCCGCAGTCCGTCGATGCCAGTTGGCGGCAGTTCTTCCTTGGCTTTGACCTTGGCTTGGCCCGCCCCGCAACCACCAAGGCAGCGACGACTGGTCCCGCGACCACCCCGACCGCGACGATCACGACCACGGCGACCACGACTGGCGTCAGCCAGGCGCAACGCGGCGTCGATGCGATGATCGTTCGCTTCCGCGAGATCGGACACCAAGCGGCGCAACTCGATCCGCTCGGCACGACCCGCCCGTTCCCTGCCGACTTGGCGTTGGAGGCCTTCGGTCTGGATGACTCGAATCTCTCGCAGTCGTTCGACCCGGGCACGCTGCCGCTGCCCAACCCGAGCCCGCTCTCGTCGATCCTCGAGACCCTCGAGGCAACCTATTGCCGCAATGTCGGTGTCGAGTTCATGCACATTCAGGACTCGGCCAAGCGCGCGTGGCTCACGCAACGCATGGAGTCGAGCCGCAATCGACCGGTGCTTTCCGAAAACGGTCGTCGGTTCCTGCTTGAGCAGCTCATGAAGGCTGAGTCGTTTGAGCACTTCCTCGCGACTCGATACATCGGCAAGAAGCGCTTCGGCATCGAGGGCGGCGAGAGCGCCGCACTCATCATGGAGACCTGGATCCAGCTGGCTCCGCGCCTAGGAACGGCGGAGCTCATCATCGGCATGGCCCATCGTGGCCGCTTGGGCATGATGGTGAATCAGTTTGGGCAGAAGCCCGAGCAGATGATGTCGAACTTCGAGGAATCCTGGCAGGCCGACTTCGAGCACGGCGCAGGCGATGTGAAGTACCACCAGGGATACAGCTGCGACCGCACCACGCTCGATGGCGGCAGCGTTCGCGTGTCGTTGTGTTCGAACCCATCGCACCTAGAGTTCGTGGGTTCGGTCGCCCTTGGTCGCACGCGCGCTCGCCGCGATGGTGATCGCGACCTTGACGGCTTGCTGCATGTTCCGATCGTCGTCCACGGCAACGCGGCGTTCGCCGGACAAGGCACGACGGCCGAATGCTTCAACATGATGGGGCTCGCCGGCTACAGCGTGGGCGGCACGCTGCACCTGATCATCAACAACCAGGTCGGCTTCACGACCGACCTTGAGGATGGATCGACTGGCGAATACGTCACCGGCTACGCGAAGAGCGTCGATGTACCGATCTTCCATGTGAACGGCGGTGACCCCGAGGCGTGTGCTTGGGTCGCGCAGTTGGCCTTCGAATTCCGTCAGGAATTCCGAACGGACACGGTCGTCGACATGTGGTGCTGGCGCAAGAACGGCCACAACGAGGCCGACGAGCCGAACTACACGCAGCCGATGCTCTACCAACGCGTGAAGGCTGCCGGCTCGGTCGTCAAGCGTTACGCGGACCGCCTTGCGGACGATGGCGTGCTCGATGCCGCAGCGTTCGAGGCGCAGACCAAGGCCTACTGGGCCACGCTCGACCGGGCGCAGGACGAGGCCAAGACCACCGTCATCGATCCGATCCGACCAGGATTCGAAGGCGCGTGGAAGGGCATCACGCTGCGGCTCTCGACCGACGATGTGCCAACCGGCGTTCCGGAGAAGGCGCTGAAGTCCGTCGCAAAGGCGCTCGCCGCCAAGCCCGACGGCATCGTGGCGCACAAGACGATCGAGAAGATCGTCGCTGCGCGCGGCTCGTTTGCGAAGGGAGAACGCGTCGACTGGGCCCAGGCCGAACTCCTGGCCTACGGAACGCTCCTGTCCGATGGCGCGCGCATCCGGCTCACAGGTCAGGATGTCGAGCGCGGCACCTTCAGCCATCGCCACGCCGTGGTCACCTGTCAAAAGACAGGCGCGACCTGGAACGCTCTCGCCGACTACGCGGGATCGACCGGCGGCATGTTCCACATCTTCAACAGCCCGCTGACCGAGAGCGCGTGCCTGGGCTTCGAGTACGGCTATTCGCTGAATGATCCGAACTCGCTCGTGATCTGGGAAGCGCAGTTCGGCGACTTCGCCAACGGCGGCCAAGTCTTCATCGACTGCTACATCACGACCGGGCAGGTGAAGTGGCGGCGCGCTTCGGCGATGACACTGCTTCTTCCGCACGGCAACGAAGGACTTGGCCCGGAGCACTCGAGTGCGCGCATGGAGCGCTTCCTGCAACTGGCCGATGGCGACAACATCTGCGTCTGTTCGCCATCGACCACCTCGCAGATCTTCCACCTGCTGCGTCGGCAGTTGAAGGCTGCTTGGCGCAAGCCGCTGATCGTGATGAGCCCCAAGAGCATGCTTCGACTGCCTGCGGCGCAGAGCCTCGGCGCTGAGTTCGTGGAGGGTTCGTTCCGCAAGGTCATCGACGACGAGAAGGCCGACCCCAAGGCCGTTCGCAACCTCTGGCTCTGCCACGGCAAGTTCTTCCACATCCTTGATGCCAAGCGACAGGAACTGGGCGACACCGCCAATGCGTTCGTGCGCCTGGAGCAGATCTCGCCCTTCCCCGAGGAGGCCCTGCGCGCGGTGCTCGCCCGGTACCCCGGCGCCACGGTCGGGGTCGCGCAGGAAGAGGCTCGCAACTCGGGCATGTACCGCTTCGTCCAGGCGCAGTTGATGGACCGTTTCGGGATCAACCCGATCTGCCGCAGCCGCGTCGAGTGCGGGTCGCCTTCGACCGGCAGCGAGACGATGCACAAGAAGGAAGAGGCCGCTCTCGTCGAGTGGGTCTTCGCGCCATCCGATGCAGACGGCACGCTCTTCGATGCGGCGCACGCCAAGCCCGGCACGACGACCGCCACCCGCTCCTGATCCGCCCGCTCGTGCAGACCTGCGCGAGCCATGACACAATCCCCTGCGAGGAACCATGGCACAGATCACCGACGTCAAGATCCCCAGCCCCGGCGAGAGCATCACCGAAGTGCGTCTTGGACAGTGGAAGCGTGGTGATGGCGACTGGGTCGAGAAGGATGAGCTGCTCAACGAGATCGAGAGCGACAAGGCCACGCTCGAACTGCTCGCACCCGCTGCGGGCGTGCTGCGCGTGAAGGCTGAGTCGGGCAGCGATCAAAAGGTCGGTGCCGCCGTGGCGCAGATCGATACCGCCGCCTCAAAGCCCGCTGGCCAGAGTGCGGCGCGCCCGATGGGCACCGCCGCCGCCGAAGCCGCGAAGTCTGCGTCCTCAGAACCTGCGCACAAGGCCACGCCGACCGCGCGCAAGATGGCCGAGGAGCACGGCATTTCGCTCGCAGCCGTGCAAGGGTCGGGGCCGGCCGGCCGCGTCACGCGCGCCGATGTCGAGGGCGCGATGGGCAAGCAAGCGCAGTCCCCTGCGGCCGCCACGGCTGCGACGAAGACTGCGCCCACTGCGCCGATGGCGCCAGCTGGTCATGCCTCGACGCCCGGATCGCGCGGCGCTCGACGCGAGAAGATGCCCAAGATCCGCCAGCGCATCGCTGAGCGCCTGCTCGAGAGTCAACAGACGACTGCAACGCTGACGACCTTCAACGAGATCGACATGACCGAGGTCATGGCGCTTCGCGCAAAGCACAAGGAAGCCTTCGAGAAGAAGCACGGCATTGGCCTTGGGTTGATGAGCTTCTTCGTGAAGGCGGCGTGCAGCGCGTTGCGTGCCTATCCACGCGTGAACGCCTTCATCATCGGCGACGAAATCGAGTTCCACGACTTCTGCGATGTCGCGGTGGCCGTGGGCACCGACCGCGGTCTGGTGGTCCCGGTCCTTCGCAACGCAGACACCATGAGCTTTGCGCAGATCGAGCTGGCGGTCCGCGACTTCGCCACGCGAGCGCGCGACGGCAAGCTGACGGTCGATGAAATGACCGGTGGCACCTTCACCGTGAGCAACGGCGGCGTGTACGGATCGCTGATGGCCACGCCGATTCTGAATCCGCCGCAGTCGGGCATCCTGGGCATGCATGCGATCAAGAAGCGCGCGGTCGAGGATCCGGATCACGCCGGCCAAATCGCGCTGCGACCCATGATGTACATCGCGCTGTCGTACGACCATCGGATCATCGATGGCGCCGAAAGCGTTGGATTCCTCAAGCACATCAAGGACTGCGTGGAGCGGCCTGAGCGGCTGCTCCTGGGCCTTTGACCAGACTCGACGCGGCCAGGCCGCAGGACGAACCATGACCAAGACGATTGCCTCCTGCGTGCTTCTCTCGTTGCTCGCCGCGTGCTCCGATGACGATGCCGCCCAACCACCGGCGCCCGTGCCGATGAAGCCCGCTGCCTCAACGGCGGCAAGCGTGCCTGATGCGCGCATCGACGATCTCTCCAAGGCGCTCGCCAAGGCGCTCGAGGAGAAGACCGTGCTCCTGAAGAAGGCCGGCTCGTCGGGCACACTGACTGGCGCCGATGCCGAAGCGTTCTGGGCAGCCGACGCTGGGTTCATCAAGGGCTTCATCGATCTTCAAGCGCTGATGCAGTCCAACGGCCGGCTCACTCCACGCATCGTCGAGAGCGTGAGGAAAAATGCGTACTCGGCGATGGAGTCGTACGCCTACGCCGAGAAGGCCGCCGGCGTCGCTCGCGCCTCAGGGGCGGGTATCGCGGGCAAGCCGCCTGCAGGCCACCCACGCCTTGATCCCGCCGTGATGAAGTCCTTTGAGCTCAAGCGCATGGAGATCATGACCAAGTTCACCTTCAAGATCCAGTGAGTGCATCGCCAGCCCGGTAGGCTTGCGTGTATGCACACCGCCTTGGGGATGGCGCTCGATGCGCACGGTTTCGTCCGCATCCGAATCACGGGGGGTCTTGCCGCAACCGCGGTGATCATCGCGACAGCTGCTTGGTGCCAAGCACCCAGTTCTCCACAAGGTGACGCTGCATCGCAGTCCGCGCCCGCGCAGGCAACAACACCAGCGACCGTGACCGGCGAACCTCGTGCTCCTGCCGCGACCGGCACGCTGAAGGGACGCGTGAAGGTCCCAGCGCCGCGGCCGCCCGTGAAGACGCGCTCCGATTACGTGGCGCCGGCCGAGACGACACCAGCGGATCCGCCAGTGACCGCCATCTGGGTCGGCTCAGGTGCGCCGCCGCGCGATCCCGCCACCACCGAACCCGTGCGGATCCGGCAGGAAGGCATCCAGTTCCGTCCGGGCACGATCGTGGTGCAGACCGGGACGCCGGTCATCTTTCCCAACGAAGACCAGGTGCTGCATGCGGTGCGCTCGCAGAGTTCGGCGAAGAAGTTCAACATCGGTCGTTTCATGAAGGGCGAGGAGCCGCCGCCGGTCGTCTTCGACAAGGCAGGCTTCGTCTTCCTGCTCTGCGAGGTGCATGAGCACATGCAGGGCAACCTGCTCGTGGTCGAGACGCCGCATTTCTGCATCAGTGCGCCCGATGGCTCGTTCGAACTCATGGGACTCCCCGCTGGCACGCACACCGTCACGCTCTGGCGCGGCCGCAAGGACGAGGAAACCCGCCAGATCACCATCAACGCGGGCCAGACGCTCGAGGTCGACTGGAGCAAGTAGCCCATGCGTTTCAGCCGACGCATCACGCTGAGCATCCTCGCGATCGTCGCGGGAACCAGCATCGTCGGCGCGGGCATCGCGCGCCAGCAGGTGCGCCGTGCCGAAGCCGACGGCGTCTCGGCCGTCTTCGGCCTCGAGGCGCGTGCGATCCGTGAACGACAGGCGCTCCGCTTGGAAGCGACCCGACAGGCCATCGGGCAGCTCGATACGAACTCATTCCTGTTCGGTGCGCTCGTCGAGGAGGACTGGGCCGATCTCTACGCCAACGCGGAATACGAGCTGCGGTCGCTTCGGGCGCTCGATGCCCACTTCCTCGATGCGGCAGGCAAGCCCGTGGCGCGCCCCGGCACCGAGACGACAGCGATCGCCCGTGCGATCGATGCGAGTGCCCTGCCCGTGCGCGACGAGCCGCTTGACCAGCCACCGCGCCCCATCTGCGTGCTGCACGATGGTGGTCTGGTCGAGGCGCTGCGCCAGCCCGTACTCGACGTGACGACCGGTGAAGCCGTCGGATGGATCGTCGCTGCGTGGCCCTGGACCTGGCCTGCGCGGGCGAACGATGCCACGAGCGCCGAAACGCTCTACGCGGTCGCGGTGAATGACCGCGTCGCCCTGCCGCCTGGCCAAGCGATGGCCGAGTGGCTCGCACGCGCGATCCCGCCCGCGCTCGGGGCTGACGGCATCGAGCTCGTGAGCCCGGACGGCGAACCCTTCCTCGTTCGCTCCTTCCCGATCGAGAGCGCGCTGCGCACGCCAGCGCGTTTCGTCGTGCTGCGCAGCCTGGCTGCCTCCCAGCAGGCCGAGCGACGGACCAACGCCTTCTTTCTCGGCACGGCCATCGTGGCGATCGCAGTCGGCGGAGCCATGAGCCAGTGGATGGGACGGAGCCTTTCGCGACCCGTGCAGCAACTTGGCGATGCCGCGCGCACGATCGGGCATGGCGACTATTCGATCCGTGTGTCGGTCTCGGGCGCCGATGAGTTCGAGTCGCTCGGCTCGACCTTCAATGACATGGCACAGGGCCTGGCCATGCGGGACCGCTACCGCAACGTGCTCGATGCCGTCGCGGACCCTGCGGTCGCCGAGGAGCTGGTCTCGAGCGAGCTTGACTTGAAGGGTCGGACCGTGGACGCAGGCATCCTCTTCTGCGACATCCGCGGCTTCACCGCCACCACGGAGTCGATGACGCCTGATGAGGTCATCACCATGCTGAACGCGCACATGAGCGCGATGTGCGAGGTGATCTATCGCCACGGCGGCATGGTCGACAAGTTCGTGGGCGACCTCGTCATGGCCGTCTGGGGTGCACCCAAGTCATCGCCCGACGATGCCCTGCGCATGGCACGATGCGCCCTCGCGATGCAAGCCGAGCGCGAACGGCTCGATGCAGCCGGTGGTCGCCCCATCCGCATCGGGATCGGCATCGCCTACGGGCCGGTCGTGGCGGGCTGCATGGGCTCGACGAGCCGAGTGAACTACACAGTGCTCGGTGCGCGCGTGAATCTGGCCAGTCGCCTGTGCAGTGCGGCCAAGGCCGGCGAGGTGGTGGCCGACGATGCGGTGCGTGCACGGCTCGATGGATCGATCGCAGCAATGGCGCTCGAGCCGTTCCCGGTCAAGGGTTTCAGCGAACCGGTCATCGCTCATGTGCTGCGCATGGCCTGAACCATGAGGAGGACGCATGCTCGCCACCACGACCCTGATCGCCTGCTCGCTCGCCCAGCTCCCCGCCGATGATCCGTCCTGGTTCGATGCCCTCTCGCAGTCGATGCAGGACCTCGGCGATGCACTCGTTGCTGGTGATCCGGATGGAGCATGGACCGTGGGCATCGATCCGTGGATCGACCAGACCGGTTGGTTCTTCACGCAGCCGCCGCCGGGGTTCATCCAGGCCGACGGTCATGCGCTGTATGCGCCCGTCATCAACCTGATGGGGACCGCAACCGCCGGCAAGGTGCTCGACTTCACCGTGTACGCCATGGCCTCGCGAGGCTTCGATCCGACCGAAGCGCCGATGGAGATGATCCTCAACGAGTACTTCGTCAATGTGCGACCGTTCGAGAACCAGCTGCTCACCCTGCGTGCCGGTGCGTTCGGCACGACCTTCGGCCAGTGGAACAGGCGCTACCTCTCGTTCGAGAACCCGCTCATCGATGCTCCCCTGCCGTACGGATGGATGACGAGCATCGGCGACGGGACGCAGCTGCCCGCGAATCCCGGCGCTGCCGCCCAGCTCGGCCGCAAGAACCGCGCCGACAACGTGCCCGACTGGAACCCCATCATCTGGGGACCGGCCTATGCAAGTGGATTCAGCGCCCTTGGCACATTCCCGGCATGGCAAGGGCCGCTCGTCGATTGGGCGGTCGAAGTCAAGAACGCCTCGCTGTCGTCGCGCCCCGAAGAGTGGGCGTGGTGGGATCGCAACATGGCGTCGCCCACGATCACCGGCCGAGTGGCCATTCGGCCCGACGCACGCTGGACGATCGGTGGCAGCGTGAGCCAGGGCAGCTACCTCATCGCGGATCCGACGGTCCGAACGGGGACCTCGATCGGCGACCCGGGTCAGTACGACCAGACGACCTGGGGCATCGACATCAGTTACGCTCATCGATGGGCGGAGATCTGGGCCGAGTTCATCTGGAACACGTTCGACCAGCCGGCGCTGGGTGATCTCACCAGCTTCAGCTGGTTCGTCGAGGGACGCATCAACGTGGCGGTCGACACCTGGGTCTCGGCCCGGTGGAACTCGCAGTTCTACGGCGACTTGAACGGGGAAAGCTGGGACAACGATGTACAACGCTTCGACATCGGCGGTGGCACCCGACTGAGCGAGTCATTCACATTCAAGCTGCAGTTCAGCCACGCCAACGAATCAGGAAGCGTCGACCAGGGCCAGTGGTACGGAGCGACGCAGCTCATCATGGAGTTCTGATGGTGGCACGACCGACCGTGCAGCGCGCCGGGCGGCCGTCAGGCCAGGCTCAATCCGCGCGTGCCACGGGCTTCGGCGCATTGGGCTGGTCGGGTGCAACGCCCAGATACTGCAGCGCACCTTCCATGATGTCACGCGCAGCCGGGCCCGCGACCGA
>Ga0194120_10004972_pt1 | contig 19935 bp, 18 predicted proteins | sample TA2MahCa65mmetaG_FD_148642 | JGI IMG/M metagenome (GOLD analysis project Ga0194120, IMG submission 148642) | Freshwater microbial communities from Lake Tanganyika, Tanzania - TA2015019 Mahale Deep Cast 65m | ecosystem: Environmental > Aquatic > Freshwater > Lake | place: Tanzania: Lake... | reverse complement strand
GAGCTTGCGGCCGGGCGCGCTGGCGGTGCGCTCGCCGATCAGCGGCGAGACCGTGGCCAGCCTGCGCGCCGACGGCAGCGACGATCTGAACGCCAAGATCGGCCGCGCGCTCGAGGCCTTCGGCCGCTGGCGCTCGGTGCCGGCGCCGCGGCGCGGCGAGCTGGTCCGGCTGTTCGGCGAGGAGCTGCGCGCCCACAAGGTCGCGCTCGGCCGGTTGGTGACGCTCGAGGCCGGCAAGATCCCGCAGGAAGGCCTGGGCGAAGTCCAGGAGATGATCGACATTTGCGACTTCGCCGTTGGTTTGTCACGCCAGCTTTATGGCCTGACCATCGCTACCGAGCGGCCGGGCCATCGCATGATGGAGACCTGGCATCCGCTCGGGCCTTGCGGGATTATTTCGGCCTTCAACTTTCCGGTCGCGGTGTGGTCGTGGAACGCGGCGCTGGCCTTGGTTTGCGGCGACAGCCTGGTGTGGAAGCCCTCCGACAAGACGCCATTGACGGCGCTGGCGACCCAGGCGCTGTTCGAGCGAGCCGCGAGCAAGTTCGGCGATGCGCCCGAGGGCCTGTCGGCGGTCGTGGTCGGCGGCGCCGAACTCGGCCGCGCCCTGGTCGAGGACCGCCGCCTGCCGCTGATCAGCGCCACCGGCTCGACCCGCATGGGCCAGGCGGTGGCGCCGATCGTGGCGGCGCGCTTCGGCCGCTGCATCCTCGAGCTCGGCGGCAACAACGCCATGATCGTGGCGCCCTCGGCCGACCTCGACCTGGCGGTGCGCGCCATCCTGTTCGCCGCGGTCGGCACCGCCGGCCAGCGCTGCACCACGCTGCGGCGGCTGATCGTGCACGAACAGGTCTACGACCGGCTGGTGCCGCGTCTGATCCAGGCCTATGGCCAGGTCAAGGTGGGCGATCCGCGCGAGGCCGGCACGCTGATCGGGCCGCTGATCGACGGCCGTGCCTTCGCCGCCATGCAAGCCGCGCTGGACGAGGCCCGCGCCGCCGGCGGCAAGGTCCATGGCGGCGGGCGGCAAATGGCCGAACGCTGGCCCGAGGCGTACTACGCGCGACCGGCGCTGGTCGAGATGCCGCGCCAGGACGCGCTGGTCTGCCGCGAGACCTTCGCGCCGATCCTCCATGCGCTGCGCTATCGCGAGCTCGACGACGCCATCGCCCTGCACAATGCCGTGCCCCAGGGCCTGGCCTCGTCGATCTTCACCACCGATCTGCGCGAGGCCGAGCGCTTCATGTCGGCCGCCGGCAGCGATTGCGGCATCGTCAACGTCAACATTGGCCCGAGCGGCGCCGAGATCGGTGGCGCTTTCGGCGGCGAGAAGGAGACCGGCGGCGGCCGCGAGGCCGGCAGCGATTCCTGGAAGGCCTATATGCGGCGCGCCACCAACACCATCAACTATTCGCGCGAGCTGCCGCTGGCCCAGGGCATCAAGTTCGAGCTCGGCTGAGTCTCACCGCCCCATCAGCCGATCCGAAATGATGCGCTGCTGGATCTCGGAGGTGCCCTCGAAGATCTTGGTCAGGCGGGCGTCGCGCCAATAGCGCTCGGCGGCGTGCAGCTTGGTGTAGCCGGCGCCGCCGTGGATCTGGATGCCCTCGCTGGTGACGCGTTCGGCCATCTCCGAGGCGTAAAGTTTGACCATCGACGCCTCGAGATCGCAGCGCCGGCCGGAATCGATTTCGCTGCAGACGAAATACATCAGCTGCCGCGCCGCCTCGATCTCGGTCGCCATCTGCGCGATCTTGAAGCGGATGGCCTGGAACTTGCCGATCTTCTGCCCGAACTGGACGCGGCTGTCGGCATAGGCGATCGAATCCTCCAGCGCGCCGCGCGCCAGCCCGATCGAGCGCGCGGCGGTATGGGCGCGGGCCTTTTCGAGCCCGTGGCTGGCGATCTGGAAGCCTTTGCCTTCCTCGCCGATCAGGGTCTCGGCCGGGATGCGGCATTCGTCGAACGCCAGCTCCCAGGTCTTCCAGCCGAAATAGCCGATCTTGGGGATCGGCGTGCCCTTGCAACCAGGCAGCAACTCGCCGCGCTTTTTCGGGATCATGAAGGCCGACAGCCCGTCGTGCCGGCGATTGGGGTTGTCGGTGGTGCGGGCGACGACGATCAGGAAGTCGGCGCCGTCGGCGAAGGTGCACCAGTATTTCGAGCCGTTGAGGATATAGCTGTCGCCCTCGCGCCGGGCGCGGCAGGTGATGTTGGCGACGTCCGAGCCGGCGTTGGGCTCGGACATCGAGAACGCTCCCAGCATCTCGCCGCGCGCCACCTTGGGCAGATAGACCTTGCGCTGGGCCTCGGACAGCTTCTCCATGCCGATCAGGCTGTTGCCGCGCGCGATCAGCGAGGCGACGCTCATCCAGCCGCGCGCCAGTTCCTCGGTCACCAGGCAGTATTCGAACACGCCGAGGCCGAGGCCGCCGTATTCCTCGGGCACCAGGATGCCGAAATAGCCCATCGCCGCCAGCTTGTCGCGCAACTCCATCGGGATGTCGCCCTCGACCGGGTCCAGCTTGTTGGCGACCGGCAGCACCTCCTTCATGGTGAACTCGCGCGCCTGCGCCTGAATCAACCGGCGCTCTTCGGTCATGTAGGTCATGGTCGAACGGATTCCGTCTCGGCAAGTGAAAGGGATGGGGCCGCAGTATGGTGAAGCCGGCTCCCGGCGTCGAGTGCCGCTTGGTCGCAGGGGCCTCGCCAGAGGCGGGACATAGGCTCATAATCCGCAGACGGAGCGGTCATGGCCGAGGCGGTATCCAAGCGCTGGGTGGGCGAAGTCTGGGGCGGGCTGGCGGCGATGCTGGTGGCGGTGCCGTCCTCGATCGCCTTCGGCGTCACCATCTTCTCGCCGCTCGGCGCCGAATATGCCGCCTATGGCGCGGTCGCCGGCATTCTCGGCACGGTGGCGCTGGGGCTGACCGCGCCGGCCTTGGGCGGAACCAATCGGCTGATCACGGCGCCCTGCGCGCCGGCGGCGGCAGTGATGGCGGCTTTCGCGCTGGAACTGTCCGGCCAAGGGATGCGTCCGGAGCAGGCGGTGGTGATGCTGACCGCGACCGCGCTGCTCTGCGGCCTGATGCAGGTGGGATTCGGCGCCGCCGGGCTCGGCCGGCTGATCAAGTACATGCCTTATCCGGTGGTCAGCGGCTATCTCAGCGGCGTCGGCCTGGTGATCGTGGTCAGCCAGATTCCGCGCTTCCTGGGCGTGCCCAAGGGCACCGAGTTCTGGACCGCGCTGGCAAGCCCAAGCCTGTGGGCTTGGCAGGGCATGATCGTTGGCGGTGTGACCGCGTTCGTAATGCTGACCGCGGGCCGGGTGACCAAGCTGGTGCCGGCGGCGATCCTCGGCCTAGTGGCCGGCGTCGCGGCTTATTTCGCGCTCGGCCTGTTCGACCGCTCGCTATGGACGGTGAACGGCAATGCGCTGGTCGTCGGCCCCTTGGGCGGTTCGGACAAGGGGCTGGTCGACGCCGGCACCGGCAACGTTCGGTCTGATCCAGTCACTCGAACCGGTCGTCGCGATGCAGTAATCTCTCACTCGGCTTGGTTCAAAAACTCGGTCAGGTCAAGCTCATGCGTGCGCAAAAGCGTCTCCAGCACCTGATAGCCGTCAAGCTCGGGCATCATCACGTCGCACAGGATCAGATCGGGGCGATGGACCCGGATCGCCTCCAGCCCCTCGCGGCCGTTCTGGGCTTCGACCGTGCCATGGCCGGCCTCGGTCAAATAGCGCGAGACCAGCGAGCGCACCACCTTGTCGTCGTCGATCACCAGGATGGTCGCCATCGCCCGCCCGCCTAGACCCAACGCACGTCGAGGGTTTTGTAGAGCTGCATCATGTCGCGCGTGCCGGCGTCCGCCAGCCGCTCGATCTGGCGCAACCGCGCCTTGACGGTCGCGACCAGGAGCCCGGCATCGAGCGGCTTGGTCAGGTAGTCGTCCGCGCCCAGGTTCTTGCCCACCGCCTGGCTGCGCTGGTCGGTCAGCCCCGACATGAAGATGAACGGCACCTGGCGAAAGACCTCGTGGGTCTTGAGCAGCTTGGACAGCACCTCGTAGCCGTCCATCCCCGGCATCATCACATCGCACAGGATCAGATCGGGACGATGCTCGCGGATGGCATCGAGGCCGGCGCGCCCGTCGGCGGCGTCCAACACGGCATAGCCGGCGCGAACCAATGCGGCGCGAACCGCCTCGCGGATCCATCGATCGTCGTCGATCACCAGCACGCAGGCCATGGCACCCCCTGCCTGGGGCGCAGTCTAACCTATGACGGCGCGTTGCAACGTGCTATTTCGCGCCCGATTTTACCGCGAGGTCCCCATGGCCGAACCCAAGCCCGGATCGACCGATATTCTTGCCCAGATCGCCTTCGATCGCGACGGGCTGGTGCCCGCCATCGCCCAGGCGCATGACAGCGGCGAGGTGCTGATGCTGGCCTGGATGAACCGCGACGCGGTGGCCGAGACCCTGGCCAGCGGGCGGGTGTGCTATTGGTCGCGTTCGCGTGGGCGGCTGTGGCGCAAGGGCGAAAGCTCGGGCCAGGTCCAGCGCCTCAAGGAAATGCGGCTGGACTGCGACGGCGACACGCTCTTGCTGCTGGTCGAGCAGGACGGCCCCGCCTGCCATACCGGCCGCAGGTCCTGCATGTTCAACGCCGTGCGCGAGGGCCGCATCGCCGAAGCCTGGCCGGTGCTGATCCCGCCCGAAAAGCTTTACGGCAAGGACGGCTGAGCCAGGGCTAGATTCTCGGCCGGCAGGCCGGCGATTTCCTTGATCAGCTTGTTGAGGATGGCTTCGCCGAAACGCTCGAAGCTGTCGGCCACCACCATGAAGGCGTCGCGGCCGCCGATCACCTGGCGCTCGTAATAGATGTCGAGATCGCGTTCGGCCGGGCGCGAGAAGTTCGGCCGGTCGTTGATCACCGGCAGGCCGTTGATGGTGATGCCTTTTTGCAGCGCCTCGGCGCGCGCTTCGGATACCGGGCGGCCGTGGTTGTTGCGGCCGTCGCCCGAAATGTCGATCACCTTGCGCTTGCCGACATGGCCGGCAGCGCCGAACAGGGCGGCGGAGAAGTCGATCGCGCCCGAGATCGAAGTCCAATTGGCCGAGAGCGGCGGGAATTGCTGCAATTCGGCGACGAAGGCCGCGGCCGAGGCTGCATCGGTCACCAGCCGCCAGGGCACGACGACGCGCTGATAGTGCGAGCCGGCCCATTCGATGTAGCAAATGGCGATTTTCTGGTGCTCGCCCTGGGAGATGGCGCGGATCACGCGCGGATCGGTCAGCGCGGCGACGTAGCCCTGGCGCTGCAATGCCGCCTCGTGCTCGTCGATCGAGCGCGAGACGTCGACCGCCAGCACCAGTTCGAGGTCGACCGGAGCCGCTGTCGCGACGATGCCGAACGCCGCCATCGCAAGGACCAGCAGCGCGCGCGGCATCGCTTCGATTCCCTTGGGTGGAGAAACGATCTTGCCCTATTCCTCGGGCCCGGCCAAGATGGCGCCAACCAACTCGGGGGAACCTGACATGACGCGCATGCTTTCCTTGGCCGCGCTGGCGGCTGTGCTGGCGGTGGGCGCCCAAGCCCAGACCAAATGGGACATGGCGCTGGCCTATCCGGTCGGCAACTACCATACCGTCAACGCCCAGAAATTCGCCGACGCGGTCAAGGCGCGCTCGGGCGGCAAGCTCGAGATCGTGCTGCATCCCAACGGCTCGCTGTTCAAGGCGCCCGAGATCAAGCGCGCGGTGCAGACCGCCCAGGTACCGATCGGCGAGGTGCTGATGGTCAACTTGCACAACGAGGACCCGTTCTACAGCGCCGACGGCGTGCCGTTCCTGGCCACCAGCTTCGCCGACGCCAAGAAGCTGATGGACGCGCAGAAGCCCGGCATCGCCCGCCGCATGGGGTCGCAGGGCGTGGTGTTCCTCTACGCCGTGCCCTGGCCGCCGCAGGGCATCTACGCCGACAAGGAACTGAAGTCCTTGGGCGACATGGAAGGCCTCAAATGGCGCGCCTACAGCCCGCAGACCGCGCGCATCGCCGAGATCGTCAAAGCCCAGCCGCTGACCATCCAGGCGGCCGAGCTGGCCCAGGCGCTGGCCACCGGCAAGGTCAATTCGTTCGTCTCCTCGGGCGTGACCGGGGTCGATTCCAAGACCTACGAGCATCTCAAGTTCTTCCACGACACCCAGGCCTGGCTGCCCAAGAACATGGTGCTGGTCAACCACTCCCTCTATTCGCGCCTCGACGAGGCGACGCGCCGGGTCCTGGTCGAGGAAGCGCAGAAGGCCGAGGCCGCGGGCTGGGAAGCGGCGAAAAAGATCCAGGACGAGTCGATCGCCACCCTGGCCAAGAACGGCATGACCATCGTCAAGCCCTCGGCGCAGTTCGTGACCGAGCTCAAGACCAAGGTCGGCGCGCCGATGATCGCCGAATGGGCCAAGGGCGCGGGCGGCGACGGCGAGATGCTGGCCAAGGCGCTGAAGTAGCCGGGATCGTGGGGCGGCGGTCGGCGCCGCCCCGCTTTTTCCAATACCTAGTCCGATCGTGACGCAGGTCCGGCGCGCGCTGGCGCGGCTTTACGATGCCTGCGGTTTCGCCGCCGGGCTGTTCATGGTGGCGATCTTCGTCACCATCGTCATCCAGATCTTCGGCCCGATCGTCGGCTACATCTTCCGCGTCGGCGACGAGCTGTCGGGCTATTTCATGGCGGCCTCGTTCTTCCTCGCCTTGGCGCACACCTTCGGCCGCGGCGAGCACATCCGCGTCGGCCTGATCCTCGAGCGCCTGACCGGAAGGGCGCGGCGCGGACTGGAAATCTGGTCGCTGGCCGCGGGCAGCCTGTTCGCCGCGCTGTTCGGCTTCTACAGCGCGCGCATGTGCTGGGTGTCCTACCAGCTCAACGACGTCTCGACCGGGCTGGTGCCGTTCAAGCTGTGGATCCCGCAGCTCGGCATGGCGATCGGCGGCACGGTGTTCGCCATCGCCATGATCGAGCAACTGCTGGTGGCGCTGGCAGGCGGCGCCATCGTCGAAAGCAAGACGCGGGAGTAGCGATGGGCGACGTCGGCACTGCTTTGCTGCTGCTGGCGATCCTGTTCGCGCTGTTGGGTTCGGGCGTGTGGGTCGGGCTGTCGTTGTTGGGCGTGGCCTGGGCGGGAATGCTGCTGTTCACCGCAAGGCCGGCGGGCGATGCCATGGCCACCACCATCTGGGGCTCGGCCTCGTCGTGGACGCTGACCGCGCTGCCGATGTTCATCTGGATGGGCGAGCTGTTGTTCCGCACCCGCTTGTCCGAGGACATGTTCAAGGGCCTGGCGCCCTGGATGCAGCGCATCCCGGGGCGTCTCTTGCACACCAATGTCGTCGGCTGCGCCATTTTCGCCGCCGTGTCGGGATCCTCGGCCGCGACCTGCGCCACCATCGGCAAGATGACCATTCCCGAGCTTTCGCGCCGCGGCTATCCCGACAGCGTCGCCATCGGCTCGCTGTCGGGCGCGGGCACGCTCGGGCTGTTGATTCCGCCCTCGCTGATCATGATCGTCTACGGCGTCGCCGCCGATCAATCGGTCGCCAAGCTGTTCATCGCCGGCGTGATCCCCGGCATCGTGCTGGCGGCGCTGATGTCGGGCTATCTGGTGGTTTGGGCGCTGTTCAATCCCGGCAAGGTGCCGCCGGCCGACATCCATATGAGCTTGGGCGAGAAGATCTGGCAGTCGCGTTCGCTGATCCCGGTGATCCTGCTGATCGTGATGGTGCTGGGCTCGATCTATTCCGGCATCGCCACCGCGACCGAGGCCGCCGCCTTCGGCGTGATGGGGGCGCTGATCCTGGCGGCGGTGCAGGGCGGGCTGACGATCAAGACCTTTTGGGACAGCGTCATGGGGGCGACGCGGCTGTCCTCGATGATCGCCCTGATCCTGGCCGGCTCCTCGTTCCTGTCCTTGGCGATGGGCTTCACTGGCCTGCCGCGGCACTTGGCGCAGTGGATCCAATCGCTCGAGCTTTCGCCCTTCACCTTGATCGCCGTGCTGACGGTGTTCTACGTCATTCTCGGCTGCTTCCTCGACGGCATCTCGATGGTGGTGCTGACCATCGCCGTGATCCTGCCAATGGTCGAGGCCGCCGGTTTCGACCTGATCTGGTTCGGCATCTTCCTGGTGCTGGTGGTCGAGACCGCGCAGATCACGCCGCCGGTCGGCTTCAACCTGTTCGTGCTGCAAGGCATGACCGGCCGGTCGATCTTCGCCATCGGCTGGTACTCGCTGCCCTATTTCGTGCTGATGGTGGTGATGGTGGCGGCGATCGTGGTCTGGCCGGAACTGGCGACTTGGCTGCCGGCGCAAATGAAGGGCCGAGCGGGCTAATCCCGAATCCCATGCCAAAAAAAACTCGGGGCCGGCCGATCTCGCGATCGCCGACCCCGTAGGCGTGACAGTCAGGAGAGAGAAAAGGTGGAGGGCCCGAGGGGGGGATTCGAGCCCTCCGTCAAGTCGCGCCGCGTTTAGGCGGCCATCGGCTTGACAAACTTCTCGACCGCGACGGTGAAGCGGGCCTGCAGCGGCTCGGCGGCCTCGGTCGCGCCCTTGAGCGCCATTTCGGAAAGCTTGGCGTTCTCGGCCACCACCGCGTCGAACGCGGTCTTGGCGAAGCCGGTCTGCAGGTCGATCGCGTCCTTCAGGGTCTTGGCGCCCATCAGCGCGCGCGCGGCCTGCACGCCCTCTTCCATCCGGGTCTTGGCGAAAGCCAGGATCTCGGCATTGAAGGCCTCGACATGCTTGGCGGCGACGTTGCCGGCGGCGATGTAGGCCTCGAACGTGCCCTTGCCGAACTCGGTGGCCTCGCCGTAGTTCTTGACCGCGACATCGACCTGTTCCTTGGTCATGGTCACGGCCTTCTCGTAGCCCTTGGTCGCGGCCTCGGTGCCGGCCTTGATCAAGGTCTCGGCGGCATCACGGCCGACGCCTTCGAAATTCTTGGTGGTGGTCTTCATCTTCGTCTCCATCAGGCCCTTGCGGGCGGTTCATTGTGGCGTCGCAGCATTTCATGGTGCGCTGCAACAACAGGGGTGAATATAGGCCCATTTCGCGCTGCGTCAAGGGATTTTGTGCATTGCATCAAAAATTCAGGCGCATGCGGCGGTTTGCCGCATAAAACTCCAAAAACTCAATTATTTGAAACGGATATCCGTGACTGCCCCATTGCGCAGCGTGACTGCGAAGGGGGCGTGCTTGAGCCTTTCGCGGGCCATGAGGGTGGGCGGAGCCTCGGGCGGCGGCAGGGCGATGCGGGAGGGATCGAAGGCCGCCAACACGCCGATAAACGCTGCCTGGGCGATCCGTCCCGAGGGCTGGTCCCAAGCATTCTGCCGCCAGCGTCCTTCGAGGCAGGCGCCGACCAGCCAATAGAAACTGTCGGATTCGAGGCGCTGGACTTCGGGCGGGCGGTCAAGGCCCGAGCGTTCCAGCGCGGCAACCAGGCGCGCGCCTTGCTCGGCGGTCAGGTCGGCATCGAAGCGCTCGCCCCGCCATGTCGCCAGCGGGTCGGACAGGTCGATGCGATTGACGGTCGGCGTTCGCCGCACATTCATGGTCAGCGCCCAGCCGCCATCGGCCCGGCGCGTCAGGTCGTAGCTGCGCACCTGGCGCTCGTAGTCGGCGTTGTAGACCAGCCGCAGAGCTGCGGCCGATCCAGCCTTGCATTGCGGCCACAGATCGTCGCCGGCCAAGTAGGACTTCCAGGTGAATTTGCGTTCGAACGGATCGTCGGTCGGCCCGCTGCTGACACAGCCCGTTGCCGAGCCGACAATCAACGCCGCTATGATCGCTGCATACCGCATTCCGCCATCCCGCCGCGATAACGAACGGGCGTCAAGCCCAATTCCTTCGCTACCCGAAGTCGCATCGAATCCAATGGGTTATGGACAGATTCGCGGATCGCCCTTAAGATCGCGCCGCCGATTCGGGGTGTAAGGCAAGGAGCAGGGATCAAGCGGCATGGGATTCCGAGTTTTCCTGGCACTCGGTGTTGCAGCGTCGATCGGTCTGGGCAGCCTCGCGGCCGAGGCCGCCAAGCCGCGCAAGAAGCCGCCCATGGCGGCCGACGATCGCTACGCTGCGCTGGTGGTCGATGCCGAAACCGGCGAAGTGTTGCTGGCGCGCGATGCCGAACTGCCGCGCCATCCGGCTTCGCTGACCAAGATCATGACCGCCTACATGACGTTCGATGCGCTCGAGCGCGGCCGGCTGCGACTGAGCGATCGGCTGCCGGTTTCGGTCCATGCCGCGAATCAGAGTCCGACCAAACTCGGCCTGCAGGCCGGCGAGCGCATTGCGGTCGAAGACGCCATCCTTGGCGTCATCGCCAAATCGGCCAACGATGCCGCGGTGGTGCTGGCCGAGGCCCTGGCCGGATCCGAAGAAGCCTTCGCCGAAGCCATGACCCAGCGCGCGCGGCGGCTGGGCATGCGGCAAAGCGATTTCCGCAACGCCTCGGGGCTGCCGCATCCCGAGCAGTTCTCCTCGGCCCGCGACATGGCCATCCTCGGCCGCGCGCTGATCCGCGATTTTCCGCAGTATTACGGCTATTTCGGCCGCGCCAGCTTCGCCTATGCCGAACGGGTCTATCGCAATCACAACGTGCTGCTGGAACTCTACGACGGCACCGACGGCATCAAGACCGGGTTCACCAACGCCTCGGGCTACAATCTGGTGGCCTCGGCGGTGCGCGACGGACGGCGGCTGATCGGCGTGGTGTTCGGCGGCGAATCCGCAAGCTGGCGCAACCAGCACATGATGGCTCTGCTCGATCGCGGCTTCGGCAAGATGAGCGATGCCGAGGTCCAGGTCGCATCGGCATCCGCGCGGACCAAGGCAGCCAAGGGCTCGGTGGTGGCGGCAGCCCAGGCCCAGCCGGTCCGCCCGGCCGAGCCGCGAGCGGTTCAGCGGGCGGCGCCCGCCCCGCAAGGCTCGATCGAGACCAGCTTTGCGGTCCAGGTCGGCGCCTATCGCCGCATCGAGACCGCCGAGACCCGTGCGATCGAAGCGGCGCGGCTGGTGCCGCGGCTCTTGGCGGCGGCGCCGGTGGCGATCAAGTCGAGCCAGGACAGCAAGGGTCCGCTCTATCGCGCGCAGATCGCCGGCTTGTCCAAGGCCGACGCCCGGCGCGCCTGCGATCGACTGAAGGAACGCCAGATTACTTGCGTCGTCGTCCCGGTCGAGCATTGAGCGCCGCCGCGCGCGGCGCGGACGGCTGTGCTATCGTGCCGGTCATGAACCAATTGCTCTTGCGGCTGGCCGCGGCGGCTGCATTTCTGGCCCTGGTGCCGGGCGTCGGGCCGGCCGATGCCGCGGGCGCCATCAAGCTCAAATCCCACAAGGCGATCTACGACCTCCGGCTCGGCCAAGCGCGTTCGGGCAGCAATGTCGCAGACTATCGCGGTCGCATGGTGGTGGAGTGGCGCGACACCTGCGCCGGCTACACGCTTTCGCAACGCCTGGTGTCGCGGCTGGTCGACGCGGAGGGTGGCGCCTTCACCAGCGACCTTTCGGTGGCGTCGTGGGAATCGCACGATCTGCAGCAGTTCCGCTTCACCACCAACACCCAGCGCGACGGCGAGCCGCCCGAGCTGGTGGCAGGCCGGGCGCGGCGGGGCGCGGCCGACAAGCCGGCCAAGGCCGATTTCACCAAGCCCGAGTCCAAATCGGTCGAATACCCCGCCGACACAATGTTCCCGACCGAGCATTCGCTGGCCCTGATCGAAGGCGCGCGCGCCGGCCAGCCGGTGGTGGCGGCGACGGTGTTCGACGGCGGCGGCCCGGACAAGATCTATCGCGTGGTGGCCTTCGTCGGCCCGCGCAGCACCCCGCGCGAGGAACCGCCCGACCTGTCCGGCCGGCCGTCGTGGAAGCTGCGGCTGGCCTATTTCCCGGCCGGCAAGGACGACGGCACGCCGGAATACGAACTGGGCTATCGCATGTACGACAACGGCATCGCCAGCGAACTGGTGCTGGACTATGGCGACTTCACGGTCGACAGCACGTTGTCCTCGCTCGAACTCCTGCCCGAGCCGAGCTGCAACTGACCGGTCGAGGCTAGGGCATGATCGATCTGTCTTGAACCATAGGGTTCAAGACAGATTGTGAATCATGCCCTCGTATCCCGCTCTGGACCGCGGCTCACGGTTTGCATGGAATAGCGTCAGCGATTCCATGCTAACCGATCGCGGTCTAGGCTGCTCCGCCACGGGGCGGAGGGTCCATGACCGGGCGGCAATTCCCCTTTGCGTCGCGCGTCGGGATCAGCCGGGGGCGGCGATATCGGCCAAGAAGCGCGGCAGGTCGGGCGCGACATGCTGGACATAGGCCGCCGGCGCGGGGGCATCGGCCGCGGGCGGCAAGGGCGGCACCCAGATCGTCGCCATGCCCAGCTTGGCTGCGGGCTCGAGATTGCGCACGATGTCCTCGACCATGGCGGCGCGCCCGGGCACGACGCCGTGGCGCTCGATCAGCCGCTGATAGGGCCGCGGATCGGGCTTGGGCAGGTAATCCGAATCCTCGATCGCGAACACCGCCTCGATGCGCTGGCGGATGCCGATGCGTTCCAGCACCCGCCCGGCATAAGGCACCGAGCCGTTGGTGAACACCAGCTTGCGTCCCGGCAGCCGATCCAGCGCCGCTGCCAACGGTGCATCGGGCGAGATCGCGCCCAAGTCGATGTCGTGGACGTATTCGAGATACTCGGCCGGTTCGAGCCCGTGCAGGTCCATCAACCCCTTGAGGGTTGAGCCGTGCTCCTGGAACATCCGGCGCTGGGTGGCGCGCGCCGTAGCTTCGTCCATCCTCAGGAAGCGTTGCACGAACAGGTTGATGCGGCGGTCGACCTGGAGGAACAGATTGCTGGCGGCCGGATAGAGCGTGTTGTCGAGATCGAACACCCAGGTCTCGATATCCGAAAGCGCCGGCGCCATGGCCGGGGTTTAGCCGCGCGGGCCCCGGCTTGCAAGCCGGGCGGCTCGACCGGCTCGGGCGGCTTGGCTAAGCTCGGGCGATGTTGAACAAGGTCCTGCCGCTGCTGTTCGGCGAGGGCGCCGGGGGCGGACTCGGGCGGCTGGCCTTGGATGCGGATGCGCTGTTGGCGCATTTCCCGGGGCCGGCGGCGCTGGTCGACGGGCGCGGCCGCAGGTTGGCGGCCAATCGCGAATCCGAGGCGCTGCTGCGCGCGCTGGCGGCCGACGCCGTGCCCGAGTTGGCGGCGGCGATTCCGCTCGCGGCCGAGGAAGGACGGGCGATGAGCGAGCGCGCCGTGCTGGCCGGACCCGCCGGTGCCGCGCCGGTGGCGCTGGACGTCGCGCTGTTGCCGGTAAGCGGGCGCGACAAGCAGCGGCTGGTGCTGCTGCTCGGACGTGACGCCACGGTCGAACGCAATTTGCTCAATGCGCTGGTCGCCTCGCGCCAGCTCTATCGCGACCTGGTGTCGTGCTCGGCCGATTTCGGCTGGGAGACCGATGCCCAGGGCCGCTTCGTCTTCGTCAGCGGCACCGGCGCGCTGGGCTACACGCCCCAGGAGCTCAACGGCATCGCCGCGCGCTCGCTTCTGGCCGAAGGGCGGCCGGCGCCGAAGGAGTTGCCGTTCGAGGCCCGCGCCCGCCAGGACGAAGTCGAGCTGTGGCTCAGCCGGGCCGACGGCCATGCCGCCTGCCTGATGGTCTCGGCGCTGCCGGTGCATGACGCCGATGGCGGCTGGAAGGGCGCGCGCGGCGTCTGCCGCGACGTCACCGAGGTCCGCCAGCGCGCGGCCGAACAGGCCCGAACCGCGCGGCGCGAGCGTGTGCTGGGACGCATCGTCGAGGCGATGCGCAACGAACTGGTGCCCGAACGCATCCTTGATCAGGCCGCCGAGGCGACCCTGGCGGCGTTGGATGCCCAGGCGGCTTGGGTGTTTCGCGCCGACCCGGACGGCTACGAGCCGGTGGCCGCCACGGGCGCGGAAGCCAAAGCGGCGATGGACATGGCGTTGACCGCGCTCGGCCCCTGCGATCCGCCGCGCCCAGGCGCGATCGAGGCCGCCGGCGGCGGGCTCGAGATCCTGGCCGCGGTCGCGACCCAGCAGGGCCGCGCCAACGGCGCCATCGCCGTCGCCCGTCGTGCGCCCTTCGGCGAGGACGAGCGCCAGCTGTTGGCGGCGGTGGCACCGCATCTCGGCATCGCGCTTCAGCAGGTGGCGGCGATCGTCGAGCTCAAGCGGCTGTCGCTGCGCGACGCGCTGACCGGGCTCTACAATCGCCGCGCCTTCCTCGAGCAGGTCTCGGCGCGCATGGCGGCGGCGCGGCGGATGATGCGGCCGGCGGCGCTGCTCTACGTCGATCTCGACAACTTCAAGCAGGTCAACGACCGCCTCGGCCATCCCGCCGGCGATGCCGCGCTGCGGGCGGTGGCGCGGCTGTTGGAGCGCGCCAATCGCGCCGCCGATCTGGTGGCACGGCTGGGCGGGGACGAGTTCGCGCTGTGGCTCGACGAGACCGACCGCGGCGGCGCGGTGGCCAAGGCAGAGCACCTGCTGACGGTCGCCGCCGAACTGGCACCCTTGTCGGCGCCGGGCGCCAAGCCGCTCGGCTTTTCGATCGGCATCGCCATGTTCGATCCCGAATCCGGCGAGGGCGTCGAGGCGCTGACGACGCGGGCCGATGCCGCCATGTACAAGGTCAAGCAGGCCGGCAAGGGCACCTTTGTCGTGGCCGATCCCGCGGGGGCGCCGCCATGACGCTCAAGGCGCTCAAGAACTGGCTGCTCGGCCGCGGCGACGAGCCGCTCGACTACGCGGCGATGAAGCGCCTGGCGGCCTCGGCCTCGGACGAGGAACGTGTCGATCTTGCCCAGCACGCCGAGGCGCGGCCCGAGGTGCTTTACTACCTGGCTTCGGACCAATCGGGCGGAGTGCGGCAGGCGATCGCCGCCAATCCCTCGACTCCGGTCCAGGCCGACAAGATCCTGGCGAGCGACGTCGACGAGGAAGTGCGCGCCAAGCTGGCCGAGAAGATCGGCCGGCTGCTCCCCAATCTTCCGCCCGAGAGCGCGGGCAAGCTGCGCGATCGGGTGCTGGAAGTGCTGTCGATCCTGGTCGAGGACCAGTTGCCGCGCGTGCGCCGCATCCTGGCCGAACAGCTCAAGGACTCGGCGGCGGCGCCGCCCGACGTCATCCAGCGCCTGGCGCGCGATCCCGAGCTGTCGGTGGCGGCGCCGGTGCTGCAGTATTCGCCGCTGCTTTCGGACCAGGACCTGCTCGACATCATCGCCTCGGCCCCGGTGCAGGGCGCGCTGACCGCGATCTCGCGTCGTCGCGGCCTGGGATCGGGCGTGGCCGACGCCGTGGTGGCGGCCGACGACGCCATCGCCATCGCCGCGCTGCTGGCCAACGATTCGGCGCAGATCCGCGAGGAGACTCTGGATCGCATCGTCAATCGCGCGCCCGACAACGAAGGCTGGCATGAGCCCTTGGTGCTGCGCCGGATGCTGCCGCCGCGACTGATCCGCCGCCTGGCCAGCTTCGTCACCTCCTCCTTGCTCAACATTCTGGCCAAGCGCGACGATCTCGATGCCGACATGGCGGTCGAGCTGGCCTTCCTGGTCAAGAGCAAGCTGGGCGAGACGACCGCGGCGACGCCCGATTCCTCGGTCGCCTCGCAGGTCGCGCGCCTGCACGCCGAGGGCAAACTGACCGAGGATGAAGTCAAAGGCGCCATCGACCGCCAGGAACTGGCCTTCGTCATCCATGCCCTGGCGGTGCGCGGCGGCCTGCAGCCGCCGGCCGTGCACAAGATGCTCGATTCCAAGTCCGGCAAGGCAGTGACGGCGCTGGCCTGGAAAGCTGGATTCACCATGGACGTGGCGCGGCTGCTGCAGCACCGGGTGGCCAAGGTGCCGCCGTCCTCGCTGGTTCATCCCAAGAACGGCGATCAGTACCCGCTGACCGAACGCGATATGGACTGGTATGTGTCGTTTCACTCCGGATAGTCGGAAAGGCGCTGTTTCAAGCCATACTTGAAGACATAAACATTTCTTTATATGTAACTTGACAGGCGGACGGGCCGAGCCTAAAACCCGCGCGCTTCAGGAAAGGAACCGAAGATGAGCGGCGCCAAGGATTATGTCGTCAAGGATCTGGCCATGGCCGATACCGGCCGGGCACGGATCTCGCTGGCCGAGACCGAGATGCCGGGGCTGATGGCGCTGCGGCGCGAATTCGGCGACTCGAAGCCGCTCAAGGGCGCGCGCATCGCCGGTTCCTTGCACATGACGGTCGAGACCGCGGTGCTGATCGAGACCCTGAAGGCGCTGGGCGCCGACATCCGCTGGGCGTCGTGCAATATCTTCTCGACCCAGGACGACGCCGCCGCCGCCATCGCCAAGAGCGGCGTGCCGGTCTTCGCCTATCGCGGCGAGACCCTTGACGATTACTGGGACTACACCCACCGCATCTTCGAATGGAAGGATGGCGGCGGGCCCAACATGATTCTCGACGACGGCGGCGACGCCACGCTGTTGATGCATCTCGGCAGTCGCGCCGAACAGGACGCCAAGCTGGTGTCCGATCCCAAGAACGAGGAGGAGATCGCGCTCTACGCCGCGATCAAGCGCCGCCTCGCCGCCAAGCCCGGTTGGTACTCGACCATGGCCAAGGGCATCCTCGGCGTGACCGAGGAGACCACCACCGGCGTCCACCGGCTCTATGTGATGGAAAAGGAAGGCAAGCTCTTGTTCCCGGCCTTCAACGTCAACGACTCGGTCACCAAGTCCAAGTTCGACAATCTCTACGGCTGCCGCGAAAGCCTGGTCGACGGCATCAAGCGCGCCACCGACGTGATGATGGCCGGCAAGGTGGCGGTGGTCGCCGGCTACGGCGATGTCGGCAAGGGTTCGGCCGCCAGCCTGCGCAGCCAGGGGGCGCGGGTGCTGGTGACCGAGATCGATCCGATCTGCGCCTTGCAGGCGGCGATGGAGGGCTACCAGGTCACCACCATGGAAGAGGCGGCGCCGCAGGGCGACGTCTTCGTCACCGCCACCGGCAATGTCGACGTCATCACCCTCGATCACATGCGCAAGATGAAGGACCGCGCCATCGTCTGCAACATCGGCCATTTCGATTCCGAGATCCAGGTCGCGGCGCTGCGCAATTTGAAGTGGGCCAACGTCAAGCCCCAGGTCGACGAGATCACTTTCCCCGACGGCAAGCGCCTGGTGCTGCTGGCCGAGGGCCGGCTGGTCAATCTCGGCTGCGCCACCGGCCATCCCAGCTTCGTCATGAGCGCCTCGTTCTCCAACCAGGTGCTGGCCCAGATCGAGCTGTTCGCCAACCGCAAGACCTACGCCAAGAAGGTCTACGTGCTGCCCAAGCACCTCGACGAAAAGGTGGCGGCGCTGCATCTCGACAAGCTCGGCGTCAAGCTGACCAAGCTGACCGATGCCCAGGCGACCTATCTGGGCGTCGCCCAGACCGGCCCCTACAAGCCGGGGCATTATCGCTACTAGGTACGGTTCGCGTTCGGTCTTGATCCGGCCGGTTCAAGACCGAACGCCAATGCCCTAGACTGGAGACATGCCGGTCGACCTGACGCCCGCCGAGGCGCTTGGCATCGCCGCCCTGATCGGCGGCCTTGCCGGCGTTTTGATCACGGCCCTCGCTTTGGGCGCGAAGCGGGGTCGTGCTCAGCGCGGCCCGAGCGCGGAGACGCTGCTGTTGGCCAGCCGAGGCGATGGCTGTTTCGCTTGGTTGGCGGCCGAGGGCGCGGCCGGTTCGGGTTCCCCCGGCCTAGCCCGCCTGTTCGGCTTGGCGCCCGATAAGGTCCAGGTGTTCGGCGCCATCGCCTTCCTGTTTCCGGCCGGCCAGGCGGTGGCCCTGACCGAGGCGGTGAATCGCCTGCGCGAGCAGGGCACACCGTTTCGCATGCCGCTCGAGACCAAGGAGCGGCCAGGCCGCTTCATCGCCGAGGGCGTGGTGTTGCCCGAGCGCGGCGGGCACGCGGTCTGGTTCCAGCGCCGCCAGGACGAAAGCGGCGAGATCGACGGGCTGGCGGCGATCGCCGATGCCGCCGCCGCCGAGCGCGCGCATTTCCAGAACCTGCTCGACACCGTGCCGTTCCCGATCTGGCAGCGCCGACCCGACGGCAAGCTGGTCTGGGTCAATCGCGCCTATGGGCTTTATGCCGGCTGCTCGGCCGAGCAGGCGGTGCGCGAGGGGCGGGAACTCGAGACCGATTCCGGCTCGGCCCAGGCGCTGGCGGCGCGGGCGGCGATCGAGGGCGATGCCATGACCGAGCGCCGCCAGGTCAAACTGAGCGGCGAGCTGCGCGACGTCGAGGCGATCGAGATGCCGATCGGCCATGGCGGCGACACCGCCGGTTTCGTCCGCGACGTCACCGACCTGGTCGACGCCGAGGGCGAGATCGACCGGCTGCGGCAATTGGGCGACGAATTGATGGCCGGCCTGCCGGTCGGGGTGGCGGTGTTCGGAGCCGACCGGCGCCTTGCCGCCTACAATCCGGCCTATGCGGCGTTGTGGCGGTTGGATCGGGCGTGGCTCGAATCCCAGCCCGATCACGGCGAGATCCTGGATCGGCTGGCGGCGGCAGGCGGGCGGTTCGATGCCGTCGGCCTGGCCGACGCCAAGCGCGGCCATCTGACGCTGCACGATTCGGCCCGGCTTCCTGCCGATGGCGTCGATGTGCTGACCGACGGCATGCGCGTGGCGTGGCACGCTTTTCGGCGCGGCGACGGATCGCTGGTGATGGTGCATCGCGAGGCGGCGGCGGCTGTGGCGGCAGGCGACGGCGGCGAGACCCACGCCTTGCGGACGCGGGCCGAGGCGCTGGAATCGGCCGAGCGCCTGCGCCAGGTCTTCCTGGCCAGCGCTTCGACCGAGTTGCGCACGCCGCTGACCGCCGCCATCGGCTTCGCCGAGCTGCTGCTCAGCGCCTATGGCGGACCGCTCAATTCGCGCCAGCAGGACTATGTGCGCGACATTCTCCACGTCACCCAGCACCTCTTGGGCATGATCGACGACGTGCTGGGTCTGGCCGGCGCCGAGTCGGGCCAGATCGAATTGACGCCCTCGCGCTTCGCCTTGCCGGCGCTGCTCGACGAGGTGGCCGAGGCAGCGCGGACGCGGGCGGCCTCGCGCAAGGTGTGGGTGGCGATCGACTGTCCGGCGACCATCGGCGAGATCGTCGGCGATCGGCCGCGGCTGGCGCGCTCGTTCGGCCGGCTGGTCGATCTGGCGGTCGACCGCACCCCCGATAGCGAGCGGGTCACGCTCGGTGCGGCGCGCGCCGCCGACGAGGTCGCGATCTGGGTGGCCGATTCCGGTCCGCCCATGACCGAAGAGGCAATGACCCGGCTGTTCGAACCCTTCGCCCGCATCGAGGGCAGCCGCGGCTACGGCGTCAGCCTGGCGCTGACCAAGGCGCTGGTCGAACGCCATGGCGGCCAGGTCGAGGCCACCGACACCACCACCGGCGGGCTGAGCGTGATCGTTCGGCTTCCTGCCAGTCAGTCATCGACCGCCGGTGTTAGGATGGGTGCATGATCCGATTCGGTGCTTTTCTGCTGTTCGGCATGGCCGCCTGCAGCCTGATCGACCCGGCCTACCGGCCGACGGCCGGCGCCGATGCCGCCAGCGGACTGGCGTTGCATCTGCCCCTGGCCGAAGAGGGCATGGTCGGCGCGCAATATGTCGTCGGTTCCATGCTGCGCGACGGCAAGGGCGCGCCCAGCGATCGGATCGCGGCGCGAGCCTGGTACGAGCGGGCGGCGCGCGGCGGCGACCACGATGCGCAGATCGCATTGGCCGAGATGCTGGAATCCGGGACCGGCGGCGCGGTCGATCGCGAGGCCGCCGCCGGCTGGCGCCGCAAAGCGGCCGAG
>Ga0194120_10004971_pt1 | contig 19939 bp, 23 predicted proteins | sample TA2MahCa65mmetaG_FD_148642 | JGI IMG/M metagenome (GOLD analysis project Ga0194120, IMG submission 148642) | Freshwater microbial communities from Lake Tanganyika, Tanzania - TA2015019 Mahale Deep Cast 65m | ecosystem: Environmental > Aquatic > Freshwater > Lake | place: Tanzania: Lake... | reverse complement strand
GTCGGGCCTGCTCGCGGGGGCAACGATGACCGGGTGTACCTCCCGGAGAGCGGTTCATGTTGCCTATCCTCCGAGCGGGCGCGGGAACTCGGCCTCGCGCCCGTGCGACTTGGCGGTGGGCGGGGCGAGGAGGAGTAACTTCGCAGGCGGCGAGGGGGCGCGGCCGCGTGCTCGTCGTCGCGTCCAGGGCCGTCCGCCCGGGGGCCCGCCTACGCTCCCCTGAGCAAGCCCTCCACCCGCCCGAGCCGATCCTGTCCCCAGCACAAGTGCTGCCCGTCCACGAGGAAGCTCGGCGCGCCGAACACGCCGGCGTCGACGGCGGCCCCGGTGCGGTCGACAAGCGCCTGTTTCTGCTCGCTGGCCGCCTGTAGTTCCGCGCCGGTGAAGCCGAGGCCGCGGAGCACCGCGGGGTCGCCGATGTCGCGGCCCTCCGCCCAGGCCGCGTGGAACAGTCGCGACATGCGCTCCACCGTGGGCTCCAGCAGGAACAGCCGGAGCGGCAACACCGTGCGCAGGGGGAAGGCGCTCGGCCAGGTGAGCGGCGCGCCCCAGTGGCTGGCCCAGCGCCCGAGGTCGAGGAGCGTGTACTGGCGCTTGGCCTCGCTCATCGCCGCGAGGGGCACGTCCACCTGGCCGACGGCGCGAAACACCGCGCCGAGCAGCATCGGCCGGAGGCGCAGCGTGGCGCCGGTGCGCCGGGCGAGCGCGTCGACCTGGCCGGAGGCGAGGTAGGCGAAGGGCGAGGAGAAGTCGAAGAAGAAGTCGAGCGTGCGCCCGCCGTTCACCGCCGGGGCAGGCGGAGACACGGCGCCGCCGAGCGCCGCCTCCACCATCCAGAGCCGGTCTTCGCCCCAGTACAACTCGTCGTCCACGAACACCGCCGGGGCGCCGAACACCCCGCGCCGGATGGCCTCCTCGGTGTTGAGACGGAGCACCTCGCGCTGCGACTCCAGGTCGACCTCCCCCGCGATCTGGTGCACGACGGCGTCGTTCTCGATGGCGCGCCCCTCCTCCCAGTAGGCCCGGTAGAAGGCGTGGATCACCGCCGGGTCGTTGCCCCGGGCCAGCGTGGCTCGCAGCGCGGAAACGGTGCGCCGAGGGTGCTCGGTCGGGTGCCGCAGCGGCAGTCCCAGCTCGGTCGCCCGCGCGGCCTGGTCGTTGAGCAAGTACCGCGCCTTCGCCGGCGACAGCGGCAACACCTGCGGCTGGGCCAGCGCGCGGAACACGCCGCCGAGCAGGAAAGGCTTCCACGCCAGCGTGGCGCCGCAGCGGGCAGCGACGGCCTCGACCTGTCGCGACGCGAGGTAGGCGTAGGGACAGGAGTAGTCGAAGAAGAACTCGATCCGTTTCACGGCGGTCCCAGCTCGATCACGATGCCGGTGGCGCCAAGCTCCACCGGCGCGGAGCGGCCCACGAGGTTGCCCGGCTCCTGGGTGGTGGGGTTGCCATCGAGGTCGAGCTTCGCTGTGATCACCACCGGCCCGCTGATGCTGCCGCCCATGGGGGCGTTGGCCGCGCCCAGGCTGAAGGGGGAGGGGAAGCTTGGCGCGCCGAGCCGCGACGCGCGCGCCGGGGGGCCCGACTCCACGCCAGCGGGGCGAACCGACACGAAGAGCACGCCGGTGCTGCCGTCGGTGCCGGCGGGGGCGCGCACTTCGCCGGCGAACTCCACGTCGGCATCCGCCGGGGACTCGGCGGGCGCCGGCGTGGGAGCCCCCGCTGGCGCGGGCGGCGCCGCCAGGCTGTCCACGCGGGCGATCAGCTCGTCGAACACGGCTGCTTGCGACGGTTCCGCCGCTCGGGCTCGGGTCCACATCGCGACCGCGTTCTCCTTGTCGCCCGCGCGGGCGTAGATGGCGCCTCGGTAGCCGAGGGCCTCGGCAAAACCGGGGTGTCCCGCGAGCACCCGGTCGAGCACGGCACCGGCCATGTCGAAGTCGCCGATCTCCATCAGCGTGACCGCCTGGTGGGTTCGCGCCTCGGCGTTGCCGGGGTCGATCTCCGTCACGGCGTCGGCCAGCTTCCAGGCCTCGCGCACGCGATCGGCGTTGATCAGCGCGTGCCCGTAGCGGTTCTTCGCCTCGAGGTCGGCGGGGTTGGCCTCCACCGCGGCGGCGAGCGCGGCAAGGGCGGGGTCGTCGGACGGCGCGCTCATGGACGCCGCCTGCCCGCCCGTCATGGACTGTCCCTCGGCGCGCGGCGCCGCCTGGTCGCTCACCGCCGAGTAAATGGCGAAGGCGAAGCCGCCCACGAGGCCGCCCCAGAGGGCGCCTACCAGTTGCGGGTGTCGCGACAGGAAGCCACCGCTCGCGGCGGGCGCGGGCGCCGCCTCCGGTGGCCGGGGGGCGTCGATCTCGCGCAGCACGCGGGCGGCCTCGTCGAGCAGCCGCGCGCGCTCGGCCTGGTAGAGCGCGGGATCGAGGCGGTCGCGCGTGTCGTCGAGCTCACGCACCTGCGCGTAGAGAGACTCCTTGCGCGCCGCGAGGTCGTCGGCCTGCGCCCGCCGTCCCAGGGTGGCGTCGCGTCGCGACGAGGCGACGAGGAGTCCGCCGAGGGCAAGCCCCACGATGATGGCCACGATGGCTGGGATCATGCGCTGTCGATCTCCCGCTCGGCCCGCGCGCGGTAGTCGTCGACCGTGCTCGCCGGCGGCGGCGGCGCCGGGAGCGACGCGCGCCTGCGAGCCTGCATGGCCACGGCGGCGATCCCCCCGGCGGCGAGCAGCGCGGGCACGATCCACAGCGTGAGGTTGGCTCCCTCGCGCCGGGGTCGCAGGAGGATGAACTCGCCGTAGCTCGCCACGAAGTAATCGAGCACTTGCGACTCGTCGTAGCCCTGGGCCACCAGTCGCTCCACCTCGTCGCGCATCGCCCGGGCGCCCTCGGCGGGGCTCTCCGCCACGCTCATGCCCTGGCAGGTGGGGCAGCGAAGCAGGAGCGAGATACGACGCGCCTCGTCGTGGAGCACGTTGCCCGCGAGCGGCCCCTGGGCGGGCTCACCCACGACCTGGCGCGGGTCGAGACCGGTGGCTTCCTGCGCCAGTGCCAGCGCGATCGCGAGGATCACAACATTTCCTCGATACGACGCACCATGTCGCCGTAGTCGATGGCGCCGAACACCTTGTGCTGGATCACGCCCTGCTTGTCGATCAGGTAGCTCTCGGGCAGGCGTCCCACGCCGTAGGCCACGGCGGCGCTGGTGCCCACGTCGATGAGCGTGGGAAAGGCCTGCCCCCCGTGCGAGCTGAGCCACTTTCGCAGGTTCTCCTCCTTGTCGAGGTAGGCGATGCCCACGAAGTGCACGCGGCCCTCGTACGTCCGCGCCAGTCGCAACAAGAGCGGGTGCTCGTAGCCGCAGGTGTCGCACCAGGTGGCCCAGAAGTTGATGACGGTGGGCTTGCCGCGGGTCTCGGCGAGCGAGAGCGTGGCGCCATTGCCGTCGAGCACGGGGAGACTGAAGGCAGGCGCAGGCTTGCCCACCAGCGGGGAGGGGATGTGGCTCGGGTCGGCGCCGAAGCTCTCGGCGAGCACCCACACCAGGGGGGCCACCAGGACAAACCCCGCCGCCAGCACCTTCTTGTTCACTTGGCCGCCTGCTCCGCTGGCCGCGCCGCCGCCTTGCCCGCGCGCGAGGGCAACAGCGCGACCAGCGCGCCGAGGCTCACGATGGCCCAGCCCACCCAGAGCCAGAGGATGCCCGGGTTGCGATACACGTGGATGCCCGCCGTGTTTCCGTCGGTGCCGATCGAGAGCAGCGACAGGTAGAGGTCGTGCGAGGCGGTGCTGTGCACGTCGGGCGTGCCGATGGGATTCATGCCGCCGCCGTAGCGATTGAGCGATGGCGCCAGCTCGAAGTCGCCGCCCGGTCCGGCGACGGCCACCCGGGCCAGCTCGCGCGTGCGGTGGGGTTCCTCCACGTGGTCGCGACCGACCAGCGTGAGCGTGTACTCCTCGAAGGCGACGCTCTGCCCCGTCGAGAGCGTGATCTCGCGCTCCACCCGGAAGGCGTGCGACACCGCCACCGCCACCACGATCACCACGATCCCGGCGTGCACCACGTAGCCGCCGAGGCGCCGGTTGCCGCGCGAGAAGGCCCGCCACGCCGCCGTGCCGAGAGCCTCTCCGTTCTCGCGCATGCGCACGCGAACCGGCCGCGTGGCCTCTCGCGCCGTGACCGCCATCGCGAACATCGCCACCACCACGCAGAGCGTGGTCCAGGACAGGGCCCGGTCGACGCCGCCCGCGATGCTCCCGGCGCCGGCCACCGCCGCCAGGGCCAGCGGCCAGCGAAGCTCGCGCCAGGCGCTCCCCGGCGACGGCTCGCCCCAGGGCAAGGCCGGTCCCACGCCCATCAGGAAGAGGATCGCGATCCCCGCCGGGATGGCCACCTGGTTGAAGTAGGGCTCCCCCACGCTGAGTTTCACGCCCTTCACCGCCTCCATCACCAGCGGGAAGGTGGTGCCGAGGAGCACGGTGAACGTGAGCGCCACGAAGAGCACGTTGTTGACGAGGAAGCCCGTCTCGCGAGAGACCAGCGCGGGCGGGTCGCCCTCGGTGGACAAGAGGTCGATCCGCGCGGCGAGCAGGATCACGCAGGCCACCAGCGCCACCCCGAGAAAGCCGAGGAAAATCGGCCCGATGGCAGACTGGGTGAAGCTGTGGACGCTGTTGAACACGCCGGAGCGCGTCATGAACGTCCCGAGCAGCGTGAGCAGGAAAGTGACGAGCACCAGGGTGACCGTCCAGCCCTTCAACGACCCGCGTCGCGACGGCAACATCGCCGCGTGCAGCGCCGCCGTGGCGGTGAGCCACGGTAGCAACGACGCGTTCTCGACCGGGTCCCAGGCCCAGTAGCCGCCCCAGCCCAGCACCTCGTAGGCCCACCAGCCACCGAGCACGATGCCCGCGGTGAGGAAGAGCCATGGCCACATCAGCGCCGTGCGCAGCGCCCGCGTCCAGGCGGGGCCGAGCTTGCCGCTCACCAGCGATCCCACGGCCATGCCAAACGGGACGACCATGCCGACGTACCCGAGGTACAAGGACGGCGGGTGGACGATCATCAACAGGTGGTTCTGCAGGAGCGGGTTGGGCCCGGGACCGTCGCCCGGGACAGGGACAGGCGCCGGGGTGAACGGGTTGGCGGGGTGGGCGATGAGGTAGGCGAAGAACCCGCCGACGAGGCACATGGTCCCGAGCGCCCACGGGGTCTCTTCCACGTCGCGGTCGCGACTCCAGCTCACGAAGGCGGCGATGTAGGCACCGAGCACCGCGCCCCAGAGCAGGATCGACCCCTCGAGGCTCGACCAGAGCGACACGATCGTGATGTGGAGCGGCGTGGAGAGCGACCCCACCTTCGACACGTACTTCACCGAGAAGTCGTGGACGGCGAGCGCGTAGACCATCACGAGGCAGGCCGCGATCATCGCCACCGCGTAGGTGCGCGCGAAGCGCTGGGCGTGGCGCAAGAGGTCGAGCGAGCCGGTGGCGCCGGCCGCGAACCCGGTGACGGTCCCGCCCGCGGCGGCGGCGAGCCCCACCAGCACCACGGCGTCGCCGACCATGCCGATCACGGGCTCTCCACCATGGTCGACGTGCCCGGCTTCTCGCCCTCGGCCGGCGCCCGGTAGTTCTCGTCGTGCTTCACCATGAGGCGCTTGCTCTGGAACACGCCGTCTTGTGCCATGGTGCCCTCGACCACCACGCCGATGCCCTCGCGAAACATCTGCGGCGGGATCTGCTCGGTGCGCACGCGCACGCGCTCGGTCCCGTCGGTCACCGCGAAGGTGGTCCCGCCGCCCTCGGCCACCACGCTCCCCGCCTCCACCATGCCGCCGAGTCGCACCGTGGCTTCCGAGGCCTTGCTGCCCGCGGCCACCAGCTCGGTGGGCGTCCAGTAGTACACGAGGTTCTGGCTCACGCTGCCAAAGGCGAGGTAGCCGAGCACCCCCACGATCGCGAGGATCACGAGGCCAGCGGCGAGCTTATTCTTCACAGCACCCCCTCCTGGCGCGCGCGCCAGATCATCGTGCCCGAGAAGAGGACGAGCACCACGAAGCTCACGATGTACGCGGCGGCGACGAACTCCTCGCCCCCGGTGAGAACGCCCGCGGGCATCAGGCCTCCAGCTCGCGGGCGCGCTGGGCCCGCGCCATTCGATAGCGAAGGGCGATCAGGAAGATCGCGAGGAAAATCATGCCGAAGGCGTTGATGCGCAGGGGCAATACCATCGCCGAGTCGACGGTGGAGGGCGAGGACTGCGGCTGGTGCAGGGTGCGCAGCCACTTCACGCACAGGTACACGAAGACCACGTTGACGTAGCCCACGGCGCTCGCGACGCTTGACCAGGTGGCGCGCTTCACCGGGTCGTCGACGAAGGAGCGGAGCGCGGCGATGCCTGCGTAGGTGAGCACCATCACCGCCACCGAGGTGAGCCGCGGGTCCCAGTCCCAGTAAACGCCCCAGGTGGGCTTGGCCCAGAGCGCACCCTGCACGCTGAGCAGGCAGCCGAGCACGATGCCCACCTCGATGGTGGACTCCAGCAGGTAGTCCCAGGTCCACGTGCGTTTCCACAGCCAGCCCACCGAGGCCACGAAGGCGGCGGTGAAGGTGAGGAGGGTAGTCCACGCCGTGGGCACGTGGACGTACATGATCTTCTGGGTGATCCCCATGTACTGTTCGACGGGCGCGTGGAAGAAGCCGATGTAGGTGCCGACGCTCAACAGCAGCACGGCGACGGCCCCGGTGGCCCAGACGCGCTTCATCGGCCTAGTCCTCCACCACGAAGGGGAACAGCAGCGCGCCGAGCGACCAGTGGACGATGGCGAAGGCCACCGTGACCGACAGCCAGCTCCCGAGCTGGTCCATCGGGTCGCCGGTGATCGCCAGGCGCGTGGCCTGGGTGGCCGCGACGACGCAGGGCAGCACCAGGGGGAACAACAACAGGGGGAGCAGCACGTCTCTGGCCCGCGCCCGCGACGCGAGCGCCGAGTGCATGGTGCCCGGCGCGGCGATCGCCGCCGAGCCCGAGAGCACGCAGGCGGCGAGGGTGGGCACGCCTTCCCGCGGCGCCGCGTCGAACAGCGCCACCGCGAAGGGCACCAAGGCGAGGCCCACGGCTAGCAGCGTCAGCATGTTGCCCAGCGCCTTGCCGAGGAAGATGGCCACCGGGTGTACCGGGAACAAGAGCAGCGCCTCCAGCGCGCCGTGCTCCGTTTCCACGCGGAAGCTCTCCCCGAGCGCCAGCGTGCTCGCGAGCAACAGGCCCACCCAGAGGTAGCCCGCCGCGTTGTCGCGCAGGGCCTGGCCGTCGAGGCCGCCCGCAAAGGAGAACAGGAAGAGACAGGCGAGCGCGAAGGTGGCGGTGGCGGTGGCGCGCGTGCGAGCCCGCCACAGGTGGCGCAGCTCTTTCCGCAGCACGAGGAGACATTGGCTCGCGATCTCCATCAGGCATCACCGCCGGGGGGCGGAGCCGCCAGGGCAGCGGGGCTAACCTGGGCCGCCGGCACCTGCTCCACCACGTGACCGTTCTCCAGGCGAATGGCGTGGTCGACCAGCCCCGCCACGTGGCGTACCTGGTGGGTACACACCAGCACCGTGGCGCCCCGCGCGCGGAGCTGCCGGAGGATGTCGTCGACGAGCGCGTGCCCCGCCGGATCGAGCGCGGCGTAGGGCTCGTCGAGGCACACCACGTCGGCCTCCTTGAGCAAGAGGCGCGCGAAGGCCAGTCGCTTGCGCATGCCGGCCGAGTAGGCGCGGACGGGGTCGTCGGCGCGAGAGGCCAGTGCCACCGCGTCGAGCACGCCGTCGACGCTCCCCGGCATCTTGCCCAGCTCCTTGGCGAGTACGAGATTGTCGCGACCGGAAAGCTCGTCGTAGTGGCCATCGGCGTGCGACAGGAGCGCGATCCGTCGCCGCGCCTCGATGGCGGGCACGCCGTGAACCCGCACCTCGCCCTGCGAGGGCGAGATCGCCGATGAGAGCACGCGCAGTAGCGTCGTCTTGCCGCTCCCGTTCGGGCCGTGGAGCATCACCATCTGCGCGGCCGGGATCTCCAGCGTGATCCCTCGCACCGCCCAGCGCCCGGCGAAGCGCCGCCCCACGTCGCGGGCGGCGATGGCGGCAGGGGCGTCCATGGGGCGCGCGGGCTAACTCGCCCCCCCGTGTCCGAGCCCCTGTTCCACGTCGCCCTGGTGTTTCCCGAGATCGGGGGCAACGCGGGCAACGTGGGCCGGCTCTGCCTCAACGTGGGGGCGCGGCTGCACCTGGTCCACCCGCTGGGCTTCCAGACCGACGAGAAGGCGGTGCGGCGCGCCGGCCTCGACTACTGGAAACACGTCGATTGCAGGGAGCACCTCTCGCTGGACGACTTCGATCGCTGGTGCGAGGGCCGGTCGGTGTACGCGCTGTCCTCGCACGCGAGCGAACCCTACACGCGCATCCCCTTCGCCGAGGGCTGCGTGCTGGTGTTCGGGCGGGAGTCGGTGGGGCTGCCGCCGGCGTGGACGGCGAGCCGCCCGAGCTTCCGCATCCCGATGGTCGGCCCCACCCGCTCGCTCAACGTGGCCAACGCGGCGAGCGTGGTGGCCTACGCGGCCTTGCAGGCGCTGCGGCCGGGGCTCTTCACCTGATAATGCTCCCCCTCGAATGACCCCCCACGCCCTCGTCCTCGCCGGCGGCCGCGGCACTCGCTTCTGGCCCCTGTCGCGACGTGCTCGCCCGAAGCAGGTGCTCGCCGTGGGGGGAGGGGAGAGCCTGCTGGCGCGCACCCTCGCGCGCGTGAGCGGGCTGGCGGAGGGCGCGGTGGTGGTGACCGGCCCCGACATGGAAGCTGCCGTTCGCGCCGAGTCGGGCGGGGCGCGCGTGATCGTCGAGCCCTCGGGACGCAACACGCTTCCCGCCATCGCCTGGGGCGCACTGGTGGCCGCCGAGCACGGTGCCGACACGGTGATCGTCTTGCCGAGCGACCATCACGTGTCGCGACCGGAGGCGCTGCGGGAGGCGCTGGCCGAGGCGATCAGTCTCGCCCAGTCCGGCACGCTGGTCACCCTCGGGGTGAAGCCAACGCGAGCCGAGACGGGCTTCGGCTGGATCGAGGCCGATGGCAACCGGGTGGCCCGCTTCGTGGAGAAACCCCCCCAGGCGGTGGCCGACTCGCTCTACCTGGGCGGCCGTCACCTGTGGAACGCGGGCATGTTCGTGTTCCGCGTCGATGCCTTCCGCGCCGCCCTGTCGCGACACGCCCCGGCCACCGCCGCCGCGCTGGACCGCATCGCGGGTGGCGAGCCCGTCGCAACGTGCTGGTCGAGCATGGACGCCACCAGCATCGACTACGCGGTGATGGAGAAGCACGACGACGTGCGCGTGGTGCCGCTGGACTGCGGCTGGAGCGACGTCGGGAGCTGGACCGCGCTCGACGAGCTGGTGGTTGCCGGGCCCGGTGGCGCGCTGGTGTGCGCCGAGCGCGTGGCCATCGAGGCGAGCGGCAACCTCGTACACGCCGAGGGCAAGCTCGTGGCGCTCGTCGGCGTACACGACCTCGTGGTGGTCGACACCCCCGACGCGCTCCTGGTGATGCGCCGCGACGAGGCCCAGCGCGCCAGGGAAGTGCTCGCGGATCTCGACGCGCGCGGCCTTTCCCGGTACACCTGAGCGATGCTCGTGCTCCTCCTCCTTGCCTGCTCCTCCGCCCACGTCAGCTCCTCGGTGGAGGACTGCAAGGACTACGACTTCTCCGGCGAGCAGGAGAGCACGATCGAGTCGAGCGTCGAGGGCAACAACGGCGACGTGTGGCGCACCTACGTCGAGCGCGACAACACCGACGATGCTTTCGCCCCCGACATCGTCGACGACGGCGCGGTGATCAACGTGTACGAGGCCTGGGAGGCGGGGAGCGACGGCAACCCGATGTGCGTGGAGCCGCACGTCACGTTGTCCGACATGAGCGGCGAGATCGAGGTGCGCTGGTACCTCGACGCGGGCGACAGCGTGCCCTTCGACACGGTACGCGTGCAGGCGGGCTGATGCGGGTGCTGGTGACGGGCGCCGCGGGCTTTTGCGGCCGTCACCTCTGCGCGGCGTTGCGAGCGCAGGGCCACGAGGCGTGGGCAGCCGGTCATGACGCCGCCTACCCGGTGGACTTCCGGCTCGTGGAACTGGTGGCGGAGCTGTTCACCGAGGCGCGACCCGAGCTGGTGTTCCACCTCGCCTGTACCAGCCACCCCGCTGATCTCCAGCGCGGCCCCGCCGAGGTGCAGACCGAGAACGTCGTCCATCCCTTGCTCAACGTGCTGGAGTGCGCGGGCAACACCCGGGTGGTGCTTGCCAGCTCCGCCGTCGTGTACGGGAGGGGACCGACGACCGAGGACTCGCCGATGCGGCCGGCCGACCTCTACGGCGCCGCCCGGGCCAGCGCCGAGGCGATGGCGCAACGGCACGTGCAGCGCGGCGGCGACGTGGTGGTCGCGCGCGCCACGGGCATCACCGGCCCGGGACAACACCCGCGCTTCCTCCTGGCCGGCTGGGCACATCGGTACGCTGGCGGGGAGCGACGCATCGCGACGGGAAACCTCGAGTTTCGTCGCGACTTCATCGACGTTCGAGACGCGGTCGAGGGCCTGGTCGTGCTGGCCGAGCGAGGAGAGCGAGGCGCCGCCTACAACCTGTGTAGTGGCGACGCGCTGCCGCTGCGCGAGCTGTTCGCGCGGCTCTGCCCCGGGGCCGAGTCGACCGACGGCGACGCGCCGTCCCGCGAGGTGCCGGTGATCGCGGCCTCGCCCGCCCGGGCGGAGGCCCAGGGCTGGCAGCGGCGCTACACTCTCGGGCAGACCCTCGAGGAGCTACGCGACTCGTGTTCAGCTTCCTAGCCTGCGTATCCGGGTGTGTCGGTCGTGACGAAGATGTGTATGTCGATGGCGGGGTCCTGGGCCTGGTTCTCGATGGCGACGACCTGGCGGCGTCGGCGCCCTACGAGGCCACGGCGCACGTCGCGGGCACCGTCACCGAGCAGGATGCAAGCGGGACGATCGCCTACGCCGAGGCGGGTGATTCTCGGTCTTGCGAGGGCGTGATCGCGTGGTCGGCGTCCGGCCTCGACACGCCCTGCACCGACTGTGTCTGGTCGCACGCGGTGGCGGCCACCGGCGCCGACATGAGCGGCGACTGCGACTTTGGCGTGCTGGAACTGTCGATGATGCCCGACGACGACGAGCACACCTACTTCGCCTACCGGGAGGGCTACGACGCCGACGACGGCGAGCGCTACGACCGTCACTTCAGCTACGTGGTTGGCGACGGCGAGGGCGGAGGGGCGATCTACCCTCTCTACCGGGAGGTCGACGGCGCGGTGGTCGGCGGGCCGGCCTGGAGTCCGTCGACTGGTGCGCTCGCCTTCGACGCGGGCCCGGTCGGGGGCGAGGCGCGCGCGCTCTCCCGCGAGTGCGTGGAGATCGACCTGCCGGTGAGCGAGCAGTCCTTCCTGGGCGAGTCGCCCGCCGAGGAGACCCTGCCCTGCGGGCAGTCGCTCGCGGCCGATCGCTGGTCGTTCGCGGCGGAGGCCGGGCAGGTGCTCGGCCTCACCGTCGACAGCGAGGCCGGAGTGCCCATCGAGATCCGCGTCGTCGCGCCCGACGGCTGCGCCGAGGCCGCCAGCGTGACCGGCGTGAGGTGCTCGGGGGGCGGCGACTGCCCCAGCCTGGGCTGGGCCGTGCCGGGGACGGGCACCTGGACGGCCGTCGTGTCGGCCGAGGGCTGTACGTCGGAAATCCGGTATGCGATCGGCGGGAGGCTGGAATAGGAGGCCCCGCCTTCGAGGGTTCATTCATGCGTCACGTCGTCGCGCTCGCACTGTGTTTCTCCGCTTGCGAGCCCCGCGACGAGGCGAAGGAGACCGGCGACGCCGACGCCGACGCCGACACCGACACCGACACCGACACCGACACCGACACCGCTGGCGACGTGCTGGTGGCCTCCCAGACCGGCGACGATGAGCTGCTCAACCACGAGCTCTGGGCCACGGGGCACGTCGTGGGCACGGTGCTCGAGTCCGGGGCGGCGGGCAGCGTCGAGTACAGCGAGTGGATGGACGACGAGCTGCCCTACTGCACCGCAGTCCTGGAGTTCGTGAGCGTGGGCGCGGCCACCGACTGCATGGGCTGCGACTGGTCGCACTCGGTCGTGGCGACGGAGGTGGGTCGCGACGGCGAGTGCCGGTACGGCGACGCGCTTTCGAGCCTGGTGCCCGGCGCGGGCCAGGAGGTGTACTTCGGCTGGTACACCGACTACACCGACGACTTCGGCGACAGCTACCAGGAGATGCTCAACCTCGTGCTATGGGAGGAGAGCGGCTGGGAGATGTACTACCCCCACGCCATCGACGGCGACGGCAACGACGTCGGTGCCGAGGCCTACGACGTGGCGACGGGCCTGCTCGACTTCCAGCTGGGCGGGAGCGGCTTCGCCGAGACGCCCGCGCTCTGGAGCGAGTGCGGACCCGACCCCATCGAGGCCGACGCCGCCTCGCTCGCCGGGGGCACGGTGGTCGCGGGCGATCTCGCGTGCGACTGGTTCGACGTGCTCGCCGACAGCTGGTCGTTCGAGCTCGCCGCGGGCGACAAGCTGCACGCCAGCGTCGACTCCGCCTCCGACCGCGCCGAGCTCACGATGATGCTCGTCGGTCCCGACGGCTGCGCCATGGCCGAGGCGGTGGCCGAGAACCGCTGCACCGGGAAGGGCAACTGTCCCACGCTCTCCTACGAGGCGGCCAGCGCCGGCACCTGGACGCTGGTGGTGTCGTACGACGAGTGCTCCGACGACGTCGTGGACTACAGCGTGGACCTCGCCCTCGAGTAGCCCCTCAGCTCTCGATGCCGAACAGGCGCCCGATGTCGATCTCCACTTCCTCGAAGGGAGGCAGGGCGCGCTTCTCGCCGGGCGTCGCCGTCGCCAGGAGCTCGTAGGCCCGCTCGCCGCGGGCGTACACCAGGAGGAGCTGGTGCTGGCGGTCGACCACCCAGTAGTGGCTCACGCCGTGGGCATGGTAGGCGCGCATCTTGGGGCCGAGGTCGCGACTCGCCGTGCTCGCCGAGAGGACCTCCGCCACCCAGTCGGGCGCGAGGGGGACCGGCCACGCCTCGGGCATCTTCGGCACCCGGTCGCGACGCCAGCCGGAGATGTCCGGGCGGTAGACGTCGGCGCCGAAACTCACGTCCACCTCGGTGCGGATCCACCAGCCGCCTGGGGCGCCGTCGCGTGGGAGGCGGTTGTAGGCGCCGTGCACCGCGGCGCCGAGTTCCAGCTGGGCACCGCCGTGCGCCTGGTCGGCCATGGCCTTCTCGACGAGCACGCCGTCGACGATCTCGCAGGCGCGTCCGTCGCGGATCGACTGCAACAGGTCGTCGAGGGTGGCCCTCCGGAGTGCAGGATCACCCGGCATGGGCGCAGTATACCGCGCAGCCATCGCCCCGCGGCGCCCTACCGTGGCACGCGCACGTCGCCGATGTCGCCGGCGCCGGTGAGCGCCATCACGAGGCGATCCATGCCGATCGCGATCCCCGCGCAGCGCGGCAGTCGCGACGTGGCCTCGATCACGCCCTCGTCCACCGGGTGGGGCTCGCGACCCATGCGCACCCGCTGGGCGGCGCTCTCGGCGAAGCGGGCGCGCAGCTCCTCGCCGTCGCCCAGCTCCGAGAAGCCGTTCCCCAGTTCCAGGCCGCCCAGGTAGAGTTCCAGCCGCTCGGCCACCGGTCCCCGGATCTCGGCGAGCGCCGCCTGTCGCGACGGGTAGTCGAGCACCCAGGTGGGCGCCACCAGCGCCGGGTCGATGCGCTCCACCCAGTGCCGGTAGAAGTCGTCGTCGTTCGCGGGGACCTCGCCGGCGAAGAGCTGGGCCACCGTCACCCGCTGGAAGCTTGGCGGCGCCACGCCGACCGCGGACGCTGCCCGTCCAACCAGTCCCTCCACCACGTCGATGAGGTCGAGGTAGTTGGCGTTGGACAGGTACAGTTCCAGCATGGTGAACTCGGCGCCGTGGTGGGCGCCGTGCTCCTCCCCCCGGAAGCAGGGGACGATGGCGAAGATGCGCGGCAGGCCCGCCGCGAGGGCCCGCTTGAGCGCGAACTCGGGCGAGGTGTGCAGGTAGCCGTCGCCCGCGCGCACGGGCTCGAGGTTGGCCTCGAGCGCCGGTCCATGGACCAGCAGCGGTGGCTCGAGCTCGATGAAACCCTGTTCCCAGAGTGCCTCGCGCAGCGCGCGCACGATCGTGGCGCGCGCGCGGAGGAGATCGACCCTCAGAGTCGCGACACGTAGGCGCCGCCCTCGCGGGTGTCGACCTTGAGGAGGTCGCCTTCCTTGATGAAGATCGGCACCTGGAGCTCGGCGCCGCACTCGAGCTTGGCCGCCTTGGTGATGTTGTTGGAGGTATTGCCCTTCACGGCGGGCTCGGTCCACGCCACCTTGCTCTCGATGAAGTTCGGCAGCGTGACGTTGACGGCGCGTCCCTTGTAGAAGAGCACGCTGACCTCGAGGTTTTCCATGAGGAACACCCTGTCGTCGCCCAGCACCTTGCCCGGGATCTCCACCTGCTCGTAGCTCTCGGTGTTCATGAAGGTGTAGGTGCCCTGCTGCTCGTAGAGGAACTGCATGGGTTGTTCCTCGACGTCGGCCTCGGCCAGGATTTCGCCGGTGCGGTAGGTGCGCTCGATCACCGCGCCAGTGAGCAGGTTCTTCAGCTTGGTGCGGGTGAAGGCGGTGCCCTTGCCCGGCTTCACGAACTGGAAGTAGACGATGCTATACGGGTTGCCTTCGATTTCAACTTTCAGCCCGTTGCGGAATTCCGAGGTCTCGTACGCCATGACAGCTCCAGCGAGGGCGCGCGGCTATCACGCCGGGGCGGCCCTGGGAAGGCCCGAGGCCGAGGCCCGCTTCCCGTGGTTGCGGGCGGTCGACTGGCCGAGGGTGGCGGCGCTGTTCCCGGTGCGGCTCCTGCGCGGCTACCTCGGCGGCGCGTCCAGCCCTGCCGATCCCCGCGTGCTCACGGCGATGCCGAGCAACGACGAGTTGCGCGACGACCCCGGCGACGTGGCCGACCCGGTGGGGGAGCAGGGGCGATCCCCCCTGCCCTGGGTGGTGCGCAAGCACGACGATCGCGTGCTGCTCTTGCTCACCAAGCGTTGCCATCTCTACTGCCGTTATTGTTTCCGTCGCGACCACGTGCCGGGCGAGGGCGAAGATCCGACCGCCGCCGAGTGGGGGGACATGCTTCACTACGCCAAGCACAGCGGCGCCCGGGAGCTGATCCTCAGCGGGGGCGATCCGCTGGCCGTCACCGACGCTCGGCTGTTCGCCGCGATCGACGCGGTGCGTCCCGAGGTGCCCGTGGTGCGCCTGCACACGCGCGCCCCGATCACCTTCCCCCAGCGCGTCACCAGCGCTCTGGTCGCGGGCCTGCGGCGGCGGGCCCCGGTGTGGGTGCTGGTCCATGCCAACCACCCGGTGGAGCTCAGCTCCCCGGTGCGCGAGGCGCTGGCCCGGCTGGTCGACGCGGGGCTGCCGGTGCTCAACCAGTCCGTGCTCTTGCGGGGCGTCAACGACTCGGCCTCGACGCTGGCGGAGCTGTGCGAGGCGCTGGTCGAGCTGCGGGTGTTCCCCTACTACCTGCACCACCCCGACGCGGCGCCGGGCAACGCCGCCTTCCGGCTCGGCCTGGCCGAGGGCTGGGCCATCTACGAGGAGCTCCGCGGCAAGTTGAGCGGGATCGCGCTGCCGCAGTATGTGATCGATCCACCCGACGGCTCGGGCAAGCGTCCCGTGTCCGATATGCTGTGACCCATGGCCGTTCGCTCCGCCTCGCGCCGCTACCCCTCGCTCCGTGCCTTCGTGGAGGACTACCAGGGCATGTTGCGCATCGGGGCACTCACCCTCCCGCCGGGGACGATCGACGGTCCCCCGATGGCGGCGATGAAGATCGACCTCGTCATCCCCGTCGTGGGGCGACTGGGCCCGGTCGACGCGCAGCTCTTGCAGCACCTGCCCGACGGCACCGTGGCGCTGCGGGTGTCGGAGTGGCCCGCCGATGTCACACGCGGCTTCAATGCGGTCTTCGCGGCCATCGACGAGATGAAGCAGTGGTTCGTGGAAAGCGGACAGTTGCAGGCGCCGAGCGACGGCCGCGCCGAGCGACAGCTGCTCGCCGAGGTGGAGCGCCTGCGCGCGCGCGTGCGGGCGCTGGAGTCGCGACCGGCCGCCGCGCCTAGCGCGAGCGTCGCTCCCGCCGCCGACGGTCCCACGGTGGTGTACGACGACGAGGGCAACCGCGTCGTAGAGCGCGGCTTCCGCCTGCCCGATGTCAGCGGCCTCGAACCCGCGCTCTCGGGCACGCTCGCCGACCGCAGCTTCCGCGACGCCTGCATGGAGCTGGCGATCGCCCGCGCCACCGGCCTGCTCACGCTGGATCTCCCCGACGGCAGGGTGCGCTGGGGTTTCTGGCAGAAGGGCGGCCCGGTGGGATGGCGCGCCGAGCCGCTGGTGGAAGACGAGGTGCTCGGCATCCTCCTGTACCGCGCCGGCCAGGTCAACCGGCAGCAGCTCGAGCAGTCTCTCAACTTGATGGAGCAGAACGGGGTGCGACAGGGCGAGGCGCTCATCGAGATGGGCGTGGTGAGCTTCGCCCAGCTGGTGATGCTGCTGCAGAAGCAGTCGGAGTTCGTGTTCCAGCGCGTGGTGAAGGAGCGGGTGGGCCAGTGGTCCTTCCACGTGCTCGAGGAGCTGCCCGAGCGCTTCGTCACCCCGCCGCTGCGCACGCCCTCGCTGCTCTTCCGCGCCCTGCGCAACTCGGTGCGCGACATGCCCGCCGAGGAACTCGCGACCACCCTCCGCCCCTGGCTCGACCGCTACGTGTACTTCGTCGATGGGGCGGCGCGCATCTTCGACGAGATGAAACTCAACAGCGAGGAGGCCGGTTTCCTCAAGATCGTGGGGAGCACGAGCTACCGGCTGCGCGAGCTGTTCGCGGTGTCGAACCTCTCGCGCTCCGCCACCGCCGGCATGATCTGGTCGCTCGCCGACCTGCACCTCGTGGAGTTCCGCGACGCCGAGGCCCAGGAGCGCGGCATGGAGCGGGTCACGCGGGTGCTGGAAGACCGCAAGCGCGCCGTGATGCGCGGCACGCTCTTCGAGGCGCTCGACCTTCACTGGATCTGCACCGCCCCCGAGGTGGAGGCGGCCTGGCGCAAGCTCTCCCCGGAGTTTGCCCCCGACTCCATGGCGCGCTGGGGCGAGGCCAACAAGAAGCTGGTCGACGACATCTACGGCAAGCTGAGGTCGGCCTACGAGACCCTGAAGGTCGACAGCCGGCGCCGTGATTACCGCGGCGAGATCATGGAGCGCATGCAGATCGAGCAGTCGGCGGAGATGCTCGCGAAGAAGGGCGACATGGCGTTCATGAAGGAAAACCACCGCGAGGCCTTCGACTGCTTCAGCAAGGCGCTGGAGCTGTTGCCCAACAGCGCCGAGTACCGCGACGGCTACAACAAGGCGCGCGCGCTGGCCAAGGGTTGAGCGGCCCCTTCCGCCCCGCCACCCTCAGTCCCAGGTCATCTGCTCCTCGAGGTCGGCGGAGCGGAGGTCCATGAACATCTTCACGTAGTCCCGGGCCTCGTCCACCTCGGCGTCGGTGTACTCCTTGCGCGGGTCGGCGTCGCCCTCGGCGTCGATCTCCGCCGCGATCTCGTCGACCCAGGCCTGCATCGCGGCGGCGTCGGCGTCGGCGATGGCCACGGCGAGGTGTTCGCGCCACGTGGCCTTGCAGGCGGAGTCCTCGATGCAGGCGGTGGCGAGGATGCCGTGCATCACGTACTCCACGCTCGCGTCGTCGAGGAAGGTCTCGTCGAGGCCGTGCGGGATGAAGTTGAAGAGGCCCGTGCCCGGGTCGAGGTACAGGTGGGCGTCGTCGCCGGGCTCCGAGAAGGGGTAGCCGTCGAGGTTGCCCACGTAGGCCATGGTGGCGAAGTAGAGCCACCACGCCGGCTCGTCGACGTAGTCGAACATCCGCGCCGGGCCCTCGATGGTGGCCATCACCGCGGTCAGCGCCTCGATCTGGCTGCGGTCGTCCTCGCCCTCCTCGATCTCGAAGCCGTCCAGCAAGCCTTCCTGGAAGTCGGCGTCGTGGATTTCCCACATCGATCCCTCGGCGTCGTCGAACCAGCCGCCGAGCAGCTCCTCGTCGGTGTTCTCCACGTTGGAGTACAGGCCGTAGGGCTCGCCGTTGACCGAGAGCACCGCGTGGTTGCACCGTGGCGCGGGCACGCCGCGCTGGCGGAAGAAGCGGTAGGCCACCCGCTCGCGCAGCATCGAGGGGTCGCTGACCATGTTGTTGAACACCAGCCGACGCATCCCCATGAAGCGGCCGTCTGCCTGGTACTCGCTGAACTTCACCTTCAGCGAAGGCTTCTCGTCGATGGATCGGTAGCTCGACTCGCCCTTGATGCGCACGCCCACCGGGCCGTAGCGCTGGCCCTCGTAGGCGAACACCCCCTCCACCCAGGTGCGCGGGTCGGCCTCGAGCGCGGCGATCGCCTCGGCGGAGAGCTCGATGTCCACGCGCTGGATGGTGCCATCGGCGTAGAATCCGTCGGCGTCGCCCTCGACCACCGGGGGCAGCAGGTCGGCGCTGGTCGCGGCGCTGTCGCCCGGGGCGGCGGTGTCGAGGGACTCGCCGCAGCCGAGCATGAGCAGGATCATGGCGCTAGTGTAGCGGCAAGATGTGGACCGCGTTCGCTGGCCTGGCCCTGGCTGGCCCCCTGGCCGAGGGGGAGCGCCTACACTACGAGGCCTCGTGGATGGGCATCCCCGCGGGTGTCGCGACCGCGGAGACCCAGCGCGACGGGCAGGCCTGGGTGGTGCGCGTGGCCTCGCGCTCGGCCGACTGGCTCGCGGGGCTCTACCCGGTGGACGATCGGCTCACCTCGGTGTGGGCGCCGGGCACGGGGAGCCAGCGCTACGAGACGGTGTTCCGGGAGGGGCGCTTCCAGCAAGACCAGGTGATGGTGTTCGACGTGACGGCCATCACGGTGTCGCGACACCAGCTCTTCGACGAGGGCTGGCGCCGCTGGGAGGACCGCTACGCGGCGGCGCCGGGGGTCGAGGACCCGGTGTCGGCCCTCTGGCGCATTCGCGAGGCCGGTGCGGGGCGCTTCGACGTGTTCTCGGGCAAGCGCGTGGTGCCGGTCGACGTGCAAAGGGCGGGCACGGAGACGGTCGATGGCCAGTCGACCGAGCGCTTCGACGTGCGGACGGTGCACGATGGAGACCTGAAGGATCGGATGTCGCTCTGGGTGACAACCGGCGAGGCGCGCGTCCCCCTGCGCGCGGTGGTGGCCACCCGCGCCGGCCCGGTGACGGTGACGCTGCTCGAGCGCGAAGTGCCCTGATGCGCGTGCTTCATGTCGACTCGGCCACCGAGTGGCGCGGCGGGCAGGCGCAGCTCGCGCACCTGCTCGCCGGGCGCCCCGGCGACCTGCTCGCGGCGGTGCCCGGGGGGCTGCTGGCCGCGCGCGCGCGGGCGCCTGACGTGCCCCTCCATCCGGGCAACGACCCGCGCAACGCCTTGATCCTCCGCGCGGCGGTGTCGCGACTGGGGATTGACCTCGTGGCCGCGCACCACAGCCACGCGCACGACGTGTCGCTCCTGGTGCCGGTGCCGCTGGTGGTACACCGTCGCAACCACCGCCCGCCGGGGAACGCGTGGAAGTACCGGCGAGCCGCGAGGGTGATCGCGGTGTCGGAGTTTGTCGCGGGCCTCTGTCGCGACGCGGGGATCGACCGGGTGACGGTGGTGTACGACGGGGTGCCGAGTCTCCTCCCTGCGGAGGGCCCCCTCCCGGCCTCCAGCCACCCTCCCCCGCTGGCGGGGGAGGGGCTGGGGGAGGGGGCATTGGGGCTCGCGGCCT
>Ga0194120_10004969_pt1 | contig 19960 bp, 26 predicted proteins | sample TA2MahCa65mmetaG_FD_148642 | JGI IMG/M metagenome (GOLD analysis project Ga0194120, IMG submission 148642) | Freshwater microbial communities from Lake Tanganyika, Tanzania - TA2015019 Mahale Deep Cast 65m | ecosystem: Environmental > Aquatic > Freshwater > Lake | place: Tanzania: Lake... | reverse complement strand
ATCGCAACATAGGCTTCTTGCCGTTGAAAAAGAAATAACTACTTCAAAAAATGCATTAATTGGAATGGAAAGATTAACTAATCAAATGGCAGGCTTTGAAGAAAAAAAAGCTTCAAGAGTTTTAAAAAAACAAAGAAGAATAGCGGCCAGAGCCGAGGCAGCTCTTTCTAAGCCAAACGAAGTTCTTTCTGAGCCAATAACACGCGCTTCCCATTTTCATCGTACCCCTGGTATAGCACTACTTCATGCCGCACCGGTTATTAGTGTTGCACCGGCTTCAGCTCCCTTAAAGCCAATCAGGTTGTTGCCAACCAGCAGGTTGGGCAAACAGGTGGCTTTAGGAGCGGCTGTTGTAGGAGCTGTTGCTGGCTTGAGATTTGGTAGGACGGATGGTGTTCAGCCGCAACAACCACAAGGACCTTCGGCTGAAGGAATGCAGATAAGGGATTTTCTACAAAGAGATGGATGATATAATAAATTATGGCTAAATTTGGAAAAGCTTTTATGGGAGCAGCCGATGCGGCAAGCAAAGCTGTCCTGCAGAGAAAGCGTCAAGCTATAGAACTTCGGTATGAGTTCTCGTCCAGTAGCTAAAAGAATGGCTGCAGCCAAATCTATTTTGCCAAAAGTTTCTGGAGAAATAAAGGCTGTTCTTCCTAAGTCTACTAAAATTGCAAGTAATGCCATAGAGTCAGTTTCTACTACTGGCAGTAAACTGCCTCGCAACTTACAATTAACACCAACAAGCGACCTTGCAGATTTTATACCTGCAGTTAAAGGTATCGGATATACGCCTGGTAAGGATTTATTTCCTAATTTAGTTCCAACAGGGAACTCTCAAATGGGTAATTCTATTTCTGCTGCGGGTCGAAGCGCTTCTCGGAACTTCTTTTTGGTGGAATGCTGGTAAAGAATATCCTCACGATGTATATAGAATGGCCTCTGATTCAATAACTTACGCTAATTCATCTAGATTGCAACTGCAAGGAGATAGGGCAGCTGTGATTGGTCCAAAGTTTGGAATGCAACCAGGTCCTTTTAAAGATCTTGTAGAGAGCGGAAAATACAAGGGAAGTATTGTTTTTGGCCAACTGTCAAAAGGTACTTCTGGCGTGTACGAAGGTGGGGAAAGATTGGGGGAGGGAGTTCAATCATTAACTGATGTAACTCCATATAGAATTCAAGAATTGCCAGAAAATATTGTTCATGATACAACAGGAGCAAAATATGAATATTTTGATAAATATTCAAATAAAATGCGCCGTAAATCATTAAGTGCAGATATGTTAAAAGAACCAGAATTCCACGATTGGATGAAGTCTTTTAGTCAAAACCTAAAGGAGACTGCTCCAGAAGGAGCAGCTCTTCCAAAAGGAACACAAGAATTGCTTGATGCTCCTACATTTGCTGAAGGAAATGCTGCCTTAGAAAGATATTTGCAAGGTAAATATCCAGGAAAATACGTTAATCCAAAGTTACGAACAATAATGCCCAATGAAGAAGGCATTCTTCATTTTACTTATGGTGATGGTATACCCCATAAAGTAAAGCGTTCAAGCATCGATGATAATCTGATTTTGGGTCAGATAAAGTTAAAGAATTAAAAAAAAGCCTCTCCAAAAAAGGCATTAAGTTTATGCCTATGGAGCAGGGAGATAAACTTGATGTTAATACCTTAAAAATAACCAGCCCACCAACTACTCCTAAATAATATATTAATAATACAAATATAAGAGGTTAATCATTATGAAAAATAAAGTAATAGCTATAAAACCAGGAAAAAAATTAATATATACCCACAATGAAAGTGTTGATAATGTTGAATTGCGAATGGGATATATTCTTTTTGATGATGAAGTTAAAGTTCCAGTTTTAATTGATTCAGTACTTGCTCGTGGATATTGGGAAATGTGTGATGACTATAATATTTAATCATGAATAAGATAAACCTAAAATTAGAGCCATGTTCAGAGTGTCCAGTGCCTATGAACGTGATAGTGAATGATCTAACAAAAAACACTGACCAATGCACCCGTTTAGGTGTAGACTGTAGGGAGTGTGGAGAAAAATGGATAGAGGAGATTTGGGATGAATGACAACGAAGAAGAATTTGACGCAGTCGAGTTTTGGAAGTTTTTTGAAGAGCAAAGACAAGATAGGGAGTTTTTTGCCCAAAAGATAAAAGAACAACAAGAGGAAAAAACGAACATAGTTCAATTTCCCATAAACATCAAATTTCAACTGGATATACAAGCAATAGAAGAAAAGGTTGCCGCTATTTCGATAGCCCTTGATAACGTCATGTATGAGTTGAGAGAACTCAAAAGACGTTTGTCAAAAAAACAATAGTTTAGTTTTTTAAAAGGATTACTATAGATTAGGACGCGCCGGAAAATTTTTCGGCAGAAATTTTTTCTCAATTATTTTTTTAAAAATCCAGGTTAGATGGGAAACTCGAAGGAATGGACATATTCTTCAGGTTAATAAATAAGTTTCTAGAAACCAGGAAGAATGCGTCGGAACCACAGTTGGATTTTCAGTTCGAGGAATTGGGCGAACCGCAGAACTACATAGTTACCGTACATACCGATGATGATTATAACTATACGATGTCGATTTTTGATCAGGAACAGTGGTTGATGATCACCGGCATCTGTGAGCTGTGCGACCAGTCCGCAGAAGAGGTCGTACGCTCACTGGATGCCAGTGCACCGAATATCCTGCAATTCAACAGGGATGATTTGGATCCCTTTAATTGAGTTCTATAAGGTCTGAAGTAGTCTTGGTGAGATAGTTCACCTTATAGAAGTCATAGACCAAAAAAGACGCTATGGTTAGCGATATCTTGGATGACATGTATGCGGGAAGTTTGGTTGGTGCAAACTCGAATATCTTTGACCACTTTGCCGAATTGTTCACCAAACCAGGTTTCGTCACTATATTGTAAAATACACACGTCTTTGACATGGCCTTGTATGTATCGTAGGGCTCCATATTGTTGACAAGAACCGCAGCGCTAAATTTTATCTTTGCCTGTTTTTCCAACAAGGGCAATAGCGCACAATCCTTACCATAGCCCACGAACACGAAATGCTTGATGTCCTTACCCTTCACGCTCGCACGCAAAGGCTTGGAAACAATCAACGCAAGCTTCTCAACGTCTTTAACAAGAGACGAATCAAAACTAGCCACATAGTGATCGTTGGATAGTTGTCCTAGTAGGGAATAATTCAACTTCCAAGGAGCTTTTGTTCTCAAAAACTTCTCAGAGCATATCAGGTAGTTATTAGGCATTGCGTGGTTAGTCATTTTAGTGTCCTTTGTTTTTATAGTGGTTTGATTTAAAATAATATCTTCGTATCAGTAATTATAATCATCATAGCCGCAGTTGTCCGAATCCCACTCCCAGTCCTGTCTATTGTCATAAAGGTCGAACCCTCCGATGGAGTACGTCTCTTTGAATTCATTGATCTCCTGAGAAGTCTCTAGGTTGGCTAGATGTGACTCGTCAATTGAGTAGTTTTTCTTTGGTGGCATTTTGGTTTCCTTCTTTGTGTTAGTTGATTTACAGCGGATCTTTTGATCAGCGGGCAACAGACTAGTCCGTGTAGTCACAAAAAACAACCATAGGAGCAATATTCTGGAAAAAATTTTTGAGACTTACGTCACTTGTATAAACATCCCCAAATCTCTAAGATATACAAAATTAAAGGAAATTTTTATAAGGGGGTTCTATGGGATGTTATTGTCATTGAAATGCTTTAACATGCCCACCCACCCATGGGTGCCAACCAACCTCCAGGAAAGGAGCTTTTCCAATGAATATATCAATGCTTAAGGCTTTGTTTATTAATATCATAAAAAGGAGGAAGATGATGAAGAAGAGGGATTATAAGTTTTGTGGGTGTTGGGAAGTAAGAGGTGTTAGGGATGCATGGTTAGATATGTTTAGTAAGGAGATAAAGAAGAATGGTGAGAAGAGTGGTGAGGTGTATGAGTTGATTAATGCAATTAAGGAGATGAATAAAGAAGGGGTATTGGATGAGATAAGTGATATGTGTTGGGGTGTAGGTAGGTTGGTTGGTGGGTTGGTAGGTAGGAAGTATGTGAGGGTGTTTGGGGATAGGAGGCATTATGAGAAGGTTAAAGAAAGGTATGAGGAATGTGGTTGTATTAGGAGTAAGAATAATAAGAGTTATTGTGGGAGGAAATAATGGGTAAAAAGGAGGAGATTATGGGTAATAAAATGGTGAGTATGAGGGGTAGGAAAGGAGTGATCATGAAAGAGAAGGCGGTGTTGGTTGATATCGATGGTACTTTGGTGAGTATTACGGAGAACTGGAGTGCAGAAAGGGACAGTGAGTGGGTCGAAGAAACGATGAATGCGGTGGGGTACAAGTTCGCTGTTGCATTGGTGAAGAAGTACAGTGAAATGGGCTACAAGATCGTGATTGTTACAGCAAGGGGTCAGAGTTGCTATGAGAATACGGTCAGGAAGTTGAATGAGATCGGTGTGTATGAGTATGTTGATGTGATGATGCACAGGGCTGATAAGTATGTAAGCGCAAGGAGTGTTGTGTGGAAGAGGGCGGCAATCAAGATGTTGAAGCAGAAGTATGACTTTGTGTTTGCTCTGGAGGACGAAGAGAGCAACCAGAGGGTCATGCGGAATCATGGCATGATCGTCATCGATGCGAAGGTGTGGTGGAACAATGGGTAACAACAACAACCAAGGAGGTAATGCAATGGGTAACAGCAACCAGCAACAACCACAAGGAGGTGGTAAAATGCGTAAACTCATCTACTTTACGGGTGGCGCCGTGGATGGTCGTGATTGGGCCTATTACACGCTGACCGTGAATGACAAGAACGAGATTGTCAAGATGGTCAGTCACGTACCAACACTGTTTGGTGTGAAGAGGAGGGTCTATGATCTTCCCATCCACATTCACAAGTCAGGAACCAATGGTTGGGACCATGTATACGTTCCATTCATTGAGGCCGATTGGGACAAGGGTGGAGTTATCAGGTTTACATCTGATGACCTGTATGCCATTACCATTCGTCCCAAGCACATTCCTACTTGTGATGAGTGTGGTATCTTCCCCACATTCGAGCACATTACATACGATGCTGGCAGTGGATCAAAGAGCTCTCAGGGCTACAGTCGTATTTGCACGGTTTGCTTCGGGGTTACCGAAGAGCCCTCGCCGATCGTCACAGACCACAGCAATATCCAGGATGGTATCGATGCAATTCTCGATATTATCAAGGATAAGATCGCTAATCCTGAAATTATTGAGGATTGGGATGCTGACGAAGACGATGACAACAACAAGGAGGGTCAATAATGAATAACGACAACATCAATCAAACCAACCCTGACCAAGAAGGAGGAAAGGACATGGTGAACAAAATGCACCCAATTGTGGAAGCCGACATCAAGAAGGTGGTTAAGACAACATTGATCACTGAGCGTGGAGAAATCCAGGAATCCGTGGTGGACATGACCAACGACAACATGACAGCAATCGAATTCCTCAGCGCTTGGCAGAAGGTGCAGGGGTGGATCGAACTCGCCACTGATAGCGAAGTCGACCAGAAGATGTCACAGTCGATTTCGTTTGGTGATGATCGACCAATATGGTTTAATGACCATCTGGATCTCTCGACCCGACTGGCAAGGACCAATTCACGAGTGGTCGGCAGATCCAAGTCGGCGCCGTTTGTACCAGGCGAATCCGGCCATGAGCTATTCAATCTCTTCTTGAAACTGAATCATACACTGATATCAAACCTGCTTGCAACTCCGCTTAACGTCCTGCCGGATGGCACACTGCCCATTGAGGGTTATATCGATCCGCTGACCAACATGTTCGTTGCCGACGTTGATCGAGCGAATCTTGAGATGGTCATAGGTAAGAATAGACGATCCATCAACAGGGGCGGCATCCGCATGCGCGACGACCTCGTCGAGTTCAGTCTGGCGAACTTGTTCAGGATGGTGACGAGCTACATGCCGAATCACGCATTGTTCGATCAGGGTATGATAACTCCTCAAGTTTCTGTTGGGCGCAAAGAAAATGGAAGCTATGTGTTCAGGGTTGCAGGAATGCAAAGAATTGGTAGTGATCTTGCCGAAAATAACTTCAATCCGTATGGCAGCTACGACGTAGGGCATTGCAAAACTGTTGAACAACTGCTGCAGTGCGAGGCCAACGAGAAGCGTAGGAATGAGCGTAATGAGCAGGCCGCAACAAATGATTGGACCTATTTGTCACACTTTGCCAATCAAGGCTCTGGACAAAGGGGCAGGAAGGCGGACGATTATGGAACGTGGTTCCACATAGTCGAATTCCATCTCATACCTCGGACAGGAGCAAAGAAGGGTTGGGTACTCAAGCCGATCATTTACTCAACATGGACTTCTGGTTATGACAAATACCTCAATCCTGCGCATATGTACCACGAGGCTTACATGAACATTCTTACTGCTTGTGACAGAGCAGGATATAAGGTGCATCAACGTAAGACAACATCACGTGGATTTATCATGAAGTTTGATAAGCGTGTATTCTTCACCGAAACTGAACATGGGTTGAGGCATGTTGTAGTTACGATGAAAAAGGGTAAAACAACTGCACATTGGGGCAAGGACCTTGTTGGCCTTGCACCATACAAGAGACTTGAGCCTGCATTCGCAATCATGTGGGATTGTGTCACGGCTGTTCTTGAGAGCAAGTATGAACCAAAAGATATAATTCCGTTGACAAGGAATATTCCTCAGTTCAGAATTGCCAACGGGGCACTTAAGTCCATGCACACGGTAGCCGACCGTGCATCACACAAGTTGATACGTAATCCACATGGATTTTCACCAAGAGATTATTGGTATGCCGGCAAGGCTAAGAACTTTGTTAGCGTACTCAACAAGGCCCTCAACATCAGTGGTGAAACCAAGGCGGTAGTTACCAAGAATGCATTTGGTGGTCAAGCCTCAATCAAGTACTGGGAACAAGTTCAGGTCGCAATTATGTTGGCCAGAATGTTCAAGGCGTATGGTCCTGCGTTCCTTGACAAATTGGGTGTTGACTGGATGATCTTCGCGCAACCGGGCGTATTGGACATTGAATTTATCAATCTTAATACAGATATGCCTGCTGGTGAGGAGGCATTGGTCCGCTCCAATAACACTTCAATGATTCAGCACAAGGAAGAGTCCTTTGACAAGTTCTTCAAGCTGTTTGGAGCCAAGGCTCGTTACGAGAAAGAAATTCTTGAAGCATTTGGTCCAGCCGGAGCGATAGAAGAAAGCATAATGATGAGTCAGTCGTTGGGCAGAAAGGCTAAGATTGAAGCCTTGATTGGTCATGTCAGTGATGCAGTACGGGCTTATGATCAAATTCCTACTCAACTACGTCAGGTAAGGAAAGCGATTCGTGAGCATGTCAAGAATTCGCGCTACAACATCAAAGATGTTCACGATTATGTGGTCAGAGAGTCGGCAAGGTATCAAAAGGACAACAGGGCCTTGTACAACACCAAGGTAATCAATTCTTGGCACGAGAAAGAGATTGCTCCAGGAATTACGGTAGTTGTTCCGAAATATACTCATGAGCTTGTCCAGTGGGGCACTGCACAAGGCAACTGCATTGCCTCATATGCTACTGGCGCAGCAAATCGTGAGTTCTTTATCATTGGATTCAGGAACTCCAATGGCGATTGGATTGGACATGCAAGATTTACTTGCAACCTTGTGCAACCGAGAGACAATGAGGTACTTGTTACTGTTGAAGAGTTTAATGGAAGTTACTTTGGACAAGAAATTCCTGAAAGAGACTTTATTAAGTGGTGGATTGTCAATAAGATGTACGATGTTGACGCAACGAACGCCGAGAAGTCGCTTCCCGACGAGACGTGGGCAGAGCCGACACATGCCGATAAAGAGCAGATTCGTGGAAGAGTTGGAATCAACATAATCAACAATGAAGGAGAGGAGCAATAATGCGTAAGCAAAGCAGAAGAACACTTCCGAGGTGCAATGCACAGATATGGCCGAAGAAGAAATACAAACTGAAGAACGGTTTGGAAAGGACACCTCCTATGCCCGGGCAACCGAATAATCAGCGGTGCACCAGGTCAATCAGGTGTCCTCACCACAAGAATCGTAATTCAGAATGCCCAGTAATTGAAGAAGTGGGCGAAGCAGTATTCCTTTCCTGGGAACAGGTCAAGGAATTGATCAACAATGGTCACAGAGAAGTGACTGGAAGAAACTACTACGAGGACAGAAAGGAGAGCAGCAATGCCTAATATTCCACTAGCGGGAGAAAAGTACGGTTGTGCAAAACAACGCAGAATCGTGCATTTTGCAGTGACCCTTGAGCAATACGAAATTATTGAAGATGACGCCATGCTGGTAAACATGACGGTGTCTGAATACATTCGTTTCAAGTTGGGATTGACAAAAGGAGAAAGACAATGAAAAAACAATTGATAGTAATTGATCACATCCCCCTCAATCGTAGTAAAGGAGGTGAAATGAAGCGAAACATCATCCTGAGCCTCTGGCTCGTGGTGCTGACAGCTTTGCTGGTTCTCGGATTCGCAATCCGCATGAACGAGATCAGTGTTGTCGAGTGTGATGTTGACACGGTTGTCGCGCAATACGGCGATACCTTGTGGGACATCGGCTACAAGCATTGCGGCGGCAAGAAGGCCAACATGGAGGAAGTCCGACATCAAATGATTGAGCTGAATGGCAATGTCATCCAGCACGGTCAGTTGATCTTTCTTCCCTAGCCAACCACGTAGGGTGGTCAAATAAGTGCACCTGTAAGGAGGTGAAAAATGGTTACCTACACCAAAGTCCGTGAACTGGGCAAGGGTGTTTGCAGTGTCTGCCGGCTAAGGCGGGACAGCACTCTGCACATCGCCCAGGTCAGCAAGGGCAAGACCGTCAGCAGGCGGTGGTGTCACGAGTGCTTCGAGCAGGCCAAGATGGCTGCAGAGCACTCAGCCGACATCAGTCGGTAACGACACAGGAAAGATTCCCCTGGGGAGCTTCGGTTCCCTGGGGGATCTTTTCTATATAAGTAATATATTTAACTAAATAAATGTAAAAGGAGGCAATCAGTTGATTATTTGGACGAATATTTTTTCATGAGTAGAGAGGCAACCTCTGCTCCGGTTTGTGGACCGCCTCCACTCATCACCTCGAAAGGAGGTGAGTCTTAATGAAGTTACATCGCCTTGCGTATCTCGTTGGTTATTTTGTGATGCTCATTGCAATTTTTATCTATCTCTACGGGGTCAACACCTAACTCGTTAGAGGCAGATAGGCGCAGTGCCGATAGTAGAAACTAGAGTTGCTACTATCAAAAAGAGATTCCCCTGGGGAGCCTCGGCTCCCTGGGGGTATTTTTTTTATGAGTAGAGAAACAACCTCTACTTCGGTTAGTGGACCGCCTCCACCTTGTTTCCCAAAGGAGGAAACATGCGTAAAAAGCCACGATGCGTTGGCCGTGTGAAGCCACGCAAGAGATATCAGACCAAGAGCGGTCTGATCAGGTACGTGGAGGTTCGGGGTGATCCTGGAACTCAGCGTTGCCTGAGGTCAATCAACTGTCCTCATCACAGGGCAGAAAATGCTCGTATAATGGAACTCCCATTTGAAGAGCAGAAAGAGACAATCGAAGTTGTTCCCTTGACCAGGGAGCAGATTCGAGCAGCAATCAACAAAGGACACATGGAGGCCACTGGTCGTCCATTCTTTACTGAGGAGGTAAAGTGATGACAATCCACAACAAGAAACACAACACTGCCCCAGCAGATGCTGTGTACATCGGTAGGCCAAGCAAGTGGGGTAACCCGTTTGTCATTGGCAAAGATGGAAACAGAGAGGAAGTAATTGCCAAGTTCGAGGAATGGATTCTCGGACAACCGCAGCTACTTGCTCAATTGAACGAGCTCAAGGGCAAGGATCTCGTCTGCTGGTGTGCTCCAGAAGCATGCCATGGTGATGTACTTGCTCGACTGGCAAACAACAACAAGGAGAACGACATGAAGCCAGATTACTACATTGCGTTTACGGGGCATCGTCCCAATAAGATTGGAGGACACGATGCGACAAATCCGTTGCGTGTTGCTGTAAAGAATGCAATTAAAGAAGCACTTGAGAGGGCAATCGCCAAGTACGGAGAAAGCCATCGCATTGTGGTGATTAGCGGAGGAGCACTGGGAGTTGATCAGGATGCTGCATCCGTCGCTCACAAGCTTGGTCTGCCCTTCATTGTGGCTGTTCCTTGCAAGGATCAGGACAGTAAGTGGCCAGAAAGCTCAAAGAAGAGATACCAGACCATGCTCAAGTATGCACTTGATGTTGTGATGGTTCATGATGGACCATATAACAGTACATGCATGCAAGATCGCAACGAATGGATGGTTGATCATTGCCATGCGCTTGTGGCAGTATGGAACGGTACTGGTGGTGGCACCGCAAATTGCGTTCGCTATGCAAAAAGAGTCGGTAAGCCAATCGTAATGATTGATGTAAATAAACTCAAGGAGGTAAAGTAATGAATAACATTAACGATATGGAAATGAAGCGACAGAAGTTGATACAACTATGTCAAGAGGTCGCAAGTGATATAGTTAAGAAACATGGTTCTCTACGTAATCAATGTGGCTATGGAGCGTCTGAGCTGAGGAAACGGGCAAGGAAATCGGGAATCAAGCTCAAGCTTCAGGGTGGCCTATTCAATTATGGCACTGAGCACAACTGGTGTGTTGACCCAGAAACAAATGAAATATACGACGCAACTGCAGAACAGTTTATTATTGGAATCAACGGCCTGCAGAATGAAGAGACCTCCAAGCGTTACTTGCCATTGAATGATGATGAAATATCTGATTTGCAATCTCTTGCCAGAAGTAAGGGATTTATTTGGAGCTTCAGTGAGGGTGTTTCGCAAATTGTCTTTGGTTATCAAGTAAGTATTGCAAATCAAAGAATAGTTGACAAGTTCCGGTTTTACTATCCAGACTTGACCCATGTTGTTGTTCGCAACACAAAGGATGAAGTACGGAAAGCAAAGAATGGTAACACCTATGCTGTTATCAGAAACAATGTTGTTGAGTTTCATATCGATAAAATGAACGTCAAGAAATGGAAGAACGACTTGAACGTAACAGGTCCTGAAGTGGTGAGTTACATTGTGTTCAAGAATCCGAACAATAGCTATTGGATCAGGGTTGTTGAACAAAGGCTGTTTATTTCCAAGAATGGAAAGACTGGTGTTATAACCAAACTTGGTGAAGAATTGAAGAACATCAAGATCAATAAGAAAGGCGAACTTTACAGGACAATAAAGATCGAAGACGGACGTTTTGTCAATGAGGTGATTGATCAACACTACATTTCGCTAATCAAGAGATTTGAAGAACTTACATCAAATAATAAGGAGGTAAAGTAATGAAAACATGGAAAATTAACAGCTACACCTACTACAGGTGGTGGCTCAAATCGGTAGGGTTTGATTACCTTACTCCAGAACAACAAGATCGTGTTTCACGTATCATGGAAGACGCCAACACTTCAGATGACTGGTATGTTGAAGTTAGCAGAAAAGCGCTATCTCAACGCACATATGAAATTCGGCGCAAGCAAAACACTAAGGGCAGAATTCTTGGACGCAGCGCAGAACAAAAAGTAGTGAATTATCTGCTGTCAAAGGCTTGGGTTATCCAAGCACGCCCATCTCAAGATCTTTATCCGGCCTATGGAACTTCAACCTCTGGTTATGATATTATAGCCACACACGGTGATGTCACTATCAAGATAGAGGTAAAGGGTCTTTCGGAATCTCTACCACTGTGGACACTTGACCAAAAGTGTTACTCGTTTATTATGGATGCAGGTACAGATTACCTAGCTATCGTCAAAGGTGAAGAAATTGCCTTTGTCGCAGTAAAAGACCTGGTATTTGACGAACCTGTGTACGTCCATGATGCCATATGGAATTCAAGAAAGAACTATGAAAGAGATGAGGCGCTGCCGTATCTCTTGGTTATCAACCCAATGTGTCTTAATAAGATTTCAATTAACATCAACTGATATAAGTAAAATATTTTTTTTATGAGTAGAGAAACAATCTCTACTTAGGCCATCTGCCGACCTGGAACAGGCAGAAAGGGGGCCAACACCATGGCCAAAATACCCGTAATCCGGACCATCACCGGTGATGATGGAAACAGCTACGCGCTGAAGTACAGCGAAGAAAGGAAGACATTCTTTGCTGTCGTAAATGGCAGGGATGTCAAGTATCCGAAGGCATCTGATGATGTCTCAACCGAGGATAAGGCCGTGGAATGGATCAAGTCCATGTCAAATCCAATGAAAAACAATCAACCCAAGGAGGTTGTCATGAATAACAACAAGGAGGCAATCGTGCTGAACGAAATGCAGCAGGAGGCGTTTGACCTGATCGTCAACGGTGTGGGCAATGTCCTCTTGACCGGCAATGCGGGGACCGGCAAGTCCTTCGTTATCACCCATGCCATTGAGGCGTTGCAGCAGAAAGGCAAGCGGGTCCAGGTCTGTGCTACGACTGGATTGGCAGCCATGGCAATTGGTGGCAAGACCATGCACAGTGCCTTCAAGATCTTCCCGAAGAATCCGTACAGCTTTGACCGTAAGTGGGATCCGGTGCCAAGGACAATTCAAGGTCTCATCGAATTGACAAAAGACGACCTACCTGTTCATAAAGAGAAGATTGAAAACATGAGCCAGTCGCAACGGGAAGCCGTATTCTTGATCAAGCACCTTGATGTGATCATCATTGACGAGGTGTCGATGATGCACGTACATGACCTGCGTCGACTCGATGCTCAACTGCAGCATGTTCGCAAGAGCAAGGAGCCGTTTGGTGGTATCCGAATGGTGTTTGTTGGTGACTTCTTGCAGCTTGAGCCGGTCCACAACAACAACGCACCGGTAGCCCTGCCCGAAGGCAGGAGTGCGTTTGCATTTGAGTCAGACGTTTCGTGGAAGAACGCTGGAATTCAAACAATTCAATTGACAAAGATCGTTCGTCAACAGGATGTGTACTTTGCCACATTCCTGAATAACGTTCGTTGTGGCATCTGGCAGCCGTGGATGAACCAGGTCATTGAGGAATGCAAGGCCAAGACGGTTCCGGACTTTGGTGTTCCATACTTTTCATCAAAGAACGCAGTGGTCAATGCAATCAACAAGCAAGAGATGGACAAGTTGGATGGCGAACCCTGGATCTATGAAGCCGAAGACAGGAAAGAGCTGTGGGAAAAGGGCAGGCCTACTGGAAAACCCGATCACGAGTTCTGGAACAAGAACTGCTTGGCTCTTCACATGCTCGAGCTGAAAGTCAATGCTCAAGTCATTTGCTTGATCAATGGACCGTCAGGATGGAATCTGAGGCAGGACCAAGACGGTCAGTTCTATGTCCCCGAGGGAGACCCAGATATCAACAAGAAGTTGGTCAACGGTGACGTTGGTATCGTCATTGGATTTGTCAAAGCCAAGGATCCTGCATCCAAGCACAACCGGTTCAGGCCGAACGGATATCCAGTCGTTGAATTCAAGCGAACTGGTCAAATGTGGATCTTTGATACCCATACGTTTAGCCTGGGAGTGCCGAACGAATTCCGCAGGCAGTTCCCGATCAAGCCATGCTGGGCACTGACAATCCACAAAGCACAAGGCATGACCTTGAGCGCTGCTGTTGTGGATCTCGATGATGCATTTGCGGCTGGTCAGGTTTATGTCGCACTGTCACGAGTCCGCACTCTTGACGGCTTGTACATCAAGAGCTTTAATGTTGACAAGATCAAGGCACATGAGAAGTCCCTTGAGTTCTACGGAATCAAGGGCAACTACAAGGGTGATGAACAGCAGGATCCTGGTGAGGGCAACCAGGGTGCCGAGCCAATTCAACCAACCACGCCCAACAATGGAGGTAATGAAATGAAGGTGCCAATGTTCAAGAAAGAGGAGTATGCGTTCTTGTCGAACATGTACCCAGTGATGATTGACGGATACAAGTCCGTTGAATCGTTCTATGTGGCCATGAAGACGAAGGACAAGACCATTCGTGCCCAAATCCGTGAGATGAGCGGAATGGACGCCAAGAAGTTCGGTAAGACGATCGTTCTGCGTGAGGACTGGGATGCAATCCGACTCGATGTCATGCGCTATGCATTGAACATCAAGTTTGCTGCCGGCACTGAACTGGCAAACAAGCTGCTGGCTACTGGATATATTCAATTGGTGGAAACCAACAGTTGGCATGACAACTTCTGGGGTGACTGCTACTGCGACAAGTGCGCCAATATCAAGGGAGAAAACCACCTTGGCAAGTTGCTCATGGAAATCAGGGAAAACCTGAGGAAGAATGATGGTGGCGAACCCATCGTGCCCAACAACCCAACTACGCCACAAGGAGGCGAAACAATGAACAACGAAAAAGCTCCAACTGAAGCTCTCGTCAAGTGCGAGAAACTCAGCCCAGAGGCAGTTGCAGAAATCACGCAATTGCTTGAAGAGCGAGTGCTACCGAACCTGGTTGCAGATGTCAGTTCGTATGCAGCTGGCCGCATGCGCATCTGGATGCCGTATGAGGCTCCTCTTGACAGTCCTGCAAATAACAATCGTCCGTTCATGCCAGGTCTGTTGGATGAAGAAGTTTGGAACTGGATCAAGGCAATCTGTCTCAAGCATGGCTTTGTTGCGGCTACCTGCCTCATCTCAAAGGGTGGAGCAATCAATCCGCACAGAGATACGACGTATGCCGAACCATGGGCAATGGGAATCAACCTTGGCAAGTGCAGCTGGTCGATTGGCCGCACGCGTGAGACTGCATCCGACTTTTACACGATGGAATTGACTGGTGGAGAGGTATTCAAGTTCAACTCCAAGCATGTGCACAAAGTCGAAAATGTTTCTCCGGATCGTTGGGCAATCAACATCTGGCGCATCTCAAACGGCCCTGCAGCACAACGTAACAACATTCAGGGCAGACTCGACGCAATGCTCGAGGCCAATCCGAATGTTCGTGCATTCATCGAAGGAAACACACCACAACCAAAGGAGGAAGCAATGAATGAAATTGACAGTTTCTGGACAGAAGAGGTCCCAACCATGACGACGCCAACCATTGAACAGATCAGGGAAGCCGTTGAGCTGGAAAGGGCAGAAGAAGTTAACGTCCTACTGTCAGGAGAGAACATGACCCCGGCTAAGCAGATCTACGCAGAAGGTAAGAACCGTTACATGCGAATCATCACCAACTACAATAATGGCCTGGAGGACTTCGAGATCAAGCCCGATGGCAGCTACTCGTTTGCCTTCCTCGACCACTTCTTTGGTGATGTTGCATACCGCGTGCACGTGATGCCGCTGTTTGTCGGTGGCAAGCCGAATACTGACTTGTTCACGGAAAACGATGTGCCTGACAATGTCGTAATCAGGTGGTCGAATGCCAATAAGCAGTACACCATTAGCATCGCTGACAACATCGGATGGCTTGACAAGCTCAACCAAATTGGCTTGGTCGTTGGCAACAGCAAGAAGATGGCCAAGCGTCTGCAAGAACTGGTCCGTCACACGGCCGCCTACAAGCACTTTGACACTCTCAAGATCGAGGTCATGGATCCTGCCGTTCTGGGAGTTGACGAGAAGTTTGTTGACGGCATCAGTGCCATCAGTCGCAGCTTTGCAATCGACCTCTACATCAACAACAAGAATGCCAGTGATGCGTTCGTTGAAGAGAAGATCAAGGCGATTGAGAATGGTCGGATCACTGTTGTCAACCTCAGGGTGCTCACTCCCAATGGCTTGATCAAGGGCAATGCGATCATCGTGCCGGACAAGATGATGAATGGATACGACATCAGGACGTTTACGCCCAATGTCAAGGCCGAGTTGTCGACGAATGGTTGGTATTGGGCAACGATTGAGCCGCAGTTCAGTCGTTCACCGCTCAAGACCGATGACCTGACCATGGCTATCTACCATGGCGTCAAGGGCATTGTCGATCCTCAGCTGCTGATTGACACGCTCAAGGTTGTGGTTCCTGATCAAACGGACAAGACGATCAATGGTGATCCGAATGATTGGATCAGGCAAGTTCGTCAGTATGCACAATTGGACAAGGACGATCTCAATGCAGAATCGTTTACCCTGATCAAGACAGTTGACAAGCTTGCAGACAGGCTTGAGGAAATCGGTTTGACGATTGAGTCCAGCCAACTCCTCATGTACCTGAAGGCATTGAACTTCGGTCAAATGTACGGAATCGTTGACAAGATGGCACAGTTTGTCGAGAAGGGAGAAGCCTTCCTGCAGGACAATGGCACCTGGATGCCTGTTCCATACGCGTTCCGTGCACACATCATGACCCGAGAGGCCCTGGAGATCTTTGGCTTCAAGTTCAAGAACAAGGTCTACGAGGGCTTTTACCATGAAGAAAGCCACTGCTTTGTGGTTCCTGGCGAGTTCTTCGTTGCCAACTACAATAACCACGGCGGCCCTGACCTTGACGACACCATCAACGTCATGATCCGTCAGTTCGTCACCAACGATGGTGCCAACTCCCTGTGTGCATTCCTGCTCAGGAATCCCAACGACTTCGCCGAGTGGAGTGAGATCCCAGTTTCACCCAAGCAACTCGAATACTGCTACCATAAGATCGGTGACATTCCGACTGTTAGCTGGGAGGATCTCAATGCACGCGTGCCTAAGTTGACCGATCTGTTGGCCAACAACGAGATCACGTATCAGTACCCGGTATTGCCTGGTGCTAGCAATCTCGTGCTCAACACCATCTACGACATTAGTGATGAGAAGCGCAATCGTCAGTCCTCACTCATGATGCCTGGTGGTACTGGTGCTACGGTCCTGCCCAAGATCATCTATTATGCCATCATTGGCAAGTTCATTCCAGAACAGCTGATCTCCAACGAGCAGTTGATTGACGCTGTACAGCAGGGTATTGCGACGGTCGACGACATTGAACTCATCAAGGCGGCATCTGAGGAGATCTATGCTAACGTCAAGTTGGCGCTGACTCGCAACGAGTGTGCCCTAATCGATTCGTACTGGGCTGAGACCCGGATTACCTATCCTGTCAACAAGGAACACAAGTTCTGGAGCAGCCGTCACAGCTACGTACTCGATCGCAAAGACTCGATGTTCATCCAGCTGTTCAACGAGCGTGAAAAGATTGTCAGGAGTTCATTCGCCGAACTCAACGAATGGGCCAACAATCCGCATGCTCCATCCAAGTTGATGAACATGGTTGATCCGGACTACAGCAAGGCAGCTATCGAATTCAACAAGATCATGGAGCTCTACTACACAGTTACCGAAAAGGAAACTGGTGGTAAGGTCAAGAACTGGGCTGGTGAATTCGTCAAGATCCTCGAGAACTCTGACCGCACCAAGGGTGAGGAGTACACTGACCATAAGATCCTGCGTCTGTGGCGCCATGCCTTTGAGATGAAGCGTGTCAAGCCGAAGGCCAACTGGGACAAGTGGATCTTTGTCGTGGATACCACTCTCGACAAGCTGCCAATTGACTGGCTCATCCGTGCATACAAGAGGTTGGGATGATGAATATAATATTTAACCAACTTCTAAACGAACGCCTGTGGGTCGGGTCGTCTCGTGTTCCAAGGGCTTTGGGTGCTTCTAAACGGTGCGTTCAAAGTAAACTTGGAAAAGAAGGGTCGTCCGACCTACTCACAACCACAAGGGGGTTCCCGTGAGCACCAACCCATCCATCCAGCACGCTGAGTCGTTGCTGTCGCAGGCGGAAGTCAAGCGTCAGGCTGCTTTGTCAGTCGTGGAGCGTCTTGATGAAGTCTTCGCGGCGGCAGACCGTCGGCGTGCTGACCTGTTTGCCATCGCTGGCGACGCGTTCATCGGGCGCGACGGCCTCAGCGACTGAGCAAACCACCCGCGGGGAGTTCACCGTCCCCCATATTACAGGCGACTTCAAGTGCGCCAACGGTCAGATTTCCAGTCTTGATTGGCTGGGAAAAGAAGGGTTCGGCAATCCCGCCGTTCCCTAACTACTACCTTACCTAAGGGGGTATTGGTATGAGCGAAACGCTCAACACGGGCAGCACCACGGCCCGCAAACTCGTGGTGGCTGGGGTGAACAACCCTGGGCCCAAGGCTACGGCCGTCAACTTCCTCAAGGACGCCAATGGTGTCCGCGAGTGGGCTTGGCTGCCCAACGCCATCGCGTCTCAGGTTCGCAAGGGAACGGTCGTCATCGCTGGCGCCATTTCCGAGTCGTCCAAGGTTGAGACGACTTACACCGACCAGAAGACTGGCGTCGTGGTTGCCCTCAAGGTGCCCAAGCGTCAGTTGTTCCTTGGTGGTGCGATTGTCGTTGACGCCCCTGAGTCCAACCCGCTTCCCGCCGCTGACTACACCGTCACCGACGAAGCCAAGGTCTACGCCGCACGGGTGGACGCAAAGCAGGTCGCTTCGGCGGCAACCTCAGACGCTTCGGGGGATGAAGCGTTCTGAGTCGGTTCGTCCGATTCTCTTCGGCGAGTTCCGTCCGTTCCTTCGGGGACGGGCGGACTCGTCGGTTTCCCCCTTTTTTCGTGCCACGCTCACCCCCCCTGGGGGGTTCGCGTGTCACCCCGCCCAGTTCGCGGTTGGTTGGCCCCCCTCGCGGGGCTTCCCCCCCAAAATCGTAGAAGTAAAATTGCAATCTAAGTTACGGTTGACTCAAAAAAGAAGGGTCGTTCAGATTTGGGAGATTGATGTCCCATGGATTCATCAATGGTGTAATTGCAGCATCAGAAAGCTCTTGCTGACATACCAAGTAGACAAAGTGCAGTAGTATGTCAAAAGATTTTTATTAGATGTACATCCCCGTACAACCAAAATCACATAGCGGGGGTGGACCGTTGGGTGGCGACCCAATCGATAGACGGAGAATGGTTGATTGTCCGTGATTATTGCGTACGCGGTAATCAAAACTTATTGTGAACTGGGCTGGCCCGTCCCAAAGGATGTCGGAGTGTGTTGTGGTCGCGCAACGCAATGCACAGGGCCCACTTTTCAAAGAACAACTACAACAAGGGGTAATCATGAAACTATTACTGTGGAATCTCTACCGGTTCTTCGGTCGCCTTTCTGAGAAGTCTGGCGATTGGGCAATGGATATGATTCATGTGCTCGACAGGCTTGACCCGCATTATGCTGGGCGCAAGTGGGCCAAGCAGTGGCAATCCGAGCGCGAAGTCAGCAACGGTTGCGGAGACCCGTGGTAGTTCTTGGGGGTGAGTGTGTTGCGGGATGTGCGCATGCTCACCCCATGCAATCTTTTTTTATTGTTAGAACATATCAAATCACAGGCTGAGAAAAGAAGGGGTGACAACCACAATGAAGAAGCCAGTAAACAGGTGGAATGACGCAGATCGTCGTTCGTTTCAGGACGGACAGCGCCTTCGTGCTCAAACCATTCCGAACAAGAAACTCGCACTGAACAAGAGTGCGTGCCGTAGGTTCAAACACAGCAAAGGGGACAACGAATGACCGTCAATCAAACGCCGTTACAGATGATCAATAGCGTCATCGATAACATCGGTAGCATCCTGAAGAATCAGAAGGAAATCAACAACGCCCAAAGCGAGATGAATTCCATCATCTATGAGCAACTCAACGATTTGAAGTTCCGTGTGGAGATTCTCGAAGAAGATCTCAACGAGCGTCTTCGTCAGGAAACCATCCGTCACGAAAAAATCGAGCGTGACAAATGCGTCTCCCGCACAATCAAGAAAGATCAGGTATGACAATGTTGTACACAGTAGGTTTGTTCTTTGCCTTTTGGCTGGGGACACTAGTGGGTTCTCTGATCACCGCAAGGCTGGTCAAGAACTCTTTTGCGAATAGAACAAAACT
>Ga0194120_10004966_pt1 | contig 19966 bp, 17 predicted proteins | sample TA2MahCa65mmetaG_FD_148642 | JGI IMG/M metagenome (GOLD analysis project Ga0194120, IMG submission 148642) | Freshwater microbial communities from Lake Tanganyika, Tanzania - TA2015019 Mahale Deep Cast 65m | ecosystem: Environmental > Aquatic > Freshwater > Lake | place: Tanzania: Lake... | reverse complement strand
AATCCTCACTTCGGCCACATCTCGAACGAAAACCGGGCGACCTTGCCGCGACGTTACAGCAATTTGGCCGATCTCCTCGGATGTGTTCGCACGCCCGGTCCCCTGAATCAGGTATTCCTGCCCGCCCGCTAGCCGGAAGCCGGCCGAAGAGTTCTGGCTGCCCTGGCGCAGCGCGTTCTCGATCTGGTCCAGTGAAACCGAGTATTCGCGGAGCAGGTGCGGAGAAATGAGAACCTGATACTGCTTTTGATCGCCTCCGGTCGGCACCACTTGTGCCACGCCGGGAACGGCAAGAATCCTCCGCCGCAGCACGGTATCGGCGACCGTGCGCAACTCCATCCCGGAATGCTTTTGTGATTCCAGTGTGATGAAAAGAATCTCGCCCATGATCGATGAGATCGGTGCAAGGAAAGGCGGATCGACGTTCGGCGGCAGCGAGGCGGCAACCAGCGACAACTTCTCATTCACCGTCTGCCGGGCGCGATGAATCTCCTGTCCCCAGTCGAACTCCACCCAGATCACAGCCACGCCTACTGCGGTCGCAGAGCGGACCCGCCGCACTCCCGGCGCTCCGTTGATGGCCGACTCGATCGGAAAGGTGACCAGCGATTCCATCTCGGTCGGCACCATGCCGCGCGCCTCCACGAGAATCGTCACGGTCGGCGCCGTCAGATCGGGAAGAACATCGAGCGGCACCTCGCGAATCGAGTAACCACCCCAAATCAGCAGCGCCGCCGACAGGAACAAAACAACCGCACGATTGTGCAGGGACCAGCGAATTAGGGCATCCAGCATTCCGGTCTCCTAATGCACATGGCCGTGTGCCGGCACCTGGTTCGACATGGCCGCCAGCCGGATCAAATGGGCGCCCGTCGTCACGACCCGCTCGCCAGGGAACACTCCGTCGAGCACCTGGACATAACCGCCTTCGCGGATTCCCAGGTGCACCGGCCGCCTTTGGAAAGCCTCGCCCGTTAGCTGCAGAAACACGACCGGGCGGCCGCCGTCATCGACAATTGCCGATTCCGGAACAGCAGGCGCCAGCGCGGCCGCTGTGGTGAGCAGCCTCACGTGCACGGCCTGGTTAATGGCTACACGGCGGTTTTTGTTGTCCATTTCGTAGATCACGGGGAATGTGCGGGACGCCGGATCGACGATGCGTCCCACCGCGATCAGGCGGCCAAGCCGGACCGGCTGGTCTGCGCCCGGCAGTTCCAGTTCCGCTCCGGTCAGGTTCCTAATGCGCGGCAGGTCCGCCTCGGGAACCACGGCGGAAATATAAACGCTATCGAGATCCACGATTTTGAAAATCACTTCGCCCGCCTTGACATTGGCGCCAGGCGCCGCGTGAGTCTCCACTAAGGTTCCCGAAATCGGCGCTCGCAGCGCGAACAGTTTCGCGCCTTGCGCGGTGGCTTCGGCCGAGCTCGATGCCTCATATTGGGCGAGGCGGATCTCAGCCGCCTCCAGTCTCGCTTCCGTGGTTGCTTCCACCGTCCGCGCTTCATCCAGGCGCTTCGTCGGCGCGGCTCCAGCCTTTACCAGTCTCTCCGCTCTCTCGCGATCCTTCCTTGCCAGTTGCAGCGCCAGGCTCGCTTCATTTTTTGCCAGTTCAATCGCCGCCAGGTCGCTCGGCGAACTCGTCGGGGGAAGGATGCTCGCGAGCACCTGTCCTTGCCGGATGCTGACGCCGATCACCGGCAGGCTCGAAGCGACAATGCGTCCGTCGAACGGTATCGTGACATCGGCCTGCCCGCCGGAGCGCGGAATCACTTCCGCCGGGACGCGAAGACCCGACCTCAGCCGCCTGTCTTCGATCACGGCCGTGGCGAACTCCAGCGTCCATTGCTGCTCCTTGAGGAAAGCGATCGTCTCCACCTGCGTAGCGGGATCGTGCTCGTGCGTCGCCGCCGCTTTGGTAGCCGATGACGCAATTTCTCCGAGATCATGGACATCGCTGATTCCTTCTCCGCTGAAATGCACCGCCACACGGTAATCGCCGGCTTCCGGGGCCTTCACATCCACACCGAAAATCCCCGGACGCGATGGGCTGTCCGCAGCGAATACTCGCGGCCCGCCTCCGGAGCCACTCAGCCGAACTTCGACACGCCCTTTCGCAATCGGCCTGAAGTTATCGAGGCGCGTGAGATGAATCGCGAACCCGCTCGTCTGGCCCGCAACCAGCGGCGGATACTCCATGAACAGTTCGGTCTTCGTAGTCCAGTTGGTGAAACTCTCCGGATGCGGCTCGGGTTCGGCCGTTGCAGTAAGCCCGGGAGGTTGCCTCTGGCAAGCGGCCCCCAGGATCATGACAAACAAACACGTGGCCCACTTCATCTTGCGAACTCCTCTCCGACAACCCGTTCCACTTCAATTTGCGCTCCCTTCACTGCCGCCTGAATCTCGATCAGCCGCAACTGCGCCTGGCGCTGAACCCGATAGGCATCCAGCAGCTGAAGGATTCCGATCTCGCCTTCTTGGTAGGCGACCGTCGCGATTCGCACCAACTCGGGACCGGACTCGGCGAGTTGGCTGCGATACTCGTCCCGCGCCTGCTGCCGGATCGTGAATGCTTGCACGGCTCCATCAATGGCAGCCCGAATCTGTCGAGCGAGCCCCTCAAGCCGCGCCGTCGCGCGATCCCGCTCCGCCGAAAAGCGCGCCACCTCGGCTTGCCCCTTGTTAAACAGTGGCAGCGGCACCGTGATTCCGATGACCGGACCGTTCACCAGCCCGCTTTGCCCGACATCGGCGCGTTTCAGGCCGGCATTGACGATGGGCTCGGGGTAGCGAAGGCGTTCGGCGGCCCGCTGTTCAAGCCCGTACTGTTCCTGGCGCCGCAGCTCGGCGCGATAGTCCTCGCGAATCGCGAGCGCTCGCCGCGTCAACTCGGCCGTGTCCAATGCGAGAGGCGGCGGCTCCAACTGGCCGGATACCGCCGTCAATTGGATTCCCTCCGGAAGGAAGGCGAGCAGATGCGAACGTTCCACGGCGGCAGCCGCGCGGAAGAGCGCCAATTCGGCGAGCATTTCGGCTCGCTCCCGTTCGGCGCGCAGTCGGTCGAACTTTGTTCCCTCCCCCTCACGCTCCCTCTCGGCGAGAACGCGGATGACGTTTCCGATTTCCTTCAAGCCGGCCGCATAGATCCGCTCGCTCTGCTCGGCGGCGAGGGCGCGATAGAACGCTTGCCTCAACGAGCTTCGCGCCTGCCATAGCGAAAATGCTCCGTCGGCCTCTATTGCGCGCACCATCGCCGCGCCTGCTTGGCGCAGGAAGTTCAGCCGGCCCGTGATCGGCAGGGCCGCCTCGGCCTGAAAGAACTCGGTTCGCCCGGCTCCCTCGTGGCTGTAGTTGAAACTCGGATTCGAATATAGAGTCCGACCCCGCCTTTCCGCTTCTGCGACCGCCACACGCGCTCGCACCTCGCGAGCGTGTGGACTCTGCTCAAGAAATTTCTGAACGACGATAGCTTCCGTCCACTCCTGCGCGGAGGCGGCGGCCGCAAGCGCGACCACCAGCAGCGCACGAGTGGCGGCGCGTTTTGGCAAATACATGCGCCACCTCACTTCACTGAACTGTGGAATGGATCAAATAAACGCGCACGAAGAGTGCGCCTGACAGGTGGGTTAGGCAGGTGGGCCGCGCAGATGAGGGATCACTCGCCACGGCGGATCATGGTTGCGCGGCGTGGGCTCTGCAACTCGAACCCTCTGCGGCGCCACCACAATCCCGGCAGCCGAAGCCGGCAATTCGGCAATGAACTTTGCCGGAGCGCTTCCGTCGCCCGCCAGCCAATCGATCATCCTGGCGTCGGAGCCATGGTCGTCGGCCTCCCAAGCGGCATCCTCCGGGCTAGATTTCCAGTGTGTGTGCGAAAATCCTTGCGCGTGTTCGTGGTGCGGATCGCTCGCATGAGCGTGCTGGAACGGTGCCTGCGCAAACGAGAGCAGCAGGCCGGCCGCAACGCCGAGATGTAGTAGGCTGCGCACCAAGCAACCTTATTGTACATGTAAGCTGTCTGGCCCGCGAGGCTTGCTCGCGTGCGGCGCAATCCCCCTGCATAAATCCACGCACGGCATTCTTGGTCCGCAGCTTTGGTGTCTGTTCTCGGAGCGGGAATCCGCGGGCGCTGAATCTCGGAATCGCACAACCACAGGTTTTAAAGGACTTGTCAACGAAGAGGCGGTCAAATGCCGAGCAGTATGGGAATCTTGGATTCTCAGGCTGGGCGATTTGGCTCTTGCCTGCAAGTTGCTGTCTGTGCTAGATTTAGGGTGTCTTCCGAGCGGGAGTAATTCAGTTGGTAGAATGCCAGCTTCCCAAGCTGGACGTCGTGGGTTCGAGTCCCATCTCCCGCTCCATCTTTTCAACAACTTGAGAACTGGCCATCCAAGAACCTTACTGCGATTACTGCGTTAAGGACGCTCCGGGCCGAAACCCGAACTCCCCACATTTTCGGTTTCGAAGAGCCTCTGAACTTCGAGCGCTCCCCGTTTCGTCTACTGCAAGACGGTCGATTCGAGGTGACGAACCGCTTTGAGCCGGTCTTGAAAACTGCTCACCGCATATTCGTTCTCGTTCACATCGACCGTGTTCCCCATCTGGGCCGACCGTGTATGGGCATCCACACCGGCTTGCTTCGATAGGGTCGCAAACGTTCGCCGCATCACCTGGAACGTCGCCCACTGGAGGCCGACAGTTTTTAGCCGCGGCTCCATGCTCCGTCGCCAGATGTTGTCCCGCCGAATCGGGGTTGCCGGATTCTCGGACGGGAAAATCCACGCTTCCGGTTCCTCCGGCTGCAACTCCCTCCACGCGGAAAGAATCGTCTCCGTCTCGGCCGTGAGCGCGACTTGGCGGTATGAACGTTTCGTCTTCGGGGTGTCGATGTTTCCTCGGTAGAGTCTACGCCGCACCCAAACGCAATCGGGCTCAACATCACCAACCTGTAGCGCGAGAATCTCCCCCGGTCGCATGCCCTCGCACATCGCAAGACGCGAGACGACGCGCTCCCGGAGATCAAGAACGGTTGCCATCTTCGCGATATCCTCCGGCCCAAGCACTCGCCGTTCGCGAGATGCCTTGCAAACCCTCGGAGTGAAAAGCGTCGTCGCGGGGTTCCGCTCCACAACGCCTTCGCTTAAAGCGAGTTCGAACACCGAGCGGAGTCGAAACCGCAAGTGATCGACGCAACTCTGAGCAAGCTCCTTCGACTTCTGATTCAGGAGCTTCTGCAACTCTTCTCGGGTGATGTCCTTCATGAGCCTGGGGCCAAGCACGCCTACAAGATGAACGGTGACGCGATTCTCCTCCGTCATCCCCGTCGAGGCCTTCCACTTCTCCCGATACACGGGAAGGTAGATAAGCTCGACGAAGCGCTCGAAGGTCATCGCCACTCCGCCGGGTTTCCCGGCTTGGAGATTTACCGGTTCGAGAATCTCCGCGAGTGCCTGCTCCGCTTCGATCCGCGTCATCTTCGAGACGAGCCCAAGCTCTTTTGATTTCGGTAAACCCTCCTCTCTCCACTGGGCGTACCAGTAGTTCTTTCCGTTCCGCTTGCGGGGTTTCACGCTCCCGCGCTGGAACCGCTTTCGACGCATACATCCTCTTTCCTGCGTCCGAAGCGTTACATCCTGACATGGCTCTGATCGTAGCATCGGCGTCCGGTCCAGATCAGCGCTTCGATGCTTCAAGCCATGCCTCAAGCCATTCGCGACGAATGAGTTTGCGGCGGCCCATGGGCAGGTGGGTGAGGGGAGGAAGCCCTGGAACGCGACCGTTCAGGACGTTGCACACGTGCGCCTTCGAGCAGCGAAGAATATTCGCCACGTCCTTTACGGTGAGAATCTCGCTTGGTTTCGCTACCGCCTCCATGCTTCCTCCTCATTCGCTCTCGTCTTCGAAGCAGCCGGAGCCGCTATCGAGCTTTCGGAAGACATTGGTGAGCCCGAGACGGCGTGTTCGGAACTCGGAGACGATTCCGTCTAGCCACGCTTGCACCTTCAGAAGATGACTCTGCACGTCTTCGCCTGGAACGTAGTCGCCGTTTGGATCTTCAAACGACACCCGCGTCGGAGCCGTGAGCGTTTCAATGGTGAAGGCCGCGTAGTCCAGATCGGCCGTCTGTGCCTCTGTCCACGATTCGCCCCCTTGAAGAAATCCGTTTGCGGCCTTGAGGAGCGCGGGGCACCGCTCAAGCGCGCGCATGCGACGGTCACTTTCGCGCTGAAGCTTCGCCCACGCGCGGCGTTCGGCGCGGATCGTGGCGAGGAGTTCGCGCGTCCGCTCGCATGTGAAGAGATACTCTCTCTGCTGAAGCTTGCAGAATGTGAGGTTGTCCCTGATCGCTCGTCGTTCGGCCTGAGGTCGAACAGAATCCCAGAGGCGCTCCGCCCAAGTTCGTACATTCAGTTGAAGCGAACCAAGACGGGTTTCGCCATTCTCCGGCTTGGCTTTCCCAAGCACAATGACGAGTGCGGCGATGGCGAGAAGAAAGACAAGCACGCCCCCACCTGAGCCTTGCCGCGTGCCACTCATATCATGCCTCCTTGGTTCTTCGAGGACATCTGCTGAAGACGCTGCTTCCAAAAGCCTTTCGACTTACCTGCTCCCGGCGTGGAAGGAGCGACTGGTCGTGGGCTTAAGCCCTTGCCCTTCGGGCGCGAAGGATTGCTCCGCTGTTGCGGGCGGCCATTCGGAGGCCGACTCGGAGCCTGTGTCGGCTGGGCGTTGTGAACTGGGTTCTGAGGTGAGCCCTGATACTTGAAGAACGAACGGTACAATCTGGATCGCACCCCAGCGACAATTGTTGACGGGGTGGGCTTCGGCCACTCCATCGCCTCCAGTTCGTCCTTTTCTCGAAGGGACATAGCAAAGGGGGAGCGGATCACAAACGGAAGGCCTCCGTATTGTGAATAGCCGCTGTCGCGATCAAATCGCACGATACTCGCCTCTGGGTCAGCGCTGTAGGAAAGGAGGTCGTTAATGTTCCAGCGTGGCACGAGCATTGGAGTTGCCGTAAATGTCTCGCCGAGAACAGGAAGCTCTCCCTTTCGAACCTTCGAGATCGCTGACCCAACTTGAAGCCGACGTTCAGCGACCCATTTGTGCCCGTTGCTGTCCGTTACAAGCGTGCGCCGTGTCTCGAAGATCGGCGTCGATTCGAGACCGGAAACGGAGGCGCTGTGCTGGATGCTGGTGGCGAGTCCACAACTCTTGAGAAGAATGTCTTGAACTTCCGGTTCGGACAGCGAGAAGTACTGCTTGAATACCGTGTTCTGCTCGACAACGGCTGCGAGGTTCGGCGCATCCTCGGTTTGCAGGTCGGCTTCTGACTGATAGCTGAGAAGAATTGAGATGCCGAACCCGCGCGCCTCTCGGAGAATGCGTTCGAACTGCCTGGATGCCATCCAAGGAAACTCATCGATTACCAGCAGAACCTTGTGCCCTTTCTTCGAGGTCTCACGCGCGACCTCAAAGAGAAGAAACACAAAGAGATTTGCGATCTCGCGCGCCGTGATCGACTCGCGCGACATGGGAAGACTCACGTAGAGAACCCCATTTTGTTCGATTACGTCCTTGAGGATGATCTGGTCCCGTAGCGCTTCTGGTCTGGCTCCAGGTACGTGGCCCCAATTCAATGCGTCACAAGACGCAAGGGACTGAGCGACGGAGAGAAGCTCCGTGCACTCGGATCTGATCCGGCGCTCGTCAGCACCGGCGCTGCCCTTCGGCGGCTCTCGTCGGAGGATCTCGAACAGCTCGTGAAAACTCTTAAGGTTCGGATAAGCGTGGAGCACCTCGGAGAGCCAAATCCTTGAGGTGCGGCTGAAGTAACTCCGTCCATAGCCTTCACCGTGCGCGAGACGCAAAGCGTCAAGGAGAATCTCGCAGATCTGATTCACGCTCGTGGTGCCGTTTTGCAGCTGTGTGAACGGATTGAAAACGTAAGTCGCCTTTCCAGGCTCGTTCGTGAAGACCTTGAACCTGGAACCGGAGGCCTTACGTAGAGCCTGCAAAAAGAAGTTGGTAAACTTCAGGTCGAGAAGAATTACGGCGCAATCGTTTCGCTCAATCTCCTGAAGAACGAGGGGAAGAAGCCCACGACTCGTCTTCCCCGTGCCCGTCCCGCCGCCGATCTTTCCGTGGCCATCTTTCAGCAGTCGGCGGGGGAGGAAAACTGGATAGCGCAGGTGATAGTGCTTACCCAGGTAGTGATTCTCACGGGTGACTTCGTCGTCCGAACTTCGGAGCCTCGCGGTAATCTGCCGAAAGCACGCCGTTCCATCCTCTTCACCGAGTTGCCATTCAAGATCTTCGGCGGTTGTCGCAAGCTCTCTTCCAGCGACGATCATGAGAGTGCTGACGAGAAGAACAAGGGGCAGGAAAACGGCATTCAGTACCCAGGTGAGAAGCCTCGGGTAATCACCTCTTTCGAACATCGCCGCCGCCTCATCGAACGGAGGTGAGAAGCAGATTGAGAGCGCTCCAATCGTTCCGAGCGTAAGACCCCAACGAAGAGTGATTGGCCCCGCCGGGCTCCTGAACACTCCGGGAGTCTTCGAGTCAAATGGGCCCTCCCACCGGCCCCACGAAAGAAAACTCGTCAGCGCACGTAGCGAGCCTCTTATCCCCCAATCCAGTCCGACCGTCCTTGGACGTAGCGCCCAGGCGATGCCAATTAACGGCATTAGGACGACAAGAAGGCCCGCCGGGAACCCTTTCACCACCAGAGCAAACGGTACGGCCGCAACTGCGAAGTTCAGGAGATAAGCAGAGGCGAATCTCCTTCGCCACGCGGTTCGGAGTTCCTCCCGCTCGCGCTCACCCATGCCGGCGTGTGCCGTGAGCCAAAGGTGAAAGTGATTCGCAATCTGGTCGGCACAGAAGAAGAGAGCGAGCACGCCGACCCCGAACGCGAGCTTCGGATCCGATTTAGCGAGGTGTTCGAGGGCGAAGACGACTGGGATGAGTAGGGGAGTGAGAATCGCTTCAAGGACCGAGAGAGTACTCTCCGAATTGATGAAGCGGCGGGCTCCCCGGAAGAGCCCCACTCCGAACCAGAGAGCAAGCAGCTCTCGGCTTATGACCCATTCGCCGATTTCGCTGCCCGCAATTCGGAGCAGGATCACGTAAGCGCACAACTTCCATGAGACCGCGAGGAGCGCCCGCGCACAGATCGCAGCTGATTCGCTCGGTGCCTCGACCGGTTCCCGAACGGCAATTTCGTCGAGATCACCTGGAAGCTTCTCCCGGTTTAGAACATCATGCTTCGAGGCGCTTGTCTGTTGTGAGTAATCGGGTTCAGATAGCTCCCCCGTTCGAATGAACGACATTTGGTTCTTCCTTTCCAGCCAAGTTCTGGCCAATGAGATCTGTGAGGTCTGGGACAACAAAGATGTGGGTCGGAACTCCGAGCGGCCTCTCGTCGAGTGCAGCCTGGAAGCTTTCCTTCTTTCGTTCCTCGCCGGTGATGATCGTGAAGCGGAAGCAGTCATCGTCGAGGAGACCGCGAATGGCCTCCTTCTCAAGACACTCAGCGAGGGTTTCGCGGCAGGTACTCAGAAAACGTTGGTAGTCACCACCAAGATCAACCTGCATCCGGGAAATCCAAGGGACGTAGCCGACTTCGGCCTGACAGTAATCCGAGTAGAAGGCTCCAGACTTCGAAAGGAACTCCTCCCAATGTCTCGGGTCGAGCTTCTGCAACCGCGGTCGCGTGAGGCGAATGAATGGGACGCTGCGCATGCAGCAAAAATACGAATACGCGTAGGCTTTGCAGAGTGCTTGTGCACCGAGGGGCTCTGCACACTCCTCAGGCAAGCCAAACCTTCGCGTCAAACGAAGCGTTGGACGGTAATAGCGCCGCTTCCAGAAAAGTGGCTCAGACTCGATGTACTTTCCTCTAATCCGCTTTATCAGCGCTTCAACCTGAAGCCGGGTCTTCTCGTTCACTGCTCCGAAGATGGCGCGTTGATAAATCTCAGCGGTGATCGCTTTGTGACGCGCGGTCATCAGGAGCGCCGTGATGATCTCGTTGTTCGTTAGGCCCACGCTTGGGACCTCCTTTCACCACAGTTCGTAAGGGAGCGCCTTCCGAGCGCACTCTCCGTGAAGGATTTTGACCCTGGTCACTCTGTACCCTCCGCCGAACTCCACTACGCGCTCCGGCACGCCGGACGCGTTGACGATCACCGCGTCAAAGAGCTTCCCGCCGTGGTTCTGAAGTTCAAGCTTCTCTTCTGGAATCCACCGCTTCGCCGCTTCCGGCTCCGACTTCAGAAGCCGAAGATAGAGCGCCGAGACATGAACATCGTGCGTCGCTTGGAATGGATGCCGGAGAAGTCCATCTCGCCGCGAGCCGCCTGAGAAGCCGCCATAGAGCTTCGCTGCCTTTCTCGTCGCGAGATAACAGACTGTCGGAACAACGGAGTCAGTCCAACGGTTGCGAAGTTGATACGACACGGGGCCACACTCCGGCGTCGGCTGCCCTGGCTTCCACCGAAGAACCGGCTCCAGTAATGGGAGCTCGGGATGTACGAGGAATCGCCGCTCCACGAGGAACTCGTCCGCGACAAGCATCTTGAGTTTGGCTCTCGCCGCTTGAAGGGTTCTCTGCGACCACCAGGTCCGATGCGCCTGCGCGAGAGTGAGAAGTCGAATGTAGTGTGTGAGCGCCACGAGAATCCCTCGGGCAGTTGAATTCGTGAGATGAACGCCTGAGCGCACCGACACCTCCAGAGGAACTTAAGGTGAGACCTCTCCCGAAGGAGAGGTCTCGAAGAAGTAGCCTGTTAGCCGACTACAAAGCGCTGATGCCGATTGTTAGAACAATGCCGCAACCAGCCCCGATCAGTAGCTCTCGCAAGCTATCCAACCGGCGCTTCTCCAGCTTGTCTTTCAACCGGGCTATTTCGATTTCGTGCCGTAGGTGGATTTGCTCCTTCTCTAGTCGGAAGAGAGCGCCCCAGCCGGGCGACGATTTCGATGTCCGTGACGGTATTGCTTGACTTTCGTAAAAGCCAAAGCCATGCTGCACGGGTCGGGTGTTTTTAGTTTCCATAACTTTCCTTATGGTTGTTTGTACACACTGTGCTCGAACTGGCTGATTCCAGCCGAGCATCGAATGAACGAACGAGAACACCCGAGCTTTTTTTAACGAGGGAGCAACCCTCAAAGAGAGTCGCGAGAGACAACGTCGGCTTGTGTTTCATCGCCGTACTGCCTCAAATCTTTCATAGGCCGGATTCACCAGGCCGATATTCGTTTCACACCAATCTCTGAGGCCTTCAAGACCAAATGGTGTGCTCGTGATGTCCTGGGGGCTCGCACCTGCATTCTGAAACGCCTTCTCCCAGTTCGAGCGATACGCCGATGAGCTTCTTCCGACTCCGCGGCTTTCGATGAACCCGAGAAACAGCTTTGTTTTGTTGAAGTTCATTCCTGCAAGGGACGGCGTGCCCTTGATGGTCTTAAACTCCCCGTTACCACCGCTCTGTCGCAAGTCGCCTATGACGATCATGCGCTTCTCTTTGCCATGTGCTAGCACGCGATGCGACAGCTCGAAGGCCCCTCCGTAGTCCGAGCCGTTTGAGTTTGAGTCCTGCGCCCACTGGGCCATCCGAAGTGGAAGTTCGCGGGCGATCTTCTCGTAGACTTTGCGGTACTCCGTGCCGTAACCGTCAGCGTCCTCGCAGGGGAACGACACTTCGAACGGATCGCGCACGGTTGCGTTGACCGGAATGACCGTCAACACCGTGCACGAACTTCTACTCGCCACCTCCCAGACGCCCTTCATGTGATTGTCTATGGACCTGTCCGTGCTGCCGGAGCGGTCGACGTTGAACACCGTTCGATTTGCCGGCATCGGCGTACACGAAATAAACAGAGCGAGAATTACGACTAGCGCCAACCCACCGACAATCGTTGGCCAGTTCAGCGACCGTAGGAACGAAAGCGCGACATTCTCGGTTGTCTCTTCCGCGCGGGCTTTCATGACGCCACGAAGATATTCCGCGTGCTGAAGCTCGCCGTCAGCCTCGATGCGCGCTTTTTCGCTTGTCTCCTCTTCAGTGAGCTTCGCAAGTTCGACCTCCATCCGGTCTGCTTGACGCTGGAGGCGACCCGCCTTGAATTCGTCGTAGTATTGCTTCCCCTTCTCGATGAAATGCGCTCCTGTCACGGTGAGGACCGGCGCCAGTAGCATGATAAGGATCGTTGCCGGAATCCACGCGACCTCAAGCGCCCGCACCAACGGGCCTCCGTGTAATTCTGCTTCGACTGGCAGGTGGAATGAGCGGTACGCTGCAACAGCGAGGGGGACCGCAATCGCCGCGCCACCACACACACGACGTGTGACGGCGAGGTCAAAGAATGTATTCGGAAGATGCCTTCGGCTGATCGCTGCGTCAAAGAGAAATGCCGGTGTCATGACCGCGCCCGTCGCAGCAATCGTTCGCGCTGCATCCCCATAGCCGTAGAGGCCCATGACAGGCTTGGCGAGGACCACCTCGAAAAGGACAAGGCCTCCAAACGTTGTCCAGCAGAGCCCCGACCGCAGCAACGGGCTTGAGGAGTGCCCGATGCGGTCACGGTACTTCTCAATCTCGCGGATGACGTGCGACCGCTCGATCTCAATCGCCACGCGGATGGGCGCGACTCGCGCTTGAAGCTCCGCAAGCAGCCCCTTGATTCTCGCGGCCCTTGCCACTTCTTCATGTATGACTACGGCGGGGTTAAAGCTGTCGCTGATTCCGCGTTCGAGAAAGGGAAGGTTCGCACCGGCAGTCTCTTCGATCGTCTTGATAAGCGAGGAGCGACCGGATGAGTTCCGGGCTGGGATGGGGGCATGCATGGGCTCTCCAGTTCTTGGCCAAAAGGCCGAATGCGAAAGTTTGGCAGCGACGGTGAAACCTCGTGACCGGGTTGTGCGTCTGCCAGAAAAGCAGCGTCCGCTGATTAGAAGTCTAAGCAGCGAAACTCCGCTGTACCAGCAATTTCCGGGACTTTTCCGGGCGTAGTTCGGTGCTCCGTATGGTGTCCGGAAAAGTCTTTCACGCGGTCGATTCTTGTACGTATAATGTCCGAAGCGGAGAAAACTCACCTGTGACCAGTGGCCAACTTCATCGCGCACTTGGGAGCCTCCCCGACAACGGGACGCGACGATCACCAAGCGTCGTAATACCGACACAGGGTCCGCAATTCGGGAGGAAAGGAGGTTTGTCACACTCGGGTCCAAACGCAGGGCGCTCTGCGCGTTGCCGGGGAGGTTTCCGAGTGAACAAAGGAAATCTTTGTGAGCACTGCGGCAACGCAGTTGAACCAGAGAGAGCTTGCCGCAAGCAGACCAAATACTGCTTCCGGTGCTCGATCATCGTAAAACGGTCGCAGGACTTGCGAAACGCAGACGATCATCGGGAACGGAGACGGCGATATCGCCGAGGCTCCGATGGGCCGGATGCGCAAGCAGCTTGAGTTTTGAGCGATAGAAGCTAGGCAATCATGGGCCGAAACTTCCAGCGTTTCTTCGAGGGGTGACTGACTTCCCTCTTGGTAAACGCTGAGCATGATCGTGGGAAAGAAGTCTGAGTATTGTCAGCATACTTAGCTTCCTCTTTCCTTTCGAGGAAAGCGACATATACGTGGTGTTCCCGCAAGGGACGAATCCCGAAAGGGTAGGCTTGGTGAATCTCCCGCAAGGGTCCGCGGTCCATAGGATTCGCGGAATGTATGCAGCGAAACAAAGGGCGCGTTTGAGTACGCGCCCTTTTTGCTCTCGAAGAGACTGATCTGAGTTCCCAAAGAACCGGCCCGGTTCGCATACCTTCCATCGACACCATAGAGATAGTTGCTCTACTCGCAACCAGGCCGGGCCGATCCCTCTAAATCCAAACAGTGCCGAAAATGAACTTGCCTTCCGTCGTCTTCCCGTTGATGTGGTACGCCCGCTTATCGACCGGGCGGCCGCGTGCGACGGCGACGATTTCTCCGCGAAACTGGTGGAGCGCTCCTTTGAACCAGTACACACCCTCGACTACAGCGCGATTGTAAAGCGACTTGTTCAAGCGCGCCTTTGGAAAGCCGTTCTCGGGCCAATCCTTGGGCGGACCGATCACGTGAAAACCTTTCTGTCTTCCCATTTGGGACCTTTCCGGTTCATGCGAGCAACTCAATATTGCGTCACTCACAAACCATGAAATCGGCAACCAGTTCAAACCTGGGCCGTTTCCCTGGAAACTCAGTCTTCTGCCGATATTTGCCGAACCTGCTGTGCATGCTGCATCCACGAATCACACGTGTCACAGGAGTCCCGCTGACAGCACCAAAACAGATTGGGTAAAGCTAGTACCTTTTTGATGGATAGTGCAGCTGCTGTTTCATAAACCTTCGAATGGACAAGCACACCTCCCCACCGCATGCACCACCGCTTGAAATCCCCAACCTCCCCAAGCGATTCATTTTTCGAAGCTCCGGCCTCGGTCGGCAACGCTCGCGCCAGCGAAACGCTGTCACTCGCCTTGCTTTTCGACCGCGTCCTCCGCTTCCACCACTAGGGATTCGCCCCCGCCCCGTTTGTCCCTCTCGGAATCCGGGGTGTTCACGACTTCGTCATGAGTGAACACCCCGGCTCCCGAGAGATGCTCCCCTGAGCGAACGGTTTGCTGGGATGAACCTGAACGGAATGAGCGGGATCACTCTTACCGCCGTCAACACGGAGACCGATCCATGAACGTAAAGAAGACCGACATCTATCAGCGAGTGACAGACCAGATCGTTGAGGCCATCGAGCAGGGCGTAGGGAAGTGGAAGCTTCCGTGGAGAACTTCGAGCGGTTTTCCAATGTCACCGATTAACGCCAACACGAGACGGCCCTACAGCGGAATCAACATCCTTGTCCTTTGGGCAACCGCCGATAAACGCGGTTACTCCTCCGGCCTCTGGGCAACGTACAAGCAATGGTCAGAACTCGGCGCACAGGTGAGGAGAGGGGAGAAAGCGGCATGCGTTCTTTTTGCCCAGATTGTCGAGCGCGAAGCCGGAGAGGCAAAGCCTGGAGAGAGCGGCCCGAAGACGCGCCGCTTCCCGTTCTTGCGGGAGTACCACGTCTTCAACGTTGCCCAGGTCGATGGCTACTCGGAGCCGAAGGGAACAGCACCCATAGCAAAGCGCATCGAGCACGTGGATTCGTTTTTCTCAAGCGTCGATATGCTGATCGAAAACGGTATGAACTCAGCGTTCTACGATGCTGTGGCGGATACGGTCTACATGCCACCATTTGAAAGCTTCACAGACCCGCTGACATATTACTCGGTCCTTAGCCATGAAAGCATTCACTGGACCGGCGCGGAACATCGGCTGAACAGAGGGGCCTCAAGTAAGTTTGGCTCGTCTGAGTACGCCTTCGAAGAGCTGATCGCCGAATTGGGAGCGGCGTTTCTCTGCTCTTTCTTGTGGCTGCCCACCGATCCCAGGACCGACCACGCGCCGTACATTAACAACTGGCTTTCGGCGCTTAAAAACGACAAGCGGGCGATCTTCCGAGCCGCTGCACGGGCGCAGGAGGCAGTGGATTGGATAAAGGACACGGCGACAAGGGGGCTTGAAGCGGCCTAATGCCGCATCGTGAAACGGTGGCTCAAGTACGAAGCTTGAGCCCCGTTTCCATGCCCGGTAGATCGCGGCAACGAGAGCACAGCGGACTGGGGGGGGTGAATCGTTCTTGAAGAGCAAAGGGCCCGTGAGATCGGCGACGAGCCGACTTCCTTTTGCACATCTGGATCGCGAAAACGTCCCGCAAGACCTTGCGGAACCACCTGCCGCTGGAGTGCTGCTGATCTTCCGGTGAACCCTGCAATCAACAGCGCCGTCGTCAGCGCCTCCGGTGACGCCAAGTCCCATTCTGTCATCAACCTCGCAGCCAACCCTCCGCAACTCCGTCACTACACGAAGCGTCTCCCGAGTTGCGGAAAGGTTGCGGCAAAGTTCCGGCTGGGCTATCGGCGTCGGAACGGTACAACGTTCGACCGAGAGCGTGTCGGCATGTCGTTCTCCGTCAGAGCCACGCGAGCCTCCAGAATGCGAAGCCTGCGCACCATGGCCTCGAAGGATTCAATCGGCTGGAGGACAAGCCTCGGCTCGTCCCCATGTGTGACAAGCACCGGTTCGCCGAGCCCGGTGGCAAGCGCTGAGAGCGTCGGTTCAGGGAGAGCGGCAAGATCGGCGAGTTGCATCTTCATGGCGAGCGTTTCCGTGATCGGGAATCCCATAACACATCGCGCCTCGCCGGTACAGGTCTCTATGGCGCGCTGGAGGGCAATCACCACCCTAGCCTATGCGCTATTATAATGCCGTGCGGAGTGGCGACCCCCAACCATTCGCAGTAGAATCGAGGTCGACCCCATGTCTGTAGTTCGACAATACTGAAGGACAAAACATGAAGGCGAATGCCGTTCCGTTACTTGCGATCTTCGAGAAGAAGCTTCGGCTGGAGGTACCTCTTTTTCAACGGCAGTATGTTTGGAGCCTAGACCACCAATGGGAGCCCCTCTGGGAAGACATTTCCCGAAAATTCACAGAGTACCTTGATGGCCGGAAGGATGCGCCTGTTCACTTTCTCGGCGCAATGGTTCTCGATCAGAAACAGACCCCGACTACTCACGTTGAGAAACGTCAAGTCATTGATGGACAGCAACGACTCACAACACTTCAGATCTTTCTCGCAGCGTTTCGAGATTTCTGCCGAGCTCAGAAGTGCGAGGACCTTGGCAAGGAGTGCGATAGCTTCACCTTGAATAAGGGTATGATGGCCGATCCCGAGGTGGACAAGTTCAAACTGTGGCCCACCCAAGCTGACAGAATTCAGTTCTCTGACGCGGTTCTCTCTGGCTCGCGCGAAGAGCTGGAAAAGAAACATCCGGTCGTACGGCGGAAGTTTGCACGGGAACCCGAACCAAGACCGCGAATGGTAGAAGCTTACCTATTTTTCTATCAGGAGATCTCAGATTTCTTCCTGCTTGGGGAAGATGGGAAACCCAATCCAGAAACGTCCCTAGTGCCGATGTATCTGGAGGAATGCTTCCAGGCATTAAAGAATGCCCTTCAGGTGGTTGTGATCGACCTGGAGCCGGGTGATGACGCTCAGGTGATTTTCGAAACTCTGAACGCCCGCGGCGAACCGTTACTGCCTGCGGACCTGCTGCGTAATTTTATATTCCTGCGAGCGGGCCGACAGAGCGAGCCACAGGAGGCTCTCTACAACGAATTCTGGCGAAAGTTCGATGAGCCGTTTTGGCGCGAAGAGATTAGGCAGGGAAGATTGAGCCGCCCCCGAAGCGACCTCTTCATGCAGCATTTCCTAGCAAGCAAACAGATGGTTGATGTTCCGGTCCGTCATTTGTTCGTTGAGTACAAGCACTGGATTGATAAGCAGCATCCGTTCAAGTCTGTTCGCGAGGAACTTCAAACGCTGGCCCGCCAGGGCGACAATTTTCGCAGGCTTATTGATCCTCAAAAAGGTGACCAACTCTATTCCCTGGCGACATTCTTGAACGCCTTTGACATCAGCACTGCCTACCCGTTACTGCTGTTCTTGCTCGATTCCGGAATTTCTCCAGCCGAATGGGGCAAGATTGTGACGATGCTTGAATCCTACTTCGTCCGCAGGGCGGTCTGTGGCTTATCGACAAAAAATTACACCCGAATTGTGCTGGCGTTGATCAGAGCACTCAACCGAGATGGGGTTACGGCTACAAACGTTCACAAGCAGCTCACGGAGTTGAAAGGCGATTCAGCAGAGTGGCCCAATGATCAGGCCTTCGCGAATGCTTGGCAGAGCCGCAACGCATACTCGACCTTGAACAACCCAAAGATGGTCTATGTGATGAAACGGTTGAGCGATGCCCATCTGGGACCGAAGCATGAAAAGATCATTATCGATTCTCCACTTACGGTTGAACACATAATGCCTCAGGAATGGATCACTCATTGGCCGTTGCCTGATGGTTCCAATGGTGTCTCTGCAACGGATGTATCAAAGCTCAGTGCCGGGGATGCTCGCTTGAGCGCAACTACAGCACGGAATGCAATTGTTCAGACCTTTGGCAATCTGACCATCCTCACCCAAGAACTAAACTCCTCTGTCTCAAACGGTCCTTGGAACACAAAGCGGCCGGAACTAATGAAATGTTCTCTCCTTCCGATCAACCAAGACCTTCATGATTCAGACTCGTGGGACGAAACCGCGATCATGAAGCGGGGGCAAGTTCTGCTAACCAAGGCGTTGGCCCTCTGGCCAACGGTGGTTTCCTAAGAAACACCAACTCACTGCCAGGGTCGCCATAATGCCAGCTTTTCACATGGTCCTTGCCCTCTCTCACAGTGTCCGATAAAATCTGTTATCAGACACGGTGAGGCATCGGAACTGATGGGTACAACTCGGGAATTCCGCCCGGTCGGACGGGCAAACTGGAAAGCTTCGGAAGGGGGTCGGAAGGGTGCTCCGACAGACACCCGCCTGCCGGCGTCGCCTGGTTCCTCACCGGTTCGGGCCGACTATCGATGCACACCTGGCCGGTTTGGGGCGGAGGATCAGAAAACCATCGCGCTAGGATGCCCTAGGACGAATCGGAAGACGGTCGGTAAGGGTCTAGCATCCCCCCAGAATGCCGGGGGCTCCCGATGAACGAGATTGTTGCCGTCAGGCGAGAACTCCCGCCCGTGCTTCTCGGCTCCGTCACACCGGAGAACCGAAAGCGCGTTGAAGACTTCTTCTTTTCCGTAGCCAGTATCTTTGAGGCCTGGGTGAACCGGCGGAAGTCCGAACACACCCGCCGCGCGTACCGCGGCGACGTGATGGCGTTCGTTCAGTTCATGAAGTGGAATTGGCCGGATGACGCGATTGAGCTTCTCTCGGCGTCGATTCTCGATGTGCAAGCCTGGAAGGATTCGATGACGAAGGCATCGATGGCTCCGAAAACCCTCAACCGTCGCGTCTCGTCCCTCTCCTCTTTCTTCAAGTTCCTGGCCGGGGCGGCGGCCGAGCTGCGCCTCCCGATCACGGTCCCAAATCCAGCTCACGCGCAGTTCATCTCACGCGAGGCCTCGGACCCGGTGGAAGAAACGCGAGCGCTTTCCCTCGCAAGAGCACGGCAACTGATGACGATGCCGAAAGGCGATGGCGTCCTTCAATTCCGCGATCGCGCAATCGTGATGTTCTACCTCTACACCGGGGCCCGAGTTGCGACGGGCTGCAAGCTCAAGGTGAACGATTTTCACCAAGACGGCGATGAAGCGATGATCCGCTTCCACCTGAAAGGTGGTCGGGTGAAGACGAAGGGTCTTCACTTCGCCGCGGCTCACGCGATTCAGGAGTACATCGAGAAGGCCGGCATTGAGAGCGGGCCGCTGTTTCGCCCTCGTAGCAGTTCTAAAGGTGAGCACTTAGCGGAACGACGAATGACGGAACGCTCGATGAACCGACTGCTGGTGAACTACCTGGAACGGCTACCTTCCTCAGTTCAGGAAGTAGAGCTGCCGAGCGGCGAGAAGGTGAAACGGTGCGTCTTCTCCCCCCATTCCCTCCGCGCAACAACGGCCACGCTGCTCCTCGATGCTGGTGAGGCAATCGAGTCCGTTCAGGACCTTCTCGACCACAAGCACATCACTACAACACAGATCTACGACAAGCGGCGACGAAGCGTGCGGGACTCCGCCAGTCACAAGGTTCCACTGTGATTTCCTAGTCTCTGCGCCGTCTGCGGTCTATCGACGAGCCTTCTTCATTGCCTGTACCACATTGATTGTTCCGAGGCTCACCGGCGCGTGTCAACAACTTTGAGACACCCTGTAAATGCACAGTGAAAATGTCACCCCCTAACTGCAACGTGATTCTGTCACCTCTGAGAGATTGGGAGGGTGATCGAATTGACACCAGAAGAATTGAAAAGAGTGAAAGTGATTGAGAACGCGG